>Ga0310811_10001165_pt1 | contig 33662 bp, 31 predicted proteins | sample YCmetagenome_FD_207642 | JGI IMG/M metagenome (GOLD analysis project Ga0310811, IMG submission 207642) | Soil microbial communities from experimental microcosm in Duke University, North Carolina, United States - YC | ecosystem: Engineered > Artificial ecosystem > Soil microcosm > Unclassified ...
GCGGCGGCGTCGGCCAGGCCTGCCGCCGCCGCGCACGCGATCGCCGCCGCCGACGCGCCGATCCGCAGCAGGGGGCGGGAGGGGCGGAGGTGATTCGTGACCACAGTGCGATGGGGTTATCTCAGTATTCGTCTTCCTCAGGGGTCGGGCACCGGCGTCCGGCGGCTCAGCCCCAGATGTCGGTGATCGTGGTGGCGCCGGAACTGCTGCCGGCCTCGCTCAGGCCGTACATCGTCTCGAGCGTCGCGAGCACGTTGTAGTGGGTGACGGTCTCGTCGTACGTGCCGGTCGTCACGTCGGCGCCGTAGAAGATCGTCGGGATCTGGTTGCTCTCGGAGTAGTCGTCCTCGTCCCAGGTGACGATCAGCAGGCTGTTGTTGCTCTCGGCCCACGTCGCGTACGCGGAGAGGTTGGTCTTCAGCCAGGTGTCGGCCGCGGCGATCGTGCCGTCGTGCATGTCGTCTTCGAGGTTCGGGATGACGAAGGACACGGTCGGCAGGCCCGAGTACCCCGACGAGCCCGGGAACGAGGAGAACGGCAGCGAGTCCGAGGCCGGGACATTGCTGAAGTTGATCCACGGCGAGTGCTTACGGGCGTACTCGCCGGAGGTGCAGGTCGTCGAGCCGGTCGAGGGCAGGTCCTCCGAGTAGCCCTTGAACGTGTAGCCGGCCGCCAGCAGCGCGGAGCCGAGGTTGGCGGTGGTGCCCTCACTGACGGGGCACTTGTCCGAGCTCAGGCCGAAGGTGCTGCCGGCGAACAGAGCCAGGTAGTTCGGCTCGCTCGGGTGGGTGATGGCGTACGACGACGTCATCAGGGCGCCGCCGTCGGCCAGCGAGTTCATGTACGGGGCGCTGCTGTTGCCGATGATGTCGCTGTAGGAGTGGTTCTCCTCCATGACGATCACGACGTGGCTGTAGGTCGGGATCGAGGACGCGGCGAGCTCGGCCGTCACGGCGGTGTGGCCGCCGGGAACCACGACGAATGCGGTGACCACGCCGGTCACGGCGAGGACGGCGGCGGGCAGGGCGGAGCGCAGGCTCAAGCGCATGAGTAAACTCCGTGGGTAGTATGCGGCAGAGTCCTTACACAACGGATACTCCTCAGGAGCGGTGCCGTCCAGCTGGCCGGCACGCGTCGCCGACGTGAACAGTGCCCGGACGGAATCAAGGTTCGAGCAGTCCTAGCGCGTCCTTCACGGCGCGCACCTTGGCCCCGGCCAGCTCGCGAGCCTGCGCGGAGCCGCGGCGCAGGACGGCGGTCACGTGATCGGCGTGCGCGTCGAGTTCGTCGTAGCGCTTGCGGATCGGGGCGACGGTGGCGACGACGGCGTCGGCTACGGCGGTCTTGAGTTCGCCGTAGCGGTCGAAATGGCCGGACAGCTCGCGCGGGTCGCCGCCGGTGCACGCGGCGAGGATGTCGAGCAGGTTGGATACCCCGGGCTGGGTGGCGGGCTCGTAGCGCACGGCGTTCTCGGTGTCGGTGACGGCGCGCATCACCTTGCGGCGCAAAGTCGCCTCGTCGTCGAGCAGGAGTAGCACGCCGGCGGCGCTCGCGCTCGACTTGCTCATCTTGGCCTCGGGTGACGCGAGGTCCCGCAGCCGGGCGGCGACCGGCGGGTTGACGACGCGCGGCACGGTGAAGGTCTCGCCGTAGCGGGAGTTGAAGCGCACGGCGATGTCCCGGGTGAGCTCGACGTGCTGCTTCTGGTCCTCCCCGACCGGAACCTCGTCGGTGTCGTAGAGCAGGATGTCGCCGGCCATCAGGATCGGGTACGTGAGCAGCGACATGCGCACTTGCTGCTGCTTGTCCGACTTCTCCTTGAACTGGATCATCCGCTGCGCCTCGCCGTGGCCGGTGACGCATTCCAGCAGGTAGTGCACCTCGGCGTGCTGCGGAACGTGCGACTGGACCAGGAAGACGCAGCGGTCCGGGTCGGTGCCCGAGGCGAGCAGCAGCCGCGCGAACTCGACGGTGCGTCGTCGGACGGCGGCCGGGTCGTGTTCGAGGGTGAGGGCGTGCAGGTCGGACACGAAGATGACGGTGTCGGCCGGGTCTGCGGCGAGCCGCTGGGCGTCGACGATCGGGCGGATGGCGCCGATCAGGTTGCCGAGGTGCAGGTCGCCGGAGGGGGTGAAGCCGGTCAGTCGGCGGGCCACGGTGGTTCTCCTTCGTCGCAGGGTGCTGGTCACGGGGTCGTGCCGGACCCGGACGGGCTGCGACGCGCGGGAACGCGAGACGGCCGCCCGGAAATCGGGCGGCCGCGGATGCTTGGGAGGTGCGCGGAAGTCTGGTGCCGCCCGGCTAGGGGCGCCACCAGCTGCGGAGCTGGATCGCGGTGCGCACGCGATCGATCGTACCACCGGGCGCGGGCCGGAGCGCCTGCCTCAGGCCTGGTCGGGGGTGAGGAACAGCGGCATCGAGGAGGCCGGCGCCGCGCGCGGGTACCGGACGCCACCCGCCGGGGCGGGGCCCGTCTTCGGCGGCAGGGCGAGCCCGAAGGGCGTCAGGACGTAGTACGCCAGCGAGGGAAGCAGTCCCGGCAGTTCGGCCGCCCGGCCGACCACCACCCGCTGGTACACCGCCGTGTAGACGCCGCCGATGACGGTGTCGATGACCGTCATCCGGTTGACCTCCTTGGGCAGCTCGGGAGCAGCGGAGAAGAAGCCGCGGAACCGGTGCAGCAGCTCGGCGCGCTTGCGCCGCGCCTCCGGGCCGACCATCTCGATCTCGACGATCGCCGCCTCCGCGAACGCGGGCGTGCCCGCCAGGATCTCCAGCAGCCGCTCCAGGTGCCGCCAGACCGCCGAGTACCAGTCGCCGGACCCCTCGCGGTATTCCTTCTCCAGCACGCCGAGCAGCATGTCGGTGCCCTGCGTGTACGCCGCGAGGAACGCCGCCTCCTTGCCGTCGAAGTGCTCGTAGAAGGCCGGCCTGGTCACTCCCGCGGCCCGGCAGATCTCGGTCACCGTGGCGTTCGCGTAGCCGTGCTCCGCGACCGTGCGCACCAGACCGTCGTAGAGCCGGTCGCGCTGCGTGGCCAGGATCAGCTCGCGCGGCAGCCGGCTCGGCCCGCGCTTGATCGCCCGCTCGGGATCGCGTCCGTCCCGTCCGCCGGGCAGCTGGATCGCGAGCTCCCTGCCGGATGCGGCCATCGTCGATATCGCCATGAAAAAGGCCCCTTTCCTTCCCGCTGCCGCGGCGGAAACCCCACCAGGTTTCCTGCCCACCGTCCGTGCCCTCCGCAGCACCCGGCCTTGATCAAGGCCCGAACGCCGCCACGGAACTGCTAGGGATTATGCCGCGTTCCCGCTGTTTTTCCAGCCCCCCTCTTGACGTCAGTACCCATATTCGGGCAGGTGGGCCGGAGTGCCGATGACGTGCTCCGAACGAATATACGAACCATGCGGCACAGTGCGGCTGTGGGCGGTCCGCGCATGTCACCGCTGGCCTCGCACGATGCATATGCACGTGCCGCTACCCTCCGCAGCCGCGCCGCATCAACATACGGGCCACCTCGGACGAGGGGGTCCGGCGGCCGCTGTGAAGTGAAACCATTTTGCCGACAGCAGACGGGATCTTGACGGTCTCCATGGCGGGACCCGCCGCGTCACCCCGCGGTCACCCTGCGCTGGCCGAGTCTTACTTGTTCATACAGGTTTCCAAGATTCTTCGTTCGGCCTTCCCTGCGGGGCCGCCCCCTGAGACGGTGTCAGGAAGCAGACTGGTGCCCGCCCAGTCCCGTCCCACGAAAGGCCCGCGCCCTCCATGGCCGTCACCACCAACCGCCGCCGCTTCATCCAGCTGTCCGGAGGAGCTGCGGCCGCGTCCATCCTGTCCACCTCCGTCGCCAAGGCCGCCTCGATCCCGGCGTCCCGAACCACCGGCACGATCAAGGATGTCGAGCACGTCGTCGTCCTGATGCAGGAGAACCGGTCCTTCGACCACTACTTCGGCACGCTGCGCGGCGTGCGCGGCTACGGCGACCCGCGCCCGGTGACCCAGCCCTCGGGCCAGTCGGTCTTCCACCAGCCGAACGGCACCGGCACCCTGCTGCCGTTCCACCCGACCGCCCAGCAGCTCGGCCTGCAGTTCCTCGAGGACCTCGCGCACGACTGGAACAGCACGCACGAGGCGTGGAACGGCGGCGCCTGGAACAAGTGGATCGCCGCGAAGGGCACCACGACCATGGCGTACCTGGACAGGGACGACATCCCGTTCCACTACGCGCTGGCCGACGCGTTCACCATCTGCGACGCCTACCACTGCTCGCTGCTGGGCCCGACCGACCCGAACCGCTACTACCTGTGGACCGGCTACGTCGGCAACGACGGCAAGGGCGGCGGCCCGGTGCTGGACAACGCCGAGGCGGGCTACGACTGGTCCACCTACCCGGAGCGCCTCGAGGCGGCCGGTGTGTCCTGGAAGGTCTACCAGGACGTCGGCACCGGCCTGACCGCCGACGGCTACTGGGGCTGGACCTCGGACGCGTACATCGGCAACTACGGCGACAACTCGCTGCTGTACTTCCACCAGTACCAGAACGCCGCCGCGGGCACCGCGCTGGCCGACAAGGCGAAGACCGGCACCGACACCGAGTCCGCCGGCACGCTCGACTTCTTCGACATCCTCAAGGCCGACGCGTTCTGCGAGCACCCGAACTGGCCGGCCAACTACGGCGCCTGGTACATCGCGCAGGTCCTCGAGGCGCTGACCGCCGACCCGGACGTGTGGAGCAAGACCGCGCTGTTCATCACCTTCGACGAGAACGACGGCTTCTTCGACCACGCGGTCCCGCCGGTGCCGCCGACCTCCGCGGCCAAGGGCGCCTCGACGGTGGACGTGAGCCTGGACGTGTTCGCGGGCGACAGCGAGTTCACCGCGGGCCCCTACGGCCTCGGCCCGCGCGTGCCGATGCTGGTGGTATCCCCGTGGAGCACCGGCGGCTACGTGAACTCCGAGGTGTTCGACCACACCTCGATCATCCGCTTCATCGAGAAGCGCTTCGGCGTGAGCGAGCCGAACGTCTCCGACTGGCGGCGCACCGTCTGCGGCGACCTGACCTCGGCCTTCGACTTCTCGAAGGAGGGCGGCGAGCCGAAGGGCCTGCCGAGCACCGCGGCGTACGTCCCGGCGGACCGCGACCGGCACGCGAGCTACGTACCGGCCGTGCCGACCGACCAGAGCATGCCGGTGCAGGAGCCGGGCCTGCGCCTGGCCCGCCCGCTGCCCTACAACCTGGCCGCCGACGCGAAGGTGACGTCCGGCCGGGTGGAGCTGGACTTCGCCAACCTCGGCTCGGTCGGCGCGGTCTTCCACGTCGTGTCCTCGGTCGACCAGTCCGGACCGTGGGACTACACGGTCTCGGCCGGCGGGAAGCTGATCGGCACCTGGGCCGCCTCGGCCGGGTACGCCTTCGAGGTGTACGGCCCGAACGGCTTCCTGCGCGAGGCCAACGGCTCCGCGGCGTCGGCCGGCCTGGACGTGACGGCCCGCCACCTCGGCGGCGGCCAGGGCGAGGTGCTGCTGAGCTTCGTCAACCACGGCGAGACCTCGGTCGAGGTGACGCTGGCCGACGCGTACGGCAACGAGGGCGGCCACGTCTCGTTCCGGGTCCGCGCGGGCGGCGCCGCCGAGCAGACCGTGCGCACCAACCGGGCCAACGGCTGGTACGACGTGTCGGTGACGGCCTCGACCGACTCCGGCTACCTGCGCCGCTTCGCCGGCCATGTGGAGAACGGCCGGCCGAGCACCAGCGACCCGGCGATCGCCACCTCCTGATCCGCCCCGAGCCGGGCCGGGCAGCCTGAGTCCGGCCCGATTCAGCCGCTGGCCCCGGAGACCCTGCGCAGGGTCTCCGGGGCCAGCGCGTCGAGCGTCGGGTATCCGTCCACGGCCATGATCAGGTCGGCTTCGGCGAGCAGGCTGCGCAGCACGTGTACGAGCCCTGCGGCGCCGCCGAGCGCGAGGCCGTAGACGTAGGGGCGGCCGATCGCGACGGCCGTCGCGCCGAGCGCCAGGGCCTTGACCACGTCGGCGCCGGAGCGCACGCCCGAATCGAAGATCACCGGCAGGCCGTCGGCCGCCTCGACGACGCCGGGCAGCGCGTCCAGCGCGGGCAGGCCGCCGTTCGCCTGCCGTCCGCCGTGGTTCGAGCAGTAGACGCCGTCCGCGCCCGCGTCCTTCGCCCGGCGCACGTCGTCCGGGTGGCACAGGCCCTTGAGGATCAGCGGCAGCGTCGTCAGGGACCTGAGCCAGGGAAGGTCCTCCCAGGTCAGCGGGTTTCCGAAGACGCCGGCCCAGTGCAGGATCGCGCCGCCCGGGTTCTGCTCCGGCGGCTGGGCCAGCCGGGAGCGGAAGACCGGGTCGGTGAAGTAGTTGGCCAGGCAGTGCCCGCGCAGCTGGGGGAAGTTGCCGGTGCTCAGGTCGCGCGGCCGCCAGCCCGGGACCCAGGTGTCCAGCGTGACGACGATGCCGCGGTATCCGGCCCGCTCGGCGCGGTGCACGAGGCTCTCGGCGAGCTCGCGGTCGGTGGGCGTGTAGAGCTGGAAGAAGCCGGGGCCCTCGCCAAGTTCCCGCGCGACGTCCTCGAGCGGGTCCACGGAGAGGGTCGAGGCGATCATCGGCACGTCCAGCTGCGCCGCGGCCCGCGCCGTGGCCAGGTCGCCGTGCCCGTCGGCGCAGCACAGCCCGAGCACGCCGATCGGGGCGAGCATCAGCGGGCTCGGATACCTGCGGCCGAACAGCTCCACCGAAAGGTCGCGCTGCTTCGCCCCGACGAGCATGCGCGGGATCAGCCCCCAGCGGGCGAACGCCTCGACGTTCGCCCGCTGCGTCGCCTCGTCCCCCGCCCCTCCGGCGACGTACGACCAGACCGAGGGCGCGAGCGTGGCCCGCGCGCGTTCTTCGAGCTCCGCGAACGCCATCGGCAGCTCGGGGAGCACGCCCTGCAAGGCGTTGAAGTAAATCTCGTGCTGGTAGTCGCCATAGGGCTGGGGCATCTGCTCACCGTACCTTCGGCAGGGCGAGTGTGGCGACGGCCGTCACCGCCAGAAGGGCGACGCAGATGAGCAGGCTCGCGTGCAGGCCCGGGACGAAACCGGAACGGGACGCCACGAGCGCGCCGAAGCCGGCGACGGCGAGCGCGCCGCCGGTCTGCCGGAAGGAGTTGAGCACTCCCCCGGCCAGGCCCGCGCGCTCCGCGGCCAGGCCGCCGAGCATGAGCGCGGTCAGCGAGGGCACCGCGAGCCCGAGCCCGCCGGCCAGCGGCAGCAGCAGGATCGCCAGCGTCAGGGCGCCGGTGTGCACGTCGACCAGCAGCAGGAGCAGCAGGCCGAGGCCGCAGATCAGCTGGCCGAGCAGCACGGGGACGCGGGCGCCGTGCCGGGCCGCGACCCGGGCCGAGGCGAGGTTCGTCACCGTGCACAGGACGGCGGTCGGCAGGAAGACCAGGCCGGAGCCGACGGCGGAGCGGCCGAGGATGTCCTGCGCGAACAGGCCGAAGACGAAGATCAGGCCGTAGTACGCGGCATTCACCACGAAGCCGACCGCCAGGCAGACGGCCACGACGCGCTCGCGGAACAGCCCCAACGGCAGCATCGGCTCGGCCGTGCGGTGCTCGATGGCTGCGAAGGCCGCGAACGAGAGCACCGCGATCAGCAGGCTGATCAGGCTCTTCTCGATCACGCCGAAGGTGAGCGCGCCGAGCCCGAGGATCGCGGTGAGCTGGCCGGGCAGGTCGAGCGGCGCCGCCGGCCGGCGCGGCGAGACGGGGGTCCGGGCCAAGGCGAGCAGGATGAGCACGCCGACCGGCAGATTCAGGAAGAAGATCGAGCGCCAGCCGACCGAACCGGTCAACAGGCCGCCGAGCACGGGTCCGAGCGCGGTCGCGGCGGCCCCGCTCATCGTCCACCTCGCGATCGCGCGGCCGCGTTCGACGGCGTCGGGGAAGGCCTGCCGGACCATGGCGAGCGAGGCCGGGAGCATCAGCGCGGCCGCCGTGCCCTGGACCAGCCGAGCGCCGATCAGGAAGCCGAGCGAGGGCGCGAGCCCGCAGGCGGCCGAGGCGAGGGTGAACACGGCCGCTCCCCACGCGTAGAGGCGGCCGGCGCCGAGCCGGTCGGAGAACGCGCCCGCACTCAGCAGCAGCGCCGCGAACATCAGCGTGTACGCGTCGACGATCCACTGCAGTCCGGCCGTCGAGCCGCCGAGACCCCGGCCGATGCTCGGGAGCGCCACGTTCACGGCCGAGGCGTCGATGGCGATCATGACGAAGCCGAGTAGCGCGGCGAACAGCGTCAGGCGGGGCGAACCGGCGCGCTTCGACGGATTCGCCGAGAGCGCGGCCGGCTCGCGACTGCGATCCGCCTCGTGGGCGTCGCAGCGTTCAACTGTGGTGGTCATGCGTCCAGCGTGCCGTGCACGGCGGGCCGCAACCAGGCCGCGGTGTTCGGGGGTGCACCAGGGCCCCCCCTCGCCGATACCGCGCGCCGGCGGGCTTTGGCAGACTCGGACACATGAGCGAGCAGACCGACGGCGAGCTGGGCCGGTACCTGCGGGCGCGGCGCGCCGCGGTGACGCCGGGCGAGCTCGGGCTGCCGGTCGGCTCGGGCACGCGGCGCACGCCGGGCCTGCGCCGCGAGGAGCTGGCCGCGCTCGCGGGGGTGAGCATCGACTACTACATCCGGCTTGAGCGCGGGAAGGAGACGCGGCCGAGCCCGCCCGTGCTCGACGCGCTGGCGAGGGCGCTGCGCCTGGACGCCGAGGAGACCGCCTACCTGCGCGATCTCGCACAGCAGGCGGCACGCGGCGCGAGGGCCGATCCGCGTCCTGCGGCGTCGCGGACCGTGCGCCCGACGCTGCTGCGGCTGCTGGAGTCGGTCCGGCCGTGCCCCGCGTACGTGATCGGCCCGACGAACGACGTCCTCGCGGCGAACCCGAGCGGTTTGCATCTGATGCCGGGCATGGCCGACTGGCCCGCCAAGCAGCGCAACACCATCCGCTACACATTCCTGCACCCCTACGCCCGGCGGCTGTGGCCCGACTGGGAGACCAAGGCGCGCGCCTGCGTCGCCCACCTGCGCGCCGTCGTCGGCACGATGCCGGACACGCCGGACATGGTCGCCCTGGTCGGTGAGCTCGTGGTGAAAAGTCCTGACTTCAGCCGGATGTGGGAGCGCTACGATGTCCGCAAGGTCGGCTACGGTCAGAAGACGTTCGTCCACCCCGACGTCGGCACGATCACGCTGAGCAACGAGGTGCTTGAGGTCGTGAAGCCGCAGGATCTGCGCCTGGTCGTCTACTCGGCCGAACCCGGCACGCCGGACCACGACGCGATCGTGCTACTGGACATGAAGGGGGCCGGCGCGCTCGGCGAGCCGTCCGCCCCCGAGACGCCGACGAGGCCCGAGGCGCCCGAGATAGACGCCGACGCCACGTCAGATCGCTGATGGCACAGCGCGACCCCTCGTACGTTACTCCCGAGTAGGCTACTGTCGCGGCATGGATACCGCTGAGTGCTACCGCGCGGTCCGCGCGCGCATGATCGAGCTCGCCGGCGGGCTGAGCGAGGAGCAGTTGACGACGCCGGTGCCCGCTTGCCCGGCGTGGACGGTGCGGGAGACGTACGCGCACCTCGCCGGACTCTGCACCGAGGTGCTCGACGGCGCGCAGGCCGGCCGGGCCACGGACGCCGACACGGCGCGCCAGGTCGCCGAGCGGGCCGGACGCGGGATCGCGCGGCTGTGCGCGGAATGGGCCGAGCGCGGGCCCGAAATGGACGCGCGGCTCGCCGGTGAGAAGGGCTACCGCTACAACCTGATGGCCTTCGACGTGTGGAACCACGAGCAGGACGTGCGCAACGCCCTCGGCATTCCGCAGGCGCGCAAGGACCAGACGACCGAGGTGGTCAGCGCGATGATCACCGACATGTTCGCGCGCGGCTGGCGCAAGGCGCGGCTCGCCCCGGCCGTCCGCCTCGTGACGCCCACCGACGACGCGGTCGTCGGGGTCGGCGAGCCGGTCGCCACGCTTGAGACGAGCGAGTTCGACCTGGTCAGGATGCTTTCCGGGCGCCGGACGCACGAGGAGATGGCCGCGATGGGCTGGATCGGCGAGCCCGCCGACCTGATCGAGCGCCTGCACCTGTTCACGCCGCCGGTCCAAGCGCTCGGCGAGTAGCGGTCGATTCCCGGCAGGGTCGCGGCCGCCCGGGAACGTCGGAGGCGGGGGCTAGCCTCGGCGCCGTGAAACTGCCTCGGTGTATCCGCCTCCTGATCGCGGCGCGGGCGATCAACCAGTTCGGCGCGTTCTCACTGGCGTTCCTGACCGTGCTGCTGAACCGGGAGCTCGGCGCGAGCCTGGGGGCGGCGGGCGCGGTCTCGGCCGCGTTCGGGCTCGCCACGATCCCGAGCAGGCTGCTCGGCGGGCGGCTGGCGGACCGGCTGGGGCGCCGTCGCACCATCCTGATCGGGCTGGTCGGCTGCGCGGCGGCGCAGATCGGGATCGCCGCCTCGCCGGACCTGGCCGCGGCCACGGCGAGCGCGATCCTGCTCGGGCTCGCCTTCGAGCTCTACGAGCCGCCGAGCCAGGCGACGATCGCCGACGCGGTCGCGCCCGCCGACCGCACAGCGGCGTACTCCCTGCTCACCACCGCCCTCGCGGCCGGCAACCTGGGCGCTGGCCTGGTCGCGGACGTCGTCGGGCGCTCGAATCTGCGCTGGCTGTTCGTGGCCGACGCGGCGACGTGCCTGGCCTGCGCACTCGTCATCCGGCTCGCGCTCCCCGGCGAGGGGCCGTCGGGCGAGGTCGCGGAGCCGGAGCACTCCCCCGCGCCCGCCGTCTCCCCCGCACCGAACCTCTCGCCGTGGCGTGACAAGGCCCTGCTGTTGATGACCGCCGCGGGGACCGTCTACGCCCTGATCTACATGCTGATGCTCGTCTCCCTGCCGCTGTCGCTGAGCGCGAAGGGCATCAATCCGGCGAGCGCCGGGCTCGTCATGGCCGCCGCCACGCTCACCCTCGTCGCCTCGCGCCCGCTCCTCCGGGTCGGTCCGCTCGCCGAGCTCGCCACCGGTCCCGCGCTGGCCGCCGGTTACGTCCTGATGGCGGTCGGGCTCGGCGGCTACGCCGTCGCGCACACCCTGCCCGCGCTGCTCGTGCCGACGGTCGTGTTCAGCCTCGGAAACCAGCTGCTGATGAGTCGCCCCTTCGCCCTCGTCAGCGAGCTCGCACCCGCCGGCGCCACCGCGCGCTACCTCGCCGTGTACGGTCTGAGCTGGGGCTTCGCGACCGTCGCGGCGCCGATCGTCGGCGCATGGCTCATCGGCTCGTTCGGCCCGGACACGCTGTGGTCCGCGATGGCGATCGCCTGCCTGGCGATGACCGTCGCCGCTCCCGTCACATTCGCCGCGCCGCGTTCGTCAGTACCGGTGTAGGCGTGCGATGGGAGACGGAGGAGCGATGGACGTGGACGGGGCGAACGCTCAGAGGGCAGCGGACCAGGACCAGAAGGCAGCGGAGCAGGACGCGCTGGCGGCGCGGTTCGAGGCCGACCGGCTCCGGCTGCGCGGGGTGGCGTACCGGATGCTCGGGTCGCTGGCCGAGGCCGAGGACGCGGTCCAGGAGGCGTGGCTGCGGCTGGCGCGCACCGACACCGACGAGGTCGCGAACCTCAGTGGCTGGCTGACGACGGTCGTCGCTCGCGTCTGCCTGGACCAGCTGCGCAGCCGCAAGTCGCGGCGCGAGGACCCGGCCGGGATGCGGCTGCCCGAGCAGGAGCGCGTCGAGGCCGCGGCGACGGCCGCGAACCCCGACCCGGAGGAGGAGGCGCTGCTCGCGGACACCATCGGCGTGGCGCTGCTCGTCGTCCTCGACACGCTGGCCCCGGCCGAACGGCTCGCGTTCGTGCTGCACGACCTGTTCGGCGTCTCCTTCGACGAGATCGCGCCGATCGTCGAGCGCACCCCGACCGCCGCACGCCAGCTCGCCAGCCGGGCCCGCCGGCGCGTTCAGGGCCGGTCCCCCGAGGTCGAGGCGGACCGGGCCCGGCAGCGCGAGGTGCTGGAGGCCTTCCTCGCCGCCTCCCGGGACGGCGAGTTCGAGGCCTTGCTCACCGTCCTCGACCCGGATGTCGTCTTCCGCGGCGACGAGGCGGCCGAGCGCCTCGGCGGCGAGGGCGAGATGCGCGGCGCCCGCCGCGTGGCCGAGGCGTTCTGCGGCCGTGCCCGGGTCGCCGAACCGGCGCTCCTCGACGGCGAGCTCGGCGTGCTCGTCGCCCCGCACGGCGACATCGTCGTCGTCATGCACGTCACGTTCCGCGGCGGCCGGATCAGCGAAATCCACGCGGTCGCCGACCACGCCGCGATCGACGCGATGGAGCTGGAGCGGCTCAGCCGCGAGGACCTGCGCAACTGGGTCGAATCCGAGTAGCGCCGGGCGGATCAGCCCCCGAAGTCGAGGTACTTCGCCACCTCGGCCGTCTCCAACGGGTTGCTGTAGTCGCGGGCCGAGACGATCAGCCCGTCGACGATGCGCAGCACGGAGACGAAGCCGAGGCCGAACTCCTTCCCGGCATGCTCGCCGGTGGCGAGCGTCGCGTTGACCCGGTATTCGAGCACGACGACCTCGGGGTCGGCGCCCTCGTGGATCGCGACGTCCTGCACGGAGTCGAAGCTCCACAGGTGCTCGGTCTGCGCCATGCGCTCCTTCATCGCCGCGCGGCCCTCGGACACGCGCGGGACGCCGGGCGGCGCCCAGGGGTTCTCGATGCGCACGTCGGCGGCGTAGAGATCGGCGATCTCCGGGCGGCGGCCGTGCACGACGGTGTGCAGCAGCAGTTCGACGGTCTCGCGCGGGGTGCGGGGGGAAGCGGACACACGATCCTCCTGGGATACGGTGGTCGGCGGACGGGAAGTAAACGGAACGGACGCCCCGTTTGCCCGTGCAGAACTATACGGGGCGATCGCCCCGCTTGTCGAGCAGAACGGAGACCGCCGCGTGACCAGCCATGACGCGAGCCCGGCCGCCCCTGATGCCCCGGCCGCACGGCGGATGCGGGCCGACGCGGTGCGCAACCGCGCGAAGGTGCTTGACGCGGCGCGGGCGGCGTTCGCGGCGGAGGGCCTGGCCGTGCCGCTGGACGAGATCGCGCGGCGCGCCGGCGTCGGGGCGGGGACGGTCTACCGGCACTTCCCGACGAAGGAGGCGCTGTTCGAGGCCGTGATCGCGGATCGGCTGCTCGCGCTCGCGGGAGACGCGGAGTCTCGACTGGCCGATGACACCGTGGGCGCGGGCGAGGCGTTCTTCGGGTTCTTCTTCGCGCTGATCGAGGACGCCGAGACCAAGGCCGACCTCGCCGAGGCGCTGACGGCTGCCGGCGTGCACCTGCAGCCGGAGACGCAGCACGCCGCGGGCCGCCTGACCGGAGGCTTCAGCCGGCTGCTGGAGCGCGCGCAGCGGGCCGGAGCGGTGCGCGCGGACGTGACGGTGACGGAGTTGCACGCGCTGGTCGTCGGCGCGATGGCTGCGGAGAAGCGCGCGGGCGGCGAACCCGGCAGGATGACGCGGATCATCGCCGACGGGCTGCGCGCCTGAGTTCGGCGCCGGCGATGCTTCGGCGATCGCGATGGCTGGACGCCCGCGATCGTCGGGCGCTCGCGATGGCTGGACGCCCGCGACAGTCCGGCGCTCGTGAGTGATAGTCCGGCACCCGCGACCGTCGGACGCCCGCGACCGTCCGGTGCTCGCGACCGTCGGACGCCCGCGACAGTTCGGCGGTGGCCGAAGCGTCACGGGCGGATGATGGGAGCATGGTCATCGACACCTCGGCCCCCGACCTCGCGGCGCTCGCCGGGCTGCTGGCCGACGCGACGCGGGCGGGCTTCTGCTTGGCGCTGCTCGACGGCCGGGCGTGGACGGCGAGCGAGCTGGCCGCGCATGCGGGGGTGGCGGCGTCCACGGCGAGCGATCATCTCAGCCTTCTGGTCGCGGTTGGGCTGCTGACGCAGGAGCGGCAGGGCCGGCACCGCTACGTGCGGCTGGCCGGGCAGGACGTCGCCGAACTGGTCGAGCACATGGCCGCGCTCGCCCCGCGCCGGGAGACGGCGCCGCGCACGCTGTCAACCAACCGCGACCGCGCCCTCGCCCGCGGGCGCACCTGCTACGACCACCTCGCCGGCACGCTCGGGGTCGCGATCACCGATGCGATGACCGAGCGCGGACTGCTCTCCTGGGACTCAGGCCTCATGCTCACCGCGGCGGGTTCGGCGTGGCTCGACCGGCTCGGCGTGCACCTGCCGGAACGCACGCGCCGTCCGCCGGTGCGCTCCTGCCTGGACTGGACCGAGCGTCGCCCGCACCTGGCCGGATCGGTCGGCGCCGCGCTGTGCGGTCTGGCGTTCGAATCCGGCTGGATCAAGCGGATCGGCAGCGGACGCGCCGTGGCGGTCACGGCCGAGGGACGGGCGGCGCTGTCGGCGGAGTGGGGACTGGGCACGGCTTGAGCGCGCGGCGTCCATGGTCCGCAACTAGGATGGCGACGGACGAAAGGAGCCCCTTGATGAAGGCCGTCATCTTCGAGGACTTCGGTGGTCCCGAGGTCCTGCGCGTGGCCGAGGTCGATCCACCCGCTCCCGGCCCCAGGCAGGTGCTCGTCCGCGTGCGCGCGGCGGGCGTGAACCCCATCGACTACAAGATCCGCCGCGGCATGATGCGGCCCGGCCTGCCCGCGAAGCTGCCCGCGATCCCGGGCAGCGAGGCCGCCGGCGTGGTCGAGGAGGTCGGCGCCGAGGTCACCCACGTGCGCCCGGGTGACGAGGTATTCGGCTGGACCCGCGGCGGCGGCTACTGCGAACAGGCGATTCTGACGACGTGCGCGGTCAAGCCCGCCGAGGTCTCCTGGGTGGACGCGGTATCCCTGCCGGTCGCCGGCGAGACCGCCACCCGCGTCCTGCGGCTGCTCGAACTGAAGGCGGGCGAGACGCTGCTCGTGCACGGCGCGGCCGGCGCGGTCGGCACGCTCGCCGTGCAGCTCGGCGTGGCCCTCGGCGCACGGGTGATCGGCACGGCCGGTTCCTCGAACCAGGAGTACGTCGCCTCGCTCGGCGGCGTGCCCACCCTGTACGGCGAGGGCCTGGTCGAACGGGTGCGCGCGCTGGCCCCCGACGGCGTGGACGCGGTGTTCGACATCGCCGGGCGCGGCGCGCTGCCGGACTCGATCGAGCTGCGCGGCGGCACGACGGACCGGATCATCACGATCGCGGACTACCAGGGCTCGGAGGAGCTCGGCGTGCGGTTCACCGGCGGCGGCAGCGAGTCCGCCGCCTCGACCGAACTGCTGGAGGACCTCGCCGCCCGGGTCGCCCGCGGCGAGCTGAAGACCACGGTCACCGCCACGTTCCCGCTGGACGAGGCCGCCGAGGCGCAGCGGCGGAACGAGGCCGGGCACGGCCGCGGCAAGATCGTGATCACCGTCGGCTGACGCCCGGCCCCGCGACGACCGGCCGGCGCTCCATTCAGTGGGGCGCCGGCCGCCGGTGATCGACTGCCGGGTGTCGGCGTTCGTTCGCGTTATCGGGCGGGGAAGCGCTCGGCCGCGTCGGGGTGGTGCCTGCGGGCGACCTCGGGGTGCGAGCGGACATAGCCCTTGAGCTCGTTCCAGCCGAACACGTCGTAGAGCGCGTTCTCCGGGTCGCGCACCACGCCGGGGGCGTCGGCGAGGTAGTCGCCGGGCACCGGCTCGATCCGAGCGTCGAGCCGCGGGTTGTAGAAGAAGGGCACTGAGAAGCGCTCCGCGCCGGAGGCCGGGCTGACCACGCGGTGATTCGTGGCGACCAGGTAGCCGTCGGTCGCTATCTCCAGCAGCTCGCCGAGGTTGACGACGAAGGCGCCGGGCAGCGGATCGACGCGGATCACGCCGCCGTCCTCGCGCTGCACCTGGAGGCCGCCGTGCTCGTCCTGGAGCAGCAGGGTCAGAAAGCCGTAGTCCTTGTGCCAGCCGACACCCTGCTTCGAGCCGCCCGGCGCGCGGCCCGGGTAGCGCACCAGCTTCGTGTGCAGGTGGGGCCTGTCGGCGAACGCCGCGTCGAACAAGTCGCGCGGGGCGCCGAGCGAGACGAGGAGTTCCTGCAGCAGCCGGTGCGCGATGGCGGCGAGCCGGTCCTGCCACTCGAGGATCCCGGTGCGAAGCTCGGGAAGGGAGTCCGGCCAGCGGTTCGGGCCCTGCAGCCACAGATAGGCCGGGTCGTGCTCCGCGACGACGAGCGGCGCCAGCTCCGGGCCGACGTCCAGCTGGTCGCGCCAGTCCGAACGGCCGCCGGTGAGCTCCTGGCCTGTGCGGGTGTAGCCGCGGAAGTGCGGCGAGTCGAGGTTGCTCAGCGCGAGCCGGTCGGCCTCGGGAAGGGCGAAGAAGCGGCGGACGAGGTCGAGCAGCGCGTCCGACTCGACGGGCTCGATGCCGTGCCCGACCAGTTGGAGGAAGCCGACCTCGTGCGCGGCCGAGTGCAGCGCCGCACGGAACTGCTCGACGCGGGCCGGATCGTCGGCCGCCGAGAGGTCGATCACCGGGAGCTTCGGCTCCGCAGCGTGATGGAGGGAACTCGCCTGGGTCACATCGGTCTTCAGCCTATTCGGTGGTGTAGATATTCCCATGGACCCGCGCTAGGTCCGCGGCCGCCTCGGCGACCCGGGCCCGCAGCTCGGGCGGATCCAGCACCTCGATCCCCCAGCCGAGCTTGAACACCTCGCCGACCGCGTGCCGCGTCCCCTCGATCGGGATGACGGCGCGCACCCAGCCCTCTTCGTCCGGCTCCGAGGCGGTCTCGGCGACGGACTTCAGCACGGCCGCCCCGTACAGATCCTCCATCCGGTGCCGCGCCTCCGCGGAGAGGCGGATCGTCGCAGTGCCCAGAAAGCGCCGCTCGTCGAACTCGGCCAGCGAGGCGCGCCAGTACTCGGCGAGGTCGAAGCCGGTCGGGCGCTCGAACTCCTGGTCGGCGTCGGCCAGTTCGAGGATCTGCGAGACGCGGTAGGTGCGGATCGGCCCGCCCTCGGCATCGGCCACGAGGTACCAGATCCCTGATTTGAGCACCACGCCGATCGGCCGCAGCACCCGCTCCACCTCGCGCGGCTCGGCCCAGCGACGGTACCGGACCCGCAGGGCGCGCGCGTCCCAGACGGCCCCGGCGACGGCGGTGAGGTGGGGCACCGGCTCGGCCTCCTGGTACCAGGCCGAGGCGTCGAGGTGGAAGCGCTCGCGGATGCGGCCGGAGCGCTCGCGCAGCGTCGTTGGCATCGCGGCGTCGAGCTTGAGCTGCGCGACCGTCAGCCCGGAGCCGAGCCCGAGGTCCGCCGCGGCCGAGGGCAGCCCGGCGAGCGCGAGGGCGTCGGCCTCGTCCCCGTGCAGGCCGGTCAGGCGGGTCCGATAACCCTCGACCAGCGCGTATCCGCCCTCATGGCCGGGTTCTCCGTAGACCGGCACGCCCGCCGAGCTCAGCGACTCGATGTCCCGGTAGATCGTGCGGATCGAGACCTCCAGCTCGGACGCCAGGTCCTGCGCGGTCATCCGGCCGCGGTTCTGCAGCAGTAGAACGATCGAGACGAGACGGGAGGCGCGCATGACTTCAAGTCTGCCCGACTCCACTGACAGAAGTTGTCAGGGGATGTGGGTTGTGATGGCTCCATGCCCAGACTCCTCATACCCGCCGCCTTCATCACCGCCCTCGGCAACAACGTCCAGCTGATCGCGGGCGCCCTGCTCGTGCTACGCGCCGATAAGACGATGCTGTCGGTCGGCTGGCTCTTCATCGCCGTCGCCGCGCCGCAGGTACTGCTCTCCCCGGTCTTCGGCCGCCTCGCGGACCGGCTGGACCGGCGGCGCCTGTGGGTCGGCAGCGATCTCGGCAGCGCGCTGATCGCGCTGTCCCTGCCGATCTGGCTGTGGCACGCAGGCGCGGCCGGGCCGGGGATCTACGCGTCGAACCTGGCGCTCGCCGTTCTCAGTGCCCTGTTCTTCCCGGCGAGCGCGGCGCTGATCAAGGAGCGGGTTCCGGCCGAGCGGCTGCGGCGCTTCAACGCGAACTACGAGATGGCCACGCAGGCCGGGATGTTCCTGTCGGCCACGGTCGGCGGCCTGTGCGTGCAGACCTTCGGCGCCATTCCGCTGCTGCTCGGCAACGCGGGAACCTTCGTCGTCTCGGCACTCTGCGTTCTCTCCGTCGGGCGGGCTCCCGAGCCGCACCACGCCGCGTCCGCCGGGGAGGTGGATGCCGCACCGATGCGTCGGCCGCGGCTCGGGTGGCAGATCGTGCTCTTCGCGCAGAGCAGCGTCGTCGTCACGATCTTCAACGCCCTGCTGCCGAAACTCGTCATCGGCGAGTTCCATCGCGGCGCGGGACTGTACGGAGCGGCCGACGCGATCGGCAGCCTCGGATTCCTCGGCGCTACCTGGTCCTACCGCGTCCTCGCGCCGAGGCTCGGGGACCTGCGCATCTCGCTGGTCGGATATCTGGGCTGTTCGATGCTGTTCGCCGCCCAACCGAACGTCGGCGTGGTAGGACTGCTCCCGCTCGTCCTGCTCGGAGCCTTCATGTTCGGCCATGCGCGGATCGCGTCGCGCAACCTGCTGATGTCCTCGGTCGATCCGCGGTACACGGGCCGGGTCTTCGGCACGGCCAACTGCGGCGGCCTCGCCGCGACGATCGCCGCGATGCTGGTCGTGGCCGAGCTGACCGACCGCACCGACTGCACCTACGGATTCGCCGCGACCGCCCTGCTCAGCGGCGTGTCCGTGACCGCCTGCGCGATGCGGCTGACCGGCGCGCGGGTCGGCGCCGGTCAGCGCGCCGCGACGCCGGTCAGATCTTGTTGAAGATCTTCGAGTACGCGTAGCCGAGCGGCTTGTCGTAGCCGTCGACCTCCCAGAAGGCCAGCTCGCCCACGCCGTGCGAGACCGCGAAGGACTCGAGCGTCTTCGCGTTGGACTGGGTGAAGTTCTCGTTGTCGTCGTTCTTGCCGGCGATCGGCGTCAGGCCGAGCATGCCCCAGTCGGCCGTCGAGCTGCCGCCGTAGATGCTGTGGATCTGCTTCTCGGTGGCGGTCGCGGCCGACTCGGCGTCGTTGAGTGCGTTCTGCCCGTCGCCGAAGTCCATCGTCATGATGTTGACGACGGTGACCTTGACCCCTGCGCTCTTGGCGCCCTTGAGCAGGGTCGTCGCGTTCGACTCCAGCCCGGTCGGGTCGACCGGGATGGTGAAGTCGATCTGCACTGAGGGGTCGGCGGCCTGCAGCTCGGCCAGCGCCTGGTCGCGGCGCGAGTTGGCCGAGCTGTCGTCGAGCACCGAGCCCTCGATGTCGAAGTCGAGCCGGTTGACACCGTAGGTGGTGACGACGTTCTTGTAGGCGGCCTCCAGCTTCGAGACCGACGTGCACGTCTGCGCCAGCTCGCCGCCGGACGCGCCGCCGAAGGAGATCAGCACGTTGCCGCCGGCGGACTGGAGCGAGGAGATCTGGCTCTTGAACGCGCCGATCGAGTCGCCGTTGTCCTCCCATTCCCCGGTGCAGCCGCTCTTCGGGGTGATGAAGGCGAGCGAGTAGTACTTGTCGCCGCTGGCCGCCATGTCCTTCGCCATGTCCCCCGCGTCGGAGGAGGCGATCTGCAGGTAGGGGGCGGAGTAGTGGGCGGGCAGCGCGGAGCCGGCGGCCTCGCTGCTGCCGGCCGCGAGCAGCACGCCGCCCGCGGCCAGCCCGGTCGCCGCCACCGCGCCGACCACGAGGCGCGTGCGACCGGGGCGTATCGGATTCTTGCTCATCAATGACCTCTTCGGAGCCTTGACGATGTGGGTGTGGGTGGAACATGGTTAGTAAACTTCCCTAACCAGATGCCCGCACGGTATCGGCGGCCCGACGGTAGGTCAATAATCTGAGACTTAAATCCTCTTGAGCGCGCGTTCAAGGTCCGCGCGCAGGTCCTCGACGTCCTCGAGGCCGATGGAAAGGCGCAGGACCGAGGCGTGCGGCTTGGCCTCGGCGGCCACCGGACGGTGCGTCAGCGAGGCCGGATGCTGGATCAGCGTGTCCACGCCGCCGAGCGAGACGGCGTGCGTGATCAGCTCACAGCCCCCCGCGACACGTGCGGCCGCCTCGTAGCCGCCGCGCACCGAGATCGCCAGGACCGCACCCGGCCCGCTCATCTGACGGCCCACCAGACCCTTCGGATCGCACTCCGGCATGCCCGGGTAGTAGACGCGCTCGACGCTCGGCTGCGTCGCCAGCCACTCGGCGAGCTGCCGGGCCGAGTCCGACTGGTGTCGGACGCGCAGCGGCAACGTCTGCAGTCCGCGGTGCAGCATGTACGCGGCGAGCGGGTGCAGGACGCCACCGGTCAGGGCGCGCACCCGGCGCAGCTTCTCGGCCCACTCGGCGCTGGTCGCCACGACTCCGGCGAGCACGTCGCCGTGCCCGCCGAGGTACTTCGTCGCACTGTGTGCGACGAGCGTGGCACCGAAGTCCGCGGGCTGCTGGAGGATCGGCGTCGCGAAGGTGTTGTCGACCAGCAGCGGAACGCCGCCCACGCCGCCGCACTGGCTCGCGACGTCGGCGAGGTCGAGCAGTTCGAGCGTCGGGTTGCCCGGCGTCTCGACGACGACGAGCCCGGTGTCGGGTCGCAGCGCGGCGGCCACCCCTGCGGGATCAGCCCAGGTGACCTCCGTGCCGAGCAGCCCCGTCGCCAGCACGTGGTCGGTGCCGCCGTACAGCGGGCGCACGGCCACGACGTGCCGCTTGCCCTCGGCGGCCACGGCGAGCAGGCACGCGCTGATCGCGGCCATGCCGGAGGCGAACGCGACCGCCTGCTCGCAGTGCTCGAGCTCGGCCAGCGCCTGCTCGAAGCGGCCGGTCGTCGGATTCCACAGCCGCTGGTAGACATGCGTCCCGCCCGGCACCGGCAGCCCGCCGGTGGCCAGCGCCTCGTAGCAGGAGCCGCCGACCTCGATGTCCGGCAGCGGGTTCGTGGTCGACAGGTCGATCGGCGGCACGTGCGCGCCGAGGCCCGCGAGATCGTCGCGGCCGGCGTGCACGGCGGTGGTGTCCAGGTGGGTCATGCGGAACAGGATGAAGAAGATCCGGCCGATTGGGAAGAAGGGCGAATATAATTCTCCGAACGAGCTATCCCCCGGCCATAACTTCATCGAGGACCCTGCCGATGACCACCCCGCCGAACAATCAGCGGTCCACCCCGAGCCCCGGACCCCAGGACATCGACGAGATCGACCGGGCGATCCTGCGCGTGCTCGCCACCGACGCCCGCACGCCGAACAACGCCATCGCCGAGCACATCGGCATCGCGCCCTCCACCTGCCACGGCCGTATCAGGGCACTGCGGGAGCGCGGCGTGATCCGCGGCTTCCACGCCGACATCGACCCGGCCGCGCTCGGTCTCGGCCTGCAGGCGATGATCGCGGTGCAGCTCAACGTGCACAGCCGGGCGCAGATCAACACCTTCGTGCGCGACGTGCCCAAGCTGCCGGGCGTGGTCAGCGTCTACCACGTGGCCGGCAGCGACGACTACCTGCTGCACATCGCGGTGCGCGACTCGGACACGCTGCGCGAATTCGTGCTCGACCACCTGACCGGCCACCCGGCCGTGCGGCACACCGAGACGAGCCTGATCTTCGCGCACTTCCCCGGCACGCTCGCCGGGCTCGGCCTGGAGGACTGAGGACTGAGCGCGTCCCGCTCGCGGCTGTCGGAGGTGACGGCTACAGTCCGACTTGTGCGATTCACCGGCTGGCCAGAGCGCGCGTTCACGTTTTACGAGGGCCTCGAGGCGGATAACTCGAAGGCCTACTGGACAGCGCACCGGGCCGTCTACGACGCTGATGTGCTCGCGCCGACGGAGGCGCTGCTGAGCGAGCTCGCGGAGGAGTTCGGCGACGGAAAGCTGTTCCGGCCGTACCGCGACGTCCGCTTCAGCCCCGACAAGTCCCCGTACAAGACGGCGATGGGCGCCACGGTCTCCCGCGGCGGGTACATCCACCTGTCGGCAGACGGGCTCGCCGTGGCGATCGGCTACCACATGATGGCGCCGGACCAGCTCGCGCGGTACCGGCAGGCCGTCGCCGAGGACGTGACCGGCGAAGAGCTGCGCCGCATCATCGCCGAGCTCGAAGGCAAGGGCGTGAACGTAGTCGGCGAGGAGCCGCTCAAGACGGCGCCGCGCGGTTACTCCAGGGACCATCCGCGCGCGGACCTGCTGCGCAACAAGGGCCTGATCACCTGGCAGGAGTGGCCGGTCGAACCGTGGATGCACACGGCGAAGGCGAAGACCCGCATCGTCAGGCACTTCCGCGACGCGCAGCAGCTCCAGGCCTGGCTCGACGACCGCGTCGGCCCCTCAGAACACGGCTGACCGTGGCTGACCGGGCTGAGAGCGGCTGATCCCCGTGGGACCGCCCCCGGCGGCGACGGCGGTCCCACGGGGATCGACTCGCCGGCGCCGGCCACAGATCAACATGCGAACAGAATGCAAAGCCGGAACCCCGACGTCCGCTGACGGCTCGACAGATCACTCGGATGCCGGAGGCCGGCGCCCGCGACCGGCGTGAAGTCGCGGGCCGACGCGCACGCTCGTAGCCTGGTGGGTACCGCCGAGCACCCGGGCAGCGGGCCCGGGCGCCCGACACGTCGAGGAGGACGTGAGGGAGATCATGGCGACATTCATGGACGTACACCACGGGATGAACGGCATCACCGAGGACCAGCTCGCGGAGGCGCACAGCGCCGACCTCGCGATCGAGAAGGACGAGCACGTGCACTTCATGCAGGCCTGGGCCGACCCCGAGTCCGGCACCGTGTACTGCCTGTCGGAGGCACCGGACGCCGAAGCGGTCCAGCGCGTCCACGAACGCGCCGGCCACCGCGCCGACGAGATCCACGCCGTACCGATCAAGGTCTGAGCGCACTGAAAAGATCCAACGCACTGAAAAGATCCAAGCAGCGGCCGTTCTGCCCCGGCTCCGCCGCATGCTGCCCGGCTCCGCGCAGGCGCCGCCACCGGGGGCGAGCAAGCCCGGTGGGCCTGTTAACTTGGTGCGATCGGCTCAGTCGCCCCGCGCCCTGCCCCGCCTCACTGCGAGCGGGCGAGCAGTGCCGCCGCCTCCAGCAGCATCCAGGCGCCCGCCTGCACCGACAGGTCGCGCTCCGCGCTTCCGGGTCGCGGCGCGTCGGCCGGGCGCGCCCATTCGGGGCCGAAGAGCGGGCCGCCGGGTGCGGCGGCGCGGTTGCGCCAGGCCGCGCGCGCCGAGTGCAGCACGAGCTCGGCGGCGAGGAACGCGGTGGGCTCGTAGCCGCGTCCGAACTCCGGCAGGGTGAGTGCGGCGCGCGCGAGGTAGCGCGCGAGGATTCCGGCGAACAGTCCGCCGTCCCCGCCGCCCTCCCCGCGCAGCACGAGGCGCGCGGACGGCGGCGTCGTCGGGGTCAGATGCGCGGCGACGGCCGTGACCGTGCGCGCGGCGCGTTCCGCCCACTCGGCTGACCGCCCGTCGTTTCCCCAGCTCGCCAGTTCGAGGCATGCTCCCAGGTAGACGCCCTGGCAGTAGGTGTACGTGACCTTCTCGACCTCCCGGACCGAGCCGTCGGCGCCCACGTGCAGGCCGTCCCAGACCACGCCGGTCTGCCCGTCGACGAGCCGGTCCTCGATCCACCGCGCCGCGTCGTAGGCCAACTCGTCGTGCAGCCTGGCGAAGAGGATCGCGGCCGGGCCGTTGACGGGCACGTTCTTGAAGTCCTCGTCGTACTTGTCCCGCATCCGCCACCAGATCCCGCCGCCGGCGTCGTCCGTCCAGCCCTGCTTGAGCGTGCCCGCCAACCCGTCCACCACGCCCGGCCGACGTACGCCGACGTACTGCTCAGCCCGCTGCATCGCCAGCGCGAGCCAGGCCATGTCGTCGTAGTAGTCGTTGAGCCAGCCCTTGCCGTTGCGCGCGCGGATCCCGTTGACGAAGCGGCCGACGCGCGCGCGGCGGCCGGGGTCGGGGCTGCGCAGGTAGGCGTCGACCAGGCAGTCGAGCACCTGCGCCTGCCACCAGTAGTTCCACGGCCGGAAGGCGCGCTGCGCGGGCGACGCGGGCCAGCCGGAGACGCCGAGCAGCGTGCCGGGCACGGCCCAGAGCCTGCGCAGGTGCCGGGCGCCGACCGCGCGCTCGGCCAGCTCGGCGCGCGCGGCCCACTGGCTCGCCCGCTCCGGCAGCTCGGGCGCCATCGCCCCGCCGGGATCGGCTCGGCTCACCCCACCATCATGGCAGCCCGGACCGCACTCGTCCGCAAAGCACGCGAAGAGACTGTTTCCAACATTTATTGACACACTTCCGGGCCGGTAGTTCACTGCACCGCAGAGCGGAATCAGACCCCGCACCCACCCACGGAAGGGTCCGCCAGTGCCGTCGCACCCACCCACGCCCGAATCCGCCACCCGCCCGCGCCGCTTGTTGCGGCTGCTCATCGCACTGACCACCGCTGCGGCCACAGTGACCGGAGCCGGCGCGGCAACTGTCGCCACCGCACCGCCCGCCGCTGCCGAGTCCAACGGCGTCGGCAGCACGCCGGCGCTGGGCTGGAGCAGCTGGAGCTACATCCGACACGATCCGACAGCAGCGAACATCGAGGCTCAGGCCAGGGCCATGGTCTCCAGCGGCCTGGCCTCGGCCGGCTACCTGTACGTGAACGTCGACGACTTCTGGTACGACTGCCCCGGCAGCCAGGGTCCGGACGTCGACTCCTACGGCCGCTGGGTGACGAACTCGACGAGCTTCCCGCCGAGCGCGAGTGGCGAGAACGGCATCGCGGTCGTCGCCGACTACGTGCACTCGCTCGGCCTCAAGTTCGGTCTCTACGTCACGCCCGGCATATCCGACCAGGCCGTTTCCGCGAACACGCCGATCGAGGGCACGTCGTACACGGCGAGCGAGATCGCGGACGGCGCCGGCGAGGCGAACTACAACTGCGGCGGGATGCAGGGCATCAACTACAGCTCCGCCGGTGCGCAGGCGTACATCAACTCGTGGGCCGATGAGTTCGCGTCATGGGGCGTGGACTACCTCAAGCTCGACGGCGTCGGCGATTCGGACGTCGGCGACGTACAGGCGTGGTCGACTGCGCTGCAGCAGAGCGGCCGCGCGATCCACCTCGAACTGTCGAACAGCCTGGACATCGCGAACGCCTCGACGTGGGCGCAGTACTCGAACGGCTGGCGCACCGGCGGCGACATCGAGTGCTACTGCGGAACCGACTCCTCCGGCAACCCGCAGCCGCTCACCACCTGGGGCAGCGTGCAGGGACGGTTCGCGCAGGTCGCGAACTGGCAGCCGTACGGCGGTCCGGGCGCGTTCAACGACTACGACTCGATCGAGTTCGGCGACGGCTCGACGATCGACGGCCTGAGCACGACCGAGGGCCAGTCGCAGTACGGCCTGTGGGCGATGGCCGCCTCTCCCCTCCTACTCGGCGTCGACCTGACGAAGCTCAACTCGACGGAGGTCGCCGACCTCGAGAACCCGAACATCATCGCCGTCGACCAGGACGGCATCGATGCGCGGCGGATCGTGAGCAACGTCAACCAGCAGGCATTCGCGAAGACCGAGCAGAACGGCGACGTCATCCTCGGCCTGTTCAACTACGGCGACTCGGGCAGCCAGACGGTGACGGTCTCGCTGGCCGCAGCAGGCGTCACCGGCAGCGCCACGGCCACGAACCTGTGGACCGGCGCCTCCGCGGGCACGCTGAGCGGCACGTACAGCGTGACGCTCGCCGCCGGAGCCTCGCAGATCCTCCGGCTCAAGCCGGTCGCCGGGACGCAAGGCTCGAAGACGTACCTCGCCGCGTCCTCCACGAACACCCTGTCCGGCGGCGCGACGACCGCGAACTGCAATGCGTGCCTCGGTGGCCAGAAGGTCGGCTTCGTCGGCAACGGCGGCACGCTGACGTTCAACAACGTCAACGTAAGCGCAGCCGGGAACTACGAGGTCCAGATCGACTACCTCGACGGCACGTCGGGCACCACCACCGGCCGCTCGACCACGCTCACCGTGAACGGCACGGCGGTCGGCACGCTGACCGACACGCCGACCGGCAGTTTCGCGAACCCAGGCTCGACAACGGTGTCACTGCCGCTCCACGTCGGCTCGAACACGATCGAGCTCTCCAACTCGGCGGCGTACGCGCCGGACTTCGAGGCGATCACGGTCCCGACGACCCCGACCACCAGCTCGACGACATACCTCGCAGCGTCCTCGGCGAACACGCTGTCGGGCGGCGCGGTCGTGCAGAGCTGCAGCACTTGCAACGGCGGCGAGAAGGTCGGGTACGTCGGCAACGGCAGCGGCACGCTCACGTTCAACAACGTGAGCGTGAGCAAGGCCGGCGTCTACCCCGTGCAGATCGTGTACTGCGACGGCAGCTCGGGCACGACCGGCCGGTCCGCGACGTTCACCGTCGACGGGACGGTCGTGCAGACGAACGTCTTCACCCCGACCGGTGGTTTCTCCACGCCGGCCACGGTGACCGACTACCTCCCGCTGCAGGCCGGATCGAACACGGTCGAGATCTCCAACGGATCGGCGTACGCGCCGGACTTCAACGCGATCGTCGTGAACCAGTAGCCGGCAGGCCGGTCTGCTCGCGGCCGGACGGCCGGTGCCGGGGGTTCCCCGGTGCCGGCCGTCCGGCCGTCAGTCGGCGACCCGTGCCTTGAGCAGGGTGAGCGCTTCACGGAGCAGCGCGCTCTGCATCGCGTGCTGCCGGGTCAGCTCGGCGAAGTCTTCCTGGAGGGTCTTGAGGATCTCCTGGGACGCGCAGTCGGTCTCGTAGTCGTGCTGGGCGAGTTCGCTGGATATCTGGTCCGCGTTTGGCCGCGATCAGCAGGATCGCTCCCTGGAGCGCCGCGACGCAGGAGAGCACCAGGTTGAGCAGGATGAACGGGTACGGGTCGAAGCCGCTGCCGCGGTTGAAGAGCATCCACACGCCCAGGAACCCGCAGGCCCCGAACACGAAGGCCCAGGAGCCCATTCCGTTGCGCATCTTGTCGGCGGCCCGCTCGCCGAGCGTCAGCTGCTCGCCGGTCCGCACCCCGTGATGCCGATGCCAGCCCATCGATTCACGCCCACTCTCTGTCCGCCGGGTTCGAGATCGCAACGAGGATAGCGGGGCGGCCGGGCGGGTGACGCTTGCCGTTGGTATGCGTGACTTGATGACGTCCGGGTACAGGTTTTCCGGATATCTGATGACATGTCACTCCGGTGGCCCCACACGACCGAGGACGACGCATGCTGAAATACCGAGCGCTCCCCGCCGCGCTTCTCGCCGCGCTGGCCTGCGCGGCAGGACCCGCGACGGCGCACGCCGCGAGCGCGGCCGATGAGAGGCCTGGCGCGATTGGCGCGGCCGGGATGGCCCCCGACGTCCACGGCGTCAGCATCCCGGCGACCGATCTCCGCCTGCTGTCGCGGGCGGCCCACAGCCGCCACTCCAACGGCAGGCTGAGCCAGGGCATGCTCGAGAGCACGAACTGGGCCGGCTACGCCGCGACCGGACGCACGTTCACGTCGGTGTCCTCGAACTGGACCGAGCCGAGCGTGACCTGCACCTCGAAGGGCATCGTCGGCTTCTGGGTCGGCCTCGACGGCCTGAACAGCTCGACGGTCGAGCAGACCGGCACCGGCGTGGACTGCACGAACGGCACGCCGCAGCAGTTCGCCTGGTGGGAGACGTACCCCGCGAACAGCGTGCAGGTCTACAACGTGCCGGTCTCCGCGGGCGACCAGATGTCGTCCTCGGTCGTGGCCCAGGCGCGCGGCGTCTACTCCTTGGTGCTGACGGACTCGACGGCCGGCTGGACGGTCGAGAACCCGGTCTCGCTGCCCGCCGGGACGGACGCGAGCGCCGAGATCATCGCCGAGGCCGTGAGCGCCGGAAACCAGATCACCACGCTGCCGGACTTCGGCCAAGTCGACTTCACCGGCTCGACGATCGACAACACCTCGCTGCAGGCAGCGGGTGCGCAGCCGATCGACATGACGGACGCGCACAACAACCTGATCGCCGCGACCACGGAAGCCGATTTGGAGGGCGACTTCGACGTCGACTACACCAGCGACGCGCTGACCCCGTAACCGGGGCTGCTTCGGTGGAAGCCCGGGCACCCGGTTCCCCGTTCGCCACGCTGACGCCGTGCTCAGATCATTGACACGGATCTACCTGGCTGCCACCCAGCGGCGCGGGCTGCACTCCGGCCTGCGCATCGCCGTCGTCAACAAGGCCCCGCCGAGGCTCTCGCCACCGTCGGCGTCGGCTCTGACCGCGAGCAACTCCAGGCTCCAGCCTCAGCAGCCCCGGCCGGCGAGCAGTTCCAGCCGCGAGCGGCGCCCCCTCGGAGGCGCCCCCGCATCCCGGTCAGCCCCCGAAGCCCTCGCGCGGCTGGGTCAGCCGGAAGTGGTTGCCGAAGGGGTCGCGGAAGCCGGCGTCGATGCCGTAGATCCGCTCCTCCGGCTTCTCCTGGAACTCGACGCCGCGGGCCGAGAGCTCCTCGTACGCGGCCTGGCAGTCGTCCGTGGTCAGGAAGACGGCGCTGCCGACGCCCTTGGCCATCAGGTCCTTGAGCCGGCTGACGGTCTCCGCGTCGAACATCGGCTCGCCCGGGATCGCCATCAGCACGATGGCGATGTCCTGCCCGACCGGCCCGACCGTGAGCCAGCGGAAGTTCCCCATCTCCGGCACCGTCACATCGGTGCGAACCTCCATGCCGAGCTTGCCGACGTAGAAGTCCAGGGCCTCGTCCTGGTCGGGCACGAACACCTGGTAACTGGCGATCTGGTACGGCATGGCGGCCTCCTCGGTTCGGATTGACGCACTCAACGCTAGTTCGAGGGCTGCGCCCCGTCTTCTCGAAACGTCCGGTGCTGCGGCCGCCCATACGCCCGCTGCAGGCACCACGGGATCAGCGCGAACCGCGAGGCCGGCGGGAAGGACGCCCGGTAATCGGTCGGCTTGAGCCCGTACATCCGCACGAAGCTCGTCGTGAACGACCCGACGCTCGCCAGCCCGACCGCGACGCAGATGTCCGCCACCGAGTAGTCCGTCGTCCGCAGCAGCGCCGCCGCCCGCTCCAGCCGCCGCGTGAGCAGGTAGGCATGCGGCGACTCCCCGAACGCCCGCCGGAACTCCTGGCTGAAATGCCCCCGCGAGTACCCCGCGGCCCGCGCCAGGTCGCCCACCGTCAACGGCTCGGCATACCGCGCGTCCGCCAGGTCCTTGGCACGCAGCAGGTGATGCCCGTTTCGCACCGGTTCGGAGGCCATGTCTCCGATGGTAGGCGCGGGGTCCGACAGTGGGGTAAACGGCCTTCGGCCTGCTCTCGCCGCCCTCCCGCTAGGCGGCCTCGAGGACGAAGAAGATCATGCTCAAGAAGGCTGTCCTGGAAGGGTCCTTGAAGACCTCGGCCAGCTCCTCGGGGAAACGCTCACGGGCGCCGGGCGCGGGGGGCGGTTCGCTGATGACGGCAATCCGGAAGCCCGCCTCGGTGAACGCGGAGGTCATCGCATGCAGCGGCCGGTGCCAGAACACCATGGGAGCGCCGCGACCGCCGAAGGTCCACTCCTCAGACCGCTTGGAGACCGCGAAGTAGTCGGCGTCGGGATCGACCAGCTTGTAGACGAGGGGGTGGTCGACGACCACGAAGAGTCGCCCGCCCGGCACCAACACGCGCCGCAGGTCGGCGAGCGGTGCCTGCCAGTCCTCCAGGTAGTGCAGAACGAGACAGGCGACGACATCGTCGAACGAGCCGTCAGGGAACGGCAGCGGACCACCGCCGAGGCCGGCCTGGTGCAGGGCCGTGCCGTCGCCGAGACGCCTTCCGGCCAGCTCCAGCATCTTCGCGCTGGGTTCGACGCCGGTCACGATAGCCCCGCGATCACGCAGCGACTCGAGCAGCGGCCCGGCTCCGCAGCCGACGTCGAGGATCCGCCGCCCGGCCACGTCCCCGGCCAGGTCCAGGACCGCAGGCCGTACGTAGTAGCCGTTGAGGAGGTTGGACTCCGTCTCGGCGGCGTATGCCTCGGCGAAGCTGTCGTAGTCGTTGGCCACGGCCTGGCCGGAAGGCCCGGATGAGGCTTTGAGATCGGGAGACATGCGGCCAATCTTGGCACGGCCGCACTTTTCAGGGTGCGAACGATAATGCGGCCGCCGAGCAGCGGTGTGGGGCTGTCAGATCGCCTTCCCCGGGTTCATGATCCCCAGCGGGTCCAGCGCGTTCTTGATCGCCAGCTGCGCGGCCATCGTCGCGTCGCCGAGTTCGGCGTTCAGCCAGTGGCGTTTCAGGGTGCCGACGCCGTGTTCGCCGGTGAGGGTGCCGCCTAGGTCCAGGGCGGCGCGGAAGACCTCCTCGGCGGCGTCCCACACTGCTCTCGGGATCTCGTCCAGGCCGCGGTCGAAGACGAAGACGGGGTGGAGGTTGCCGTCGCCGGCGTGGGCGACCGTGGGGACGGTGAGATCGTAGGCGGCGGCGATGCGTTCTACGGCGGCGAACATGTCGGGGAGTCTGGATCTGGGGACGCAGACGTCCTCGATGAGGCAGGCGCCGATGCGCTCGATGGCGGTGAAGGCCATGCGGCGGACGTCGAGGAGTTGGGCGGCTTCGGTCTCGTCGTCGGAGACGGCGACCACCGCGGCGCGGTTGTTGGTGCAGCAGTCGGCCATGGCCTGGGCCGCGGCGGCCGCGTCCGGGCCGTCGGCCTGGCAGAGGAGCATGGCGTTGGTCTTGGGGTCCAGGTCGATGTGGCGCCAGTCGTCCAGGGCTTGGAGCGTGGTGCGGTCCATCAGTTCGAGCAGGCTGGGGCCCACGCTCGCGCGGACGATGGCCCAGACCGCCTCTGCCGCGTCGATGAGGTCGGCGAACTCGGCGGCGACGGTGACCGGCGGGTGCTTGGGGGCGGGGCGGAGGCGGAGGGTGGCGGAGGTGATGATGCCGAGCGTGCCCTCGGAGCCTACGAGCAGGCCGGTGAGGTCGTAGCCGGTCACGCCCTTGACGGTGCGCCTGCCGGTCTTGATCAGTTCGCCGTTGGCGAGGACCGCCTCCAGGCCCAGTACGGAGTCGCGGGTGACGCCGTACTTCACGCAGCGCAGGCCGCCCGCGTTGGTTGCCAGGTTGCCGCCGATCGTGCAGGACTCGTAGGAGCTCGGGTCCGGCGCGTACATCAGGCCGTGGGCGCGGGCGGCGCGGTCGAGGTCGGCGTTGACGACGCCCGGTTCGACGACGGCGAGTTCGTCCTGTGGGGACAGTTCCCTGATGGCGGTCATCCGGGCGACGGAGATGACGAGGCAGCCGTCGATCGTGGCCGTTCCGCCGACGATGCCGGTGCCGGCTCCGCGCGGGATGACGGGGACGCGGTTGGCGGCGGCCCAACGCATCGCGGTCTGCACGTCGGCCGTCGTTCGGGCGAGGACGACAGCGCACGGGGCGCCCGGCGTGACGTACGAGTGCTCGTCCTGGCAGAAGTCGCGGATCCGGTCCGGATCGGTCAGGGTGCGGTCGGCGCCGAGCGCCTGGACCAGCTCGGAGACTGCCGAGCGTGCGGGGAGTGTCACCGGGACGAGTCTAGTGAGATGGCCGCGAGATGAAAGGGGCGGCGTGCCGACGCCGCCGGTCTCCGCCGACCCCGAAGGAGGCGTCCCGTACCGGTGCCGTCGATGGCGCGACGACACCGGTACTCCCCTGTAGGGACTGACCCCGGGCACGGCCCCCGTGGCGTGTGCGGGTGGGCTGTTGAAGACTCTGGCGCATCGCGCCGCCCGGGGGCAACGGTTTTGCCGAGCCGTGAGACAGCTGGGGGCCCCGCACGCGGCTGACCTGCGCTTTGGGAACGATCCTGAGGATTTTGTGAGACAACGGCGATCGCGTTCACACGGTTGGCGGCGTCCGACCTGCGCCGATGGACGGACCCCGTTTCCCTTGCCTTGATCCGGGCAATTCGAAGGCCCTCGTGGTTTCTTCGCCCGACCGGTATCGAATCGAGGTGCCAACGATGGCAACGCTCAGCAGACAGTCGACCTTCAGCGGCGGGATCCGCAGCCTGGTGCCCGCCCGTATCGACCGGCTCGGCTGGTCGCGCTTCCACACGATGATGGTGGTGGCGCTCGGCGTGGCCTGGATCCTGGACGGGCTCGAGGTCAGCATCGCGAGCAACGTCAGCCCGTATCTGACCGACCCGGCCGCGCTGAACATGGGCGCCGGGTCCGTGGCATTCTCCGTCGGTACGATCTACCTGCTCGGCGAGGTCTTCGGAGCGCTGTTCTTCGGCAACCTGTCGGACCGCTGGGGGCGGCGGAACCTGTTCATGGTGACGCTCGGCGTCTACCTGATCGGCGGCGGGCTGAGCGCGCTGACGTTCGGGCGGGGCGAAGGGTGGGTGCTCTACCTCAATCTGACGCGGTTCATCGCGGGTGCCGGTATCGGCGGCGAGTACGCGGCGATCAACTCGGCGATCGACGAGCTCATCCCGGCGCGCTACCGAGGCCGGGTGGACATCGCGGTGAACGGCACGTACTGGGCCGGCGCGTTCCTGGCGTCGGTGCTGACACTCGTCGTGATCAAGCACCTGCCCGTCAGCTACTCGTGGCGCATCGGGTTCCTGTTCGGCCCGGTGCTCGGCCTGGTGATCCTGTTCGTGCGGCGGAACCTGCCGGAGAGCCCGCGTTGGCTGGTGATGCACGGCCGGGTCGATGAAGCCGAAGCCGCGGTCGCCCATATCGAGGAGATGACATTGCAGGGCGGGGGCACGCTCGATCCCGTCGACGAGTCGAAGGCGATCGACATCCTGCCCGCGGACAGGGTCGGGTACTGGACCCTGACGAAGACGCTCTTCCGGCGCTATCCGAGCCGCTCGATCCTCGGCGCATCGCTGATGATCACCCAGTCGTTCCTGTACAACGCCATCTTCTTCACGTACTCGCTGGTGCTGACGAAGATCTACGGCGTCCCCGACGGCAACACCGCGTACTACTTCATGGCGTTCGCGCTCGGCAACCTCGCCGGTCCGCTGCTGCTCGGGCATCTGTTCGACACGATCGGGCGACGGACGATGATCACGGGCACGTACCTGATCGCGGGCATCGGCCTGGCCGTCAGCGCCCTGCTGTTCCACAACGGCCAGCTCACGGCGCTCACCCAGACGATCTGCTGGTGCTTCATCTTCTTCTTCGCCTCGGCCGGGGCCAGCGCCGCCTATCTGACGGTCAGCGAGATCTTCCCGGTGGAGGTGCGGGCGAAGGCGATCGCGGTGTTCTTCGCGATCGCGCAGTGCTTCGGCTCCTTCGGCCCGTGGTTCTACGGCAAGCTGATCGGCGACACGACCGGTCAGTCTGCGGACTTCCTTGAGCACCACTCCAAACTGTGGATCGGCTATCTGATCGGCGCCGCGGTGATGATCGCGGGCGCCCTCGTCGAGCTCGCGCTCGGCGTGAACGCGGAGGGCCGCTCGCTCGAGGACGTCGCGCGGCCGCTGTCGTCGATCGATGTGCCGGACGAGCCGGGAGGGCTGCTGAGCAGCCCCACCGGAGCGCCGCGTCCGCCGATTGCCTAGCGCATCGCTCGACGACCTGTCAGGACGACGACACGGAGCTCGGGT
>Ga0310811_10001166_pt1 | contig 33653 bp, 27 predicted proteins | sample YCmetagenome_FD_207642 | JGI IMG/M metagenome (GOLD analysis project Ga0310811, IMG submission 207642) | Soil microbial communities from experimental microcosm in Duke University, North Carolina, United States - YC | ecosystem: Engineered > Artificial ecosystem > Soil microcosm > Unclassified ...
TATCCCGGTCATAGCCTCTTTGATATTCAATCAGGCAATGATGTGGTACACAACACGCTCATGTTTTCACAGGTGCAAAAAACTGTGCTCAGAGCCCCTTTTCGCGGTTTCATCAAACCATTCTGGTTTTTTAGTCGTGGGAAACTGGCACAAATCTTCGTACCACTCATGATCAAATTGTACGCGCTCCCATATCAAGTCAGACGACACAATTCACAAGCGAACAGACAAAAATAACAACGTCACTTATCCAGTTTCTCAATCGCAATCGTAGCTTCCGGATCATAAGGTTGGTTAACAGATCGTTGCGTGCGACGGTACTGCTCCAAAATATAAAAGGCTTCCATCGCACGCTCTTCAGCCTGCACAATGACAATAATACGACCGGCATGAACCATCTGTTCTTTATCCGAGGATGGCACGTTTTCAGAACCACCAATACTGATAAATGAACCTACCAACCCACCACTCATCGCACCAGCAATGATACCTGCAACCGCTAAGAGTAGCAATGTATGTGTGGGAATGATCAAACCAGGATCAGATGTCACTAACGTACCAATCAAGCCAAGAATAAGCCCGATGACGGCTCCAACGACCAGACCAGGGATCGTTGCGCGATCAACATGGTCCCGTATCGTTGCTAGCTCTCGCGTCTCAACATCTTCATTTCGCACCACACAGCCAACGTCACGAAAGCGAACCTGACGCAACGCCGTCATTGCACGTTCCGCCTGCACAGGGTCCGTAAAAACGCCAACCACAACAGTGTCGTTTGCCATATCTGTATCCTTCCTGACATTGCTGCTCATCTGAGGCTCCTCTATGTATACTTATCTACAGCGACACCACGAAAGAAAAAACAATGCATACCCCAGGGATTCTATAGCTGTGTGTTCGTATACTCCTATTTTATACCATATCCACTATTCACAGATACCAATAAAGATTTCATCATTTATACATGAATGCACTCTGAAAGCAGTTCAGAAGACGTCTGAGAAGATTTGGGAATAATGATTTATCTCGCGGTGTTTTCACTTGAGGAAAGTTTATACTTCTGCTTATACACACACACAAACAAAGACTATTTATAAGGAGTCTTCCATTATGACATCTACCTCTACAGGGAATACTTCCACTGTGAACGAGGAAAACAATACACATCCTTTATTTGCGCCACTAACGATTCGTGGTGTCACTCTTCGTAATCGCATCGCTGTTTCACCAATGTGTCAGTACTCGGCGGAAGATGGGTTTGCCAATGATTGGCATTTCGTCCATCTGGGCAGTCGCGCTGTCGGTGGCGCAGGACTAATCATGGTTGAGAAAACCGCCGTGGAAGAGCGCGGTCGTATCACACCTGAAGATCTTGGTATCTATCGTGATGAGCATGTTGAGATGCTTTCACGTATCACTGCATTCATTCGTTCACAGGGTGGAGTCCCGGCAATCCAGCTCGGACACGCAGGGAGAAAAGCCTCCACCTATCGCCCCTGGAGCGGTGATGGCGAATTGACAGCAGCTGATGGACGCTGGCAAACAGTCGGCCCCAGCGCTGTACGCTTCACGGACAACTATCCGATGCCTCATGAATTGACCATTGATGAAGTTGCCGAAGTCGTCCTCCATTATCAACAGGCCGCATTACGAGCAGTGAAAGCTGGCTTCCAGGTCCTTGAAATTCATGGCGCTCATGGCTACCTTGTTCACCAGTTCCTCTCACCACTTTCAAACAAACGCGACGACATCTATGGTGGTTCATTAAAGAATCGCATGCGCTTCTTACTCGAAATCACAGACACCATTCGTTCTGTCATACCGGAAAACATGCCATTATTTGTTCGTCTTTCTGCTACTGACTGGACTGAGGGCGGTTTGACGAGCCCAGAAACGGTTGAAATCGCACGTGCATTAAAAGAGCACGGTATTGATCTGGTTGATACCTCAACTGGCGGTAATGTTGCAACCGCAAAGATTCCTGTTAAACCAGGCTACCAGGTACCATTTGCTGAAGAAGTTCGCCGGGATGCACAGATCGCAACAGGTGCAGTTGGCTTGATTACTGAAGCTCAGCAGGCAAACGAGATTATTCTCAATCAACAGGCCGATATGGTTTTCCTGGCCCGCGAATTCTTACGTGATCCATACTGGCCACTCCATGCCGCTCAGGAACTGGGGGCAGAGATCAGATGGCCTGATCAGTATCTGCGTGCCAAAAGGTAGTTCATCTTCCACAAACACTTTGCTACGTTGTTAAAACCAGCAATGGCAACAGCAGGAGCATACAATTAAACTTGTTGCCCCTGCTGTTGCTTTCTTGCCTCATTTAATAAAGCCAGTGGTTTCACCAGGAAACCAGCACATGCCCCATATTCATGAAGGACAGAAATAGTTTCATGGGTCATAAAGTATTTCCCATTCCCTACAACACTCTCATTCATCACAAGCAAGACACTAAAACTTGTCTCTGCTGGCATTATCATCAGTACTTCAACCAGTTCGGAGATACTGGCGACATCAATACGCTGTGGCGATACAATACGATCCTGAGAACTGATCTTTTCCGGGTAAATATAAATTTCCGCGTGCCCGATAGCCATTGCATTCATCTCTTATCGCCTGTGGAGACCCCTGCCTTCAGGCATGGGGAGGAAACAGGCGCTCCTTTCTGGTAGCTATACCCATCAACACGGTGCAGGAGATAGCAAGAGCGATAGCTAATCCCTTGTACCGTTCCCTGCTGCGTTGTAATGTTCAATGATCCGGTCGCTCGGACGGCGACCCGCCCGACGTATATGCCGATTTTCTTCCCGCTTGTGACGATTGCCTTGACGATATCCCCCGTTTGAAAGCCACGAACCTGCTTCGCCCCTTTGGCTGACGTCCGTGGGAAGCCATAGCGATCAGGCAAACACATACGTCGTGAACCATGTCCCCTTGCTTTGATCAGCAATGGCTGCACCTGGGTGATCTGCAACTGTTCGGGCGTACTCCTGCCCACACACGAGGCATCCAGCCAATGCGTTTTCGGCAGATGGCGCACTGAACGATTATACTTCGTCAATCCCCCCGATCCGACTTCAACAGGCATGCCTAGCGTCTTCAAGCGCTCATAGAGTGCCCATCGCGTGCTATTCACAGCCGCTGCGTCCTTCAATGGGTGTTTCGTTTGTGCCTGGATGTGTGTGAGCAATGCCGGTTTTTTCTGGAGAAAATCCTCAATCGTGCGTGCTCCTTTCGCCTGATTGCAAGGTTGGCAGGCGAGCGTGAGATTGCTGATGCGATTGGTGCCACCTTTCGCACGGGGCACGATATGTTCGACTTCTAGCGGAATATCCGTCTTCCCACAGTAGGCACAGCGTCGTTGCCACTGCTCTAAGAGGTATTCCCGTACTTCGTACTGAAACAAGCTTCCTTGTTGGTATTCCACGCCCGCAATATCGGGGGTATCCATCAGTTGCGTATCAAAGCGCACCAGTTCCTGACTGATCGCTCTGATCGGGCAAGAACGGGATAATCGCCGCACCCAGGTGAGCATATGTTCAATCCGACTGGCGACGGATGGAGCGATCCATCCCGCCACCCGTTGCCTATTGCGCCAGCGGGGTTGGCGATAGCGCGTTTTGCGTTGCCTTCGAGAACGCCTGATGGCTCGTCGTGCGTCTAACGCTTCCTTCATGGCCTGTCCCCGATGCTGTAATGCAGCGGCGAACAGGACTCCCCCCGAGGCGTCATTGACCACGGCAATCCCTGTCGTTTTGCTCCCTGGATCAAGCTTGATCCGTAAGGGCTGCGTCTGCGGCTCGACCACCGTCATCTTGAGGACGATGGTAAAAGGATACCGTTTGAGCACTGCCGCTTTCCCCGATGAGAGGAGACGACGTGCATAGCCGGGATGAACCGGATCTACTGGTTGCCGATGCGTATCGACCACAAACACTTTGCTCATGAAACGTCCTGGTCTTTGCTCTCGTGAGCCTCCCCTTGCGGGGGTCATGTGTGCCTCGACAATGTTATGAAGCGGTTTGCTGGAACAAGCACGTCCTTCACCCTTGTACAGATGTTTAACTTGCTCCCGTAGAGGGCAGGGCTGGCATGCACCTTGCCGTACCTATCGATTCGCTTCTAACGTAGCTCTTGCGAGCTGAGTCTGGTCAGGTGAGCTTACTGGCCCCGTTCGGATTCCGGCAAGCCCCTAGCTTCCGCTATGGGGTTCCTGACATACAACTTCCTCTCCAACCAAACATGCTTATTCAACACTTATATATAATATGGAACAGATGCAGATTTCGCTTCAGCAGGTGCCATAGTTCCACCTTTTGTTTTGCGCATCAAACACGCTCTCATATCTCTATCGCAGGCCAGCCTGATCGTTGAATATACTCGATCAAACAGAGAATGATGAAAGCTCCTCGGTATCAAAATAAGCTGTACAGTTCTGTAAAGCATTTGATAAAGTACGGAGAAATTCCATAAAAATGTAATAGATATCCGCGACATACGTGCTTACCTGTTGAATAAGTGCATTGGGCACTTTTTGTTGCGTATACCCTTGATCGGCAGTCGTATGCCTGGCTAACAGTTGCTCAATGGAACCTAATAGCGCCATGACCTCGTTAAAAGTCGCTACAAAACGCTGAATGCCTGCACCTTGCTTTTCATCGATATAGGTGTGATACATTTGATAGAGAGCTTGCAACGTCTGCTGCTCTGGACATGATTCCGTCCCCCCATTCACATCCTGTGTGGCTTCGGCGATGTTTGCGGTGGCATCCGTGACAAAAGAGAGAGTTTCGGTCTTTTTGCGCATTCCATCTTCTTGCATCAGTGCATGGGTACGCAATATTTCAAGTGCTCCGTCAATTTCAGCTAACAATTCTGTTCTCTGCTCTTCACTCAGTGACACGTTATATTTAATCAGACTACGACACGTAAAAACTGTGATAATGATCTGATCCAGTTGTGCAGTTAAACATTCCTGTTCCTCTTGAGACATCCCTCTATCCTCCACGAAATTTCTACCTCTTACCTTTTATGCATATAAATGTCGCGATATTCGGTCTAAAACGTTTCTACTCACGTAAACATTGGTGGCAAATGCGCCCATATGAATGGATACCTGGACCCGTTGTGCACGAAGCACCGCACACCACCGTACAAACGGGTTCATGGGAACCATCACCGCTCGGGGGGCGGATATGAAATCCGCTCTACGCGAGTTATGGCCTCGCTACGCGGGCCGCAGGTACGACTGGCCTCTCCATGGATGCTGGCTCAGCATTTCGCCACCAATACCTACGCGAGTAACGACCTCGCTGCGCTTACCCTACGTACAAGAAGCTTCATACAACTTCCTTTTCTACTACCAAAAAACACTAAAGCATAACCGTTAATGTCACTGGTATGACCTGCACACCCTGTAGTAACGTGTGACCGTCCTTATCGACAGCAGTGAGCATAATCTGTCCACGGTATGATCCTAATAGCTTATTTTGCGCATTGACCACTGTCACCGTGATCGCATCATTTTTGTCTCCTCCTGACATTTTAGAAAGTTGTAACCAGTTCTGACTGGCGATATCAGTCGTTGCCTGCCAGTGCCAGCCAGCACTACAGTGACCTGTCTGGCGTACATGGAGCGTTTGTGGTGCTAACGGCGTACTGAGCAGAGATGCATGAAAACTAAGTTGTGCCGGGTTAACAGACAACGAACAAGAAGGTCGTACCAACAAGGTCACAACAATCTGATGCTCTTTCTCTTCATTCTGAAATAGATCGCTATTCGTCTTTATTGTCACCACAGTGGTATAGGTACCAGACGCTAGTTGTGTGGCATCTGCGGTCAGAGAGAGGTGTCCGGCATCATGCGCAGGCACCAGTCCAGATTGATCACTGAGGCGCAACCAGTCCTTCCCTCCTGCAGCTATCGATGCGTTCCAGGTAAACAGTTGCGGACTGGTATTGGCAATCTCTAGCGTCTGTTCAGAAACATCGGCCTGTCCCTGATATGCCATGAGATCCACCTGCGCAGGTGTTATCTGTACAGAGGCATCTGTGCTCCTATCATCACGATTGCTGTGGTGCGGCAAAGTACTGGCTGTTCCTGGCACAAGACGCTGCTCAGGGTCTGCCGAGATAAATGCCTGGACAAAGACAGTCAGTGAACGATGAGGAGTCACAAGCACAATAAACCCCTGATGGATGCCCGCCTGTAACATGGTCGCGATCATATCCACGTGTACAGTACCAGTCGCATGTTCCTTCAATTCACCACGCGCAGGTGTCACCTGAAGCCAGTCATTCAACGCATATGCCTGCCAGCCAACCTGACCTGTACAGCCATCATTCAGATGAAAATTGAAATTCTGGGTCGTAAAATCTCGTTGTCCTGCCAGCGCAGAAAAGAGCATTGTCGCGCTAGCGGGATTTGTGCCACAGCGAGACTGTACATCTACCGATAAAGCCATCTGCTGAGGACTATTCAGTGTGCCGGAACGACTGGATAAGAGCAATGTTCCACCATAAACACCGGGTAGAAGATGTCGACTATGGACATAGAGATGGAGCGCAGCAAAAGCGCCGGGCATCAGGACACCACGGGAAGGTGAAACATCGAGCCAGTGCGACTGCGGAAAAAACGGCAATTTCTGATCAATCGAAGTGGTTGGCGAAATTTTACTCACCGACCAGACCAATGGTCGCTGCCCGGGATTACGCACAATGACCGTTTGCATTGTCGGTTCCAATCCACCATCCACCGCTTGAAAGGAATGCACAGGTGGATCAGCAACCAGAACAGCATCAACACTTGAAGGAAACACTTTTACCTCCATGTGAACATGCACATCTACAGGAGCACCACCATTGGAAAATAATGTTATCGTGCCATCGTACGCTCCAACAGGAACATCAGCTCGACTGACAGCAACAGTGAGACGTTGGCTGTCATTAAAAGTACCCTGCATAGGCGTAATCATCAACCAGGGACGATCAGTTTTCGCCCGCCAGGTGATAATCCCACCACCAGTATTATGTAACTCCATGACATGCAAACTGTTCGCACCAATATAATCACGCCCCATGTTAATCGTCGTCTGACTGGCAAACACATGAGGTTGCAAAGGATCTGATCCCAGCACACGCACCGTTGTACTGGCGGTATAATGTGTCGCGATATCTTCCGCCTGAATATAATGCAGGCCCATACCCCAGTTATCTTCTACCAATACATGAACATCAACCATCCCAGAACTATCCGCATAAATCAACGGCGACGATGAATCAACGCGAAGGGTATTGGAGATATCCCGTGTTAAAAGAATATGTGCATGCGCAGCAAAATGCGCCAGATGTAATATCGTGATTTGACCGGTTGCCACCGTTTCAGGCGTACAGGTAATCGTCGGTTGCAAGCCAGTGACAGGATTTTGCAAAGCATGACGTGAAATGACCAGCGAAAATAAGATGCTATCAAAAATGAGGCTGATAGCAGCACAGATCAGCATGCCAATGAAAAGATAACGAAAACGCTGATGACGACGACCCAATGCATCTGTTTGTACTTTCGCATGTGCCTGAAATAAAGCAGGAGTTTCAGATACACCGATATGTCTATTTCTCGACGAGAAAGAGGTAGCATGAGCAGCGACATTGTGCTCTTTTTGCAAAGTACAAACAACCGAAGATTGAAGAGGAATAGATATCACATTATTTGCCAGCGTACCAGCTCCATCACTGCCTTTGACCCGTTCACCACAATGCTCTTCACTCTCATGCCCAGGCATCGGACGATGTAACGATGCCTGACACGCTTGACAAAAGAGATCCTCCCCACATCCGTTGCCACATCGCAAACACTCTTTCATAAGAATTTCCCTACACACTCCACTTTTTACATCCAATGGGGGCACACCATAAAGGCTAACCACGCAAATTCCTGACATTTCCCCATCTTTCCACTTCTATAGCATAGCACTATTACACCTGAAGATATAGCAGAAACCGCTGATGTAGCCTATTTGTCATATTCACAGCTTCTATAAAGAAACACAAAAAAGCCTTCCCCTTGCATCATAACAAGAGAAAGGCTTAACAAAACAGATTGATTGCAGCATTAACCTGCTTACAGTATGCTTCCACCAGGCCAATGACCGATTACGAAAACGATTAAGTTCCTAGCCTAACAGCAAATACACATTCTGCAGGTTTCGCTTTACTTCTTGCAAGAAACGTGCGACCGTCGCACCGTACAAAATACGATGATCAGCCGATAACGTCACATGCATAATATCGCGCACGACTGGCTGGTTATCAACCGGCACAAAAGTCTTGCGCGTCGCGGCAACCGCCAGAATAGCGGCCTGTGGAGGATTAATGACCGCAACAAAATCAGAAACATCCATCATACCCAGATTCGAGATAGAGAATGTCCCACCTTCCAGATCAGTCGGCGTCAGTTTACCTGCCTGTGCCTTGGTGATAAGTGCTCTGGTTTCACGAGCTATCGTGCGTAGTCCTTTAATATTCGCATCACGGATAACAGGGACAATCAACCCCTGTGGGATATCAACGGCAATGCCAATATTCACACGCTTGTGCAAAATGAATTGTCCATCCTGATAAGAACCGTTCGCTTCAGGGAACTTCTCCAGCGCCAGCGCACAGGCCTTCACAATCATATCATTAACACTGATCTTAACCGCTCCCTCCCCAGCATTTGCATTCAGCTTCTGTCGCATCTCCAGAGCATCCGTCATATCAATTTCATTGCCAATGTAGAAATGTGGCACAGATTGTTTGGACTCGGTTAAGCGGCGCGCAATCGTCTTCTGCATCGAGGAGAGCTGAATAATTTCAGCATCAGCTTCCGCAACCATAGGCGCAGGTGCAGGTGTAACCACTGGTGCTGGCGCAGCTTGAGGCGCAGGTGCCTGAGCAATTGCCGGTGCAGCAATAGTACGCTGCTCCAGATACTCTTCAACATCATCACGCACGATACGACCACCAGGGCCAGTGCCTTTGAGCTGGGTCAAATCCACGTTATGCTCTTCAGCGATACGGCGAGCAACAGGAGACGCCTTCACAAAACCATTTTCACGTCCGGCTGAAGCCGCCACCTTTTCGCCAGTCACGACCGGAGCAGCATTCTGAACGGGGGTCGAAGCCGAGGCCGATGCTGTTGTCGCCTGCGGAGCCGCCGCCGCTATCCCACTCTGTTGCGCACCATCCCCATTCCCCAGAACAGCAATAGCCTGACCGATAGGAGCAGTCTCACCCTCTGGCACCAGGATCTTCTCCAGGATACCGGCTGCAAAAGACTCAATCTCCATATTTGCTTTGTCGGTTTCAACTTCAGCGACAACCTCACCCTTTTTCACCTCGTCGCCGGGCTGCTTTAACCAGCGTGTGATGGTCCCTTCCTGCATCGTATCACTGAGTCGTGGCATATTTACTTCTGCCATAGCTTATCTCCTTCGACGCGGTGTTAGTTGCTCGATCGCCTCTTCAAGCTGTTTCGAGCCAGTTAATGCGGCCAGTTCAAGTGGCTTCGCGTAAGGTAGAGGCACTTCCACATTTGCCACACGCTTTACAGGAGCATCCAGGTAATCAAATGCCTCTTCCTGTACGGTCGCGGCAATTTCTGCACCAATACCATATGAACGCCAGTCTTCCTCAAAAATAATCGCTCGACCAGTCTTTTTTACCGACTCAACAATCGTTTCACGATCTAGCGGGCGCAGTGAACGAAGATCGACGACCTCAACGCTACACTTGTTTTCCTGCTCCATGCGACGAGCAACCTCAAGAGCCACAGAGGCCATACGAGAATAGCTAATGACGGTAAGATCCTTACCCTCTTTCGAGATCCTCGCTTTGCCAAATGGCACGGTATAATCCTCGTCAGCAACTTCACCCTTTGTGTTATACAGGCCAAGGTGCTCAATAAAAATAACAGGGTTATTATTACGAATAGCAGTTTTGAGCATGCCTTTGGCATCCGCTGGATTTGATGGCGCGACAACCTGCAAGCCGGGGATATGCGCGAACCAGACTTCCAGGTTTTGTGAGTGTGTGGCGGAAAGCTGTTGACCACCGCCTCCAGGTGTACGAATGACCAGAGGAATTGGTGTCTGACCACCGAACATGTAGAAAATTTTCGCCGCGTGATTGAGAATTTCATCCATCGCCAGCGCGATAAAGTTGAACGTCATAATCTCAACCACCGGGCGCAGGCCCAGCATGGCCGCACCCGTCGCCATACCCACAAAGCCATTTTCAGCAATCGGCGTATCTACCACACGCTTCGGGCCGAATTCTTTCAAAAGGCCCGCTGTAATTTTATATGATCCCTCGAAAACACCAATCTCTTCCCCTAACAGAAAGACATTTTCGTCTCGCACCATTTCATCGCGCAAGGTATCATGCAACGCCTGCCGATAACTTATCTCCACCATTCCTTATCTCCTCTCCTGGACAAAATCGTCAGGCGCATAAATGTGATCATAGAGGCTTTCAACTGCCGGGAAAGGACTCTCTTCCGCGAAGCGCACAGCTTCGTTTACTTCATCCTCTACGCGTGCATCAATATCACGCAAACCTTGCTCGTCAATCAAATGCGACTCCAACAATTGGAGGCCATAAGCGGGGATAGGATCATGGGAGCGTCCTTCTTTGACAAACTCTGCATCGCGGTAACGATCTGGATCAATCACAGAGTGACCGCGATGACGGAAGCTCACTGCCTCGATCAACACTGGCTCATGCTGCTCACGCGCATACTTGACAGACTCACGCATCACATCACGTACAGCCAGCACATTATTGCCGTCAACCCGCTCGTGACGCATATCAAAGGCACATCCCTTGCGATGCAGTTCCGCGACTGCAGAGCCTTTCTCAACCGCCAGACCCATGCCAAACTGATTGTTTACTACAAAGAAAATCAGCGGGAGTTTATATATCTTTGCCAGATTCATGGACTCGTAAAATGGTCCACCGTTCGTCGTACCATCACCCATTTGCACAGCCACAACCTCATCTGTACCACGGTAGGCAACAGCAAAGGCGGCTCCCACAGCCAGTGGAACCTGCCCACCAACAATGCCATAGCCACCCATCAAACGATGCTCCAGGCTGAACATATGCATCGATCCGCCACGCCCATGAGAACATCCCGTCTCTTTGCCAAACAGCTCTGCCATAACTGCGTTCGAAGAGATACCACGACACAACGCGTAGCCATGTTCACGATAGTTCGTATATAAGTAATCTCTCGCTTCCAACCCCGCACTGAACCCAACAACTGTGGCTTCTTCACCCAAATTTAGATGGCAATATCCTCCGATACGTGCCATCTTGTACATCTCATCCGATTTCTCCTCAAAACGCCGGATAAGCAACATCTGGTGATAATAGTGGACCAACGTATCTCGATCCTCGTTTTTAGGCAGCGTGACAACCCCAGGCTTGCCCGTAGCGGTGGTGTCGCGTCCATTTGGTCGCTTTTGCTGCTCAGTACTCATGATCTCTCCTGATTTTTTAAACTACTTGAAGTTGGAGAATGTTCGTCTCTCGCCCTGTGACACGTCTGGAGCCTGCATCATGCACCCAGTATCTCCAAACAGATATATCCACATAATTGTAGCACGGATTGAAAAGTTTCACAGGCTATGACCCGGGTTCTACTCTTCTTAATAGGTATAAGATACTGTTAGCTAGCTACCAGATAGCTACTTAATTTCTACTACCCGTGCACTCTACTAACAGGACTAATCCAAGCGAAGATATGATACCACAAGACAATTTCCCTGACTACATAGTATTCCGCCGTTAATCCTGCTACTAGCACTATCATATAGAATTACTGTGCATGATATATTAAATTATGCATACATTGTAATATATAAAGTGTGACTATATAGTAGCATACTGGTAGAGTTGTTCTATTTTCATCTCATATTTCGTTATTGCGCGGGTAAAAAGATTAGGTAATACATTTATGCGGATGGGTGGTCTATCTCACGTTTGCTGGCTACTACCGCCTCCCGTAAAGGGGAACGCGTTCTGGTCACACGCCGCCCAATCTCCATCCACGGTAATTCGATGAAACGGTAGAAGAGATAACTAAAAGGGATCACTATCAGTATTACCCAGACCCAATAAGAGCTAAACACAATCGTATGCCAATCGTTCTGTATCCATGGCAGCACATACGCCATGAAGAGCAGAATCAGTGGCAGATGCCAGATATACATACCGTAGGAAAGGGCCCCGATTCTGCGCAACGGCAACCAGGCCCACATCCTCTGCAACTCGGACTGCCCAAAGAGGATCGCGGTCATACAGATGCCATAACCAATCGCGAAACTGATTTCACACAACCAGTTATGTGCGCCAATAAATGGCGACAGAAAGGCATGATTGGGAAATGCGGGCCAGACCGAGGCCAGGAACAGCCAGCACACACCAATCCCCCATACTAACCAGCTATGACCCAATAACCAACGCACAAATCGATGCTCCGGCAAAACCTTCCAGATGACATAGAGCGTGCTCACAAACATACCCACAGCGAAATCTTCCATAAATTTGCCACTTTGCCCATACAGGAAAAACATGGCGACATTATGCACAACAGGCGGTAATAGTGCCGGTTGATGAGGATTTATCTGCCAGGAACGCCCCCAATAGCGCGTTGCCAATCCCCACACCGCCAGCGCTGCCACACATCCCCACAACTTGTAAAGACGCCAGCGAAATGTTCCCTTCTGCACAATCCAACGCAATAAGAGCGCAAAAAATGGCAAAATCATATAGAACTGCCACTCGACTGCTAACGTCCAATACGGACCATTGATCGCCTGATAAGTATGTGCATTTGAATCCATCAACAGGGTCAGAAAAAGGGCGAGCTGCTTCCAGTAAGCTGGCTGTAAATACTGTCGCTGAGTCAACAAGATGAGGATAACCAACGAGACATAGTAACCAGGCAGAATACGAAATACCCGTCGTAAATAAAAGCGACGCATAGACGGCCAGGGGTCATCAAACAACAGTGACCGTATATATGGCATGAAAAGCAGGAAACCAGAGAGGATAAAAAAGAGGGTCACACCAGTATAACCCGCTAATACCAGGGATGATGTCAAATTACCAATGCTATTAGGAGACCATACACCTGATATTAACGTGAAACGAAAAATATGATAGGCAATAACACTCAAGCAGGCAAACGCTCTTACCCCATCAAGTACCGGAATGGTTGTATTCTGGTCAACATCTTTAAAGAAGAGTTTCAATGACTCGCTTATCTATTCTAGTAATGGGTATTCGTAAACACAACACCTGCCTCCCTTTACCTCTGTGTCGTAGCCACTATCAACTCTTTTATCAATAGGAGAAAGACAGGATACTTTATAGTATAAAGCTAGCACATCCATCGTGCGCAGTCAACATGATATCTTTGCCATTGCGCACATGGATTGAGATCGCCAGCCAGTTCTGTGATCAGACTGCTTTGTCTCTGGAGAAACGTGCAATCAGCCCATCCGCAAAATTGGCAACAATCGGGATGCGTACCATGACACCGCGATATGCCTGAATCATCAGGAAGATCCAGAGAATACCACCAACTACAGAGATCAACGTGCCAATACATCCCAATGGCCCACCCAACAGGAAGCCAATGATCGGCAACGCTTTCAATATACCAACAAGAATTGATAGGGTAAGTAAAGGTGTGAACACAACAACCGATTGCGCAGCATGGAAACGAACAAAGCGGCTCTTACGCCCAAAGAAAAACAACACAATGCCCGTGAAACAGAACCCAAGATAACTGATAAACGCAGCCCGTCGCGCAGCGGCGCTTACGTATGCTTGCCCCTGTGACACACTTTGTGGAGGCACATATGCCCCCTGCTGTTGCTGCCCTTGCCCATAACTATACTGCTGCTGTTGCTGCTGTCCCCCATAGACATAACCAGGGTCATTCTGTTGTTGACCGGCAGTGCTCCCATATTGAGCCGATTGATATGGATCATCAGCAGGCTTCTGAGGACGATACCCCTCATTTCCACGATACCCACCATAGGCATCGGCGTTGCCTGATTGTTGTCTCTCATCAGGATTTGTACTCATACCGAGCATCCCTTCATGCTACAAGATTATTTGCTTCTCTTAGTATTACGCCATAAGGCGGAAAAGGTTAGAAACGCTGATTGATTTGAAAGCGCTGGCATATCCCTTTATGGACACACCTAAATCAAGATGAAACAAAATGAAAAGATAATATACTATAATAGAGAATATCCCCGCTAAGACCAGGTATTTCCATGCGGTGAATGTACATCTATCAGCCATAGTAAAACGTATGCTAAGTGTATAGGATTACTCCAGGCAAGGAGAAACTAGAGGGCAAGGAGAACTGGTATGTACCACTATATGGATCACAAAGAAGCGGTCAATATGTTGCGCAGAGCTGGCTTCAAACATACTGAAATTGATCGTGTCATCAAGTTTCGCAGGCATTTTGCTGTGAGTGAACTGGATCAAGCAGCCGATGATCAGCGTCGTCTAGAGTTTGTGCGCTGGCTCTTCCGTACCGGGAAACTCTCAGACTCTGTAAGGTAGCTCACGCTACATTTCATCGGCTACAGCCTCTCGCGTATACAACGTGAAAACAGTATCCACAAATAGTATCTGTATCCATTTACCGCTGGTGGGGATGCGACAAAGCAGAACAAAATGAAACGGAAACTTGTAGATTATTTGTCTTTTGCAAAGTGATATCCCTTTCGCACATAAAGCGCATTTCATATACTCAGCGCCGATTGCCGACCACGATGGTCACAATCAAATGGTGCGTTCCTTTGTATATGACTGATGTATGTACAGTGCAATGATAACAACCATACAGCAAATGAGCATATGAAGTGTGCATTATGTGTGGAAAATATGTTTCCCTGTGGCTACACTCTCCTGCAAATTCCCCCCTTAGAATAGAGAACATACAGCATACTCAACAGAGAGATACCTTCCAGTTGCTACTCTATTTTGCCTATCCTGTAGATAAAACCGCCATAAATAACCTTAGAAGTGCTATATATCTATCCAGAATAGCATGAACAGGAAAAAAGCAAGGCATTTCTTTTGCAACATAACCCGGTAACAGTCTATAATGAATAGCAGTCAACGATTTACTCAAAGATTTAGGGAGGCAACAATGACAGTACCATCTCAGTTGACAAAGGAAAACACCAGCGACCAATTCAATCCCAAAAAAGAAGATAAATTCAGTTTTGGACTTTGGACAGTAGGAAATCAAGGGCGAGATCCATTCGGCGACTTTGTTCGCCCACCACTCAATCCTCTCAAAAGCGTCGAAAAATTATCTGCATTAGGCGCATATGGCGTCAGCCTGCACGACAATGATCTTGTTCCTTTCGATGCAACCCCCGCCGAGCGAGATCGCATCGTTAGCGATTTTAAGAAAGCGCTTGCAGACAACGGTATGGTTGTTTCTATGGCAACCACAAACCTCTTCTTCCACCCCATCTTCAAAGATGGCGCATTCACCGCTGTCGATCCCAGCGTCCGTGCATTTGCTTTGCAAAAGACCATGCGCTCTATCGATCTGGCAGCCGAACTGGGTTGCGATATTTACGACTTCTGGGGTGGTCGTGAGGGTGTCGATAGCGAAGCCAGTAAAAATCCGGTTGAAGCCTTGAAGCGTATGCGAGACGCTATCAACTTCCTGAGCGAATACGCAATTGACAATGGCTACAACATGAAATTCGTGATGGAGCCAAAGCCAAATGAACCACGCTCCGATACCTACTTCGCGACCATTGGTCACATGCTGGCCTTTATTTACTCACTCGACCATGCGGACATGATCGGTGTAAATCCAGAAGTGGCCCATGAACACATGGCTGGCCTCAACTTTGTCCATGGAGTCGCTCAGGCCATCGAAGCAGGCAAGTTGTTCCATATTGACCTGAATGACCAGAAAGGCCCACGGTACGACCAGGATCTGCGCTTTGGCAGTGAAAGCATCAAGAGCATGTTCTTCCTCGTACGCTTACTGGAGAACAGCGGCTATAATGGTCCTCGCCACTTCGACGCTCATGCCTATCGCACAGAGAATGAAGAGGGCGTCTGGGATTTCGCGCTTGGCAACATGCGTACCTACAACATTCTCAAAGAGAAGGCACGCCGTTTTGACGCCGATCCAGAGGTACAGCAGTTATTGCAAGAAATTAACGGCGGCGATACGGAACATATCTCTCTGCTCACTCAGGTACGGCAGGGATATAGTAAAGATCTCGCCAGCACACTGAAGAATACCACCTTTGACGTTAATACCCTTGCACAACGTGGGTATCAGTACGAAAAGCTGGATCAACTCACTATTGAACATATTCTGGGTGTACGCTGATCATCGACAATAAATTCGTAGTAACATAAAGAAGAAGGTTCGACTTACAAAATTGTAGATCGAACCTTCTTCTTTCATATCGCCACAGGATGATATAATCAGAAAGTTTAGAGACTTTCGATGATACGTCCGGCAGGATCCCAGAGATAAATACGTTGCAGACCAATCAGGAAACGCAACACACGCACAGTATCATCCCTGCTCATACGGGTCATAGCAGCAATCGTCTCGACGTTGCGTTGACCATCAATAGCGACATACACCTGCCGGACACGCCAGTCCCATGTCGCCATAGCATCAGGATTATTCTTGGTCACGGAATCAGGATGCTCATACAGCCGAGGAATAAGTTTCGCCAATGGGGTCACAGATTGCATTCTGGCATCGGCGGTAACTCTATCTTGAGCATACAAATGACCTGCACCTGTACGCGCTCCCACTCCCACACCCGTTCCTGATGGTACACTGGTCGCATGCTGAGGGCCGGTAGTACGCTGAGGAAAGGAGGAAGATCCCTCTGACAACACACCTGTAACGGCCTGCACCAATTGCTCACCTTTAAAGGGCTTCGGCAAGTATTGATTCGCCCCTTGACGCATTGCCCAAAAGCGATCTGATGACGAATTCTTGGTACTTACGATAATAATTGGCACATTCTTCCAAACGTCTTTTGAACGAATCTGACGACAGACTTCAAAACCGCTCATGCCCGGTAACACAATATCGAGAATCAAACATTGTGGCTGCTCCAATGGTAACATGGTCAATGCCTGATACCCATCCGTCGCCACAACCGCTTGATAGCCCGCGCTTTGCAGTGCTTGCTGCATATACAAACACTCTGTTGTACTATCATCAATAATAAGGACTTTGGGCATAGTCACGTGCGCACCCCCGTTTCATTCCATACGGTTCGGTTCCACGTCAGCCAAAGGATTAATGCAAATACTCTGATGCTCGATCCCTGGAAAAGTGCTTCATTTCGCTGGCCTTCAAAAAAGATCATGCGGGCGAAATTGCACATTGCACAGAATACATCTCCGATGGCCTGGCTGGAATGCGTTTGATACTATACACAGATAGACAATAATAACCAAAAAATATATAAAAATAAGAACAATGTGTAACACTATCAATCGAGAAATATCCTTCACAGATACTCTCTTCTATTGATAGGGTCCTGACAACAATCATCAAATCAAAGTAGATTGCAATAAAGCATGCTACGCTCGTGATTGAGGCCGACCCGTTACAAGTGCTTTACCTACATTTTACCTCTTTCAATTGTGAGGCTATTCATAGGTAGCATTAATCCTACCATTACAGAAGGCAAATATGCAAATATCACACCCGTTTTAGGCAAAGGTACCTATTACCAGCAAGATCAATCTTTTACACAAATATGACACCCAGCTAATATTATACTTATAATGCTTGAATTATTCCATACACTGCGAAATACTATTCGCAGCAGACTTTCTATCCTTCCGGATACTGCTGGCGAAATCAAAATTTGAGCTTGCTGCCAAATGGGAGTTTAGGAAACGCTGAGCTCAGAAAACCAATTCGCCAGCAGTATCCTTCCGGCTAGTGGTAGAAGAGGAAAGTCGCGAGGCCCCCCTTGGTCCGTCGGATTCCGGGGACCCGCGCTCCGCCAGGGGCTACCGCCCCTGTACTCTGCTTTCACCCTAAAGGATGGAGACGCTCGCAGCAAAAGCGTTGTGAGCATACTCAGGATATCTGATCCATCTGTCTGGCAAAAGATACGAAGTATTGAATCGCTTGTGGATTACTTAATGCATCCAAACTCACAGCATTCGCAAGGGTATTCCCCATTAAGAGCTTTTTAATGGGTACTTCGACTTTTTTACCACTGAGTGTGCGCGGCACTTCTTTGATCGTCAGAATCTCATCCGGAACATGATGCGGCGACAGCTCTGTCCGTAGACGTGACTTTATCTGCGCTTTAAGTTCGTCTGTAAGCGCTACACCCTGTCTCAAGACGACGAACAGTGGCAGATAATATTTGCCATGAGGACGTTCTATGCCGACAATTAAACTATCCAGCACCTCCGGTATATTCTCTACAACGCGATAGATCTCGCTGCTCCCCATACGAATACCCATACGATTAATGGTAGAGTCTGAACGACCAGAAATGATGGCACTTCCACGCGGTGTAATACGAATCCAATCACCATGCCGCCACACGCCAGCATACATTGAGAAATAGCTATCCAGATAGCGCTGGTCAGCCGGGTCATTCCAGAAAAAGACGGGCATCGAAGGCAACGGTTTTGTGATTACCAGTTCACCAACCTCATCCAGTAATTCATGCCCCTGCTCATCAAAAGCCGCGACGCTGGCTCCTAGAGAACGGCACTGTAATTCACCCGCATACACAGGCAATAACGGCGATCCGGTGACAAATGCTGAACAGACATCGGTGCCTCCACTGACGGATGTAATCCAGAGATCCCGCTTCACATGCTCATATAACCAGTGAAATCCCTCCGCTGGCAGAGGAGATCCGGTCGATCCAATAGCCCGCAACGTGTGCAGATCATACTGCTGCCCCGGCTCAATACCCGCTTTCATAGACGCACTGATAAAAGCAGCACTGGTGCCAAAGACCTTCATTTCACTATCCTGCGCAAAACGCCATAATGTGTTCATATCGGGATACCCTGGAGCGCCATCATATAATAAAGGAACGGCATTGACGAGCAGACCACTCACCAGAAAATTCCACATCATCCAGCCCGTTGTGGAAAACCAGAAAAATCTATCGCCCGCCTTCAGATCCATTTCCAACGCAAGAGCCTTTAAGTGTTCAAGCAGAATACCACCATGCCCCTGCACAATAGCCTTGGGTGTTCCGGTTGTTCCAGATGAGTAGAGTATCCAGAGAGGGTGATTAAAGGGAACCTGTTCAAAAATAAGCTGGCCCGGATTAGACATCAGATCCTGCCAGAGTACAGTCGCAGGCAGGTGGATTGAACGCGTTTCTGGATGCAGATACGGCAACAATATGGTCTGTTGCAACGAGGGAAGTTCCTGCTGTAGCTCAGCGACAACAGAGAGCCGATCAAATGGCTTGCCATTATATTGATAACCATCAACAGCAAATAATACACGTGGTTCAATCTGTTTGAAACGCTCCACGACGCTGCTCGAACCAAAATCTGGCGAACAACTTGACCAGATTGCGCCGATACTGGCACAGGCCAGAAAAGCCATCACTGCCTCTGGTATATTCGGTAGATAGGCTGCAACACGATCACCTCGTTGCACTCCCATTGCGCGTAAAGCCGATGCCAGCGCACTCACCTTACGCGTCAGTTCCTGCCATGATATATGTACCATCTGATGGCGCTCAGAACGAAATAGCAATGCTGGCTGCCGGGTATTGGCGTTACGAAAAACATGCTCGGCGTAGTTCAATTGCGCACCGGGAAACCAGGAAGCTCGCGGCATTTTCCGCTCAACAAGAACAGTGGTATATGGTTGCGAGGATTGTACAAAAAAATACTGCCAGATAGAGGCCCAGAAATCTTCAATATGCTCCACAGACCAGTGCCAGAGTTCTTCGCGATCATGGAAATGGAGATGATGTGTGCTGGTCAACCACTGCATATAATGGGTCACATTTGCCTGTCGCTTATCAACTTCAGACGCCTCCCAGAACGGTTGCGCTACGTTGGATGATTGATCCATGCTTATGCTGCCTTTCTCCGCAACGTCGCGGTATGCTTTCATGGACGCATTCCATTTGAAGTTTGTGTTCATATCCAATGCACTCTTATTATACCCATTCCATCCATAAACTTCTCTCATTCCGCTCTGCCCTGCCACCTGTAACAGCATATATGGAGTATTTGGATAAGAAAACGTTTTTCATACTGTTTCCAGATAAATTACTGGCTGAACGTAAGCAAATCATGCTACAATAAAATATATGATCGGGGGAAATTTACAATACATAATCATTACATAACAAACAGAAGCATCAATACAAGTACATAGAGCAGAGACTTACTATGAAACGATTTTTAATGCTTTTAAAGCGTGGTCTTACCTTCCGGTGCCCTGTCTGTGGCACTGGTCACCTCTTCCAGCGTCCGTTTGTCATGAATGAACGCTGTAGTTCCTGTAGTTTTCAGTTTGAACGAGAAGAGGGCTACTATACCGGTTCAATGGCTATTAATCTCGTGATCAGTGAACTGGTGGTAATCTCATTCACACTCCCGCTTGCCTACAATCCCACAATTCCTATTCTGCCAGTTATTCTTATTGGTTCAACTTGTGCTATTCTTCTACCGTTTATCCTCTTTCATCATAGTCGAGCACTCTGGCTTAGTATGGACCATTTTCTCAATCCGGTCGATATGCGAGAACTGCCCAATTCACAGGCTGTACTACGACCACCCAACAAGCTATAAATGAGCAAATAGCAAGTACTTGCATCTCGCAAAAGAGTATGGTTAAATGTACCAGCATGTCAGAACAATTTTCTCGCGACACACAATACGAGCGCATATATCACGCCTTTGCCGCTCTTTTAGACGCTGATGATGAGGCCATCGACCTTACCCATGCAGCACTACTCATGGCGAGTATAGAATATCCAGACGTCGATTTCGCACCGACGCTGGCATATCTGGATCTACTCGCTCAACGTACCCGTGCGATCCTCTCCCCATCAACAGAGCAGACAACTGCTATAGAACCACAGGCCCCGTTCGCTGTGGTCGAAGCACTCAATACGGTGCTTTTTGAAGAGGAACAATTTCATGGGAATCAGGAAGATTACTATAATCTCAATAATAGTTTCCTGAATAAGGTTATTGAACTGCGGACAGGTATTCCAATCACTCTTTCGCTCCTCTATATGGAGGTTGCGCGGCGCGTGGGTGTGCATATTGATGGCATCGGTGCCCCATATCATTTTCTGGTGCGCTATCAGGGTCAGGAAGGTATTATCTACATCGATCCCTTTTTGCAGGGCATGATCATGAGCGAGGAGAGTTGCCGCGAACGTCTGCGCAAACTGACCCAATATCAATCCGAATTTCAGGAAAAATGGTTACAACCTGTTTCTCATCGCTATTTGCTGCTGCGTATCCTCAATAATTTAAAGCGTATCTATATCAATGATGACCAATTCCAGAGTGCTCTGGCTATATGTAATCTGATCCTGCTTATAGCTCCACACGAAGATCACGCACGACGCGAACGTGGCTACATCCATATCCAATTGAAACACTATTCACGAGCACTGCGTGATTTAACCACTTATTTAGATGCTCACCCTGATACTGACGACCGCTACGAACTACGTAACCAGATCAAATCCCTACGCAATATTATCGCGCTGCTGAATTAAGCTGGCGAAAGCCGAGACAGATATCGGCTTTCGCCAGCTTAATTCAGCAGCAATGCAACATAACCTACCAGCATAATGCCTCTATAGCCAGTGTGCCTCCTACAGATCGTCGATAGGAAGCCCTTCCATTGCCATAATCTTTAAAGCATTCGTGGTCGGGCATGGTCCCTCACGCAACACATAATCAAACACCATATGACCATCCACGACCTCTTCACGGAAGTGATGATTATGAACCTGCGGCAATATATCCGCCAGTTTCACCAGTTCCAGATCGTGTGTTGAAATCAGGCCAACACAGTTTTGACCCACCAGCGCATGGACAAAAGAACGACTACCAATCAAACGCTCACGATTATTGGTGCCTTTAAAAATTTCATCAACCAGAAAGAACAGGGGATAGCGATCAGGCTCTTTCAAGGCTTCGAGCAGAGCATGCAGACGACGCACTTCCGCGTAAAAGTAAGAGTAGCCATCAGTCACTGAATCGGTGACACGAATACAGGTAAAAAGGCGCAACAGTCCAGCCCTGAATGTGCTGGCATTCACAACTGTTCCCGCATAGGCCAGACAGAGATTCACACCTAATGTTCGCAAAAAGGTGCTCTTTCCCGCCATGTTGGACCCGGTAATAATCACCACTTCGCCCAACTCATTTAACGCAAAGCTGTTGGTAACCTTTTTTTCGGATACCAGGAGCGGATGTCCCAGATCCTGAGCAGAGAAGAGCGATGTCGTCTCTCCCTCAGAAACCAGTTCAGGGAGCGTATATTCAGGATTGAGATAGGAGAATGACGCCAGCGAACAGAGGGCTTCTATTTCAAACCAGACATCAAGCCATTCCGGTAAACGAGCCGCGAGTTGCTTCTTATATTGTCCCAACCGATAGGCACAGTAGAAATCCCAGGGGATAAACGCATTCACCAGAAACCAGATCAGGCCGTTATTTTTCAACGTAGCAGCCGAAGAGATCCGTGCGGTGCCCTTTAACAACGCGGTGGGACCATACTCACGATTGCGCACAAATGGTTCACATAGAGCGTTGAGATGCGTCTTATTCCCATACGAATACGTCTCCAGAAAGGTAAAAATGGTGCTCAGTGTCGCGAAACCATAGCGCAGATACGTCGCGTCATCAAAGATATCACCCCGCTGACCAGCGGTCATAAAGAAAAGCAAGATCACTGCTCCCAGCGAATAGTACCAGAGCTGAGGAATTGGCAAGAAAACCGCAAGCACAAACAGCACAATAGTTACAATATTCAGCAATGCTGAAAGAAGCATCAGCGATTTAAGCGATGATGGCGTCTCCTGCTTTTCCAACCATTTGATGAGACGTTGCCCCTCCAATTGTTCTGCCAGACGCCCTGAAGCGATCAGCGAATTGAGGATCAAACGATCGCGGAAACGGGTCATTGGCACTAACTCCTGCACAATCTCCTGCCGCTTCCGTAAGGTTTCCATATCTGGCTGTCTCGCTAATAACCAATCACGCAAACGTTGACTGCCCTCCGTAGAGATCGCTGTATTCAACAAACGATGAATAGAGTGATGTCCAGTAATATCCAGATCAAACTCAAAGGGATGATCAGCAAGAGGCTCGCTTTTGACAATCTCCGGTATCTGATCCCAATCTAATTTCATACGTGCGATATGGGCGGATTTAATATGCATCCACAGGGTATGGCGCGTAATACTCCGCTCAATCAGACTATGATAATGAGCTAATACGCCAAAAAGCACCATTGCTAGCACAAATACAGGTAGCGCGACCCACCAATCTACCAGGATCGCCAACGCCACACTCACAATAATGCCGCCAAAAAAAACGAATACACGTAGCCATGAATAGCGATTACTACGTGGGGTATTGGCATCTATACGTCGGCGCAGGCGTTCAATCTGCTGCTCCAGCCGATGAATACGTTCTTGCTTTGTCGTCACGATTCTCATTTTCCTTTTTTCATTGCTGCAATCCCTATTCTCGAATGTCTAGTCTAACATCTTGTTTCAGTAGCTACAAGAGAAGGTACAATTGTGGTAGCTCACCCTCTATAATAGAGGTAGAGGATGAATTTCATTAATCGCCGCGTTTATGCTGCAATGATGCAGAACGCAAGATAGAAAGGGATGGCATTTGACCATGGAGTTGCGCAATAAGACGATTTTCGTGACTGGCGGAGCCTCTGGTTTAGGAGCAGCCTGTGTAGAGCGCATGATTCAGGAAGGGGCAAACGCTATTATTGTTGATCTCAACACGGAAACAGGCATCGCGCTGGCACAAACATACGGTGACCATGCGCTCTTTGTGAAAACAGATGTCACCAACGAACAGGATGTACAGCAAGCAATTCAGGCAAGCATAGAACACTTTGGCAACATTCATGGCGTCATCAATTGCGCGGGTATCGGTACACCTAATAAGGTGCTGACCAAAAATGGTCCAAGCAGTCTTGAGGCATTCACCAGAGTCATTACTATCAATCTGATCGGAACCTTCAATGTCATTCGTTTAACAAGCGCAACACTGGCTGCAAATACCCCGGCAGAGAACGGCGAGCGTGGCGTGATTATCAATACGGCATCTATCGCCGCGTTCGATGGTCAGATCGGTCAGGCGGCCTACTCAGCCTCAAAAGGGGGCATCGTGGGCATGACATTGCCTATCGCACGCGAACTCGCCCGTTATGGCATCCGCGTGATGACCATTGCGCCCGGCATCTTTGACACTCCCCTGCTAGGTAGCCTGCCAGAACCGACCCGTGCATCCCTCAGCCAACAGGTACCATTCCCACCTCGCCTTGGCCGCCCTGCTGAATACGCGGCCCTTGCGACCCACATCATGGAAAATGAAATGCTCAATGGCGAAATCATTCGTCTAGATGGAGCACTGCGTATGGGTATGCGGTAAAGGCACATCCAATAGTGACAGGCAAACAGTGTAATAGTAATAAGTAAGCTATCAGATTCATACATGATAGCTTTCTCTCTATACCATTTACATGGTATGGTAATAGAGGAACAGGCAACCTGCTTGTTCCTAAGCGACTTCTTACGTGGTACTGAATACCATTGAAATATACACGACAATGGATACACTGCGGTATAAGCAACACTCAGTACCCCATAGTAAAGAAAGGCATATCTATTTCTATGCAAATTATTCGCTTTCTTTCCACAAACGGCGCAACACTGGTCGGTGTAACACAAAATGATCAGTTAATTGGCATTTTTCAACCAGGGACAACGCTGTCCGAACTATTACATCTGAGCCTCTCTGAACTACGTGAACGCATTGAACACATCACACAGTCCTCAGAAGAAATCATTGCTCACTTACTGCCCCCTATTGATGGTGAGAGTGAGGTCTGGGCTGCCGGTGTCACCTATAAACGCTCTGAGGTGGCACGCCGTGAAGAGAGCGATACACCAGATATTTACTCACGTGTCTATACTGCGGAACGGCCTGAGATTTTCTTTAAAGCCAACGCCCGCCGTGTCTCTGGCGCGGAAGCCGCTATCGCGATCCGGGCCGATTCAACCTGGAACGTGCCCGAACCAGAACTGGTTGTCGTCACCAACACTGCTGGCGAAATTGTTGGCTATACCATCGGTAACGATGTCAGTTCACGCAGCATTGAAGGTGATAATCCTCTCTATTTACCACAGGCGAAGGTCTATGCGGGTAGTTGTGCTCTTGGTCCTGGTATTACGCCTGTCTGGGAAATCGCAGATCCATATGTTCTGACCATCAACATGACCATTGAGCGCAATGGACAAACATACTGGAGTGGACAAACCAATACAGCTGAATTAAAGCGCAAATTAGGTGAACTGGTAAACTACCTGTATCGTGAAGATGAATTCCCTGATGGCGCTTTTCTCTGCACAGGCACAGCTCTGGTACCTGATGCTCCTTTTACCCTGGAAGCTAACGACATTGTTCATATCGACATCGACCAGTTAACCAGCCTGCACAATCATGTAGTACAGGGGAAAACAGCATTATTATCATCCAGACGATAAAAGTGGCAGTAAAAACTGGGTAAAATAGCCATGTCAAAGTAGATACATTATCGCTAGACATGTTTGCGGATGAACCACTATAATTATCCGATAACGAATTTCTCTAGCAACAGAAAACAAAGAACAGTTGAAAGGAATTCCTCGTTATCATGCCTGAAACGAATCAACCAAAGAAACATAATGGCCGTAGTAGTACTATCACAGCAGGTGCTGTTCGTTCTCCTAACCGGGCCATGCTCCGAGCAGTAGGACTGACCGACGAAGATTTCGAAAAACCCCTGGTCGGTATCGCAAGCACCTGGGCCGAGATCACGCCGTGTAATTCGCATATCAATCGACTTGCTGAAAAAGTGAAAGAAGGTGTCCGTGTAGCTGGTGGTGTTCCACAAATTTTCGGCACTGTCACGGTAAGTGATGGCATTTCAATGGGCACCGAAGGCATGAGATACTCACTGCCTAGCCGCGAAGTTATCGCAGACTCAATTGAATTGGTCTCCAATGCACAACGCTTCGATGGCGTCATCGCTCTCGGTGGCTGTGATAAAAATTTGCCCGGCTGTCTGATGGCCCTTGCCCGTATCGAGGCCCCCAGCATATTTGTTTATGGTGGCACGATCCTTCCTGGCGTTTGCCGTGGTCAGGACGTCGATATTGTCAGCGTATTTGAAGCGGTTGGTCAATACAGCGCGGGCAAAATTGATGAAGCACATTTACGGGAAGTGGAAGCAAACGCCATTCCTGGTGCTGGTTCCTGTGGTGGTATGTACACCGCGAATACAATGGCATCAGCTATTGAAGCACTTGGCATGAGCCTTCCTGGTAGCTCTTCGATGCCTGCGGTTACCGCACGGAAAGTAGAAGACTGCTATCGCGCTGGTCAGGCGCTCATGACCTTGATCGAGAAACAAATTCTGCCCCGCGATATCATGACCAAGAAAGCGTTCGAGAACGCGATTACGGTTGCGATGGCCCTCGGTGGTTCGACCAATGCTGTACTCCACCTGATCGCGATTGCGCGACAGATTGATGTACCTTTAACCATCGATGATTTCACCCGCATCGGCAACAAGGTACCACATCTGGCAGATCTCAAACCCGGTGGTAGATATGCCATGACAGATCTGGACCGTGCTGGTGGCCTTCAGGCTGTGATGAAACTCCTCTTGAAGGAAGGCTTATTGCATGGTGATACGCTGACTGTCACTGGTAAAACATTAGCGGAGAACCTTGAGTCCGCTCCTGACCTTGCCGCTGAACAGAAAGTTGTGATGCCATTTGACAAACCACTGCATCCATCCGGTCCACTGGTTATCCTGAAGGGTAATCTGGCTCCAGAGGGCGCGGTCTGTAAAATTGCTGGTTTGAAAAATATCACGCACAAAGGTCCAGCCAAGGTGTTCAACTCAGAGGAGGAAACTTTTGACGCGATCATGAACCATAAGGTCACGCATGGTGATGTCGTGGTCATTCGCTACGAAGGTCCAAAGGGTGGTCCTGGTATGCGTGAAATGCTGGCAGTTACCGCTGCTCTGGTCGGTCAGGGCTATGGCGAAACGGTCGGACTGATTACTGATGGTCGTTTCTCCGGTGGCACGCATGGTATGGTCGTCGGTCATATCACGCCAGAAGCGCAGGTTGGTGGTCCTATCGCTATCGTGCAAGAGGGCGATATCATCACGATTGACGCGACTAAAAACGAACTCTCTATCGATCTGAGCGATGAGGAGATCGCGCAACGCTTCAAAAATTGGAGCGCACCAGCAGCGAAGTACAAAAATACCAGCGTTATCTCAAAATATGCTAAACTTGTTGCCTCCGCATCAGAAGGCGCAGTAACGCTGTAATATCCGCGTGAAACGCATCACAAAAAAACGTGCAGCCATTTGACTGCACGTTTTTTTATCGTTCTATCTTACTGCGTTACTATCGCAAAAGCACTTATTTTTGGCGGCCTCTGCGCAACACGCTAATGCCAATGGCAAATCCTACGACTGCGAGGAGCAAGAATACCAAACCGCGAGCATTCGTTAATGGGCTACCCGCAATTCCACGTCCCATCGCTGCTTTGCCATTTGGGGACACGCTGCGGATTGAAGAGAGCATCTTATTGTAAATGCGACGTAGACCAAGAGGAGCAAAAGTTTTCTCGAAGAAACCACCGACGCCTTGCGCACCTTCCCACTCACTTGCGACACGCACCTTCGATTTACGTCCATTCGCCAACGGCGCTACTGACCATGTTGTCACCAATGAAGAATTCGCGTCGCGCTCGGTAATCACTTCACCCTTCACTGACTCATCAACGCTGATCTTATAGGGACGCTGACGATTTGCGGCTCTCAGCACATAGCTGACAACGGTTCCGTTTCCATACCCGCCACGCTCCACGGTGTAATTCATGAAGTTGTCGGTCAACATCTGGGGGCGATTTTTATAGTCGGCCAATACGGCGTAAACATCCTCAGGACTGGCATCTACAACACGCTCTGTTTTTACATACACTCTGCTCATAGTTTTTCCTCACATCCTTTATTACACATGAAATATTATATGCATATATATGACCACATCTTGCCAGCACAATTGCCAGCTTTAATAAAGCAACGCATCATATGTATGCTCCACTTATGCAATAAGCGCTCACAAATGACACGATTCTGCCTACAATAACATAGACAACCAAATGCAAAAAGTATGAATAGAAAATAAGGTACATTCAATCCCGACACATCACCCATTGAACATTACAACAACTGAGTCATAGTTTTGATACAACACAACCAACACCACAGCCAGACCAGCAATTGGAGCAGGTACTGTATCATACTGCACAGGGATAATACTTTGTTCCGATCAATCTGGATACAAATAACTTCTGCTTATACTTTACTATGTTTGATCCGCATATGAAAGAGCAATAGCGCATTATTACTATGCTATTCAATTGCCTTTCCAGTGTTTATCCTTCTAAAAATTGTGATAAGACATACACATCAAGAGACTCGAGAAGCGCAAATCTGGTTGCTGTGTTCGAGGAGGAGGCTGCGACAATCGACACTGGTTGCTGCTCAATCCTACTACTATGCATATCGGCACTATTTGAATGTCCCTGTAGCTCACAATGGGGCAATACAACCATCAAAAAATCCTGTTGTGGGGTAACCTTGACCTGGCTTTCCATAGTAACATCCCTCTTCTTAACTCTGCAAATAACATGTCGATTCTTGTCGCATTCTTAGTATGCCCGCTAAAGATCAAATATTTATGAAAAGAACGTTATGAAATTGTCATAACTTCATGAATTCATAGAATGGAATACATAACTTGATTTTATAGATATCTATGTGGTATGGTTATTATTATTGTTGATATACATGATAGACAATATCATATTATTGCTGAGAAGGAGTATTCTCATGGCGGTTGTAGAAGAGTTCCTGCACAATAATGATAGATACGCAGCAGACTTTCACAAAGGTGATCTGGCACTTCCACCGGCGAAAAAAGTGGCAGTTCTAGCCTGTATGGATGCCCGCCTTGATCCTGCTCGTATTCTGGGACTGGAAGAGGGGGATGCTCATGTCATCCGTAATGCTGGAGGTCGCGCAGCAGATGCGTTACGCTCACTGGTTATTTCTGAGCAACTTCTGGGTACCGAAACCATTGTAATTCTGCATCACACCGATTGTGGTATGCTCACCTTTACAGATGACGGATTACATACACAGCTCAAAAATGCGCTGCATGCGGACGCGGATCATATCGCCTTCCTACCATTCCACGATCTGGAACAATCGGTCCGTGATGACATTGCGTTCCTCCGCTCGTCATCACTTATTCCAACCACCATCATCATTCGCGGCTTTATCTATGACGTCAAAACAGGCAAACTTCATGAGATCGAGTAAGCCCTTCTGAAAAGGACAGAATAGGATTTCTGTTCCACCTGGATCAAAGGGAAGAAGCCAGTCGACCTGACTAATTTGATCAGGCCGACTGGCTTCTCTCTTCTTCTTAGATAAGCTTCCGCTGCTCGCTGGATCTATCTGCTATTAGTGTGCTGCCATTTCGTATTTTGTGCCTGCACCATGCTCAGACGCGGGTGGTGTCAATAAGCGTTGCGCTTTTTCGAGGCCAATCGAAAGCAAGAGGGTTGGAATACGAGGGCCGGTATCCTTCCCACAGACAAGAGTATAGAGCGAGATGAAGAATGAACGCTGGGCCTGTTTAAGCTCATCATTTGGTGGCGTATCGACCGCCATGCCGCGTACAATCTTCGGAATGCTATACATCAATTCCGTCAACGATGCCAGATCCCATGACTCTACCATACGCTCAGACAACATCTTGATGCTTGCCTTATCCAGAGCTGAGAACTTAAGGTAGTCGTCAATAGCAAATGTATCGCGAATATTGGTGCGCTCGTCATCTGGCAAGTAGTTTGTGACCCAGTTCAACGCGCAGGTAAATCGTGGCTCAAGCGCGGTCTGCAAGGTATCAACGCTCATATCATCTGGCAGAGTCTGCGAGATGATACGAAGTACCTGCTCCTCATTCGCCTGCGTCACATCAATAACCGAGGTGAGTACACTAAATGGCACTGGAGTATGCGTATAGGAAATCTCTTCGCTGGCTGTTCTGGTAGCACGATCAAAGATTCTCTTATTCACTTCGCTGACAGTGCCCTTGTTCACCTGCCGTACCAGTGAATCCCATTCATCATACAGGCGCAATAAGCCCTGACCATAATCAACATCAAAAGCCTGATTATTCGCACGGCGCGTGTACAACCAGCGCAAAATCGCAGGCTCCACGATATCGAGCGCTGATGTGACTGTCGCGGTCGTGCCAGTCGAACTGGAAATCTTCGAGCGTCCGCCCATACCGACAAACGCATAGCCAACAAAGGCGGGAGCATGATACCCATAGATATCTTTTACGACGCGCTGACCAACAGTGTAGCTACTCCCTGGCGAAGAATGGTCCTCACCACCTGGCTCGAAATCAACTTTCTCACGGCTCCAGCGCATCGGCCAGTCAACTTTCCAGACCAGTTTGCCCTGTACTTTGTCGAACAGGCTATAGGCATCCTCATGACCACAGTTATCACATACATAGGTGAGATAAGCCCGCTCATCATCATATGAGGTCAGGTGAGTTGTATCTTTGTGGCAGTTGTCACAATAGGGCTTAAACGGATAATAGGCGGCCCGGCGCTCCTCAATGGTCTCCTTCTGACCTTCCAGATTCTGGTACTCGGCCAGAATATCAAAAATGCGACCGCGCTCACGCAATGCCAGCCGAATTTCCTCAATATAATCCCCACGGCGGTACGCAACTGATTGGCGGATATAACGTGGATGAACCCCCAGACGATCTAAACCGCTCGCAAAGTCAGTAATATAGCGTGTTGCATAGGAGTCATATTCCCCAAAGGGATCAGGAACTTCAGCATATGGCACACCAATGTATTGAGCAAAATCCGCAGAGACGCCCGCAGGCACCTTACGTAAACGGTCATAATCATCCCAGGAATGGATGTGATCAACCGTCCAACCGCGTGATCGTAGCTCTTCGGAGACAAGATGCACCGTCATGACCTCACGCAAATTCCCTAAATGGATGGGACCTGAGGGACTGATACCAGAGGCGGTAACGATGGTCGCGTTCTCACCTTTCTCTTGCCGAACATTTGCTTCTATACGGTCGGCTATCTTTGTTAACCAATCTGCTTTCATTCTAAACCAACTCCATCAAATCATCTATCTTCTAATAGCTCGCCAGCGTGCTTTATATTCGACGCCTATTGTACCAGCTTCTGTCCCAACAGTCCTCGCTATAAGGAAGATTTACTATTTCCTTTCACACTCATAAACATATGATTTCTTCTTTTTATTTGCTGAATGCAAGGGTAATATAAATCGCAATAGAACAATCATGCGGCTTAAAGAAATTATACGCTCTTTCTTATCTACTGAAGCAGAGTAATATACATACATCCGTATTGAACTGAGCGCCAAGATGCCTCAAGTCATCTAATTATCCATAACTTGAGGCTTTAAGAGATTTTCTTTTTGGTCCAACCAGTACATTCAGGGCAAATGAGTCTTCACTGCTGCTATAAAGTCGGTGGTACTGGCACTTCCACCTTGATCTACAGGCAACACATTTCCTTCACGATATGTGTCCGCGATCGCTGTTTCCAGCATGTCTGCCTGTTCAGTATACCCCAGATAGTCAAGCATCATGGCTCCCGATAATAACATCGCCGTGGGATTGATGATTCCCTTGCCCGCAATATCAGGAGCTGAGCCATGTACAGGTTCAAAGTAGGCATAGCTTTCGCCATAACAGGCGCTTGGGGACAGCCCCAGACCGCCAATCGTGCCACTGGCTGCATCCGCGAGGATGTCTCCATGCTCATTTCCCAGCACAACAACATCAAGTGCTTCTGGCGTTGCCACCAGACGACGAGCCATATCGTCAACCAGATATTCCTGATAACTCAGGCTCTCATGTTGCTGCACAGCATCACGCACAATGGTGCGAAAACGTCCATCAGTACGTGGCTGAATCGAATACTTCGCTCCTAGTGTAACTTTGCCAGGATAACCAGCGGACTGACGCTCTAAAGCCAGTTCACAGGAGAACTGAGCAAGCCGTTGCATCTGCTCATCCGTGCTCACTTTCAGCGCATAGGCTCCGGCTTTCTCGACCGGAGGAGCCTGAAACCAGGTGCTACTGCTTGTTAGCGCCGCCAGTTCAGCAATATCCCCCTCACGAGGAGGATACATGCCTTCTAAATTGTCACGGGCAATCACATAATCAATACGCTCAGGATGCAACATAGGACTCTGATAACCAGGCATCCATTTGACCGGGCGGACATTGACAAATGTCCCTTTCCCCCAGCGCAAGTACCAGAGAATAGGCCGACTTGGACCACCACTGGCTCCAAACAATGTACAATCGGCACTATCAATCGCCTGACGCGTCTCAGCAGGAAATGGTGTGCCATATTGTGCCTGTGCCTCTCTACCACAGATCGCCTCCTGAAAACGAATTTCAGAGACAAGCAGGCTTAATAGCTCTGCTGTCGGGCGAACTACTTCTGGAGCGGCATCATCACCAGGAACCACACAAACGGTAGGAGGCGCTTGAAGCTGTCGACGCATCATTGCAGCGTTCCTACACTCTCTATATAATTAATTATACCACCAGCCTCAACGATACGAGCCACAAAAGGATCGAGCGGCTCCGACTGATAGGTTTCCCCCGTCGTCAGGTTACGAATCTCACCAGTGCTCAGATCGGCATCTAACTCATGCCCATCTTCAGCCCGGTCTGCCGCTTCGTCACAGACCAGTACCGGCAAACCGATATTCACGGCGTTGCGATAAAAGATACGGGCAAAGCTATGCGCGAGGATTACTTTAATATCGTTAGCCAGGATCGCAGCCGGAGCATGTTCACGTGACGAGCCACAACCGAAGTTGTGACCAGCCACGATAATATCGCCGGGTTTTACCTGCTGCGAAAATTCAGGATAGGCTTCGTACAGACAGTGCGCCGCCAGTTGTTTGCGATCTGTGGTCACGTTATAGCGACCAGGAATAATTACATCGGTATTGACGTTATCGCCAAGTTTCCAAACACGTCCCATGATCTCTTTATCCTTTCTCGATTGCTCATCAAGCACGTTCGCACTGCTTACTTACTCTGCACCCACAGGCTGGCGCTCTAATTCTTCCAGGTAGGTTCTGGGATCTGTGATATGCCCGGTTAACGCGGAGACCGCGA
>Ga0310811_10001168_pt1 | contig 33571 bp, 30 predicted proteins | sample YCmetagenome_FD_207642 | JGI IMG/M metagenome (GOLD analysis project Ga0310811, IMG submission 207642) | Soil microbial communities from experimental microcosm in Duke University, North Carolina, United States - YC | ecosystem: Engineered > Artificial ecosystem > Soil microcosm > Unclassified ...
GCTGCGGGTCCGGGGTCTCGTCTTTCGGCAGCGCCGCGCCGAAGATGACGAACGCGCCGAGCAACCACAGCCCGAGCCAGACGCGCAGCGAGATCGTGTCCGCGACGACCAGGCCGTAGATGTAGATGCCGACGCCGATGGACAAGGCGGCGAGCCGCGGCGCGTCGGCGTTCCCGGCTCGGCTGAATCCGCTCGCGGCGAGGCCGGCGCCGGTCAGCAGCAGCGACGACACCCACCAGCTGTGGAAGTTGTTCCACTCGATCCAGGCGGCCCCCGCGATCCACGGCACGCCGAGGACGGAGAGGAAGGCGGCGTCGCTCATCTCCGGTGCGGGGGCGGTGTTCTCCGTTATCCGAGCGGCCGGCTCCGGCTGCTCCGGAAGGTACTCCTGCGGTATCGCGTCCTCGGGCTCAAGCGCCATGCCTGCAGACGATAGGGCCCTCGGGTTAACTCCGGGCGACCCCGGCGCATCAGTCCGCTGAGAGCGCCTCCGCCGCCCCGGCAGGCCCGCCGAGCTGAGTGCCCGTCAGATCACGGGCTGATCTTCACCGGCACGTTGAGCGTCGTCTCGTCGAAGTCGTCGCTGCGGATCGTCACGCTCATCGTCCACGTCCCGGGGAAGCTCAGCGTGACCGGCTGGTCCACGTAGTGACCGGGCCCGTCCCGAACGACGGTCGCGTTGAGCGGGCCGACCTTCTGAGCCGGAAGAGTGAACTGAACCGTCAGCTCCGCCGCGGTGTAGGGCAGGCCCTTCGCGTCGTTGAGGTAGAGGTGCGTCTGATTCCGGCCCTCGGTGCCCGGCCCCACGTAGATCGTGATCGTGCCGGAGGCCGTGCCGGTGTCGTAGTCGAGTGTGACGTTCGTGGGGCCGGTCTGCGCCGCCTGGACCGTGCGGCCGGGCTGGCTTCCGACCAGGACCGAGCTGATGCCCAGGATGACGAGCGCGACGAGCGCCTCCAGCGCCGCGGAGCGGCGCAGCTTGGCCAGCAGGCCGGCCGGCTCCATCCGCTGGGCCTGCGCGACGGCGACGCGGCCGGTGTGCTCGACGGTGCGCCGGATCCAGTCGCGGGCCATCCAGCCGAGGCCGGCGAGGATGCACAGGCCGCCGATCTTCAGTACGACCATTCGGCCGTACGGGGTGCTGCTCAGCGCCGCCCACGAGCCGACGTTGCGCCAGGTCTGGTAGATGCCGCTCGCAACCAGCGCGCCGATGCAGACGAGCGCCAGCCGCGAGAAGCGCTGAACCGACGTCACCGCCGTGGCCAGGTCGCGCGTCGAGTCCGTCGCCGGTCGGCAGACGACCAGCAGCAGCATCGCGAGACCGCCGAGCCACAGTCCCATCGAGGTCAGGTGCGCGAGGTCGGAGAACACCGCGATCGGAACCTGGAGGCCGGTCGACGCGTGGTCCGCAGCGGCCCACGTCGCCGCGCCGAGCACGCCGAGGACCCCGACCGCGGCGACGAAGTACGCGCGGCCTCGGGCGGTCGCGTTCGGCAGCCGGTTGAGTGTGGCGGCGAGGAGCGGAGCGGCGAGGGCGAGCAGCAGAAGACGCGCGACGACGGCCTGGCCGAAGCGGGTGCCGAGCGTGCCGCTGAGCACGCTCGTGTCGAGCGCGCTGCCGAGCGGCAGCTCCCCCGCATACACACCTTGTACGACGAGTACTCCGATCGCGGACGCGAGTGACGCCGTCCAGCCGATCGCCAGCAGCCGGAACGACCGCCGATCGGACGCACCGCCGGGCCAGCACACCGCCAGAAAGGCGAATCCGCCGAACAGCAACGCGTACCCCAGATAGCCCAGCCAGCGCAGCGCTCCGTAGAAGAGGCCGACGGCGGTGCTCGACTTCACGTTGATCGTGTTCTCGTTCACCTTCGTCGCCGACGACGTGCCGACCGAGAACACGAACGCGCCCTCGACCGGGTGCGAGTCGGCGGAGATGACGTGCCACGCCACCGTGTACGTGCCGTAGCCCAGGCCCGACCGGAGGCCGATCTCGATCACGTCGGCGTCGGATGTCGACTTCGTGCTGCCGTCGTCGACACGATCGCCGTTCGGGTCGAAGACACGGATGCTGTCCGCGCTGACGCCGACGGCCTCGTCGAAGGTCAGCGTGACCTGGCTCGGCGCCCGGGAGACGATGTCGTTCGCCGCCGGGGTCGAGCCCTCGAGCGTGGCGTGCGCCGACGCGGGGGCCGCGACCGCGAGGACAAGTCCGACTGCGACGGCTATGGCGGCGAACAGGGCCCTGGCCCGGCGGAAGCCCGCCGGACCAGGGACGGGACGCGGGGTCACGGGTTCTCACTCCGCCGCGTCTTACGGACGTACAGCAGCGCCGCGACGCCGCACCCGGCGCCGATCGCGCCGAGCACGAGGCCTGCGATGCCGAACCCGTCATTCGACGAAGAACCGCCGGAACCGCTCGCCGCGTCGATGGACGTGGCGCCGGTCGTGGGCGACGCCGTCGCGGTCGCCGAGGCCGCGGGCGTCAGCGTGAGCACGGGCGCCGGGTGGGCCGGGTCGGGGTCGCCGCTCGTGCTCAGGTCGATCCAGCGCACGACATCGCCGTTCGAGTACGTCTGCACGGCCTTGAACGCGAGCTGCGTCGTGTCGCTCGGCAGCGGGTCGACCGAGATCTGGAAGTCCTGGTACTGGCCCGGCTGGATCGTCCCGCCGGTCCAGTCGATCTCGCTGACCGCGGTGGTGAACGTACCGTCGTCGGTGGTCAGCGGCTTGGAGAGGGTGACCGTGCGCACGGTGATCGTCCAGCCGGGGACCGGCTTCGCGAGCACCTGGGCGATCGGGTACCGGGTGGGGATCTGCAGCTGGAGCGAGACCGTGTTCGCCTTCGACTCCTCGTTCGGCACTTTGAAGGCGAGTTCGGCGGTCGATCCCTGCGGCAGCGAGGCCGGGCTGACGGTGACGTGCGCGGACGCGGTGGCGGCGATCGCCAGTCCGGCGAGGGTGAGGGCGCCGACGATGGCGGCGCGGCGGCGTGCGGGCACGCCGAAGGAAGGCAGCATGAAGTTAGAGCCCTTACATGGAAGAGTTGACGGAGCACCTCCTGTTCATCCTGAGCAGGGCGAAGACAGGCGGCCCGCGCAGCACCCGCGGGCTGGGCGCCGGACCGGCCGGCGGCGACGTCGTGCGCCGCGCCGTGACGTGGATCCCGCGCCGGAGCGGCAACGGCAGCACACCGCTGAGCGCGGCGGCGAACCGTCCGGCGAGCAGGTCCGCGGCCGGGGCCGCGAGCAGCCCGGCGGCGCGGCAGAGGTCGAAGAAGCCACGCTCCCCGCTTCCCAGCCACCAGCCGCCCACGAGGACCGCCAGAGCGTGCGCGAGGACCATGGCGGCCGTGCCGTGATCGGTGCCCGCCGCGTAGCCCGGCATCCCCGGCATCGCCTTCGGGCAGAACCACCCGAGCTCGACGTGCAGCCCGAGCTGCCCGAGCCCGAGCGCCACCGTGACCGCCAGCGGCGACCGCTCCTTGCGCGCGAGCCCGTAGGCCGCGAGCCAGACGATCGGCAGCGCGAGCATCGGCCCGACCCACCCGGGGTCGCCGCCGTTCGCGAGCCGGTGCAGCTCGGTGCCCGTGCCGACGCACACGAGCGCGAACAACGCCGCCCGAAACGCCCTGGCCGTGGTCCCACCGAACTGCATGGCCCCCATATTGACGTACCTGCCACCGCAGGCGAATGGCGGGGGGTGGCGCGCGGCCGCCGTAGGGGCGCGAATGGTCGACGGCACGAGCCGTTCGCACTGTCGGACCCCAGGTCTACGCTGAGTAGTGGCAGGGGTGCGGGGGCACCCCCTTTGCGGAGGGATGCCACATGCTGTCGATTACGCCGCTTCTGTCCTGGTTCTTCACTCTTGTACTGCTTCTCCTGGCAGCCAGGGCAACGGCCTGCCTGGTGGTCTCCCGATCAGCGCGACGAGCGCGACCACCGCGCAGCGACCGCCTCCGAGACATCGACCGCAACCGAGAGTTCGGCCACGCCGCGATGGCCCTGGGCATGGCCGCCCTGCTGGCACCCGGCATACCGAGACCCCCGTCAGTCGTCAGTGTGACGTTCTTCGCCGCGCTGGCCGCGTGGGCCACCTTCGACTGGTGCCAACGCCTCCTGGCCCGAATCCGCGGCCGCACGGTGAAATCCTGCACGGGGGCGGGCGCAAGCGGCCCCCACCTCCTAGATCCGCACCACGCGATAGTGAGCGCGGCCATGGTCGTGATGCTGCTCCGGCCGGGGACGGGTCCGGCGTCGGCCTCTGTGCCTGCTGCGGCTGGGGCCGCGGCAGCCGGCTCCACGATGCCCGGCATGACGATGGATGTGGCACCAAGCACACCGACCCTCGTACTACTCGGTTACGTCTGGATAGCCGCTCTCGTCCTAGGCGTGGGCATGACCCGCGTCCTCGCGGTCGCGGCAGTACCGGCTGCGCCGGTCGGAGGCCCCGGCCCCAGCCAACCCCACGCATCCCACTCCCAGGCCGTGCTCTCCTCCCCCGCCACCGTCTACGCCTGCGAACTGGCGATGACCGTCCTCACGGGCCTCATGCTCGTAACCTGAACCCGTGACAGCAACGCTCACGGTCCCCGGCACGTCCACCGCCCCCGCGCTCACCCTGCGCCCCTGGCTAGCCCGAGACATCCCCGCACTGATCAGAGCCCACGCCGACCCCGCGATGCAGCGCTGGCTGCTGCGCCACATCGACGACGCCGACCAGGCCCGCGCGACGCTGGACGAACAGGCCGCGCAATGGGCCGCCCGCACCCGCTTCGTCTTCGCCGTAGTGGAGAACGTCCCCGCCGCCCCGGCCTCGGCGACCCCGATCGCCTCCGTATCGGTGCGCCGCATCGCCAAGCTCCCCGACGCCGCCGAAGTCGGCTACTGGACCGCCCCCGAAGCCCGCTCCCGCGACATCGCCACCCGCGCCGTCGAAGCCGCGATGCACTGGTCCGCCGCCCAATGGGCCGCCGACGGCGACCCCATCACCCGCTTCGAGCTCATCCACGCCCTCGGCAACGACGCTTCCTGCCGCGTAGCCCAGAAGCTCGGCTTCACCCTCGCCCACGAACTGCCCGCCTTCCCGCCCAAGTTCCCCGACCCGGGCCACCTCCACGTGCGGCGGTACTAGGGCAGCAGTGGGAGCCGCCGAGAACCCGACCACGGGCAGCGGGCCCAGGTAGGGCCGGCCGTTGGTCGTCGATCACATGGCACGTCGACGAACTAAGCCGCCGACCCCGGGTTCCGCTGGGCCAGGCCCGCCAGGTACTCGTTGTACTCGTTCAGCTCGGCGTCGCCGTCGCGGTCGGCCTTGCGGTCCTTGCGCTTGGCCTCGCGCTGGTCGGACTTGGCCCACTGCACGAACAGCACCAGCAGGACGATGATCGTGGGGGCCTCGCCGAACGCCCAGGCGATCGAGCCCGCGGTGTTCTGGTCGCTGAGGGCGGTCAGGCCCCAGGAGGACGGGGGGTTGGCGAAGACGGTCTCGAACAGGGAGCTCGACATCATGATCGCGATACCGAAGAACGCGTGGAACGGCATGACGGCGAACAGTTCGAGGATGCGGATCACGAAGGGCGAGCGGTGCGGGGCGGGGTCGACGCCCATGACCGGCCAGAAGAAGAGCAGGCCGACGAACAGGAAGTGCACCAGCATGAAGTCGTGGCCTACGCGGCTCTTCATCAGGAAGTCGAACAGCGACGTGAAGTAGAGGCCGTAGAGGCTCACGATGAACAGCGGCAACGTGAACAGGGGCGAGGAGACGACTTTCGCGAACCTGCTGCGCAGCACGGCGAGCAGCACCTCGCGGGGGCCGGTGCGGCCGGGTCCGGCGGGGTGCAGTACGCGCAGCGCCAGGGTGATCGGCGCGCCGAGGAGCAGGAACAGCGGGTCGACCATCGAGAGCATCATGTGCTGCACCATGTGCGCGCTGAACAGGTACATGCCGTACTCATTCAGGCCGCTGCAGGTGATGCCGAGGAAGATCAGCATGCCGACGAGGAAGCTGGCCGTGCGGCTGATCTGCCAGGCGTCTCCGCGCTGCCGCAGCCGCAGCACGCCGAACAGGTACAGGCCGGTCACCACGACGGTGACGGCGAGGAAGAACGGCTCGGGATGCCAGGTCAGATAGGACGAGATCCCGGGCGGCGGAAGAGTGTCCGCACCCGGCATCCCCGGCATTCCCGGCATGCTGCTGGCCATGTCGGCTACCTTAACCCTCGCCTCATTTGAAGGCCGGGGCGGGGTAGAGCGAGAAGAAGACGGTGACGACCAGCGCGAGTCCGACGGCGATGCGCGCACCGAGCGGGATGGAGCGGGACAGCGCGGAGCGGTGTTCGATCGCGGCTCCGGACTCGGCACCCGCGGCCGGCGCCGTCGCCGCCGGGGCGAACAGGGCGGCGGCCCAGCGCAGGTAGTAGAACAGCGCGATGACGACGTTGATCGCCATGACGACGGCGAGCCACGTCAGCCCGCCGGAGATGACCGCACGGAAGACGGCGACCTTCGCGAACAGGCCCATCAGGCCCGGCGGCAGCCCGGCCAGGCACAGCAGGAACAGTCCGAGCGGCCACGCGGCCCGCGGCTGACGGCTGCTCAGCGACCGGTAGTCGGCCAGTTCGCCGCCGCCCGGCAGCGTGCCGCCGAGCGCGCTGACGACGCCGAAGGCGCCGAGGTTCATCGCCGCGTAGAACACCAGGTAGGCGACCGAAGCGGTGACGGCCGGGCCGAGGTTCCAGGCCTGGCCGACGGGGACCTTTGCCAGGTCGGCGCCGTTCCACGTGGTCACGGCCAGCGGGACCAGCACGTATCCGGCCTGGCCGATCGTGGACCAGGCCAGCAGCCGGACGGCGGAGCGCTGCCGCAGGGCGACGATGTTGCCGAGGGTCATGGTGACCGCGGCGAGGATCGCGATCAGTGTCCCCAGGTTGTGGATTTCCGTGCGGAACGCGATCTCGAGGGTGAGGATCAGGCCCGCGAAGCCGGCCGTCTTCGAGACCACGGACAGGTACGCGGCGACGGGGACGGGGGCTCCGGAGTAGACCTCGGGCGTCCAGAAGTGGAAGGGCACGGCCGAGACCTTGAACGCGAAGCCCGCGAGCGTCAGCACCATGCCGGTCATCAGGATCGAGGCGTGACCGTGTCCATTGAATGCACCGCTCACGTGCAGCGTGGCCTGCATGTCGGCGAAGTAGACCGACCCCGTGACGCCGTAGACGAGGGAGATGCCGAAGAGCATGACAGCGGTCGACGCGACGGACATGAGGAAGAACTTGAGCGCCGCCTCGGCGCCGCCGGTCGACGCGTCGGCCGCCGCGGCGTCGGAACCGCGCCGCTGGCGGCCGCCGAAGCCGACCAGAGCGTAGGCCGGCAGCGAGAGCGTCTCCAGGCCGACGGTCATCGTGATGAAGTCGCGCGCGCCGGCCATGACCATGGCGCCGGTCAACGAGCACAGGATCAGGAAGTGGTACTCGCCGAACGGGACCTTGAAGCGGCGCGGCGCCATCAGGACGGTGAGGAGCGTTCCGCCGAGCAGCAGGGTCTGGATCGTGAGCGAGAATGAGTCGGCGGAGTACGAGCAGCCCAGGACGGTCGAATGGCCGGAGTTGAGGCAGAACGTCAGGCGCGGCTTGGTCGAGACGCCGCCGATCCACAGGCCGAGTTCGGCGATGAGCGCGATGACGATGACGGCCGCCGTCAGCCAGAGCAGATCGTGCTTGCGCTTCTCGCGGGTGAAGAGGTCGGTGAGCAACACGCCGAGTGCGCCCAGGGCGACGATCAGCACCGGCATGATCGCCGCGTAATCGATGCTCTGTCCGCCAAAACCGTGGTTCATCCGCGGGCTCCCAGGACGGTGTGGACGGCCGGGTCGGCGGCGGCCAGCACGACCGCGGGCCAGAGTCCGGCGAGCAGGGTCAGCGCGGCGAGCGGCAGCCACGCGAGCCACTCACGCGGCGTCAGATCACTGTCATGCGCGAGCACGTTCTCGTTGGCCGGGTCGGTGACCGTGCCCATGCACACGCGGCGCACGACGAGCAGCAGGTAGGCCGCCGTCAGCACCATGCCGATGCCCGCGATGGCCATGTATACGTGGAAGGCGGTGACGGACAGGCCGGGACCGGGTCGCGCCGCGCCGACGAGGACGTAGAGCTCGCCCCAGAATCCGGCCAGGCCGGGCAGTCCGAGCGAAGCGACGGCGGCGAACGCGAGCAGTGCGCCGTAGCGGCGCGAGCGGCCGTAGAGGCCGCGCCCGATCGCGAACAGGTCCGTGGTGCCGTAGCGCTCCTTGAACCCGCCGACCAGGAAGAACAGCAGGCCGGTGATCAGGCCGTGCGCGACGGACGCGAACAGGGCGCCGTCGATGCCTACCTGCGTCATCGAGGCGATGCCGAGCAGTGTGAAGCCCATGTGGCCGACGGACGAGAAGGCGATCAGCCGCTTCAGGTCGCCGTCCGCGCGGATCTGCGCGAGGCAGGCGAGCGATCCGTAGACGATGCCGATCACGCCGAACGCGGCGAGTACGACCGCATACCGGTGCAGCCCCTCGGGGATCTCGCCGACGCCGATCCGGATGAAGCCGTAGGTGCCCATCTTCAGCAGCACGCCGGCCAGCAGCACCGAGCCGACGGTCGGGGCCGAGGTGTGCGCGTCGGGGAGCCAGGTGTGCAGCGGCCACATCGGTGTCTTGATCGCGAAGCCCAGGCCGACAAGCACGAACGCCAGGCTCTGTGCGCCGGCGGTGATGCCGAGGCCGTGCCGCTGCTGCAGCAGGACCATATCGAAGGTGCCGGTCTTGGCGTGGATCACCAGGAAGCCGAGCAGCATCAGGGCCGAGCCGAGCAGCGTGTACAGGATGAACTTCATCGCCGACTGCTGCTTCGTGGCGCCGCCGTGCGCGTCGTCGGAGCCCCAGTGCGAGATCAGGCCGTACATCGGGATGAGCACGATCTCGAAGAAGATGAAGAACAACAGCAGGTCGAGCGAGACGAACGTGCCGACCATGCCGATTTCGAGCGTCAGTAGCAGCGCGGTGAACGCGCGGCCCCGGCCGTCGCGGGTGGTCGTGCGGACCGCGTAGATCAGGCACAGCGCCGTGAGCAGCGTGGTCAGCAGGACCAGCGGCAGCGAGACGCCGTCGATGCCGAGGTGGAACCGCAGGTCGAGCGCCTGGATCCAGCTCAGGTCGATCTGGCCCTGGAACGAGGCGCCCGCGGAGTAGTCGAACAGCGGCAGCAGGAGCAGCGAGACCAGGAAGGTCAGCACGCCGGCGATGGCGCCGATCCGCGAGGCGAACTCGCGGGGGACGGCGTAGAGCGCGAGCAGGCCCGCGGCCGGGATCGCGAGCAGGAGCAGCAGGATCGCGGACACTCAGCTCACCGTCCCCACGTAGGCGTACACGGCGGCCATGATCACCACTCCGAGGAACAGGCAGGTCAGATAGAACTGGACGCTTCCGGTCTGCAGCCGGCGCAGCACCGTGCCGAGCCCGCGGGCGCCGGTTCCGGAGCCGCGCACGTAGGCGTCGATGACGTCGGCGTCCAGGAAGCCGACGAACCGGGCGGCGGCGCGGGCCGGACGGACCACCGCCGCGTCGATCAGCCGGTCGAAGTAGAAGCCGTTGACCAGCGCCGGGCGGACCGGGCCGAGCAGCGCCTGCGCCGGATCCGCTCCCTCCTCGCGGCGCCAGGCCAGGAAGACCAGGCCGCCGAACCCGAGCGCGAACAGCAGCGAGAGCAGCGTGGTCAGGCCGCCGGGCCACAGGTCGGCGCCGGCCGCGCCCGCCTCGCCGTACCAGCCGCCGAGGTAGTTCGAGAAGCCGGTGCCGAAGAGCACGACGACGCCGAGCAGGGCCGCCGGAACCGCCAGCAGGATGAGCGGGATCAGCTCGGCCTGCGGCGCCTCGACCTTGGCCTCGTGCTCGTGCGGGGCGTCCGGGAACGGGCCGTGGAAGACGCCGAGCCACAGCCGCAGCGAGTACGCGGCGGTCAGGCCGGCCGTGATCAGGCCGAAGATCAGCACGATCTTGCCCGGCGCGGCGAACTCGCCGGTGGCGTCGTAGGCCGCGCCGAGCACGGCCTCCTTGCCGAAGAAGCCGGAGAACGGCGGGATGCCCGCGAGCGCGAGCAGGCCGATCGTCATCGTCGTGTACGCGATCGGCATCCGGTAGCGCAGGCCGCCCATCGCGCTCAGCTCGTTCGAGCCGACGCGGTGGATGACGACGCCGGCCGCGAGGAACAGCAGCGCCTTGAACGCGCCGTGCGCGAGCAGCAGGTAGATCGCCTGCGAGCGGCCGCCGACCGCGAGGCCGCCGAGCATGTACGCGAGCTGGCTGACGGTCGAGTAGGCGAGGATCTTCTTGATGTCGGTCTGCGCGAACGCGCACAGCGCCGCGCCGGTCATCGTGATCGCCGCGATGATCGCCATCACTATCAGCACGGCCTGGCAGAGCGCGAAGACCGGGTAGAGCAGCGCGACGACGTAGATGCCCGCGGCGACCATCGTGGCCGCGTGGATCAGCGCGCTGATCGGGGTCGGTCCCGCCATCGCGTCCGGCAGCCAGGAGTGCAGCGGGAACTGCGCGCTCTTGCCGAGGACGCCGCACAGCAGCAGGAAGGCGATCCAGGCCGGGTGGTGCAGCCTGTCCTGGCCGGTGACGGCGAGGACGGCGTTGATCTGGAACGAGTGCGCCTGCACACCGAGCGCGATGATGCCAAACAGGAACGGGACGTCGCCCGCCTTCGTCATCAAGAAGGCCTTGATCGACGCCGGGCGCGCCTCGGGCTTCTCCCAGTAATGGCCGATCAGGAAGTACGAGCAGGCGCCCATGATCTCCCAGCCGACCAGCAGCACGACCAGGTCCGCCGAGTACACCACCGTCAGCATCGCGGCCGTGAACAGGGAGATCAGCGCGGCGTAGGAGGGATAGCGCGGCTCGCCGCCGAGGTACGTGGTCGAGAACACCTGCACGCAGACCGCGACACCCGCGACCAGCACGGCGATGATCGCGGACAGGCCGGTGACGCGGGTGCCGATCTCGACGTGGAAGGCGCCCGCGGTGCCGATCGAGTATGTGTGGACCGACGCGCCGCCGGAACCGTGGTCGATCGCGACGAGCAGGGTGAGCAGCAGCGCGGCGCCGACCGGCGCGGTCGACCAGAACTTCACGTGCCGCAGGTCGCGGCCGCCGGCCGCGGTGGCGGCCGCGCCGAGGGCAGGCAGCAGCGAGGCGATCAGGGCGAGCAGGTTCACCGGGCGACCTCGGCTTCGACGTTGCGCGGGGACAGCTCGTCGGCGGTGACCGGCTCGACGGGCTCGGCCAGCTCCCGCTGCTCGCCGAGGTCGGCCGTGGCGCGCTGCCGGTAGACCAGCAGCACGATCGCCAGGCCGAGGCCCGTCTCGGCGGCCGCGATCGTGATGATGAAGAGCGTGAAGATCTGCCCCATGCCGTACCGGTCGCGCAATATCGCGCTGAAGCTGACCAGGTTCAGGGTGACGGCGTTGAGCAGCAGTTCGATCGCCATGAGCACCGCGATGGCGTTACGGCGGGCCAGCACTCCGTAGAGGCCGATGGCGAACAGCAGCGCGCCGAGGACGAGCGGGTAGACGGCGTGCATCTCAGGCCTCGGCCTCCTCGGTTTCCCGACCTCGGCGGGACAGGACGATGGCGCCGACGAGCGCGGCGAGCAGCAGCACGGACAGCACCTCGAAGGGCAGCACCCAGTATTTGAACAGCTGCGTGCCCAGCGCCTGGCCGGAACCGAGCGGCACCGCGCCGCGCGGGTCGAACCAGGCGTGCTGGTACGCCTGGACGATCACCGTGACCAGGGTCCCGGCGGCACCGAGGCCGACGATCAGGGCGGGCCAGCGGTGCCGGACGTTCAGCTCCTCGGTCGGGCCGATCGGCGCCCGGGTGAGCATCAGGCCGAACAGGAACAGCACGATGATCGCGCCCGCGTAGATCAGCACCTGGATCCAGGCGAGCATCTCGGCGGTCAGCAGCAGGTACTCGACGGCGATCGAGCCCATGCACACCAGCAGCCAGAGCGCCGCGTGCACCAGGTTCTTCACCGTGACCACGAGCAGCCCGGAGCCGAGCGTGACCAGGCCGATGAGCACGAACGCGATCTCCAGGCCGGTCGGGGAGAGGTAGCCGTGGCTCACTCGGCGCTCCCCCGCGGTTCGGCCGGCGGCTCCGGCGCGGCGGGCGGCTGCGCGGCGGCGTCGAGCGCCGCCTGCTTCTTCGCGGCCGCCTTCTGCGCGAGGGAGATCTCCTTCGGCTCCTCGGCCGCGTCGTCGAGGGCGACCGGCGGCGGGACCGTCTCGACCCACTCGCCGAGGCGCTCCTTCTCATGCAGCAGGTCGCGCAGGTCGTATTCGGCGTACTCGAACTCGGGCGACCACTCGAGCGCGTCGAAGGGGCAGACCTCGATGCAGATCCCGCAGTACATGCACAGCGAGAAGTCGATGGCGAAGCGGTCGAGCACGTTGCGGCTGCGCTCGCGCCCGCCAGGGGTCGGCGCCGGGATCGTCTCCTTGTGCGAGTCGATGTAGATGCACCAGTCAGGGCACTCGCGCGCGCACAGCATGCAGGAGGTGCAGTTCTCCTCGATCAGCGCGATCACGCCGCGGGTGCGCGGCGCCAGCTCCGGAGGCGTGTCCGGGTACTGGTGCGTGTGCGCGGGCGTGACCATGTTCTTGAACGTGGTCGCCAGGCCCTGGACGAGCCCGGAGCCCGGCACGGCCTTCTTCTTCTCGTTCTTCTCGGTCACAGCACCTTCACCACCCCGGTCAGCGCGAGCTGGAACAGTGCCAGCGGAATGAGCACGGTCCACGCGAACTTCTGCAGCTGGTCGGCGCGCAATCGGGGGTAGCTCACGCGCAGCCAGATGACCACGAAGGCCAGTGCGAAGGTCTTGATCGCGGTCCACAGCCAGCCGAGCTGCTGATCGGCGGCCGGCCCGTGCCAGCCGCCGAGGAAGAGCACGGTGGTCAGCAGGCAGAGCACCACGATGCCGGCGTACTCGGCGAGCAGGAACAGCGCGAACCGCAGGCCGGTGTACTCGGTGTACGCGCCGAAGATGATCTCGGAGTCGGCCACCGGCATGTCGAAAGGCGGCCGCTGCAGCTCGGCGAGCCCGGCCGTGAAGAACACGAAGCCGCCGACGAGCTGCCACGGGATCCAGTACCAGTGCCAGGCGCCGAGGATGCCGGGCAGCGAGAGCGTCCCGGCGGCCATCGCGACCGACACGGCGGACAGCAGCATCGGCAGCTCGTAGGCCATCAGCTGCGCGGCCGAGCGCAGGCCGCCGAGCAGCGAGTACTTGTTCGCGCTGCCCCAGCCGGCCATCAGCGGGCCGAGGACGGCGATTCCGATGACGGCCAGTGCGAAGAACAGCCCGAGGTCGAGGTCCACGCCCACCTGCGTGCCCGGGCCGATCGGGATGACGATCAGCGCCAGCAGGTACGGGATGAGGGCGACGGCCGGAGCGGCCTGGAAGACGCGCCGGTCGGCGGCCGCGGGGACGACCGCCTCCTTCTGCGCGAACTTCACGCCGTCGGCGACGAGCTGCGCCCAGCCGTGGAAGCCACCGGCCTCCATCGGGCCGAGCCGGCCCTGCATGTGCGCCATGGCCTTGTGCTCCATCTGGCCTACGACCAGCGGGATCACCATGAAGCCCAGGAAGACGACGGCGATGCGCAGCACCACCTCGAGCCACCAGGTCAGCGAGCTCATTCCGCGCCCTCCGACGACTGCGGGGCCTCGGACGGCCGCGGCTTCGACCCGGGTGCCCCGGGCACGTGCGGCTTGAGCCATTCGTCGCCGGGCACGCCCGGGGGCAGCATCCTGCGGCGTCCGGGCGAGGCGGCGGTGTGCTCGGACTCGCCCGGCTCCTTCGCGCCGGGCCAGGCCTTCGCGACCCGCGAGGCCAGCACGAAGTCCTTGCGCAGCGGGTGCCCCTCGAAGCCGTCCGGCAGCAGCAGCGGCTTGAGGTCCTCGTGCCCGGCGAAGTCGATGCCGAACATCTCGTGCGTCTCACGCTCGTGCCACGCGGCGCCGCGGTAGACGCCGATCGCCGTGTCCAGCCGCGCGCCCTGCTTCGCGTCCTTCGCCACCCGCGTGCGGACGATCAGGCCCTGTGCCTTGGCCAGCTTTCCGGGGCCGCGGTCCTCGGTGGACGCGACGAACGCGGCCACCAGGTACCCGGCCTCGAGCTCGTCGACCGCCGTGAGCCAGTCCAGGAAGTCGGCGCCGAGCTCGTCGCGCGCGGCGGTCAGCGTGTCCACCCAGTGCTCGGGCGGCACGGTGGCGAGCACGCGGCCGTACTGCTCGGTGACCTCGACGTCCGGACCCAGCGCGTCGGAGATCACGGTGAGATCCTCAGCGGTCATCTTCGTGCTCCCACGCCTGGTCCTCGACCGCGCGGTCGAACAGCTCCATGCCGTGGTCCCTGGCCTTGCGCAGCTCTCGGAAGTAACGCCGGCGCGGCGGCTTCTTCCGGATCGGCGGCAACTCGGCGGTCTGCTCCACGGCCGGGATCTCCTCGATCACCGGGAGCTTCTCGGTCGGGTAGTCGGCGCGGCGTACGGCCTCGGTCGCCGGCTCGACCGGAGCGACGATCCGCTCCGTCGGCGGTTCGACCGGGGCCGGCAGCCGCTCGGTCGGCGGCTCGACGATCGGCGCCGCCAGGAGCTCCGTGGGCGACTCGATCGGGGTCGCCGGCTCCGTCGGGGCGAGCGCCTCGGTCGGCTCGGCGGGGGCGATGGGCTCGACTGGAGCGATGATCTGCTGCGTCGGCCCCTCGAGCGGGCTCAGCCGCTCGGTGTCCACCTCGGCGCCGGGCACGGGCTCGACCACCGGCTGCGGCGCCATGGCCTGCGGCGCGGCAGCCGGCAGCGGCTTCGGTTTCCGCTCCTTGACCGGCCTGGCCGGCTTCGGCGCCTTCGGGGCCCTGGGCGCCCGGACCGCCGCCGCCGCGCCCTCGCGCGCGATCCGCTCCTGCAGCTTCACGATCCCCTGCAGCAGCGCCTCGGGCCGCGGCGGGCAGCCGGGCACGTAGACGTCCACCGGGATGATCTGGTCCACGCCCTTGGTCACGCAGTACGAGTCCCAGTACGGGCCGCCGCAGTTCGCGCAGGAGCCGAACGAGATCACGTACTTCGGCTCGGGCATCTGCTCGTAGAGCCGCTTGACGGCCGGGGCCATCTTGTCGCTGACCGTGCCGGAGACCACCATCAGGTCGGCCTGCCGCGGGCCCGGCGCGAACGGGATCACGCCGAGCCTGATGAAGTCGTGCCTGGCCATCGAGCTGGCGATGAACTCGATCGCGCAGCAGGCCAAACCGAAGTTGAACACCCAGAGCGAGTACTTCCGGCCCCAGTTCAGGACGAGTTTCACCGGTTTGGGCGCGAGCTCGAAGGCTGATCCGAAACGTCGCGCGTCGGCCCCGGCGCCGGGCGCGGGCAGCGCCGGAATGCCGAGGTCTACTGCTCCAGCCATGTCAGCACGCCCTTCTTATAGGCGTAGAGAATCCCCACCGCGAGGAATCCGATGAACACGAACATCTCCGCCAGCGTGGTGCCGCGGAAGCCCGGGGCGGCGAAGATCGTCGCCCACGGGAAGAGGTACACCGAGTCCACCGCGAAGATGACGTACAGATAGGCGTACACGTAATAACGCACATGGGTGTGCGCCCACCCCTCGCCGACCGGGTCGACGCCGGACTCGTAGGTCAGCAGCTTCTCGCGGGTCGGCCGGAACGGGGAGAGCAGCCGGTTCGCGGTCAGGGCGAACACGACGAAAAGGATACCCAGCAGGAACAGAATGCCGACGATAGAATACGCGGAGTAATAGGTCGTGTGACTCATCCCGCGCTCCGCTCCTAGCTGTCATCGCTCCCGAGGCCCCGCTCGTCGCACAAGCGTACCGGCCAGCCGACGACACCCTACGCATCCGGCTCTGAAAGGAGCTCAGGCGTAGACTGGCGCTAACACGACGTGATACGTCCGTAACGCTGACCTGGCAGGCGGGTGCACAACTGTGACGGTGATCGAAGGGGCTTCGGCCAAGGGCGTACGGCGGCTGAACCGGGTGGTGATCAGGATCGCCGGCGACTCCGGCGACGGCATGCAGCTCACCGGCGACCGCTTCACCCAGGACTCCGCGATCCACGGGAACGACGTCTCGACCCTCCCCGACTTCCCCGCCGAGATCCGCGCCCCCGCCGGCACCCTGCCCGGCGTCTCCGCCTTCCAGCTGCACTTCGCCGACCACGACATCCTCACCCCGGGCGACGCGCCGGACGTGCTGGTCGCGATGAACCCGGCCGCGCTCAAGGTCAACCTGCCCGCGGTCCCGCGCGGCGGGACGGTGATCGTCAACACCGACGAGTTCACCGACCGGGCGCTGAAGAAGGTCGGCTACGACAAGAACCCGCTGGAGGACGGCAGCCTCGACGGCTACCGGGTGCACAAGGTCGCGCTGACCTCGCAGACCGTCCGCGCGCTCGAGGGCCATCCGCTCAGCCGCAAGGAGGCCGAGCGGGCGAAGAACATGTACGCCCTCGGCCTGCTGTCCTGGCTCTACCACCGGCCGGTCGAGCAGACGCTGGGCTTCCTGGAGCAGAAGTTCGCCAAGAACCCGGCCATAGTGGCGGCGAACCGGGCGGCCTTCCAGGCCGGCTTCAACTTCGGCGAGACCACCGAGGAGTTCGAGGTCTCCTACGAGGTGGCCCCGGCGGCGCTGCCGCCGGGCCGCTACCGGAACATCTCCGGAAACCGCGCGTTGGCGTACGGCCTGATCAGCGGCTCGCAGCGGAGCGGCCTGCCGCTCTTCCTCGGCTCCTACCCGATCACCCCGGCCTCGGACATCCTGCACGAGCTGGCCCGGCACAAGGCCTTCGGCGTGCGCACCTTCCAGGCCGAGGACGAGATCGCGGCGGTCGGCGCGGCGATCGGCGCGTCCTACGGCGGCGCCCTCGGCGTGACCACCACCTCGGGCCCTGGCGTCGCGCTCAAGTCGGAGGCGATCGGCCTGGCCGTCTCCCTCGAACTGCCGCTGGTGATCTGCGACATCCAGCGCGGCGGACCGTCCACCGGCCTGCCGACCAAGACCGAGCAGGCCGACCTGCTGCAGGCGATGTTCGGGCGCAACGGGGAGTCCCCGGTGCCGATCGTGGCCCCGCGCTCGCCCGCCGACTGCTTCGACGCGGCGATGGAGGCGGTGCGGATCGCGCTGACCTACCGCACCCCGGTCTTCCTGCTCTCCGACGGCTACCTGGCCAACGGCTCCGAGCCCTGGCGGATCCCGGAGGTCGAGGAGCTGCCCGACCTGCGCGAGGCCGCGCGGTTCGCGGCGGTCGAGGACTTCCCGGACGACGAGGTCTTCCTGCCCTACCAGCGCGACCCGGAGACCCTCGCACGCCCCTGGGCCGTGCCCGGCACCCCGGGGCTCGAGCACCGGATCGGCGGACTGGAGAAGGCCGACGTCACCGGCGAGATCTCCTACGACCCGGCGAACCACGACCTCATGGTGCGCACCCGCGCGGCGAAGGTCGCCGGGATCGCCAAGTCCATCGCGCCGCTGGAGGCCGAGGACCCGGACGGCTCGGCCCGGCTGCTCGTGCTCGGCTGGGGCTCCACCTACGGCCCGGTCCAGGCGGCCTGCCGGCTGGTCAGGGAGCGCGGCGGCTCGGTCGCGCACGCCCACCTGCGCCACCTCAACCCCTTCCCGCCGAACCTCGGCGAGCTGCTGGCCCGGTTCGACCGGGTACTGATCCCGGAGATGAACCTGGGCCAGCTCGCCCTGCTCGTCCGGGCGCGCTACCTGGTGGACGCGGTCGGATACAACAAGGTCCGCGGGCTGCCCTTCACCTCGACCGAACTCGCCTCGGAGATCGAGAAGACCTTGGGAGTTGCTGAGTGATGCTGGACGTCACGGTTTCGGCCGGAGCGCTGTCGGCGAAGGACTTCAAGTCGGACCAGGAGGTGCGCTGGTGCCCCGGCTGCGGGGACTACGCGGTGCTCGCCGCCGTGCAGAGCTTCCTGCCGAGCCTGAACCTGGACCGCGAGAAGATCGTGTTCGTCTCGGGCATCGGCTGCTCCTCCCGGTTCCCGTACTACCTGAACACCTATGGCATGCACTCGATCCACGGCCGCGCCCCGGCGATCGCCACCGGCCTGGCCGCGGCCCGCCCCGACCTGTCCGTCTGGGTGGTCACCGGCGACGGCGACGCGCTCTCGATCGGCGGCAATCACCTGATCCACGCGCTGCGGCGCAACGTGAACCTGAAGATCCTGCTGTTCAACAACCGGATCTACGGCCTGACCAAGGGCCAGTACTCGCCGACCTCCGAGCCCGGCAAGGTGACGAAGTCCACGCCGTACGGCTCGCTGGACGCGCCGTTCAACCCGGTCTCGCTGGCGCTCGGCGCCGAGGCCACCTTCGTGGCCCGCACCATCGACTCGGACCGCAAGCACCTGACGTCGGTGCTGACCGCGGCGGCTCAGCACCCGGGCACCGCGCTGGTGGAGATCTACCAGAACTGCAACATCTTCAACGACAACGCCTTCGAGCACCTGAAGGCCCCCGGCGAGCGGGACCGGCACCTGCTGCGGCTCGAACCGGACGCCCCGCTCGTCTACGGCGAGCACAAGGTGGTCTGGGACGGGGAGCGGCGGGGCCTCGGCGTGACGGATCTCACCGACCCGCGCCCGGCCGTCACCCACGACGTCGCCGCGGAGGATCCGGCGTACGCCTTCGCGCTCGCCCGGCTGCAGGATCCGGCGACGCTCTCGCCGACCCCCATCGGCGTGTTCCGCAGCGTCCGGCGGCCCGTCTACGACGATCTGATGGCGGACCAGCTCACCGCGGCGGGCCACGGCAGCAAGGAACCGGACCTCGGCGCGCTGCTGGCGGGCGCGGACACCTGGACTGTCGGAGGCGGATCGTGAGGCGGGCGGAGGCCACGTTCCGATAACTCTCTTGGCCTAACTCAATTCTTCTCGCACAGTTCTCACTCGGCCAACAGTCCGACAAGTGGATGAACCGATCGGCGGGGTGGTAGGAACGATCCTTGGTGAGGGCATGAAACACCTCGTCGACGGCTGATGGAAGATGAGCAGAGGCAACCGGTAGACATGAGCACCTCGACCACGGGGACGGCACCCGAGGCGGCGACCGACGCGTCGGCGCAACCCAGCGCGCTGTCCGCCGCTGCGGTGGACATTCCGGAGAGCCTCGGCTACCGGATCAAGCGCACGATACTGGGCAAGCCGCTGGTCAACGACCAGCTGTTCGGCGAGAAGCTGTCCAGGCCGATCGCCCTCGGCGTGCTGGCGCCGGACTGCATCTCCTCCTCGGCGTACGGCACCGAGCAGATGCTGACCCAGCTCATCCCGGTCTTCGGCCTGGCCGGCTTCACCCTGGTGATGCCGATCACCGGCGTGATCCTGGTCCTGCTGATCGTACTGACGCTCTGCTACCGCGATGTCGTATCGGTCTACACCAAGGCGGGCGGCTCCTACGTCGTCGCCCGCGAGCAGTTCGGCGTGAAGGTGGCCCAGGTCGCCGCCGTCGCCCTGCTGATCGACTACATCGTGACCGTGGCCGTGCAGATCGCGGCGGGCACGATCGCCGTATCCTCCTGGCTGTCGCTGACCTTCAACATCGACATCACCAGCTGGAGCATCTGGATCTCCGTCTTCATGATCTGCCTGCTCTGCTACGGCAACCTGCGGGGCATCAGGGAGGCCGGCCGGGCCTTCGCCTTCCCGATGTACTTCTACGTGACAATGATCGGCCTGACTGTCGCCGCCGGCCTGGTCCGCCTGGTCATCGGTGACCTGCCGAAGGCGACGAACTTCACCGACACCAAGTACGGCGGCGCTCTCGGCACGGCGCTCGACCCGGGCGCCGGCACGCACGCGATCCTGACCTTCGTCGCGATCTCCGGCCTGCTGCGCGCGTTCGCGAACGGCGGATCCTCGCTGACCGGCCTCGAGGCGATCTCCAACGGTGTCTCGGCCTTCCGCAAGCCGGCCGGCCGCAACGCCCGCAAGTCGATGCTCTGGATGTCCACGATGCTGGGCTCACTGGTGCTCGGCGTCTCGATCCTGGCCTGGCAGACGCACGCCACGCCGTACGAGTCCGGCAGCCCCTCCGTGCTCGGCCAGCTCTCCAGCCTGATCTGGGGCCACGGCGCGTTCGGCAACGTCATGCTGACCATCGTGCAGCTGGCGACCGCGCTCATCCTCTACACCGGCGGCAACACCTCGTTCAACGGCTTCCCGTTCCTGGCCTCGTTCGTGGCCGAGGACTCCTTTCTGCCGCGGCAGTTCCTGCACCGCGGCCACCGGCTGGCGTTCTCGAACGGCATCATCGTGCTGGCGATCATCTCGACGGCGCTGCTGCTGTTCACCGGCGGCAACCTGACGCGGCTGGTCTCGCTGTACGCGATCGGCGTGTTCACCGGCTTCACGATGGCCGCGGCGGGCCTGTTCAAGTACCACCGGAACCGCAACGAGAAGAACCGCACGATCAAGCTGCTGATCAACGGCACGGCCTGCGTGCTGAGCGCGGCCGTCGTCGTCATCTTCGCGATCTTCAAGTTCACCGAAGGCGCGTGGATGGTCGTCGTGGTCTTCCCGGTCGGCGTGTTCGCGCTGATCAAGCTGAACGAGCGGTACCGCCGCGAGGCCGCCGCGCTGGCCGGCGCCCCGGCGAGCGCGAGCGTACCGACGCTGACCCGCAGCACGGTGCTGGTGCTGGTGGACTCGGTCGACCTGGCAGTCGTCAAGGCGCTGCGCTACGCGCGCTCGCTGCGGCCGGTCGAGCTGCGCGCCGTGCACCTGATGATCGACTCGAAGCACGCCGAGCACCTGCGCAGGCGCTGGGACGCCTCGATCGCGGCGGACGTGCCGCTGGAGGTCATCGAGGTCCCGGACCGGCGGCTGCGCCGCGCGGCGGCCGAACTCGCCGCGCGCACGCACGACGAGACCGGCACCGAGGTCACCATCATGCTGCCGCGCCGCGCCTTCCACATCACCAGCCGGCTGCTGCACGACCACACGGCGGACAAGATCGCCTCTGCGGTATCCCGGCTCCCGCACGTCGCGGCCATGATCGTGCCGTTCGACGTGGTCGAGGCGATCGAGGAGATGTCCGAGTCCTCCGCCGAGGGCAACGCCGGCAAGGTCACCCGCGGGGGCCGCGCCAAACCCGGCAACGCCGCCAAGGCCCCGCACGCCGATCAGGCGGTCCCGGTGCGCCGCACCAAGAAGATGCTGCTCGACGCCGAGTGCGTGATCGACGAGGACCAGCCCGCCACGGGTGCCAGCACCGAGCACCGGCCGCCGATCTCCGTCCGCGACGTCCGCTGGCGCAACCGCGCCACCCTCGAGGGCCGCATCCGCAGCGTCTATGTCGGCCCGGTCTCCGGCTCCCCCGCCCTCGAGGCCGAGCTCTACGACGAGACCGGCGGCATCACCCTCGTCTTCCTCGGCCGACGCGCCATCCCCGGCATCGAACCCGGCGCCAAGGTCCGCGTCGAGGGCATGGTCGGCGAGACCGAGGGCTACCTCGCGATGACCAACCCCTCCTACCGCCTGCTGCCTCGCGAGGGCGAGGACGAGGGCGAGGAAGAGGGCTAGCCACCCGGCCGGGCTCCGTCCACCCCCCGTCCGCCACTGCTCAGGATGCGGACGGGCATGGACATGCGTAACAAGCGAATTACACTTGCACCTGTGACTGAGCGGCGGCGCGGGCTGATATTCGGGTTCGGGGCGTACGGGATCTGGGGACTCTTCCCGCTGTACTGGCCGCTGCTGGAGCCGGCCGGGGCCGGGGAGATCCTGGCGAGCCGGATGGTGTGGTCGCTGGTGTCGGTGGTCCTGGTGCTGGGGGCGATGCGGCACGGCGGGTGGCTCGCGCCGCTGCTGCGCTCGCCTCGTAAGCTGCTGCTCCTGCTGGGGGCGTCGGCGTGCATCACCGTGAACTGGGGCGTCTACATCTGGGCGGTGAACGCGGGGCACGTCATCGACGCGGCGCTCGGGTATTTTCTGAATCCGCTGGTGACGGTGCTGTTCGGCGTGCTGATCCTGCACGAGCGGCTGCGGCGCGCGCAGTGGCTGGCGGTCGGGATCGGCGCGGCGGCTGTGGTCGAGCTCGCCCTCGGGGCCGGGCACCTGCCGTGGATCGCGTTGGTGCTGGCCTGCTCGTTCGGGACGTACGGGCTGCTGAAGAAGCTCGCGGCCGTGCCCGCACTGGAGTCGATGGCGGTCGAGTCCGGCTACCTGTTCCTCCCGGCGCTCGGGTTCCTCATCTACCTGCAGGTCTCCGGTACGGCTGCTTACGGGCACGCCGCGTGGCACGTCACGATCCTGCTGACGCTCGCCGGCGCCGTCACGCTGATCCCGCTGCTGCTGTTCGCGGGGGCGACGAACCGGCTGCCGCTGTCGACGATCGGCCTGCTGCAGTTCCTCACGCCGGTCCTCCAGCTGCTCTGCGGCGTGCTCGTGAACCACGAGACCGCGCCGGGCGCCGAGTGGGTCGGGTTCGGGATCGTCTGGGTGGCACTGGCAGTCCTCACCGCGGACGGACTCCGGCAGGCGAGGGCGACGCGCGCGGCGGACGCTCGCGCCGCCGAAGCTCTCGTGGTGGCTCAGGCGAGCGGCGCCGGGAGCACGCCTTCGAGCACCAACAGCGCCTCCTTGTTGCCCAAGCCGTCGGCGTAGCCGGTCAGCGCCCCGTTCGCACCGAGGACGCGGTGGCACGGGACGACGATGCCGAGCGGATTCGAGCCCACGGCGCCGCCGACCGCCCGGGCCGCGACACGGTCGAGGCCGAGAGCCGCCGTGATCTTGCCGTAGGTGGTCGTGGAGCCGTACGGGATCTTGCGCAGCTCGCCCCACACACGCTGCTGGAAGTGCGTACCGTGCGGCGCGAGATCGAGGTCGAACTCCTTGAGGTCGCCGGCGAAGTATGCCCGCAGCTGCGCCGTGGCGTGCTCGAACGCCTCGGGCGCATGCTCCCAGCGCGGGTCGATCTCGGCGACGGGCTTGTTCCGGTCCTCGCTCCAGACCTGCAACGTCACGCCGGTCAGCACGACGCCGCCGGGCGCCGAGACGTCGCGGACGCCGGTGAGCAGGTAGGCGCCGAGCGGGCTTTCGGTGGTCGTGTAGATCGTCGCAGCCATAGCGGAGGTCATGAGTTACTCCAGAGGTAGTGGATCGCGTAGGAGGCCCAGGGGTGCCAGGACTCGATGTCGGCGCTGCCGAGCCCGGCCTTCTTCATCGCGGACTTGATCACGACGTCGCCCGACAGCGCGACGTCCGGGTCGCTCAGAGCCCGCATACGCAGGTAGCCCGCCGTCCACGGCCCGATGCCGCGCAATGCCAGCAGTTCCCGCTGCGCCTGGTCCCGGTCGGCGCCCGGATCGAGCCGAACGCTGCCGTCGGCCAGCGCGCCGCTGATCGTGCGCAGGGTCTGCTTGCGCGACTCGGGCATGCCGAGCTCGGCGAAGTCCGCGTCCGCCAACGCTGCCGGCGACGGGAAGACGTGCGTCAGACCGCCGTTCGGCTCGGGCAACGGCTCGCCGCGTGCCGCGACGAGGACCCCGGCGAGCCGGCGTGCCGCGGCAACGCTGATCTGCTGCCCGAGAACGGCGCGGATCCCCATCTCATCGGCGTCCGCGGCACCCGGCGAGCGCAGGCCCGGGGTCTTCATGCTGAGCGGGCCGAGGACCGGATGGGGCGCGAAGTACTCGGCGACGGCCACGGGGTCGGCGTCGAGGTCGAACAGCCTGCGCATCCGGCCGATCGCGGTCGTGAACCCGCGCAGGTCGGCGAGATCCAGCCGGCAGTCGAGCCACGCCCCGCCGCTCGGCCGCTCGCGCACCTCGGCGATCCCGGGCCCGTGCTCGAACCGCAGGGTCCGCCGATAGACGCGGTCGCCGCGTTCGCCGGTCATCTCCTCGACGCCGGGGATGGCACGTAGGCCGATGAAGTCGAAGATGTGCTCCCGGTCGTACGGCTCGCGGTATGCCAGCCGCAGCGAGATCCCGCTGCCGCCGCCGTTCCCCCGCTCGATCTTGCGCGCCGAGGTCCGCAGCTCGGTCGGCGTCGAGGCGTAGATCTCGCGGATCGTGTCGTTGAACTGCCGCACGCTCGCGAACCCCGCGGCGAACGCCACGTCAGTCGCGGGCAGCTTCGTCGTCTGCAGCAGCACCCGCGCCGTATGCGCCCGCTGCGCCCGGGCCAGCGCGAGCGGCCCCGCCCCCAGCTCCGCGACCAGATGCCGCTGCACCTGCCGCTCGCTGTACCCGAGCCGAGCCGCGAGCCCGGCCACGCCCTCCCGGTCGATCACCCCGTCGTTGATCAGCCGCATCGCGCGCCCGATGATGTCCGCCCGCAGGTTCCACTCCGCCGACCCGGGCACCGCGTCAGGCCGGCACCGCCGGCAGGCCCGGAACCCGGCCGCCTGCGCCGCCGCCGCACTCGGGTAGAACCGCACGTTAGCCCGCTTCGGCGTCGTCGCCGGGCAGCTCGGCCGGCAGTAGATCCCCGTGGTCAGCACGGCGATGAAGAACACCCCGTCGAACCGCGGGTCACGCCCGCGCACCGCGTCGTACCGGTGCTCGTCGCTCTGGATTCCGCCGGTCGCCATGAGTCCATGATGACCCCGGAGCGTCCGCCGCTCTAGCGGGTTTCGGACATGGATGCTGGTGTCATTCACTCATACAAGCGAACGATAAGTCCCTCATGGGAGTGAACATCACCGCTCAGCCCGGAAACAGCCCCGACGCGCCCGTATGGTCTGCGCATGGTCACCAACCAACACGAGATCGGCCACATCCTGTTCGAGGATGATCCGGGCCTCATAACACGCGCCTTGCGGCAGGCGGGCCTGGACTTCCCCGACCTGGTCAAGGTCGAAGAGCTCAGCACGGACCTGAGCACCGTCGACCCGGTGGAGCGCCGGGCCGACTACGTCATGCGCTTCCAGACCCCGGACGGCCTGGACGGCATTGCGGTCATCGAAGTACAGCGCTCGGAGAAACCCCAGAAACCCACGGCCTGGGGATACTACGGCATGGTTCTGACGAACCGGCACGACATGCCGGTCATGGTCATCGTCATCGCCACCACGGCCGCTTGCGAGCGCTGGGCCGGACGGCGGTTCGACTTCGGCATGGGTTTCGGCGATCAACTCAGCGTCCGCCCGATCGTTCTCGGCCCGAGCAACGTGGCCGCCGTAACGGATGCCGAAACGGCCCGCGACGATCCTATCTACGCGATCCTCTCCGCGGTCGTGCACCGTGACCGAAAGGCGATCGGTGCGATACTGGACGCGGTGGGGGAAGCCTTGCCGGAGATGCCCGAAGAAATCAAGCCCGTGGTCATCAACTACATCGAGCTCATCTTGGGGAAGTCCCCGCTCGGCGACCTCTGGAGGAACAAAGTGGCACTGAACATCGACTCGCCCCTTGGCCCGACGCTTCGCGGCCTGGTCGACAAGGCGATGGCCAAGGGCAAGGCCGAAGGAAAGGCCGAAGGAAAGGCCGAAGGCGAGGCCGAGTTCTTGCTCACCGCCATCAAGATGCGCGGCATCGAGCTCACCGAAGCCCAGAGCGAGCGTGTCAAGGCGACGACCGACGAGCCGGTCCTCGAGCAGTGGCTCGCGCGGGTTTTCGACGCCGCGTCCGCGCTCGACATCTTCGGCGACGAAGCGTGAATCCGAGCGCGACCGGCGCGTAGCGGGACGACGATCCCGCGCTCCGCAAGGTCTTCACGCATGTCTCGACAAGCTTGTCGACGAGTCCTTCGACGGCGGCGAGGCCGCGCGCTATGCGGACGCCTGCACCAGCCTGTTGAGCACGCTGTTCGCCGAGGTCGCCGAGGTCGCCGAGGTCGCCGAGGTCGAGCATCCTCGGCGCGAACTCGAGCGGATGCGGGCGGCCCGGCGCGAGGTGCGGCACTCCGTGGCCGGCTAGACCGTGCGGGAGTGAACCAGGTCGCAGAGGGCGTAGAGGGCGGCGCGGGCCGGGATGTCGGGGAGGGCGGCGAGCAGGTCGCGGGCCTCGTCGGCGTAGCGGCGGGCGGTGGCGCGGGCCTGGTCCATGGCCTCGTGGGCGCGCAGGGCATCAAGGGTCTCGACGACGAGGGCGTCGTCGGTGATGGGGCCGGACAGCAGCTCGCGCAGGCGGGCGGAGGCGGGGTCGGTGGAGGCCAGCGCGTAGAGGGTGGGCAGGGTGGGCACGCCCTCGCGCAGGTCGGTGCCGGGGACCTTGCCGGACTCCTCGGGGTTGCCGGCGATGTCGAGGACGTCGTCGGCGAGCTGGAAGGCCAGGCCGAAGATCTCGCCGAACCTGGTCAGCCGGTCGACGACGGGGCCGGGGGCGCCGGAGAGCAGGGCACCGAAGCGTGCGGAGGTGGAGATCAGCGAGCCGGTCTTGTCGGACAGGACACTCAGGTAGTGGTCGATCGCCGACTCGCCGGGGGCGGGCTCCAGGCACTCGTTGATCTGGCCGGTGACCAGGCGTTCGAAGGTGAGGGCCTGGAGGCGGACCGCTTCCGGGCCGAGGTCCGCCAGCATCTGCGAGGCCTTGGCGAACAGGAAGTCGCCGGTCAGGATCGCGATCGAGTTGTCCCAGCGGGCGTTGGCGGTCTGCACGCCGCGGCGCAGCGGGGCCTCGTCCATCACGTCGTCGTGGTACAGCGTGGCCATGTGGGTCAGCTCGACGACGCAGGCCGCCGCGAGCACGTCCGGGACCACGGTCTCGCCGAACTCGGCGGCGATCAGGGTCAGCAGCGGACGGAAGCGCTTGCCGCCGGCGGCGACCAGGTGACCGGCCGATTCGCGGATCAGGGGGTGGTCGCTGTGCGCGGCCTCCTCCAGCAGCGCCTCGACGTCCCCGAGCGCTTCGGTGACCCTGCCGATGAGCGCGGCGTCGGAGGTGATCAACCCCCAGGGAAGGGTGCTCGCGCGTCCGGTGTCCACCTGCACGCTCACGATCGTCGCCTTCCGCCCTGTCGGGTCAGTCATTGCCCACACTTGCAGTTTCCCAACCTAGTGCATGCCCCTCGACGGACGGCACGTACCCGGCTGAACAGCGGACCGAACGCAGGCCGCCGCCCGTCGCCCACGGCTTCGTTGACGTGGGCGCCGGACGGACGCTTCGGGGGCGGGCGGGTGCTACTTGGCGAGGATGCCCGCCGAGTTGTTCGCCAGGTGCAGCAGCAGGCCCGGCGCGACGCCGAGGGCGACGGTGGCGAACGCGGCGACCGCGAGGGCCGTCTTGACCGCGATGGACGGGTGGGCGATGGTCGGGCCCTGCGGCAGCGGGTCGGAGAAGAACATCACCACGACGACCCGCAGGTAGAAGAACGCCGCGAGCGCGCTCGCCAGCACCGCGACGATCACCAGGTCCGGCGAGCCGGCTGCCAGCGCCGCCTGGAAGATGGCGAACTTGCCGATGAAGATGCTGGTGAACGGGATGCCCGCGAAGGCCAGCAGGAACACGGCGAGCAGCGCGGCCGGGATCGGGGCGCGGCGGCCGAGTCCGGCCCAGCGGGACAGGTCGGTTGCCTCGCCGCCGGCGTCGCGCACCAGGGTGACGACGGCGAACGCGCCGATGATGGCGACGCCGTAGACCGGCAGGTAGAACAGGACGGCCGCGCGGGCCTGCGAGGTCGTCGAGGTCACGCCGATCAGCAGGTAACCGGCGTTGAGGATCGCCGAGTAGGCGAGCATCCGCTTGATGTCCCGCTGCGTCAGCGCGAGCACGCCGCCGACGATCATCGTGATGATCGCCACGGCCTGCATGACGGGCCGCCAGACGTTCTCCGCGCTGTTGACGCCGAGGCCGACGTCGAGCACGCGGACGAGGGCGCCGAACGCGGCGATCTTCGTGGCCGCGGCCATGAAGCCGGTGACCGGGGTTGGAGCGCCCTGGTAGACGTCCGGGGTCCACATGTGGAAGGGCGCCGCGCCGACCTTGAACAGCAGGCCCATGCCGAGCAGCGCCACGCCGGTGTACAGCAGCGTGGATCCGGCGGTCGGGTGCGCGACGCGCTGCGCGATGACGGCGAGGTTCACCGATCCGGCGTAGCCGTAGAGCATCGCGGCGCCGTAGAGGAAGAACGCCGAGGAGAACGCGCCGAGCAGGAAGTACTTGAGCGCGGCCTCCTGGGACAGCAGCCGGCGGTGCCGGGCGAGTCCGCAGACGAGGTAGAGCGGCAGCGAGAGCGCCTCGAGCGCGACGAACATCGTCAGCAGGTCGTTGGCCGCCGGGAACAGCAGCATGCCGCCGACCGAGAACATCAGCAGCGGGTAGACCTCGGTGGTCTGCCAGCCGCGCCGGGTGGTCTCCCGCTCGGCCGCGGAGCCGGGCACGGAGGCGCCCTGCGCGGCGAACGCGTCCTGGTTCTGGTCGGTCTTGCGCTCCGCGATGACGAGGAACGCGACGAACGAGATGACCAGGATCGTGCCTTGCAGGAACAGCGTCGTGCCGTCGACTGCGACGGAGCCCTGGGCGACCACGGACGCGGTGGTGCCGGCGAGCGCGAGCACGGCGGCGAACGAGGCCGCGATGCCGACGAGCGCGAGCCCGACCTGGATCCCGTACCGCTGCTTACGCGGTGCGAAGGCCTCCACCAGGATGCCGAGTGTGGCCGTGCCGAACGCGATGAGCATCGGCGACAGCTTGCCGAACTCGACGTGCGGGGCGACGAACGTGGCGGTCGTGGAGGACGCGGCGAGGATGCTCATTTCCGGCTCCCGGCGGCTTGAGCGGCGTCTGCGACGGTATGCGGAGGCGCGACTGTGATCTGCGTGGTCGACTGGGTGACAGCCGGGTTGATGTACTTCGTCAGGATGCCGGGAGCGAAGCCGAGCACCAGGATCAGGGCGAGAAGGGGCACTACCGCCGCCAGTTCACGCCTGTTGAGATCTTTGAAGTTCGAGACGGACTCGGCGACCGGGCCGGTCATCGTCCGCTGGTAGAGCCAGAGGATGTAGACGGCGGCGAGCACGATCGAGGTGACGCCGATGATCGCGGCGACCGGGTACTTCTCGAAGGTCCCGACGAGGACGAGGAACTCGCTGACGAAGGGGCTCATGCCGGGCAGCGCGAGCGAGGAGAGTCCGGCGAGCAGGAACGTGCCGGCCAGCAGCGGCGCGACCTTCTGCACGCCGCCGTACGCCTCGATCTCGGCGCTGCCGCGGCGGCGGATCATGAAGCCCGCCAGCAGGAACAGCGCTCCGGTCGCGAGGCCGTGGTTGACCATGTAGAGCGAGGCGCCGACCTGGCCGCGCGCGGTCCAGGCGAACACGCCGAGGGTGATCAGGCCGAAGTGCGAGATCGAGGTGTACGCGATCAGGCGCTTCATGTCGGTCTGGCCGATCGCCAGCAGTGCGCCGTAGACCGTGCTGATGACGGCCAGGACGAGCACCGCCGGCGTGAACCAGTGCGAGGCGTTCGGGAACAGCTCGAGGCAGAACCTGAGCATTCCGAAGGTGCCGATCTTGTCGAGCACGCCGACGAGCAGCACCGCGGTACCGGGCGTCGCCTCGGACGCCGCATCGGGCAGCCAGGTGTGGAACGGCCACAGCGGCGCCTTGACGGCGAAGGCGATGAAGAAGCCGAGGAACAGCCAGCGCTCCACGCCGGTGGAGAAGTGCAGCGTGCCCGACGAGACCGCGTTGGCCAGCGCCTGGAAGCTGAAGGGGTCCGCGACGCTGCGCTCGGCCACGACGTAGAGGCCGATCACCGCGGCCAGCATGAGCAGGCCGCCGAGCAGGTTGTAGAGCAGGAACTTCACCGCCGCGTACGAGCGCTTCTGCTCGCCGCTGCGCCCGTACGAGCCGATCAGGAAGTAGGCCGGGATGAGCAGGCCTTCGAAGAGCACGTAGAACAGGAAGACGTCGGTGGCGGCGAAGACGCCGACCATCATGACTTCCAGGACGAGCAGCAGCGAGAAGAACGGCCGCGGCCGGTCCTTGTCGTCGTGCCAGGAGGCGAGGATGACGACCGGTGTCAGGACCGTCGTCATCAGGATCAGGACGAGCGCGATGCCGTCGACGCCGACGCTGTAGTTGATGTGGAACTGCGAGATCCAGGTGTAGGACTCGTTCAGCTGGAACCGCGGTCCGCCGACGTTGAACTTCACCGCGTCGACGATCGACAGCACGAGGGTCAGCAGCGAGGCGCCGAGCGCGATCTGCTTGGACCGCGCCCCCGTCCCCTTCGGCAGCAGCGCGATCCCGGCCACGCCGACCAGCGGCGCCGCGATCGTGACGGTCAGATACGGGAAGCTCGACATGTCAGCCTCGCACCAGGAGTAGGGCCACGATCAGCAGCGTGGCGCCGCCGAACATCGAGAGCGCGTAGGAGCGGACGAAGCCGGATTGCAGCTTCCTCAATCGCCCGGAGCTGCCGCCGAGCCCGGCCGAGACCCCGTTGACCACGCCGTCCACGCCCTTCATGTCGAAGTACACGAGCACGCGGGTCAGGTACTGGCCGCCGCGCATGAACACGAGCTCGTTGAACGCGTCGCCGTACAGGTCCTGCCGGGCCGCGCGGGTCGCGAAGGAGCCGAGGGGCGGCGTCGAGGGGGCCTGCTGGAGGCCGTAGCCCAGGTAGGCGTAGCCGATGCCGAGGGCGACGAGCACCAGCGTGATCACCTGGAGCACGGCGGTGTTGATCGGCGAGTGGCCCTCGCTGATACCGGTGACCGGGCTCAGCCAGTTCACGAACGCGTTGTGGTACGAGAACAGGAAGCCCGCGGCGACGGAGCCGACCGCCAGCACGACCATCGGGATCACCATGATCCACGGCGACTCGTGCGGGTGCGGCTCGTGGCCCTCGGCGTCCGGGACCCAGCGTTTCTGGCCGAAGAAGGTCATCAGTACCACCCGCGTCATGTAGAACGCGGTGATCAGCGCGCCGAGCAGTGCGGTGCAGCCGAGGATCCAGCCGGACGTGCCGCCCTGGGCGAACGCCGCCTCGATGATCTTGTCCTTGGACCAGTAGCCGGAGAACGGCGGGACGCCGATGATCGCGAGGTAGCCGAGGCCGAAGGTCGCGAAGGTCCACGGCATGAACCTGCGCAGGGCGCCGTAATGCCGCATGTTCACGTCGTCGTTCATGCCGTGCATGACCGAGCCGGCGCCGAGGAAGAGACCCGCCTTGAAGAAGCCGTGCGTGATCAGGTGCATGATCGCGAAGACGTAGCCGATCGGACCGAGGCCGGCGGCCAGGATCATGTAGCCGATCTGCGACATCGTCGATCCGGCGAGCGCCTTCTTGATGTCGTCCTTGGCGCAACCGATGATCGCACCGAACATGAGCGTGATCGCACCGATGACGGTGACCACGAGGCGGGCGTTCGGTGAGACGTCGAAGATGGCGTTGGACCTGACGATCAGGTAGACGCCCGCGGTGACCATCGTCGCGGCGTGGATCAGGGCACTGACCGGGGTGGGGCCCTCCATCGCGTCGAGGAGCCAGGACTGCAGCGGGAACTGCGCCGACTTGCCGCACGCGCCGAGCAGCAGGAGCAGGCCGATCGCCGTCATCGTGCCGACCTTCGCGCTGGAGGCGCCGTTGAGCACCGGGCCGAAGGCGAAGCTGCCGAACGTCGTGTACATCAGCATGACCGCGATGGACAGGCCGACGTCGCCGACGCGGTTGACGATGAACGCCTTCTTGGCCGCGACCGCCGCCGAAGGCTTGTGCTGCCAGAATCCGATCAGCAGGTACGAGGCCAGGCCCACGCCCTCCCAGCCCGCGTACAGCAGCAGGTAGTTGTCGGCGAGGACGAGGACGAGCATCGCGGCGAGGAAGAGGTTCAGGTAGCAGAAGAACTTCCGCCGGTTCTCGTCGTGCTCCATGTACGCGACCGAGTAGATGTGGATCAGCGAGCCCACACCGGTGATCAGCAGCACGAAGACGATGGAGAGCTGGTCGAGGTGGAAGCCGACGTCGGCGGTGAACCCGGGCACCGGGATCCAGGTGTAGACGTGCTGGTCGTAGGAGCGCTGGGCGCCGGGCTTGGCCAGCAGCGCGAAGAAGAGCACCGCGCCGAGCACGAAGGAGCCGATCGCGGCCGTGCAGCCGAGCAGGTGGCCCCAGCGGTTCGTCCGCCGGCCGCCGATCAGCAGGATCGCCGCGCCCGCGAGCGGGAGCAGGATGACCCAGGCGGTCAGGGCGAACGTGCCGGTCGCCGCGACCGGGGCATAGGACGGTGTCATGCGCCTTCGGCCTCTCAGTACTTGAGCAGATTGGCGTCGTCGACCGAGGCCGAGCGGCGGGTACGGAAGACGCTGATGATGATCGCCAGGCCGACGACCACCTCGGCCGCCGCGACCACCATCGTGAAGAACGCGATGATCTGGCCGTCGAGCGCACCGTGCATCCGGCTGAAGGTGACGAACGCCAGGTTCGCGGCGTTCAGCATCAGCTCGATGCACATGAACACGACGATGGCGTTGCGCCGGATCAGCACGCCGAGCGCGCCGAGGGTGAACAGGATCGCGGACAGGTACAGGTAGTTGTCCGGGTTCACTGCGACACCTCCTCGTTGCCCGCGTCGCCGCGGGAGGCGACGGCGGCTCCGTTGCGGCGGGCCCCGGGCAGCGGCAGCGGCCGGAAGCCGCGCACCGTGTCCCGGCCGCGCAGCGTCGCGTTGACGCTCGCCTCGCTCGGCGAGCCGTCGGGCAGCAGCGCCGGGGTGTCGACCGCGTTGTGCTGCGCGTAGACGCCCGGGTTCGGCAGGCCGGTGAGCGAGACCTTCTCGCCCTTGCCCCAGCGCTCGAAGCGCTCGATCGAGCTCTCGCGCTGCGACTTGCGCGGCACGGTGCGCTCCCGGTGGGTGAGCACCATCGCGCCGGTCGCCGAGGTGATCAGCACCGCCGAGGAGACCTCGAAGGCCCAGAAGTACCGGGAGAACAACAACAGCGCGAGGGACTGGACGTTGCCGCCGCCCTTCGCGTTCGCCGCGTCCGTGCCGACGAACTCCGGCAGGTTCGCGTGCGCGTAGACGCCGATGAGCACGAACCCGAACGCGAGCACGAACGGCACGGCCAGCCAGCGCTGGCCGCGGATCGTCTCGACCAGCGAGTCCTGCGACTCGATTCCGATCAGCATGAGCACGAACAGGAACAGCATCATGACCGCGCCGGTGTAGACGACGATCTGCACCACGCCGAGGAAGACCGCGCCCTGGGCCATGTAGAAGAAGGCCAGGCACAGCATCACGGTGCACAGGCAGAGCGCGGCGTGCACGATCTTCTTGGAGAAGATCAGCCCGAGCGCGCCGAGGATCGAGATGATCGAGCCGACCCAGAACAGGAAGGTCTCGCCGTGTCCGGTGTTGCCCATCAGGAGCTCACCTCCAGAGTTCGCTCCGAGGCGCGCAGATGATCGAGCCGATCCACTGTGCACGAATCGAAGGTCTCGCCGTGTCCGGTGTTGCCCATCAGGAGCTCACCTCCAGAGTTCGCTCCGAGGCGCGCAGATGATCGAGCCGATCCACTGTGCACGAATCGAAGGTCTCGCCGTGTCCGGTGTTGCCCA
>Ga0310811_10001170_pt1 | contig 33550 bp, 33 predicted proteins | sample YCmetagenome_FD_207642 | JGI IMG/M metagenome (GOLD analysis project Ga0310811, IMG submission 207642) | Soil microbial communities from experimental microcosm in Duke University, North Carolina, United States - YC | ecosystem: Engineered > Artificial ecosystem > Soil microcosm > Unclassified ...
CCGTCTATAATTTTACCGGCGACGTGATCGGCGCGCTCGGCATTTCCGGCCCGATCTGGCGGATGTCGGACCAGGTGCTGAAAAGCCGCGCCAAGCTGGTGCAGGCGGCCGCCCAGCGGCTGTCCACCGAGTTCGGCGCCAGCGGCGCGACGAAATTCCCGTAAAGCCTCCCTGAAACGACCCGACACTGCCCTGCGACGCATTTGGCGTTGACAGGTCCGGTCGCGTCCGGAATTATCCTCCAATAATAAAAGAACGTCTCTCACATTCTCGCATAGAGGGAATCGGGAGCAGGACGTCGTGATGCGCCCCCCTGGGAGGAGACCAGCCATGACCCGCTACAGCCGACGTACTTTGTTGAAGACAGGCGCCGCGTTTGCCGGCGCTTCCGCGCTTGCGTTTCCGGCGATCGTCCGCGCCCAGGCAACCAAAATCAAGATCGGACATCTCACCCCGCTGACCGGCTTTCTCGGCGCGATCGGCAGTTATGCCCAGCTCGGAGTGAAACTCGCCGCCGAAGAGATCAACCAGGCCGGCGGCATCATGGGCAAGCAAATCGACCTGATGTCGGAAGATTCGGTCAATCCCGCGACCGCCTCGACCAAGGCGCAGCGCATGATCGAGCAGGACGGCGCCGTGGTGCTGCTCGGCGAAATCTCCTCGGCTTCCTCGCTCACGATCATGCAGGTCGCCGAACGCAACAAGAAGGTATTCTTCTCGACCGGCGCGCGATCCGATGCGTTGCGGGGCAAGAGCTGCAACCGCTACTCCTTCCACTGCGACATTCCGAACACCGTGATGGTCAATGCGGTCGGCACCGCGCTCAATCAGAAGGGCATGGTGAAGGGCAAGAAGTTCTTCACGCTGACCGCGGACTACATCTTTGGCCACGATCTGCTGAAGGCGGCCAAAGTGTTCTTCGACGCCAATGGCGCCAATTTGATCGGCGACGAATTGATCGCAACCGACGTCACCGATTTCAGTCCCTATCTGCTCAAAGTTCGCCAAGCCAAACCGGACGTGGTCTGCTGCAATCTTGCAGGCAACCAGGTAACCAATCTCGTCAAGCAATATGCCGAGTTCGGATTCCCCTATCCCCTTGTCGGCTTCAATCTCAACACCGGTGACGCCTGGGCCGCCGGCGAAGGCAATCTGAGCGGCACCTGGCCGACGGTCTGGTATCACACGCTCGACAATCCGGCCTCGAAAGCCTTTGTCGCGGCCTTCACCAAAAAATACGACAAGCCGCCGGAGAACCACGCCTGGATCGACTACATCACGCTCAAGCTGATGGCGCAGGCGATCAACGAGACCAAGACGACGGATAGCGAGGCTCTGATCGCGTATTTCGAAAAGCAGACCCAGTTCGACATCATGAAGGCACGCAAGGGCTATTTCCGCTCCTGGGACCATCAGCTGGTGCAGGAGGCCTATCCGTTCACGGTGAAGGCCAAGGCCGACATGAAGGACAAGTGGGATATGCTGGTGCTCGGCGACGCCGTGCCGGTGCCGAGCGAGCCGCTGGAGGCGATCTATCCGACCAAAGCGCAGAACCCCTGCGAGATGAAGGCCTAGCGCTTCGCGCTTTAGCTTCGAAGGCGTCCGCGGTGCCGGCACTGAACAGCCGGCGCCGCTTTTTTCCAGGGTAACCACATGCAATTCGCGTTCTTGCTGGAACAGGTGGTGAATGGCCTCGTGCTCGGGGGCTATTATCTCCTGATCGCGCTCGGCCTGTCGCTGATCTTCAGCGTCGGCGGCGTGGTCAATCTGGCGCATGGCGCGTTCTTCGCGCTCGGCGCCTACGTTTCCGTCGAGATCACCAAATATCTCGGCTTCGGCCCGGCCGTCGTGCTATCGCCGGTCGCGGTCGCCCTGCTCGGAATCCTGTTCGAACGCTACATCCTGCGCCGCTTCTACACCGTGGATCCAATCCTGAGCCTTTTGGTGACGTTCGGGCTCGCCATGGTCGCCGAGCAGGCGATCCGCATCATCTGGGGCGCGCCGCCGCTGTCGGCATCGATCCCGCCGGCATTGCGCGGCTCGGTCTTCCTCGGTGACTTCCTGTTTTCGCGCTACCGCCTGTTGATCCTGGCCGTGGTCGCCGCCGTGCTGGTCGGCGTCTGGTTGCTCCTGCACAAGACCTCGTTCGGCCGCGTGGTGCGCGCCGGCATCCAGCGGCCGGACATGGTGGCAGCCCTCGGCATCCGGCTGCAGCCCTACATGACCGCGATCGTCATGCTCGGCGTCGGCATGGCCGCACTTGCGGGGGCCTTCTTCGCGCCGATCACGATCGTGCAGCCGGCGATGGGCGCCGACATCATCACGGTCGCCTTCGTGGTCGTGGTGATCGGCGGGCTCGGCAGTTTCTGGGGCGTGGTGATCGCAGCCCTTCTGGTCGGCGTGGTCCGCGGCATCACCATCCACTTCGAGCCGGCGGCGGGCGAGGCATCGATGTATGTGCTGATGTTCGTGGTGCTGCTGGTGCGGCCGCGCGGGCTGCTGGGCGAGCGGATCGAGAAGTTCGAATGAAGCGCTCGCCTGTCCAAAAATACCGGCCATTGCTGCTAGCGGGGCTCGCATTGCTAGCCCTGCCCTTTGCGATGCGCGCGCTCGGCCTGTCCTACAACACCGGGACCATGGTGGTGGCGCTGGCAATCGCGACCATGGGGCTCAATCTCTGCGTCGGCTACACCGGGCTGGTGTCGTTCGGTCACGGCACCTGGTTCGGCATCGGCGCCTATGCGGCCGGGTTGATGCAGCTCAACTGGTTTCGCGGCGATATCTGGCTGCCGCTGCTCTTGTCGATGATCGTGGTGGCGGTCGCGTCTGCCGTCGCCGGCATCATCATCCTGCGCCGCCGTGGCGTTTACTTCTCGCTGCTGACGCTGGCGCTCTCCGCACTTGCCTACACCACCGCGTTCCGCTGGACCGCCGTAACCGGCGGCGAAGACGGCCTAGGCGGTTTGAAGCGCGGTAATATCGGGACTTTCAACCTCGATAACGCGCTCAATTATTACATCGTCGTCGCCGTGCTCAGCCTCGGCGTGCTCTATCTGTTGCTGCGGCTGGTGCGCTCGCCGTTCGGCCATGTGCTGGTGGCGATCCGCGAGAACCAGTTACGCGCCGGCTTCCAGGGCTATCCGGTCGAGCGCTACAAGCTCGGCGTCTTCGTCATCTCGGCCGTGGTGACGGGATTCGCCGGCGCGCTGTTCGGATTCCAGAATTACCTGGTCTCGGCGGAAGCGGTTTCGGTGCCGTTTTCCGGCGAGTTGCTTGCGATCGTCGTGATCGGCGGCATGCGCAGCATGCTGGGGCCAGCCTTGGGCGCGCTGTTCTTCATGCTGTTCCGCGAATTGTTCTCGATCTGGACCTCGGACTGGCTGCTGTGGTTTGGCCTGGTCTTTGTCGCCTTCGTGCTGTTCTCGCCGGATGGACTGGTCGGCATCTGGGCGCGCCTGAGCAAGCGCTGGTGGCCGGCCCCGGAGGAATCCGCCGCCATGAGCCGGCGCAAGATCTACGACGGCCTGCCGCTACCGGTCTTCCTGGTGCCAAAAAATCGCGCCGGCACCGTGCTGGAAGTCGACGGCGTCTCGAAGAGCTTTGGCGGCATCCGTGCGGTCAATGACGCGAGTCTCAAGATCGGCGCCGGTGAAATCCACGCGCTGATCGGCCCGAACGGCGCGGGCAAGACCACGCTGTTCAACCTGGTCTCGGGCCTGTACGCGACCGACGGGGGCACGATCAAACTCGGCGGCCGCGAGATCCAGGGTGTGCCGTCCGACCGCATCTGCCATCAGGGGCTGGCGCGCTCGTTCCAGATCACCAATCTGTTCAAGGGGCTGTCGATCTACGAAAACCTGCGGCTGTCATTGCAGGCGCACAGCGGTATGCGCTTCAATCTCTGGCGCGACATCGATGAGTACGAGCGCATTCACGCCGAGACCGCGGAGCTTGTAAAATTCCTCGGGCTCGAGGGGATCGAGGCAATCGAGGGCGGCGAACTCTCCTATGGCGGGCAGCGGCTGGTCGACCTCGGCATCGCGCTCGGCTCCAAGCCGCAGGTGCTGCTGCTGGACGAGCCGCTGGCCGGCCTTGCCGCCGCCGAGCGCGAGCGCGTCTCGAACCTGGTCAAAAACGTCGCCGCCAACATTCCGGTCCTGATCGTCGAACACGATATCGACCGCGTGCTCGGCTTCTCGCAGATGGTCACCGTCATGAACCAGGGCCAGGTCCTGATGACCGATACACCCGAGGCGGTGCGCGCCGATCGTCGGGTGCAGGAGATCTACACCGGCACCGGGGTTCCCGAGGTGGTTCATGCCCGCACCGACACGGCGAAGGAGAGCGCGGGGCAAATCCTGCGCTTCGAGGGCGTCAACACGTTCTACGGAAAGAGCCATATCCTGCACGACGCCTCGCTCGACGTGCGCGACGGCGAGATCGTCGCCCTGCTCGGCCGCAACGGCGCCGGCAAATCGACGCTGTTGAAGACGCTCGCTGGGCTCGTGCCGCTGTCGTCCGGCGCAATCGAGTTTCAGGGCAACGATATCGCGCGCCTGCCGGCGCCCGATATCGCCTGTATGGGCATCGGCTATGTACCGCAGGGCCGCGGCCTGTTCGCCGGCATGACGGTGCGGGAAAATCTCTCGCTCGGGCGGCTGGCGCGCAAGACCGACGGCAGCCACGGCGTGGTGTGGAACGAGGAACAGATCCTGCAATATTTCCCGCGGCTGCGCGAGCGCATGGATGTCGCGGCGGATTATCTCTCCGGCGGCGAACAGCAGATGGTGGCGGTGGCGCGCGCGATGTCCGGCAACGTCAAACTGCTGCTGCTCGACGAGCCGTTCGAGGGACTGGCGCCAACGGTGATTCTCGAACTGTTTGGGGTGTTCGACCAGTTGCGGCAGCACACCTCGATCGTCATCGTCGAGCACAATCTCGACCTGGTGCTGGCGCTGGCCGATCGCGTGTTCGCGCTCGAGCGTGGCGCGGTGTTCCATCGGGGACCGGCCGCGCCGCTGCTGACCGATCTCGATTACCGAAAGAAAATCCTGTGGCTGTGAGACACCGTCGTTACGAGACATGCGACGAAGCAATCAATTCTTTCTTTCCGCGGCGCGATGGATTGCTTCGCTTCGCTCGCAATGACGTGGTGGGTTTTTCGAATTAGGAATGTTCGTCGGGCCTGTTCCTCGCGATGATTTCGGCAGCGCCTTTGTCGAGCAGTTCCAGCCCGACCGCGCGGCCGAGTTCGCGGGGCCGGCTAGCGGCACCACGGCGCGTCGCTTCGATGAAGCTCTCGCCGGTCTCATCCAGCACGGCAGCGGTCAGCGTCATGTCGCCGCCCGCAATCGTGGCGTGGCCGGCGATCGGAGAATTGCAATGACCATTCAAGACCCACAGCACCTCGCGCTCGGCTTCCGCGCAGAGCCGCGATGACGCATCCTCGATCTTCGCCAGGCGTTCGCGCGTCAGCCAGTCTTTTTCGGCGCATTCGACCGCGACGATTCCCTGACCGACCGATGGCAGCATTTCGCGGACGGAAAAATCATGGGCGATGCGCGAAACCATGCCGATGCGCTCAAGACCCGATCGCGCCATCACCAGCGCATCCGCCGGTCCCACTTCGCCGCCATCGGGCAGCCGCTGCTTGTCGCCGCGATCGAGTTTTGCAACGCGGGTGTCGGCGGCGCCGCGGTAATGGATGATGGTCACTTCCGGAAACAACCGGCGCAGATAGGCCGCGCGGCGCACGGCGTTGGTGCCGATCTTGAAGCCCTTGCCCTTGGCGGCCAGAAAAGTCTCCAGCGAAAGCCCCGGGCGCAGCACCAGTGAATCATTCGCGGCATCGCGCGGCAGCATGGCGGCGATGACGAGGCCCGGCGTCTCCTCATTGCCGGGCACGTCCTTCAGCGAATGCATCGCCGCGTGCAATTTTCTGGCGCGCATCGCCTGGCGGATTTCCGCAACGAACGCGCCGCCCTTGCCGCCATGGCGTAACAGCTTGCTGACCTGGTCCTGATCGCCTGATGTCTCGAACCTGACGATCTCGACGGCAAGCCCCGGATTGGCGCCACGCAAGAGGCGTGCGACCTCATTCGTCTGCGCCAGCGCCATCGCGCTCTTGCGGGTGCCGATGTGTAAAGACTGTCCTGACACGAGGTCTCCGTTCGAAAGCGGCTGGTGCCTGCGGATTAAAGCAAAGGAACGGCTAAAACAACGGTAGCCAGATTGGGTACCGTCATAGCGACCCAACGGGTCGCGCGAATGCGCGCCCGATGACGGGCTCAGCGAAGCAATCCATCATGCGACGTTGAAAGTATGGATTGCTTCGTCGCTTGCGCGCCCTTGCGCAAACGCTCCGCGTTTGTCGCAGGCGATGACGTCGATGCCCGCGCAATGGCCCGCGACCTCATCCCTTCCCGCCGGGCTGCCATCCCGGATTGGGTATTGTGCGGCGCAGCAATTCCAATAGGATCGCGGCCTGAATCGAGGTCGTAAGTGTCTGAAATCAATGCCGATGCCCGGGTTTCCGCCGGTCACCGCCCGATGGGCTTCCCGGAATTCGTCGTCATCATCGCCTCCATCATGGCGCTGAACCCGCTGGCGATGGACATGATGCTGCCGGCGCTGCCGAACATCGCTTCCGCCTTCCACCTCGCAGACGCCAACCGCCCGCAGATGGTGCTCTCGACTTTCATCATCGGCTTCGGCGTCGGCCAGTTCGTGATGGGACCCTTGTCCGACCGCTTCGGCCGCAGGCCGGTGCTGCTCGGCGGCATGACCGTCTACGGCATCGCAAGCCTGCTGGCGATCGCGGCGCCCACCTTCGAGACCCTGCTGCTGGCGCGCGCGCTGCAGGGCCTCGGCACGTCGGCCACTCGCGTCATCGCCACCTCGATCGTGCGCGACTGCTATGCCGGCCGCCGCATGGCGAGCGTGATGTCGCTGGCCATGATGGTGTTCATCGCGGTGCCCGTGCTGGCGCCCTCGTTCGGCCAGGTGGTGCTGCTGCTGACGCAATGGCGCGGCATCTTCATCGTGCTGATGCTCTACGGCGTGGCGGCGCTGATCTGGAGTAGCCTGCGCATGCCGGAGACATTGCCGATGTCGCGACGCCGGTCGCTCGCCGTTCGCGAAGTCTACGACGCCTTCCGCCAGACCGTGACCAACCGCCAGACGCTCGGCTATGCGCTCACGGCCGGCGGCGTGCTGGGTTCGCTGTTCGCGTTCGTATTCACCTCGCAGCAGGTGTTCACCGGGATCTACAAGCTCGGACATTATTTTCCGATCGCGTTCGCTGCGTGCGCCGTCGGCACCGCCATCGCCGGCTTCATCAACTCCCGCTTCGTCGACCGCCTCGGCATGCGCGTGATCTCGCACGCCGCATTGCTCGGCTACGTTGCACTGTCGGGGACGATGTTGGCCGCGGCAAAGCTGCAGATGCTTCCATTGCCGCTGTTCATGGCGCTGTCGGCGCTGATGATGTTTTCGTTCGGGTTGATGATCTCGAACTTCACCGCGCTTGCGATGGAGCCGCAGGGCCGGATCGCCGGCACCGCCTCGTCGCTGTACGGCTCGATCACCACGCTGCTCGGTATCGGGATCGGCACCAAGATGGGTCAGGATTACGACGGCACCTTGTTGCCGTTCGCGACCGGCTTCTTCCTCTGCACGCTGGCGTCGCTGGCGGTGGTGCTGGTGGTGGAAAAGGGCCGGCTGTTCAAGCCGCATCGCATCACGATCAATCAGTCCTAATTTTTGTCGACCGGCCGGAATCCGGTTGCCTTGAAAACGGCTGCCGCCGACGGCGATGAGACGAAGCCAATCAGTGCCCTGGCGGCATCCGACGCTTTACTGGCCGTGATGATTCCAGCTGCCATCAAGGTGGTATTCTGAATCTCGTCGGGGAGTGGACCGGCGAGATCGACGCCGGGCGCGATAACGATCTCGGTGATCTGGCCGATTTGCATTTCAAGGTTGCCCTTCGCAACCCCCTGGAAGACGTTCTCGGGAGCATCGCCCTCCGACCGGTCGAGCGTGAGCTTCGGCTTCAACTCCTGTGCAATGCCGAGCCGCTCAAGCAGGCCGGCGGTATAAATGCCGGACGTCGAACCGTCACCAGATCGCGGTACCCGATCGAGCGGGCGGAGAGCAGCGCCCGTTTGAACGCCTCGACATTGCTGATATCCGGTTTGGGCGCGCCTTTGCGCACCGCTATGCCAAGCGCGATTCCGGCGATCTCGACGAGGCTTCCCTTTACAACCTTGCCAGCGCCTTCGAGCTTCTGGAGCTGGGATCCGGATACGATGACGACATCCGCGGCATCGTCGTTCTGAATCCGGCCGGCAATCGCACCCGCCGGACCATATTCAATGATCGCCATGTTACCGGATGACTTTTGAAAGTCTGGAAGCAACTGCGACAGTGCGGCCTTCATCGAGCCGGACGAAAGAACCCTGACTTCGGCGGCATCCGCAGGACCGCAAGCACGCATCGCGGCCATCAACGCAAAGGCGGCTATCGCGATCCCAAAACAGTTCATGAGAGCCTCCCGCCGTTACGGTTTTTCCTGCATCGCGAGCCGGCCGAGCAAGGGCGCCAGATCATCGGTTTGATCGAGCGCCCACAATGACTGCAGGACGGCGCTGGTCCGCTCCTGCGGCCAGCGGTTGCCGACGTTGCCGCGGAATTTCCGTTCCACTTCGGATCTGTTCATCGGCCGTTCGGCGAAGCCCGGCGCGTAGTCCACCTCGCGCGAAATTCGCTTGCCGTCGGCGAGAATCGCCGTCACCCGCGTGGGCGCTGCTCCGACCCGTGCCGTGAGATTGGGGTCCTCGTGGACGGTGATTTTTTGCATGAAGGCGAGGATTTTGGGATCGCTGAACATTGACGGCGCGAAGCTTTCATTGGTGATGTCGCCGTCGAACATCGCGCGTGCCATGATGTAGGGCAGACTGTGGTCGGCAGTCTCCCTGGTCTTGGGTAACCATTTCTCGGGTTCGCTGCCGGTGCGCTGATAGCCCCGTTGCGTCGTTGCGATCTCGATCGCGGCGATTTGGTCGAGCGATCCGACTTCACGCGCCACATCGATGCCGGCGACGATGGCGGTCTGAGTGTAGATCACGGCGGGATAGGGCTTTAGCGAGCACCTGTGGATCAGGAATGGCACGCCGCGCCGGCCGAACCTATCGACGTCGATATTGGCAGGCCCCGACACCTGCTTGAAGAAGCCGGATTCGCCTTCGAAGATGGGCGCCGGCCCGGTCAAGCCGCCGCGGGCGAGTGCCGCGACGAAAACCGCATTGCGCGCCGCTTCGGCGTCCGCAAAACCCTTCCAGTCGGACAGGTTCCCCACGCGGGTCTGGGCCATCGGAATATGGTCGTTGACAGCAAGGTTGACCGCTTGCGTCAATTGGCCGGGACTGAGTTTCATCAGCTTGCCGGCGGCGAGCGCCACTGCCGGAAGACTCATCACCGGCGGATCCCAGCCGCGTTTGGTGATGTCGAGGGCGTCGACCAGCCGGCAGTTCACTTCATAGGCGATGACGATCGAGGTAATCAGTTCCTGCGCGCTGGCCCGCTCGGCCTCCGCTACCGCAAGACATGCCGCGATATGATCGCTTGGATGAACGGAAAAGCGTCCCACATAGGTGTCATTGAAGTCGAAGTAGCGGCAAGCGGCACCATTGGCAAAGGACGCAAGGTCAGGCGTCGTGCGCCTGCTGGTACCGATAATGGTCGCGTTACCGCGGACCGCAAGCGCGACGTTGCGGCAAATCCCGACCGGTTCTTCGTCGAAGGCGCCGATACCGCATCCGATCGTATCGATAACATGCGTCTTGACCCGCTCAATGGTCGCAGCATCGAGATCGTCATAGCGCATGCCATCGGCATATGCGGCCAATCTTTCGGCAAGCGGGCGGACGGACGGCTCCGACGGCTTCCCTGTGGGACTGCTTTGGGGGTACGCAATCCGCGAAGCGGCCGGGAGCGCGGCAGCACCTGCGGCCAGATGTAGAAAAGCTCTGCGAGGCAGTTTCATGGCGTTTCCTCCACACCTGACGGCGACGGATTTCACGCAGCTTATCATCGGGCGTGGATTCGTCACCGCCTTCGATGATCAATCAGTGACACCAAATCGAGTTGGCCCCCTCCCGGCATTATTTCTCGACGCATCAGGTTGACAAAGGAACGATACGGAGCAACGAGCTTTACCTGTCAGCGATCAACTCCACGCCGATGAGATAGCCCAATGCATACGCTCCCCGTGGACCGCGCGCTGAGCATATACGGCGCCCATGCGGACCGTTCCGAGACAAAGGGCGTCCGTGAACGTCTTTCCAGACATCTGATGAAATTATACATCGGGGGCGAAAAGGACGAACACCGCCTGACCGTGCACGGCCTGTCCTACCTTCGCGACCTCGACCGGGCGCGCGACCCCAAAAACTGAAGGAAGCGGGGTATCACGCCTTTTGGGCCAACCGTTGCTTCCGCAATGAATTACGCCGCGTGATTTTCGCCTTCGCGAGGCGTACCGCGTCGGTTCTCGTCAATTTCGCCTTCGGTAACGGCTTTTTCGAAGCATCCGACCCGCCTGGGCTGGGCATCGCAGGCAGCAGCGGGACCGGCATCGTCGCGCCACGATCGATGGGCTGCATGATCATCGGGCCGGTGCGGCGAGGTTTGCTTTCCTGCATACGGGACAAACGCGTTGCTGCGGAAATGGTTCGCAACCATGCCCCTGCTCCGGACCACTTCTCGACCACCAGCAAAAGTTCCATTGCGGCTTGGGAATTTGCGGCCTTCAGCCACGAAACTTATGAGCGGTTCGCGCCTTGGCTCAGGGGAGGACCAGCTTGAGTCGAATATTCAAACCCTTCGTGTTCCTCGTGGCCGCCATCTACTTCCTGGTGGACGCGACCTTTTGGCTGATCGCCAGGCCGGTCGCCCGGTGGCTGGCGGATCACTGGGCGTTCCATCGCCTGCGGTCGTGGATCATATCGCTTGGCCCGTATCCGACGCTCGCCCTCTTTGTCGTGCCGGTTCTCGTTCTCGAACCGGCCAAGCCTCTCGCAGCCTATCTGACGGCAACGGGTCACGTCGTCAGCGGACTGGCGGTCCTGATCGTCGCCGAGCTTCTCAAGCTGCTGTTCCTCGAACGCCTGTTCAGGATCAGTCGCGACAAGCTGATGTCGATCCCGGCCTTTGCGTGGGGTTACCGCAAGTTTGACCAGGCCCGGAGCTGGGTCGAATCGCTGAGCGCATGGCAGCTCATGCGGCGTCTTGGTTTGAGCGCTCGGCATGCCGTTCGCAGGCACATCCTCCACCTCAGGGCCTCGCGGAAGCGGCTGCGCCTTTCCTGGCAGTCGCGCTGATTGACGCTGTTTAGAGATCCCCAATGAGTTTGATCGCCAGAAAGATATCCAGCGGACGCACGGCGGACGAGCTGATGGCTTTGCTGAGCGCCGTCGCGTGCGCCATCCTGGCTGCGTTGCTGATAACGGCGCTCTATTTCGGCCGGGAAATATTCGTACCCATCGCGCTCGCGATTCTTCTCAGTTTCGTCCTCGGCCCGCCGGTCGGCCTGCTGCAGCGCGCGCGGGTGCCCAGAGGCCTTGCGGTCGTAGGTGTCGTCCTTCTGGCATTCTCCATTATCTTCGGCCTCGGCACCCTGATCGCAAATCAACTGACCCAATTGGCCGGAGATCTTCCGGTCTATCAGAGTACGATGCGTGAAAAGATCAAGTCGGTGCGCGGAGCCACGGCAAGCAGCGGAACCCTGGAGCGGGCAGCCGACATGCTCCAGGAGCTTGGCAGGGAACTCGACAAGCCAAAGGATGACAAGTCGGTCCGAGGGTCGGTCCTGCGTCTTGGCGGTCCGGTTGTTGCCGGGACGGCCGCCCCGATCCCCGTGGAAGTGCGGCAACCGGATCCGGGCGCGTTGGAAAATCTGCGAACGCTGATCGCGCCGCTGCTCAATCCGCTCGCGACCACCGGCATCATCATCATCTTCGTCATCTTCATCCTGATCCAGCGAGAGGATCTTCGCAATCGTCTGATACGGCTCGCGGGCTCGCATGATCTGCAACGAACAACCGCAGCGCTGGACGATGCCGCAACACGTCTTAGCCGGCTGTTTCTGGCTCAATTGACCATTAATGCGAGTTTCGGCGTGATCATCGGCGCCGGACTTTGGGTCATCGGCATTCCCAGTGCGATCCTGTGGGGCATTCTGGCGGCCGTGCTGCGGTTCGTTCCCTACATCGGCTCAGCCATCTCGGCCGTTTTTCCGCTTGCGCTCGCGGCGGCCGTCGACCCCGGCTGGTCGATGCTCGCCTGGACACTCGCGATTTTTCTGGGTGTCGGGCCGATCGTCAGTCAGGTGATCGAGCCCCTGGCCTACGGCCAGAGCACGGGGTTGTCACCCGTCGCCATCGTCGTCTCGGCCACGTTCTGGACGGCGCTGTGGGGACCGATCGGACTCGTGCTGGCAACGCCGCTGACGGTCTGCCTGGTCGTGCTCGGACGTCACGTCGAGCGGCTCGAATTCCTCGACGTGATCTTTGGCGACAGGCCGGCGCTTTCGCCGTCGGAAATGTTCTACCAGCGGATGCTCGCGGGCGATCCGACCGAGGCGGCAGGAAAGGCCGAGGAATTCCTCAAAGAAAAATCGCTGTCGTCCTATTTTGACGAGGTCGCGCTGAAGGGGCTTCAGCTGGCCCAGGCGGATGCCAAGCGCGGCGCTTTGGATCAGGCGCGCATGACCAAGATTCGCGATGCGGTGACCGAATTTGCCAGCGACCTTTCCACCCAGGACGACTCGATACCGGAAATGACCTCGCCCACCTTGGACGCAGAAGCCGCCGCCGCGCTCGAAACCGTTCCCGATGCAGCCATTTCCAGCAACTTGCCGGTCGTCCTGAAAGCTGATCTCCCGCTCGGCTGGCAGGGGGAATTCCCCGTACTCTGCCTCGCGGGACGCACACCCCTCGATGAAGCCGCGGCGGTGCTGTTTGCGCAGCTTTCCAACGCTCACGGTCTGGCGGCGCGAGGTGAACCTGCGGATGTGCTTTCGCCGACCAATATCTCGCAGCTGGAGATCACCGGCGTCGCCATCGTCTGCCTGTCCTACCTTGACGCCAGCAGTCCCGCCCACATGCGGTACTCGGTTCGGCGTCTTCGTCGCAAGCTGCCAAAGGTTACAATCCTGCTGGGTTGTTGGGCCGAGAACATCGACAAGGAAGCGCTGGAAGAACTGCGGGAGGCGGCCAAAGCCGACGTGGCCGCCGGGAGCTTGCGTGAAGCCATGATGATCTGCCGGAGGGCTGCAGGCGTACAGGATACCGATGAACCGCCGGACCTCGTTCCAGCGGCGCTTCGGATCGCATAACGAGCGCCTCGATCGCCGACAACGGCGTCACTCGTAACACCGCAGAGCCTTGTTTAATCCAGCGACAGGCTCCCGCGCCCGGTCGATCTGGCCCAATAGGCCGAAGGTCTCAGGAACTGTTTCCGGCTTCACGATTGGCAAAGCCAATCAGGAAGGGATAGGCTCCCGCCGCGCACGGCATCGAAGAATGCCGGCCGTCATAGAGCATAACATTTGTCCGGGGAGGACAGCATGGGTATTTCGCAGCGATCCGGGTCAGTCGATCGGCGGACCATTCTGAAAACAAGCGCCGCGATTGCTGCGGTGCAATTCTCGTCACCCTTCATCATCAAGGCCCGGGGCGAAACGGCGGTGCGGATCGGCATGGTCGATCCGCTCACCGGCGTCTATGCCGCGCTGGCGCAGGGCGAAGTGGTCGGCGCAAAGTTCGCCGCCGAGGAGATCAACAAGAAAGGCGGCATCCTGGGCCGCCCGGTCGAACTGCTGGTCGAGGACTCCGCCAACGACGTCGGCACCGGCGTGCAGAAAACCCGCAAGCTGATCGAACGCGACCAGGTGAGCTTCATCATCGGCGACGTCAATTCGGGCATCGCGATCGCGATGGCGCAAGTGACAAGCGAAAAGAAGGTGCTCCATATCGTCTCCGGCGGACACACCGACCCGATCACCGGCTCCAGTTGTTCGTGGAACGTGTTCCGGGTCTGCAACTCCACCACCATGGACGCCAACGCCATCGCCACGACGCTGATGGAGAAGTTCGGCAAGAAATGGTACTTCCTGACGCCGGACTATGCGTATGGCCACTCGGTGCAGGCTGGCTTCGAGAAGCTCTTGAAGGCCAACGGCGGCACCTCTTCCGGCGCGCTGGTGCCGCTGGGCACCGCGGATTACTCCGCCTATCTCATTCAAGCCAAGGCTTTCGGACCGCAGGTGCTGATCAACGTGATGGGCGGCGGCGACCAGGTCTCGAGCCTGAAGCAATTCGTCCAGTTCGGCCTCGACAAGCAGATGGCCGTCGGCGGCGCCCTGTTCGAACTCGAAAGCCTCCGCGCGGTCCCGGACGGGGCGCGGGTCGGATGGTGGACGATGGAATGGTGGTGGGATCAGCCGGGCGTGCCGCACGTCGCTGAATTCAACGCGTCGATCAAGAAGATCACCGGCGTCGCGGCGACGGCGCGCAACTGGTTCGGCTATGTGTCGGTGCAGACGCTGGCGGCGATCGCCAACCAGGAGAAGACCCTCGATGCGCCGAAGCTCGCGCGTGCGCTCGAAGGGTTCAAGCTTCCGCCCGAGATCGCCTTGCAGCCGGGCGCGCCCGCATACCGCGCCGGCGACCACGAATTGATGAGCACGGTATTCGTCGGCGAAGCGCATCCGCCGCAGGGCGACCCCGACAAGATGTTCACCGTCAGGAATCCGGTCCCCGGCGAAAAGGCCGCCGGACCGGTCGAGAACACCGGCTGCAAGGTGCAGTGGCCGGCCTGAAGCCGAAACAGCTGACGCCTGGTGCTAACGGCACCAGGCAAAATCAGTCCCGCAACAAGAAACTGAGTATCCCAACGAGGAAAGCCCATGACATCCTTCACCCCGAGATTCGATCGCCGCGCGCTCATCAAGGGCGCCGCCGCGCTCGGTGCAATTCAGGTCACCTCCCCCTTCATCATCGGCGCGCGCGGCGAGACGGCGATCCGGATCGGCATGGTCGATCCCCTCACCGGCGTTTATGCCGCAACGGCCGGCAATGAGGTGATGGGGGCCAAGCTTGCCGTCGCGCAGATGAATGCCAAAGGCGGCATCCTCGGACGCCAGGTCGAATTGCTGGTGGAGGATTCAGCCAATGACGTCGGCACCGGCGTGCAGAAGGCGCGCAAGCTGATCGAGCGCGATCAGGTCAACTTCATGATCGGCGACGTCAATTCGGGCATTGCGGCGGCGATCGCGCAGGTCACCGCCGAGAAGAAGATCCTGCACATCGTCTCCGGCGGCCACACCGACTCGATCACCGGCAAGGATTGCAAGTGGAACGTGTTCCGTGTCTGCAACACCACGCGGATGGAAGCGAATTCGGTATCGAGCGTGCTGTTCAGCAAATACGGCAAGAAATGGCACTTCATCACGCCCGATTATGCCTTCGGCCACACGCTTTACGAGGCCTGCACCGCCGATCTGAAGAAGCTGGGCGGCACCGTCACCGGCAATGAACTGACGCCACTCGGCACCACCGATTTCTCGGCTTATTTGATCAAGGCCCGTGCCGCCAATCCCGACGTGATGATCCTGCTGGTGCAGGGCTCCGACATGATCAACTGCCTGAAGCAAGTCGTGCAATTCGGCCTCAACAAGCAGATCCATGTCGCCGGAACGCAACAGGAGCTGGAATCGCTCGCCGCGCTGCCGCCGGAGGCACGTATCGGCGTCTGGATGTTCGAATGGTACTGGAAGCAGCCGGGCGTGCCGGGCGTCGAGAAGTTCGTCGCCGATATCCGCAAGGTCAACAATGGAAACGTGCCGACCGCGCGGCACTGGTTCGGCTACGCCTCGGCGATGTCGTTTGCGCTGGTTGCCAATCGCGAGAAGACCACCGACGCGGTCAAGCTGGCAGCGGCGCTGGAGAACTTCGAACTACCCGATGACGTCAAGTTGCAGCCGAACAAGGTGTATTATCGCAAGGGCGACCATCAGCTGATGACGTCCGCTTTCGTCGGCGAAGCACAGTCAAAAGGCAAGGACGACCCGGAAGACCTGTACCGCGTCGACGAAGTCGTGCCGGGTGACAAGACCGCGCCGCCAGTCGAAGATACCGGTTGCAAGGTCCAGTGGCCGGCGTAACCATGAGGTCTGTCATGTCAGCGATTCCGGACGCGATTTCCGGGGTCATGCCCGCGTTCCCTGTCCGGTGATCGATTTATGACTTTGCTTCTCCTGTTCAACATCACCAACGGGCTCATCATCGGCGCGTTCTACGTGCTGATGGCGCTCGGACTGTCGCTGATTCTCAACCTCAGCAACACGATCAATTTCGCCCACGGTGGATTCCTCGTCATCGGCGGTTACATCGCCTATGCAGTCACACCCTATATCGGCTTCTGGGGCGCGCTCCTGATAGCGCCTCCGTTGACGGCGGTGCTCGGCCTCGTGGTCGAGCGCATATTGATCCGGCCGCTTTACGGACGCGACCCGCTCTACAGCCTGCTGCTCACCTTCGGCCTCGCCTTCATCATCGAGGACGTCACCCGCTTCATCTTTGGGCCGCAGGGCAAGCCGGTCACCATCCCGCCGTTCCTGGCGCAACCCCTAAGTAATGATCTCTTCTTCATCACCGGCTACCGGCTGTTCATGGTGGCCGTGGCGATCATCGCGGTGGGGCTGTTGTTCGTGCTGCTGCGGTATACACGGCTGGGCATACGCATCCGCGCCGGCACCCTCGATCTGGAGACCGTCGCCGCCCTTGGCATCAACGTGCAGCTACTGCGCTCGCTCAATTTCGCGGTCGGCATTTTCCTGGCCGGTCTCAGCGGCGTTCTCGCTGCCGGGCAGTTGGGACTCGAGCCGACCATGGGGACCGGCCTTCTGATGCCGAGTTTCATCGCCATCATCGTCGGCGGCATCGGCAGCCTGCCGGGAACCTTGCTGGGCGGCCTGCTGATCGGAGTGGCATCCGGACTGACCGCGGTGTTCCTTCCCGCGGCCAGTGAGGCGGTGATCTATGTCATGATGGCCGTGGTCCTTCTGATACGCCCGCGCGGATTGCTGGGCGAGGAAGGAATGATGTCTTGAGCAGCGAACAGACCCGCAAGCTGATCGTCCTCGCGGCGATCTGGGCAGCCTTGATTTTCGCGCCCTACTGGATGGTGCCGCTCGGCGGCTACACCGCGCTTGCCACCCGCGTCCTGGTGCTCGGCCTGGCGGCGATGTCGGTGAATTTCCTGCTCGGATTTACCGGCGTGCTGTCGTTCGGTCACGCCGCCTATTTCGGTCTTGGTGCCTACGGCGCCGGGCTGACGCTCAAATTCCTGGCGCCGAGCACGCCGCTGGCGCTTCTGATGGGAATGCTGCTGGGCGGCCTTTGCGGCGCCATCCTGGGCATGCTGATCGTGCGACGCCGCGGCGTCTATTTCGCGATGGTGACGATCGCCTTCGGCCAGGTGTTCTACTACATCGCGTTCCAGTGGAGTTCGGTGACCGGCGGCGACGACGGTTTGCGCGGCTTCTCGCGCCAGCCGCTCGACCTCGGACTGTTCAGGATCGATATCCTGTCGAGCGCCAACAATTTCTATTTCTTTGTCCTGTTCTGCTTTGCGCTCGCGGTCGGCGCCATGGGATTTATCCTTCGCTCGCCGTTCGGCCGCACCATGATCGCGATCCGCGAGAACGAACGGCGTTCCCGCTTTCTCGGCATTCCGGTCGAGCGACACATCTGGATCGCCTTCACCCTGTCCTGCTTCTTCATGGGACTTGCCGGCGCGCTCTACGCGCTGGTCAATAATTTCGCCGATCCGAAAGGCCTGCACTACAGCCAGTCGGGCGACTTCGTCATGATGGCCGTGATGGGCGGCATGCGCAGCTTCTGGGGCCCGCTGCTCGGCGCCACCGTGTTCGTGGTCCTGCAGGATTATCTCTCCAGCGTCACCGTCAACTGGATGTCGTTTGTCGGACTGCTGTTTATCCTGGTTGTGCTGTTCTTCCCGCGCGGACTGCTCGGCTTCCTGCAACGGAGCAAGGCATGAACGTTCTCGAAATCGACAATGTCAGCAAGCGGTTCGGTAATCTCGTGGCGGTCCGCGACGTGTCGCTGAGCGTGGCGAAGGGCGAGTTGTGCGCCATCATCGGACCAAACGGCGCCGGCAAGACTACGTTCTTCAACCTGATCTCGGGGTTTTTCCCACCGACCTCCGGCACCATCGCGTTCGATGGAAACGACATCACCAAACTGTCGACGCATGAACGCGTCAGCCGCGGCATGGCGCGAACCTTCCAGATCACGGAGATCTTTCCGGAACTCACCGTGTTCGAAAACGTCCGTATCGCTGCCGAAGTGGCCGGCGGATACCGCTTGCGGCCCTGGATCAACGCCAAGGAACAGGCCCAGGTCCATGCCCGCGTCGAAGAGACGCTCAAACTGGTGTCACTGGAAACCAAGACCAACCGGCTGGTCGGCGAACTCGCCCATGGCGACCAGCGCGCGGCCGAGATCGCCATGGCTTTGGCGCTGAAACCGCATCTGTTGCTGCTCGACGAGCCGACGGCGGGCATGGGCGACCAGGAAACTTTCCAGATCACACAATTGATCCGCCGCCTGCACCGCGACAGCAACTACACCATCGTGCTGATCGAACATGACATGCGCGTGGTGTTTCACCTCGCCGACCGCATCTGCGTGCTGGATCAGGGCAAGATGCTGGCGCAAGGCACGCCGCAGGAGATCGCCGCCAACGAAACCGTTCAGGCCGCCTATCTGGGCAACGCCGCATGACCGCAGCATTGATCGCCGAGGGCCTGCACACCTACTACGGCAAGAGCCATATCCTGCATGGCGTGAGCCTCGAGGTGACGGAGGGCAAGATCACCGCGTTGCTCGGCCGCAATGGCGCCGGCAAATCCACCACCCTGCGCAGCCTGATGGGGTTGACGCCGGCGCGCGAAGGCAAGGTCACGATCTTTGGCGAGGAAACCACGAGCTGGCCGACGTTCCGTATTGCTGCCGCCGGCGTCGGCTATGTACCCGAAGGCCGGCGCATCTTCGCCAATCTCAGCGTCGAGGAAAACCTGAAAGTTCCGCTCGAGCGTGGCGGGCCGTGGACCATTGCGCGGATCTACCAGCTTTTCCCGCGGCTCGAGGAACGCAAGCAAAACCGCGGCCGCCAGCTTTCCGGCGGCGAGCAGGAGATGCTGTCGATCGCCCGCGCGTTGCTGCTCAATCCGAGGCTACTCATTCTCGATGAACCTTCGCAAGGGCTCGCGCCGTTGATCGTGCGCGAGGTGTTTCGCATCATCCAGCAGATGAAGACCGAGGGAATTTCGGTGCTGCTGGTCGAGCAGAATGCGCGGCTGAGCCTCGAAATTGCCGACGAGGCCTATGTACTGGACGACGGGATCGTCGTCTATTCAGGACCGGCAGAGGACCTGGCCGCCGATGAAGCGCGGGTCCGCGCGCTCGCCGGCGCCAGCGCCGAGGAGTGGACGCTGACCTGACTGGAACGCTTTCCTTTCGAGCGATGCGCGAGCAGATACGTGCGACGCAAGGGCTTCCACCCTGAGGACAGGCTTACATGCCGTGGCTCTGAAAGACCTTCTGGCAGGACGAACTCAACCTGTTGCGGTGCTGTTGCAGACAACCTTGCACCGCGCCGTCGTCTCCGAGCTGCTTGCGGCAAAAGCGCGATGCGTCGCGTGAACAGGCCTGTTGCTCCTGCGGCGTGCCGGAATGACCTGACTGGGCGAAACCGGACGACTGCACCGCGCAGAGAAGCGCCAGCACCAGCGCCAGTTTTGAGATCGGCTTAGACATGGCTGTACCCTTTCTCGTTCTGGTGCAAACAAGACCGGGTCCGCAAAGTTCCAAAAAAAGTTGCCGCGGGTATGCAATTGAAACCCAGCTACGCTGCGTGCAGAAATTTCCTGATCAATCGGGCCACCTCATCCGGCCTGTCATGCTGCAGCCAATGACCGGCGCCCGCGATCCGGGCGAGTTCGGCGTGCCTGAACTGCGACATCACCCCGGCATTCTCGGGATCGGGCAAGAAACTCTCGCCGGCGGAAACCAGCAGGGTCGGGCAGGCGATGCGTGACCACAGCCCCATATTGTCTTCGAGCGACAACCGGTAGGGCGCACGCGCCCGCAAATACGGATCGTATTTCCAGCTGAAGCTGCCGTCGTCATTGCGCTTCATGCCGTAGGTTGCGAGATGCATCGCCTGCTCGCGCGACAGCCGCGGGTTGCGGGCCCGGATCCGCTCGGCGCCGTCCACCAGCGACGGATAACGATGGATTTTCCGTTGCGCGAACTTGTCGAGATCGGAAGTCCACTCGGCGATCCTGACGTCGGCCGGCTTCAGTCGCCGCGCCGGAAAATTGGTCACGCCGTCGAGCACGACCAGCTTTGACACTTTTTCCGGAAAAGCCCCGGCATAGGTCAGGCTGACCATACCACCCATCGAATGGCCGACCAGCGTGACTTTCCCAAAGCCTTGGGATCTCACGAGGCCGGTCAGGTCGTAGACGTGATCGGCGAGGCTGTAACTGGAGCCGGTCGCCCAGCCGGAATCACCGTGGCCGCGCAGGTCGGGAGCCAGGACATGAAAATCGGCACGCAATGCCTGCGCCAGATGATCCCAGCTGCGGGAGTGGTCGAGCCCGCCGTGAACCAGCAGCAGCGGCGGCGCGGAGGGGTTACCCCAATCCGTGAAATGAAGTTGAAGCCCCTGCGACTGGTAATAGCGCGACTGCGGCCCGTCCGATGCAATGTCCATGATGACTGCATAAAGGCTGACGTTGCGCAGGTCCAGCGGCGGACTACGCTACCGCGGAGGGCCTGGTCCAGCCCAATGCCGGAGCAACCGCGTCGGCGATCGGTGGTTGCGGCCGCCCCTGTCATCAAGGTGTCGACGCGCTCCGAACTGGCGCGGCGCTGGAAGGACTTGATCGATTTCGATGCCGGCCGCATTGCCACCGGCGAGGCGACGATCGAGGAAACCGGCTGGGATCTGCTCCGCCTGATCCTCGATGTCGCCAGCGGCCGCACCAAGGTGTGGTCTGACCGCTGGGGCATTCGCAACGATCTGACCCTGTTCGCGCCGGGGCCGGTGACGTAGCGAGCAGGAAAAGCCACGCGAAGAATCGCCTTGCCTTGACGTCTCGGTGCGGTTGACTCAAGACGCGCCAGCCGATTGAACTGGCGCTTCAACGACAAGGTTCTTAGGCACCCCGGTGTCGGTTCGTGCGCGATCAACGAGGAAATGACATGAGCTTGTCCAGTATTTTTGCCCGGATCGTCGCGCTGATCGGCGGTGCTGCGCTGTTGTGGCGCCGGCTGCAGGGCGTCCCGCAGGAGGCGGCCTGGGGCAGCACACCGGTGGTCCCGGCGGCGAAGCCGCAAGGTGCTATCCCGACGCTCAAGATGCCCTCGGCCAGGGGATGGACCGACGGGCAGATTCCGATCGCGGCGCCGGGGCTCAAGGTAAATGCGTTCGCAACCGGGCTGAAACATCCGCGCTGGATTTACGTGCTGCCCGATGGCGGCGTTCTCGTTGCCGAGTCGAACCAGATCCCCGGCCCGGTCAGGAACGTGTTCGGCTACGCGATGCAGGCAACCATGCGACGCGCCGCAGCGCTCGGCGAAAGCGCGAACCGCATCACGCTGTTTCGTGACAGGGATGGCGACGGCATCGCGGAGGAGCGCAAGATCTTCATGGAGGGACTGAGCCAGCCGTTCGGCATGGCGCTTCTCGGCGACACCTTCTATGTCGGCAACACCGACGGCGTTGTCGCATTCCCGTATGCCGCGGGCGCGGACCGCATCACGGCACAGGGGAAGAAGCTCGTCACCTTCAAGCCGGGCGGACACTGGACGCGGAGCCTGCTGCCGAGTCTCGATGGCAAGAAACTCTATGCAGGCGTCGGCTCGCTGACCAACATCGCCGATTACGGCATGGAGGTGGAGCAAGGCCGGGCGGCCATCCACGAGCTCGATCTCGCCAGCGGCAACAGCCGCATCTTTGCCGGGGGCTTGCGCAACGCGGTGGGCATGGCATGGGAGCCTCAGACCGGCGTGCTCTGGACCGTGGTCAACGAGCGCGACGGTCTCGGCGACGAGACGCCGCCCGATTATCTGACCTCGGTTCGCGACGGCGGTTTCTACGGCTGGCCTTATTGCTATTGGGGGCAGACGGCGGACGACCGGGTGCCGCAGGATGCGGCTCTGGTAGCCAAAGCGATCATGCCGGATTACGCGCTCGGCGGGCACACGGCTTCCCTTGGTCTGTGCTGGATGCCGGCCGGCACGCTTCCGGGGTTTCCTGACGGCATGGTGATCGGCCAGCACGGCTCCTGGAATCGCAGCACGCTGAGCGGCTACAAGGTCGTGTTCGTCCCGTTCGCAAACGGACGCCCGTCAGGGCCGGCGCGCGATATCCTGTCGGGCTTCCTTGCGCCGGACGAGCGGGAGTCCTATGGACGACCGGTCGGCGTGACGCTCGGTCCCGACGGCTCGCTGCTGGTGGCCGATGACGTCGGCGACGTGATCTGGCGCGTCACGGGGGCGTAACGGGGCTGACTGCCAAATGGTCAGCCTATTGTTTGCGTTCTGGCCCCAGATTCGCTGATGGCGAGGCCGAGATTTCAAAGTCAAAGCCATCGTGAAATGGCTCATTGATCAGTTGGAAGTGCCACCACTCCCTGAAATAGGAACGGAAGCCCGCGGCCCTCATGTGCGATTTCAGTGTCTGACGGTTGCCTCGCGCTATCTCCCCGACAAGGGCGTTCGACGTCGTTGCCAACACGTCGAGACAGTCGAAGCCGGTGCCGAAATCGATCGTTCCATCCTCGAATCTTTCGCCCTTCGGCGCCGTGCATGCCTTGAGCGGCTGCGAAGGATCCGGCGGCGACGCGGATGAAATTTCACGTGGGACGATGCCGAGGTCAACCGTGCTCCCGCGCGAGTGGGCGGATCGATTGGCGAGATACCCGAGCGCGAACAGCATGGCCTTGCCGGTGCGCGGATAGAATTCGGCCTTCATTTCAGCACGGGCTGGATCCCTGCTCCATGCAAGGAAATCATCGACCGCCCGCTGCGGCCGGTAGCAATCCCAGACGATCAGCGAGAGCTTTTTCTCGGCCAGCTTTCGCTGCACCGCCGCAAGGCCGCCTGCCGCCGATAGGCTGAGGATGCATTCGGCGGCAAGATAGCCACGGATTGGCCGGCCGACAAAGTTATGAGATCCGGCATAGCGAACGTCCTGCACGATCGTCGGATCGATATCGCGCAAATAGACAAAGCCCCTCGGCAAGCTCGAGCCTGCCAGAGCCGGCGCAGGCAGCATCGTGACGGCAAGGAAAAGGCCGGCACGGATGAGCCTATGCGCCATCAGAGCGGACCGAGAATGCCCCACCGAGGGTCACAAAATTCCTTCACTGCGGCCGCAACGCCGCTGCTGATGATGTCGCGCCGCTCGTCCGAGTCCATCTTGAGCTCCTCATCCCGATTGATGATCGAGCCCGCTTCCAGCAGCACGGCGGCCATCCGGGTCTTTCTCAGCACGATGAGTTCATCGTAGCTGTAGACACCGGTTTCCCTGTTCAGCAGCGGATGCCGGTACCGACCCATAATGGGCTGGGAATACTGCTCGGCATAGTGCAGGCCCTGGGCTTTCATTTCCTTGGCTATCAGTTCGGCAAACGAGAGACTGTTCCTGAAGTCGGCATTGCTGCGGGATACGAAGACGGAATAGCCGCTGAAGCGGTCGCTGAAATGGCTCTTCTTGCCCTCGAATTCCCAGTCCTCGAGGAATTTGTTGGGCACGGAGTCATGGTGGATCGACAGGAAGAGGCTGGCAGACAGATCATTGGCCGCGGCCACCCGCCTGACCAGGCTCGCCCTCGCCTTGCCTTCCGTCAGCAGCAACCTTGTCTCGGAAAAACCTTCGGCCTTCAGTTTTTCCTCGATCCGCTGCGCAAGGCGGAGGTTGAAGACGAACTCGGCGACGTTGCGGGCGCTGATCGCGCCTTCCGATTGGGCGGTATGTCCGACATCCAGCACGATCCGGAATTTCGAGGGAACGCACGTGGTTGCGGCCGGCTGCTTCAAAACGGCAGGATGCAAGCCGGCCGGCGACAGCGCAGCAAGCCTTACAGCGTGGCGCTTCGGCGACGCGGCGCGTTTCGCCGGGCCGGCTGGCTTAGGCGCAGCGACGCGCTTCGGCGATTTGCCCTGCTTTGGTGAACTCTTGAACACATCAGACAGCCAGCCGGCATGACCAGGCTCGATCGGCAGCAGCAATAATGCGGCGATCGCGGCGATGGCAATGCGGCGGCAGCGCAAAACGCCGCGGCCTGCCCCGATGATTTTTCTCGTTGGCGACAGCAATCCCGGCTTCCCCCGGAGTGACTTCTGTTCGAATCCCGCGACAGCATAGGACAGCATCCGCCGACTTCAATCCCCTTGACGCGCCTTGACCTCGTTGTATTTGGCAAGCGCCTGTTCAAATTTGGGATTGAACAACCACATCGCGTCCAGAATTTCGCGGAAGGTTGCGGACGTTCTGGCCCTGTCAGCCTGCCCAAAGGCGAACATGCTGTTGTTTCGCAGGTATCGCATGATCGTCGGGTCGGAAACCCTGTATTTGAGCAGATCGCCCGAGGCGAGCGCGGACCGGGTCGGTGCCGGAACGATCTGGATCAGTTCAAAAAGCTTCATCTGGTCGATCGGATTTGGCAGGGCTTTCACGATCGCCGGCACTTGCGGGAAAAGATCAGCGTGGGCGTTCATCAAGGCATCGCGCACGGCGGTCCAGTGGTTGTAGCGATGATCCAGTTGGCCGGCCCGCGCTTCTTCCCTGTCGTCGCGAAGAATCAGCGCAGGATCGAAGGCGGCCACCTTGTTTTTGACGGCGGCCCACTTCTTCCGGCCATTCCGGTCTTCGGATATGCCGGTCTGAAAACTGCCCTTGTACTTGTTCGACCGCGCATTTCCGACGTTTTGATTGCCGTTGGTCTCGGCAAAGAATAGCCCGATGCTGATGCGGCCTGCGGCATCGGCATCCGCCGCATTGAGGCCTTTTGCGCGCGCAATGGCAATTCCGAGATCGACCACGTCCTTGAATGGCGTATCTGAATTCTGCGCGTCGGTGGGCGGCGCCTGCATGAGCGCGAACAGTTTTACGTACTCATCGAGCAGCGGCTCATTGTCGGCATCAAAATACGCCGGCGGGATTGCAAATTTGTTGGGCCTTCCGATCTTGGAGGGAATAGCGTCGGTGAGGTCCTTGGCCGCGCCCAGCATGTTGTTGCGCGCAAGGTAGAGCGCCTGCCCGGGCAGGTTCGGCAGCGGTTGCCTTGAATCGATCTGCGCGCGCCGCTGGGCCAGGACCAGCTCGAAATTCTTCACCGCATTGGTGTAGGTATCGAGCGCATCGGATTGCTTTTTGGTCAGTGTGCCCGGCTGCGCCATTGCGGGGTTCATCAGACCGGGATTGCCGATGGCGCCCGAGACGAGAAGTCCGAGAACAAGAGCGGCACTGCGCGCGGCGGTATGACGTCCTATCCCCATGGCAGCGTCGCCGGCCATCCCGCATTCAATTGCAAACAAACAGGGAGGCGCCAGGCGCCTCCCCATCCTTCGTGCCGACCCGCGCCACCGCGGTTCATCCCTGCGGGATGCGGCTATTTCTGAATGCAGGTATCCGCGGTCGCCCGGGTGCATTCGTCGAGGCCGGTGAATACCGGGTCCTCCACCTTCTTGCCCTCGATCAAATCGATCATGACCGACGGCGCCTTGTAACCCATCTCGAATGGCCGCTGACCGACCAGCGCTTCGACGCGGCCTTCCTTGGCGATCGCGACTTCATCGCCGATGGTGTCGGCGGCGACGATCACCAGCTGCTTGCTGGCGATCTGCGCCTTGTACTGATCCGTGAGTTGACGATAGGGCTGCGGCGCGCCGAACAGCGGCCAGCCACCCTCGATCACGAACGCATCGAGTTTGGGGTTGGCGGTCAGGATATCGGACATCGCCTGAACGCCCTTTGGCCCGTCGTCATTGGTGAAGACCGGGCAACCGGCGATCTCGGTCCAGCCGCCCTCGCCCTTGAGAGTGTCGAGACCCTTCTTGCCGGACAAGGCATCGCGGGTTCCGGAGGCGCGGCGCAGAATATTGTCTGCCGCGGCATTGCCCTCGATCAGGCAGACGGTGCCGCCGTTCGGCTTCGCCTTTTTGAGATATTCGCCGAGCCTGAATCCCATCAGGTAATTGTCGGTGCCCAGATAGGTCTTGCGCAGCGCGGCGTCTTCCTTCTTGAGGTCGGCGTCGAGCGTCATGACAGGGATTTTGGGCTTGGCGGCCTTGATCGCGTTAGCGATCAGCGGCGCGTTCGAAGGCGAGATCGCGATCGCCACGGTATCGGACTTGCCTAGCATGTCGCCTACGATCTGGGCCTCGCCCGCTTCGTCCGAAGTCGAAGCAGGTCCCGTGTAGAAGCAGTGATAGGGAGAATTGGCGTTCTCCTTATTCCATTTTTGGCAGCCTTGATTGATTGCCTCGAAGAACGGGTTGTCGAGGCCCTTGACGACGATGACGAGCTGCTTCTTCTGAGCCATGGCCGATCCGGCCGACAGGCTCATCGCCGCAGCGAGCAGTGCCATGAGTACCTTGTTCATTAGTCCCTCCCAACATTTTGCAGCGGACGTTTATTCGCCCGATTTGCCAGAGATCGTCCGATTCAAAACTTCACGAGCGCAAGGAACCGGTTGATGTGAGGATGGCTTCCAGGTCCCAGCCATCCGCACGACTTCGAGCTTGTCCGCGGATGTGATCCGCAGTGACGTAAGCGTCAGTTACGATAGCTACATCAGAGGTTGAAGGATAATTCGGACGCCTGATGAGTCAACGGGTATGTTCGCGGAAAGATGACGCAGCGTAAGTTTGGTGCGTTGCACCACCTGTAGAAAACTTTTTTGAGGGGTTTGTGAGCCGAGCACCTCATTTTCCACCGGGATCATTGACGGACTACAGGCCCTGTAATTCAATGCTCCACGTCGTTTCAAGAACAAAGCGCACCCCAGCATCGGTCCGCGCAAGGTGAATACCGGAATGGCCCTTCTCGAACTGATAAATGTTTCGAAGCATTTCGGCGCAATTCATGCCCTCACCGACGTATCGCTGTCGCTCGAGCCGGGCCAGGTCATGGGGCTGATGGGCGACAACGGGGCCGGCAAGTCCACCCTGGTCAAGATCATTGCCGGCAATTTTCGCCCCACCCACGGCACGATGCAGATGGAAGGCCAGGAGCTGTCGATGCACCGGCCGATCGAAGCCCGCCGCCATGGAATCGAGATCGTGCACCAGGATCTCGCGCTCTGCGACAATCTCAGCGCCGCCGCTAACGTGTTCCTCGGCCGCGAACTCCGCAAGGGTGTTGGACCGTTCAAGATCCTCGACTATGCCGCGATGTACCGCCGGGCCGGGCAGATTTTCGCCGAACTGCGATCCGAGACGCGGCCGCGCGACCTGGTCAGGCAGATGTCCGGCGGCCAGCGGCAGGCGGTCGCGATTGCCCGCACCCGGATCGGCGACGCCAAGATCGTCCTGATGGACGAGCCGACCGCGGCGATCTCGGTGCGGCAGGTCGCCGAGGTGCTCAATCTCATCCGGCAATTGCGCGACCGCGGCATCGCCATCGTGTTCATCAGCCACCGCATGCCTGACGTGTTCAGCATTGCCGATCGCGTCGTGGTGTTGCGGCGGGGCCGCAAGGTGGCCGACAAGGACGTCGCCGCCAGTTCGCCGGAAGAAGTCACCGGGCTGATTACCGGGGCGATCGAATACGCGTAGCTAAACCGAAAGTCTCGTGAAGGTTTGTTGGATGGAAATTCAGTTCGACGACAACATCAAGCGCGCAAGATTTCCGTTGCTGACCTGGCTGACCTCGCGGCAGGCGTTCTGGGTCTCGGTCGCGGTCATCCTGGCGTGCATTTTCCTGTCGTTCGCGACGAACTCGTTCGCGACCTCGAACAATATTTTCAACGTCGCCCGCAACTTCACCTTCGTCGCGATCATCGCGCTCGGGATGACGATCGTGATCATCACCGGCGGCATCGATCTCTCGGTCGGCTCGGTGCTGTGCCTGTGCAGCATGATTCTCGCGGTCGTGATGCATGCCGGCTACAGCATCGAGATCGGCATCGCCGCCTCGCTTGGAACGGCGCTATTGATCGGCCTGATCAACGGCGTGCTGATCGCCTATCTTGGTATCCCGCCGTTTGTCGTGACGCTGGGCATGCTGTCGATCGCGCGCAGCCTCGCGATGGTCGCCTCCAACAACACCGTGGTGTTCCAGTTCGGCCCGGACCACGACAAGCTGTTGTTTCTCGGCGGCGGCGCCTGGCTGCTCGGGATCGCCAATCCCGTGATCTACATGCTGGCGCTGACGCTGCTGACCGGCTTTCTGCTGCATTACACGCGATTTGGCCGTTACGTCTTCGCGATCGGTGGCAACGAGCATGCCGCGATCGTGACCGGCGTGCCGGTGCGGCGCACCAAGGTCGCTGTCTACATGATCTCGGCGCTGTCGGCCGGCATTGCCGGAGTGATCGAAACCGGCTGGCTCGGCGCCGTCACCACAAATCTCGGCTCCGGTATGGAACTGCAGGTGATTGCCGCCGCGGTGATCGGCGGCGCCAATCTCGCCGGCGGCATTGGCACCGCCTTCGGCGCGCTGATCGGTTCGGCCCTGATCGAGGTGATCCGCAACAGTCTAGGCCTGCTCGGCATCAGCGCGTTCTGGCAGGGCACCTTCATCGGATCGTTCATCATTATCGCGGTCACCTTCGACCGGCTGCGGAATTTCCGGTCGTCGGAATGAGCGCAGGCCTCCACTCGATCAACGACGGACAAGAAGAAAATGACGGGCAAACGCGTGGTATTCACCGGAGGAACCGGCAAGGCGGGCCGGCACGTCCTGCCCCATCTGAAGAGCAAGGGCTACGACCTGCTCAATGTCGACCTCAAGCCATTCGACCATCCCGGCATCAATACGCTGATCGCCGATCTAACGGATAGCGGCCAGGCCTTCAACGCCCTCACCACGCATTTCGGCTTTGACGGCTTTCGAGCCGGCAAGACCCCCATGGCGCCTGACGCGGTGGTGCATTTCGCCGCCATCCCGCGGGTGTTGATCGAGCCGGATAACGAGACGTTTCGGGTTAACACGATCAGCACCTATCATGTGATCGAAGCGGCGGCAAAACTCGGCGTCCGCAAGATCGTGATCGCCTCCAGCGAGACCACCTACGGCGTCTGCTTTGCCGAAGGCGACAAGAACTTCAAAAGCTTCCCGCTCGAGGAGGACTACGACACCGATCCCATGGATTCCTACGGGCTTTCCAAAGTCGTGAACGAGAAGACCGCGCGCGCCTTTGCCATGCGTTATGGCATCGACATCTATGCGCTAAGGATCGGCAACGTCATCGAGCCGCATGAGTACGACCGATTTCCGGGCTTCCTGGCCAATCCGCCGTCGCGAAAACGCAACGCCTGGAGTTATATCGACGCCCGCGACCTCGGCGAGATCGTCCATCTGGCAATCCAGAAGGACGGGCTTGGATTCCAGGTTTTCAACGCCGTCAACGACACCGCCACCGCTGAGATTCCAACCCGCGACCTGCTGGGCCGCTACTGTCCCGGCGTCCCGATCAGGCGCGAACTCGGCGAACACGAGGCGCCGCTGTCGAACCGGAAGGCGCGCGAGGTGCTGGGATTCAGAGAGGCGCACAACTGGCGGAAATACGTCAAGACCGGATAGCGGTTCCGACCCCTTATCGCCACCTCAGTCCTCCCCGCTCAAGTCATTGGTTGCCCTTTGGGCCCGGCGGGAGGATGCTGTCGACCGCAGGCACGATGGAGGACGGCATGAGCAAGCCAGGTCTCGACAATCGCCACCGCAACCATGACGGCGAAATCAGCCACAAGCACGGCAACACCCTGGTCGGTACGTTGCGCAAGATTTACGGACAGGGCTTTGCCGCCGGCTATCCCGCAACCGAGAAGCTGAGCGACGTCCTGCAACAGCTGAACGAAACGTCGCTGAGCCAGCTCCGCCGGGATCATGCGACCGGCCACCTTGAGCACAAGATCACGAATGCCTTGAAGTAGGTATCCGCATGGCGAAGGTTCTGCTCTCAATGCAAGACTTGCAGGCGCGGGCGCTGTCGGAGATTCGGAACCAGCCTGGCTGCATGGACGTTCGCAGGATTTCAATCAATCGCATCACCGGCGAGGGGATTGAAAATAACTGGTCGATGTGCGTGTTGTCCGCGGGCGATGCCGATGCCAACACTGCGGCGCGCGCTGCGCTCAATGTCCAGAGGACCTTGCGCGGCGAGTACAATCTAGCGACGGATCAGGAGGTAACGTGACGGATCGGATAGTGGGTATCATTGGCCTTGGCATCATGGGCGGCGCCATCGCCCGCAATCTGGTCGAACGCGGCTGGCAAGTCGTGGGATTCGACACCGACCCGGCGCGGAGGAGCGAACTTGAGCTTGCGGGAGTGACCATCGTCGACGGCGCAAGCGCCGTCGCATCCCGCGCTTCGATGGTCATGACCAGCCTGCCCAACGCCGACGCCGCCAATACCGTCGCGACGCAAATTGCCGGATGCGGCCAACCCCCGCGCATCGTCATCGAGCTCAGTACGTTCACGATCGCTGACAAACTGCGCTTCAAGGACATCCTCGAGCCTGCCGGTCACATCGCGCTCGACTGTCCGCTCAGCGGAACCGGCGCCCAGGCCGTGGTTCGCGACCTCGTCGTCTATGCAAGCGGCGACAGCGCAGCGATCGCGCGGTGCAGCGGCCTGTTTGCAGACTTTGCCAAGCAGAGCGCCGATCTCGGCGACTACGGCAATGGCAGCCGGATGAAGTTCGTCGCCAACCATCTGGTCGCCATTCACAACGTGGCCTCGGCGGAAGCGATGCTGCTGGCCGAGCGGGCTGGGCTGGATTTGAAACAGGTGATCGAGATGGTCGCCCCCGGCGCGGGCGGTTCGCGGATGTTTCAGATGCGGGCTCCGATGATGGCCAACCGCCTCTATGAGCCCGCCACGATGCGGATCTCGACCTGGAAAAAAGACATGGCGATTATCGCCGAGTTCGCCAGCGATCTCGGCTGCGAAACGCCGCTCTTCACGACGACGCAACCGGTTTACACGAAGGCGATGGCGATGGGATTGGGTAATCAGGATACCGCCGCTGTGTTCGAGGTGCTGAAGGCGAAAGCCACCTGACGGTCATGATCGGTCCGGCCGCCGGTCACGGTGAAAGACCAAGCGGGGCAATGTTTGCGAAGCAAGACAGCGAGGCAAGCCATGGCGAAACCCTTTCCGTCGAAGACCCACATCGGCAACCACATGCTGCATCCGGAAACGCTGATGCTGAACTATGGCTACGATCCGCAACTGTCCGAAGGCGCCGTCAAGCCACCGGTCTTCCTGACCTCGACCTTCGTGTTCAAGACCGCCGAGGACGGACAGGATTTCTTCGACTACGTCTCGGGCCGGCGCGAGCCGCCCGAGGGAATGGGCGCGGGCCTGGTCTATTCGCGATTCAATCATCCCAACAGCGAGATCGTCGAGGACAGGCTGGCCATCTACGAGCGCACCGACAAATGCGCGCTGTTCTCTTCCGGCATGGCGGCAATTTCGACGTCGATCCTCGCCTTCGTCCGCCCCGGCGACGTCATTCTGCACTCACAGCCGCTCTATGGCGGAACCGAAACCCTGTTTTTGAAGACGCTGGCCGGTCTCTCGATCGGATCGGTGGGCTTTGCCGACGGCATCGACGAAGCCGCGGTCACGCTGGCGGCCGAGGACGCCATGCGAAAGGGGCGGGTTTCGATGATTTTCATCGAAACCCCGGCCAATCCCACCAACGGTCTGGTCGATATCGCGATGGTTCGGCGCATCGCCGACATGATCGGCAAGGCACAGGGGTATACGCCGGTCGTCGCCTGCGACAATACGCTGCTCGGGCCGGTGTTTCAGCGGCCGATCGAACACGGCGCGGATTTGTCGCTGTACTCGCTGACCAAATATATCGGCGGTCATTCCGACCTGATCGCGGGCGCGGCACTCGGCTCAAAGGCGCTGATGAAGGACGTCAAGGCGTTGCGAGGCGCTATCGGCACCCAACTGGATCCGCATTCCTGCTGGATGCTCTCCAGGTCGCTTGAAACACTGAGCATCCGCATGGAAAAAGCCGACCAAAACGCGCGGCTGGTGGCGGATTATTTGCGCACGCACGCCAAGGTGGCCAAGGTTCATTACCTTGCTCACCACGACGAGGCGTCAGCGGCCGGCCGCCTGTTCGCAAGGCAATGCACCGGCGCCGGCTCCACGTTCTCGTTCGATATCGTCGGCGGCCAGGCCGCCGCATTCAAATTCCTGAACGCGCTGCAGATCTTCAAGCTGGCAGTGAGTCTCGGCGGTACCGAGTCGCTCGCCAGCCTGCCCGCGAGCATGACTCACTCCGGCGTTCTTTCGGACATCCGCCAGAAGATAGGCATCCTCGACTCGACGATCCGGTTGTCGATCGGAATCGAGCATCCGTCCGATCTGATCGCGGATATCGCGCAGGCTTTGAACGAGGCTTAGTCACGCCGTCGCTCATCTTCAACGCCGCTCTCCGACAAGGTGACCCGTGGTGGGCTGGGGGGCTGAACAAGGTCCACCCTGTCGGAAGCGCGCTGTCCTCTGCTGGAATTCTCCAACACAGTACCTAACATAAGATCAAAAACTTTCGCCAAGCACTATTGTCCTAAGGGGCACCAATAGGTCAAAGGCGCGGTCCCTTCCTCGGCCTTCGACGGCACAAAGTGCGCTTTTCGATGGCTCAGCTTCCACTTGCCGCGGAACCAGTTGTCTTCAACACGTCTGCCGTCCTCGGCCCTCGAGATAGATGCGCGCCGCATTGCCGCCGAAGATGGCTGCCTTTTCGCCTGGCGAAAGATCGGCCAGCAAGCTCTCCGTGGCCGCGAACCATCTTCCATAACCTCCCGCCAGATTGACCACGGGCCAGTCGCTTCCCCACAGCAGCCGTTGCGGGCCAAAGCTTTTTTCGACGTGATCCACCGCCCGGCGCAGATCCGCGACCTGCCAGTCCGGCGCCGCCTCCGTCACCAGTCCCGACAATTTGCAGACGATGTTCGGGCGCTCGGCCAGCAGGGCGATATCGCGTTGCCAAACCGCGATCTCGCCGGTTGCAAGCCGCGGTTTGCCGCAATGGTCGAGCACGAATGTCAGGCCGGGATGGCGGTCAACCACGCGCAACAGTCGCGGCAAATGACGCGGCAGCACCAGCGCATCGAAAACCAGGCCGCATCTCGCCATTGCCGTAAGTAGCGGCGTCAAGGCCGGGCCCAACAGCCAATCGTCGTCAGCGATGTCCTGA
>Ga0310811_10001171_pt1 | contig 33547 bp, 27 predicted proteins | sample YCmetagenome_FD_207642 | JGI IMG/M metagenome (GOLD analysis project Ga0310811, IMG submission 207642) | Soil microbial communities from experimental microcosm in Duke University, North Carolina, United States - YC | ecosystem: Engineered > Artificial ecosystem > Soil microcosm > Unclassified ...
GCGCAGCTTCTCGGATCTCGCCGCGTTCGGCTGGTCGCAACAGACGTTCACCGGCGAAGTGCCCGAGCTGGTGCAGGGGCGGTCCGTGACGCCGAACTTCTTCCATACCCTCGGCCTCGCTCCGTTGCTGGGACGCACGTTCACCCCCGCGGAGGCGGCCCCCGGGGGCCCGAACGTCATCGTGCTGGGCTACGGATTGTGGCGCCGTCGTTTCGGCGGGGACTCCGGCATCGTGGGCCGCTCCATCCCCGTGGCCGGCGGGAGCGCGCTCGTGCTCGGCGTGATGCCCCGGGAGCTGCGATCGATGCCGTGGGGAGCGGAAGAGTTCTGGGAGCCGATGCGGCTCAACGAGAGCGATCGCTCGCGCGGCGGGCGCTACATCATGGTGGTCGGCCGCCTGAAGCCGGGGGTCACACAAGCAGCCGCACAGTCGGAGATGGACGTCATCACCCGGAGCCTGCAGCAGGAGTATCCCGCCTTCAACACCGGGTGGACCGCGAACGTCGTGACGTTGGCCGATCAGATCGTGGGATCCGCCCGCCGCGCCCTGCTGGTGGTGCTCGGCGCCGTGATCCTCGTCTTGCTCATTGCCGCCGCGAACGTCGGCAACCTCGTCCTGGCGCGCGTCGAAGGCCGGCAGCGCGAGCTCGCGGTGCGCACCGCGCTGGGAGCGTCCCGGGCGCGCCTCGTGAGTCAGTGGCTCGCCGAGAGCATCCTGCTCGCGGTCGCCGGAGGGACAGCCGGTATGGTTCTGGCGCGCTGGGGTGTGGATCTCCTGGTGGCCCTCGCCCCGCCCTACGTCCCCCGTCTCGAGGAAATCGCGGTCGACACCCGGGTGCTCGCCGTTGCGGCGTTCGTGTCGATCGCTGTGGGGATCGGTGCGGGCCTCCCGGCCGCGCTCGGCGTCACCACGCAAGGGCTCGCGGTGGGGTTACGGAGTGAGAGCGGCCGGACCACGAGCGACCGGCTGGCGCGTCGCTGGCGGGACGGGCTCGTCGTGGTGCAGGTATCCCTCGCCCTCGTGCTGCTCAGCGTGGCGGGCCTCTTGGTGCGCTCGCTGCAGCGGTTGTCGTCCGTCGCACCGGGATTCGATGTCTCGCATCTCACGACGATGGCGATCGATCTTCCCGGCACCACCTATACCGACTCGGCGCGACTCACGAGCTTCTACGCCCAGCTCGCTGAGCGCGCACGCGCGTTGCCGGGGGTGTCGGACGCCGGGGCCACGAGCCTCGTCCCGCTCGTCCCGATGAACTCGGCGACGCGCTTCACGATCGTAGGCCGCCCGGAGCCGAAGCCCGGCGAGTGGACGAGCGCGGACATCCGCACCGTCGATCCCGGGTACTTCGCCACGATGCGCATCCCCCTCGAGCGCGGCCGCGCCTTCGCCGGGGCGGACCGCGCGACCAGCCCCCCGGTCATCGTCATCAATGAGACGATGGCCCGCAAGTTCTGGCCCGGAGCCGATCCGGTGGGCTCGCGAGTGCAGGTGAGCTGGACCCACCCCGAGGAGCATCCGGAGATCGTGGGCGTGGTGGGCGACGTGCGCGGCAGCGCGCTCGATGCCGACGTGCACCCGACGATTTATTTCGCGTACGCCCAGGAGCCGACCGGGTCGATGACGCTCGTGGTGCGCCATGGCGGCGAGCCGGGCCCGCTCGTCGCGGCCGTGCGCGACATCGTGCGGGACCTCGACCGCGACGTCCCCCTCACCGACGTGGCGACGATGACGACCCGCGTGCAGCGCTCGATGGCCGATCGTCGCTACCCGATGCTCCTGCTGTCGGGATTCGCCGGGCTCGCGATGCTGCTCGCCGCTGTGGGGCTGTACGGACTGCTGTCGTACGTCGTGTCGCGGCGCACACGGGAGATCGGCGTCCGCATGGCGCTGGGCGCCGATCACTTGATGGTGCTCCGCTTGGTGCTGCGAGACGGCGTGCGTCTGACGCTCATCGGCGTGGCAGCGGGTGTGGTCGCCAGTATCGCCGCGGCGCGCGCGCTCGGGCATCTGCTCTATGGCGTGGGCCCCACCGACCCGCTCACGTTCGCGGCGGTCGGCCTGCTGCTCGTTGTAGTCGCCACGATCGCCAGCTACCTCCCCGCCGCCCGTGCGACGCGGGTAGATCCGGTGGTGGCGTTGAGAACCGAGTAATCAGACATCAGACGTCAGACATCAGTCAGTCCGGGTCGACGGTTTCGCTGACGTCAGATGTCTGATGTCTCAAGAAAGGATTCCAATGGAAGCCCTGTTCCAAGACATCCGCCACGCTCTCCGCCAGCTCGCCAGGAGCCCGGGGTTCACCGCCGTCGCGGTGCTGACGCTCGCGCTCGGCATCGGGGCCAACACCGCGATCTTCAGCGCCGTCGACGCCGTATTGCTGCGGCCGCTGCCCTATCCCCAGTCGGATCGGCTGGTGGACCTGTCGGCTCAAAACACAGAGCCCGTGCGCTTCGCCATCTCCTATCCCGACCTGCTCGACTTCCGCGCCTTGACGCATGACTTCACGGGCGTCGCGGGATACAGCTCGCAGCTCTACAACCTGACCGGTGCGGGGGATCCCCGAGAAGTTCAGGCGGCGTTCGTCACCGCCGACCTGTTCGACGTGCTCGGCGTCCACCCGACGATCGGCCACAGCTTCACGCCGCAACAGGAGAACGATCCGGTCGCGTTGGTGAGCTACGCGCTCTGGGCGCAGAGCTTCGGGCGCGATCCCGCGATCCTGGGCAAGGCGATCGCGCTCGACGGCAAGAGCTACACCGTGATCGGGGTGATGCCGCCGGCATTTCACTTCCCCACCGACGGGATCGAGGTGTGGACCCCGATCGGCGGCATTCGGGCGACCGAGCCGCAGGCGCTGACGATGCGCGATCTCCACGTCTTGAACGGCGTCGCACGCATGGCCGCCGGCGTACCGCTGGCGCGCGTGCAGAGCGACCTCGACGTCCTCGCCAGGCGTCTCCAGGCCGAGCAGGCGAACGACACGAGCTCGCGGCGGATCATCGCGATCGGCCCGGGCCCGGGAGGAGGCGGGGGCGGGGGGGGCGGGGGCGGTCCGCGCGTCAGCTCGGGGCCGTTGGATGCGATCCAGTTCAACGCCGTCCTGCTGCGCGATGCCGCCATCGGTGACGTGAGCGGCCGGCTCTGGGTCCTGCTCGGCGCCGTGGGGCTGGTCTTGCTCATCGCCTGCGCCAATGCGGCCAATCTTCTCCTGGCCCGCGCGGCGACGCGGGGACGCGAGATGGCGATCCGGCGCGCGTTGGGGGCCGGACGCGGCCGCCTGATCCGGCAGCTGCTCACGGAGAGCGTGGTGCTCGCGCTCGTCGGCGCGGGGCTGGGGCTCGTTGTGTCCAAGTGGGGGCTCGACGCGCTGCTCGCCCTGTGGCCGCGCGCCCTGCCCCGCAGCCACGAGGTCGGGCTCCATCCCGGCGTGCTCGCGTTCACGGCGGCGCTCGCGCTCCTGACCGGCATCGCGTTCGGTCTGGCCCCGGCGCTGCGCGCCACCGCGACGCGCATCGAGGACGGTTTGCGCCAGGATAGCGCAGGGAGCACCGGCGGCCGGCGCCAGCGGGTGCAGCACACCCTCGTCGTGGTCGAGATGGCGCTCGCACTCGTGCTCCTCGTCGGCGCGGGGCTCCTGGTGCGCAGCTTCGCGGCACTCAACGCCGTGAGCCCGGGATTCGACACGCGCGACGTCCTCGCCGGGCGGATCCGCTTGACGCCCTCGCGCTACCCGACACCACCGCAGCAGAAGACGTTCTTCGAGGCCGTGCAGAGCGCGCTTGCCGGACGTCCCGACGTCACCGGGGTCGCGATCTCGGAAACGATGCCGCTGTCGGGAGGGATCCGGGTCGTCGCGTTCGACCCGCATCCGGTCCGGCCCGACTACCCCGAGCCATATTTCGCGGCGTTCGAGAGCGTCGTGGCGCCCGAGTACTTCAGCACGATGCGCATCCCGATCCGGCGCGGGCGCGGGTTCGGACCTGAAGACCGGGTCGGCGCTCCGGCAGTCGCGGTCGTGAGCGCGCGCTTCGCCAGCGCGCTGTGGCCCAATCAGGATCCGATCGGGAAACAATTCCCGTTCAGGGGCCCGCGCGAGCCCGCCCGGCCGGTGACGGTGGTCGGCGTGGTCGATGACCTGCGCAGTGCGTCGCTGGAGCAACCCAACCCCCTTCCCACGCTGTACTTGTCGTCGGTGCAGGAGGCGGGTCAGCCGGAGATGTGGGTGGTGATGCGGTCGAGTCGCGGCGCACCGCTGGCCCTCATCGGCGCGCTGAAGGATGCGGTGAAGCTCACCGATCCGGAGCAGCCGATCGGAGATCTCGTGAGCCTGGAGCAGCTGATCGGACGCCAGACGGCGGCGCGCCGCTTCAATACGACGCTGCTCGGCATCTTCGCGCTGCTCGCGGTCGGTCTGGCGCTGGTGGGGATCTACGGTGTCACGAGCTACGCCGTGGCGCAGCGGCAGCGCGAGCTGGGCATCCGGCTCGCGCTGGGCGCCGGGCCAAAGGATGTCGTCCGGCTGCTCCTGGGCGAGAGCCTCACGCGCGTCGTGGTCGGCGTCGTGCTCGGCCTCGCGATCGCGCTGGTTGCGAGCCGCGCGCTCGCGTCGATGCTGTATGGGGTGGAGCGGTGGGATCCGGTGACGTTCGCCGGGACGGCGCTGCTGCTGGGCGTGGTGGCCGTCGTGGCGACGTGGGTGCCGGCGCGCAAAGCGACGCGCGTCGATCCGATGGTGACGCTGAGGGCTGAATAGGGATCCGGGATCCCGGACACGCTTGACGAGGATCACACATGGACGCTCTGCTGCAAGATCTCCGCTACACCATCCGCAGCCTCGCCAAGAGCCCGGGGTTCACGCTCGGCGTCGTGTTGACGCTCGCGCTCGGCATCGGCGCCAACGTCACGATGTTCTCGATCGTCGACCGAATGCTGTTTCGGGCGCCGCCAATGCTGCGCGATCCCTCCGCGACACACCGCGTGTACCTGGCGCAGACTTACCGCGGCGTGGAGAACGCGGATGCCAGCATGCAGTATGCGCGCTATGTCGATTTGACCGCGGGGACTACGTCATTTGCCCGCACCGCGACATTCACGGAAGACGACATCGCGGTCGGCGTCGGCACCGACGCGCGGGAGCTGCGGATCGGGATCGTCAGCGCGAGCTTCTTCGGGTTCTTCGACGCGCCGCCGGCGCTGGGCCGCTACTTCACCACCGCCGAGGACGCGCCGCCCGCCGGCACGGCAGTCGCGGTGTTGGGATATGGATTCTGGCAGACCCGCTACGGTGGGCGCTCGGACATCCTCGGATCGACACTGCAAATCGGGCCAGTCATCTACACTGTCATCGGGGTCACGCCGCAGGGATTCACCGGCCTGTGGCCCAACCAGCCGCCGGTGGCGTACATCCCCGTTTCCACCTATGCGGGTGCACTGGCCGCCGGGTTCATGCAAAACGAGCGCTGGTGGACCACCTACAGCTGGGACTGGACCTCGATGCTCGTGCAGCGCAAGCCCGGGGTCAGCACCGCCACGGCGTCCGCGGATCTGACGCGTGCCTTCCTCCGGAGCTTCGAGGCCGAACGGGCCGGCGACCCAACGCTCTCGCCGGCCGCCCTCGCACGGCCGCACGGCATCGTCGCCTCGGTCTTGAGCGAGCGCGGGCCGAACGAGTCGAGCTTCGCCAAGGTGGCGACGTGGGTCTCGGGAATCGCGGTGATCGTGCTGCTCATCGCCTGCGCCAACGTAATGAACCTCCTCCTGGCGCGGGCGTTGCGGCGGCGCCGTGAGATCGCGATCCGCCTGGCCCTCGGCGTGACGCGCCGGCGCCTGCTGTCGCAGCTCCTCACGGAGAGCCTGGTGCTCGCGGCTGGCGGCGGCGCGCTGGGGGTGATTATCGCGGAGTGGGGTGGGACGGTGCTGCGCGGGCAGTTTCTCGCGGGATCAGCGGACGTGAGCGTCCTGGCCAACGAGCGCACGCTGCTGTTCGCCGGCCTGGCGGCACTCTGCGCCGGTGCGCTCACCGGACTCGTTCCCGCCCTCCGGGTGCTGCGACTCGACCTCGCCACCGATCTCAAGGCCGGCATCCGCGAGGGCACCTACCAGCGATCCCGCACCCGCGCCGTGCTCCTCGTCGCTCAGTACGCGCTCTCCGTCACTCTGCTCGTCGGGGCGGGACTCTTCGTACGCAGCCTGCGCCAGGTGCGCGACGTGCGCCTCGGATACGACGTCGATCCCGTGATGATCGTGGACCTGAACATGCGCGGGGTGCAGCTCGACAGCGCGCAGCGCGTCGTGCTGCGCCGCAACCTGCTGGACCGAGCCCGGTCGATTCCCGGCGTCCAGCATGTCTCGCCGCGCGTCTCGGTGCCGTTCCTCGGGCGGATGAGCGTCAGCCTGTACGTGGGCGGGATCGATTCGGTGCGACGGCTGGGACGCTTCCTCCTGAATGCAGTCGGTCCCGACTACTTCGCCACGATGGGGACGCGGCTCGTGCGCGGACGCGGCATCTCCGACCAGGATGTCGCGAGTGCGCCCGGCGCAATGGTGGTGAGCGAGGCGATGGCCGGAGTGCTGTGGCCCGGCCGGGAGGCGATCGGGCAGTGTGTCCACGTCCGCTTCGAGACGGCTCCCTGCACCTACGTCGTCGGTGTCGCCGAGAACATTCACTCGCAGCGCCTCGGTGACGATCCCACGTTCTCGTATTACCTGTCGTCGGCTCAATGGGACCCGGGAAACGGCGGCCTGTTCGTTCGCGTGGCCGGGCCGGCGCGCCAGCTCGCCGAGACGGTGCGGCGACGTCTCCAGGAGGTCATGCCCGGCGCATCGTATGCCGTGATAACGCCGTTTGCGGATGTACTCGGCCGAGAGACGCGGTCCTGGCACCTGGGGGCCACGATGTTCCTCGCCTTCGGTGCCCTCGCCGTCGTCCTCGCGGCGATCGGTCTCTACAGCGTGCTCGCGTACACCGTGGCGCAGCGCACTCACGAGCTCGGTGTGCGCGCCGCGCTCGGAGCGGACCAGCGGGACCTGATTGCGATGGTGGTGCGGGAGGCGTTCACCGTCGGCGTCACCGGCATCGCCATTGGGACGTTGATCGCGCTCGCCGGCGGCCGCTGGCTGGGACCCTTACTATTCCGGGAATCGCCGCGCGACCCGCTCGTCTTCGGGGCGGTCGCGGCCTTGTTGCTCGGCATCGCGGCGTTGGCGAGCTTCGTGCCTTCCCGCCGGGCGGCGGGGGTGGATCCGGTGGTGGCACTGCGAACTGAATGACCGGTGGTCGGTGGCCGGTGGTCTGTGGCCAGTGAGGTCCTCGACTGACCACAAGCTGCTGATTGCCGATCATGCGTGAATTAGACGTGCTTGGCGGGGTTCCGATGATGCTGGCTGGTGCGAGAACACGAGGATGGGACGACTCCAACAGGAAGCAATTCATGCCCATCTCCTCTCGTGTCTGCATCCGCACGTATCGTGACCTGTCCGTCTGGCAGCGGGCGATGGATCTCGTCGTGCTCGCCTATCAACTTGGTAAGCGACTGCCGAAAGAAGAGCTGTACGGACTGATCAGTCAGATTCGACGAGCAGCGACGTCCATCCCAGCTAACATCGCAGAGGGACAAGGACGCCGTTACACCGCTGAGTTTCTAAACTTTCTTGGCATTGCGAACGGATCACTGATGGAACTCGAAACCCATATCATTGCTTCACAGCGTCTCGGGTTTGTGAATGAGGCCGACGTGAAGGAAAGCTTGGAGGTCGCCGCACACGTCGGGCGGATGCTGGCAGGGCTGATGCGTCGGCTCGAGGAGCGAACACCACGCACGCGACATCACCGGCCACCGACCACTGGCCACCGACCACTCTGAGGATAAACCATGTTCGCCCTTGTTCTCTCTCTCGCCCTGGCGCAGAACCAGCATCCCGACACCGCGACGTTCATCACGCGCCTCGGCACGGACACCATCGCCATCGAGCAATTCACCTTCGATGGCCGGGTGCTCGACGGCGTGAGCGTTATGCGCTCACCCAACGTCTCAGTGCATCGTTATCGCGCGGTGTTTGGTGCCGGCGGCGTCGATAGTCTGACGTTAGCCGAAGGTCCGGCAGGCACGCCCGCGCGAACGGTGACGACGTATCGCTACACCGATGACAGCGTGCAGGTCGAGACCCGGCGGGACTCCTCGACCAGACGCCAGAGCACCGGTGTCCACGGCCGGCCCCTGCCCTTTGCACCGGACGTCCTCGGACCCTGGGAGGTCGCCCTGCGGGGCGCACTCGCTGCGGGCACGGGCGATCCGCAGCTGTCGCTGTTTACCGGCAGCGAGACGATCCGCTACACCGTGCATCGGCTCGGTGCGGACTCGCTGCATCTGGCGATCGAGAATGGTGACTTTGGGCCATTGGTCGCCCGGATGGACGGCGCCGGCCGGTTGCAGTCACTCGACCTCCGCGCCACGACCGACAAGTTCCTGGCCGAGCGGGTCGGTGCCATCGACATCGACAGCATGACCGCCGTCTTCGCCGCCCGAGAGATGGCGGGCAAGGGACTGGGCAACCTGTCCCCCCGGGACACCGCGCGCGCGACCGTCGGCGGCGCCCACATCCAGATCGACTACGGCCGCCCGATGAAACGTGGCCGCGTGATTTTCGGCAACGTCGTCCCATGGGACACGGTGTGGCGCACCGGCGCCAACCAAGCGACGCAGTTGATCACCGACAAAGCCCTCGCAATCGGTGGTACGGCCGTCCCCGCAGGGACCTACAGTCTCTTCACCATACCCTCCTCCAAGGGATGGCAGCTGATCATCAACAAACAGCACGGCCAGTGGGGCACGGATTACGACGCGAAACAGGATCTGGCGCGGATCCCAATGCGCCTCCGCACGCTCCCGACTCCCATTGAGCGCTTCACGATCCTGACTCGTGATTCGAACCTTGTGATTTCGTGGGACCAGGCAGAAGCATCCGTCGACATGAAAGCCCGGTGATAGCTTACTCCAGTGCCATCGCTCCCCACACGGCTACTAGTCGCCGATGATGACCCAGCGGTTCTGGAAGCCCTGCGACTGCTCCTCAAGGGAGAAGGCTATCAGGTAGAAACTGCCACTTCTCCAGGTGGAGTCCTAGCCGCCGTCGAGTCGCGCGACTTCGACGCCCTGCTGATGGACATGAACTACACCCGCGATACGACGGGCGGGGTCGAAGGCCTCGACCTCCTCTCCCGACTCCAGGGGCTCGACGCCACGCTCCCCGTGCTCGTCATGACCGCCTGGGGATCGATCGAAGGTGCCGTCGAAGCGATGCGGCGCGGCGCGCGTGATTACATCGAGAAGCCGTGGGACAACGCGCGACTGTTGCAGCAGCTGCGCACCCAGATCGAGCTGGGACGCGCCATCCGCACGAGCCAGCGACTCGAGAGCGAGAACCGCTCGCTGCGCCGCGACGGCTCGCCCGAGCTGATCGCGACCTCCCCCGCGATGCTCCCCGTACTCCGCCTGATGGAGCGGGTCGGCCCGTCCGACGCCAACGCCCTGATCACCGGGGAGCACGGCACCGGCAAGGAGGTCGTCGCCCGCTGGCTGCACGCGGCCTCGGCGCGTGCCGGCCGCACCCTCGTGACCGTGAACCTCGGCGGGCTCGCCGAAGGCGTGTTCGAGAGCGAGCTGTTCGGCCACAACAAGGGCGCCTTCACCGACGCCAAGACCGACCGCATCGGCCGCTTCGAGATCGCCGACGGCGGCACGCTGTTCCTCGACGAGATCGCGAACCTCTCCCAGTCGCAGCAGGCGAAACTGCTGCGCGTGCTGCAGACGGGAGAATTGGAGCGCGTCGGCTCGTCCAAGACGCGCAAGGTCGACGTGCGCATCCTGTCCGCCACCAACGCCGACGTCGCCGCTGAGGTCGCCGCTGGACGATTCCGTGAGGACCTGTTGTTCCGCATCAACACGATCGAGATCCGCCTGCCGCCGCTGCGCGAGCGGCGCGACGATATCCCGCAGCTCGCCGCGCACTTCCTCACCGAGTACGCGACCCGCTACCGCAAGCCGGTCAACAAATTCCACGCCGACGCGATGCGGGCGCTGCTCGGCTACGGGTGGCCCGGCAACGTGCGCGAGCTGGCGCATGCCGTCGAGCGGGCCGTGCTGCTCGCCGAGGCCGACACGGTGCGCACCGTCGATCTGAACCTGCGGCCCCTGGGCGACGGCCCGGGGCGGCTCGAGGACCTGAGCCTCGAAGAGGTGGAGCGCGTGCTGATCCAGAAGGCGCTCGCCCGCGCCGCCGGGAACGTCAGCACCGCGGCCAAGGCGTTGGGCCTCTCGCGCAGCGCCCTCTACCGGCGCCTCGAGCGCCACGGCCTCTGAAGAAGAAACGGCGTCAGCGCTCGCACGAGTCGCAGGTCACCCGCCTCGCCCTCCTGGGCGGGCTCCCCGCCGTCCTGCTGGCGCTCTGGCTGCTCTTCTCCGGCGATTCGAGCGATCGCGTGCGCTGGACCTTCGGCGTCCTGATCATCGTCTGCTGGCTCGTGTTCGCGCTCGCCCTGCGCGAGCGGGTGGTGCGGCCGCTGCAGACCCTCTCCAACATGCTGGCGGCGCTGCGCGAGCAGGATTACTCGCTGCGCGCCCGGCGCCCCAACACCGAAGACGCCCTCGGCCTGGTGATGCTCGAGCTGAACGTCCTCACGGACGAGCTGAAGGAGCGGCGGCTCGGCGCGCTCGAGGCGACCGCACTGCTGCAGCGCGTCATGGGAGAGATCGACGTGGCGGTGTTCGCGTTCGACGAAGCGGCGGCGTTGCGTCTCGTGAACACCAGCGGCGAGCGCCTGCTGGGGCAGAGCGCCGAGCGGCTGCTGGGCCGGACCGCCACGGAGCTGGGACTGGGCGAGTGCCTCAAAGGCGATGCCCCGCGCGTGATCAATCTCGCCTTCCCCGCGTCGAGCGGCCGCTGGGAGGTGCGCCGCGGCGCGTTTCGCCAGGGCGGCCGGCCGCACCAGTTCATCGTGCTGGCCGACGTGAGCCGCGCGCTGCGCGAAGAGGAGCGCCGTGCCTGGCAACGGCTGATCCGCGTGCTGGGACACGAGATCAACAACTCCCTTACACCCATCAAGTCGGTGGCGCAGCAGCTCCAGCAGCTCGTCTCCGGCAACGGCTCGAGCGAGCTGTCGCGCGAAGATCTCGACAAGGGGCTCGAGCTGATCGCGAAGCGCTCGGAGTCGCTCACGCGGTTCCTGTCGTCCTACGCGCGGCTCGCGCGCCTGCCGCCTCCCAAAGTCGGGAAGGTCGACGTTCCGACTTGGGTGCAGCGCGTCGCCCGGCTCGAGACCCGACTCCCCGTCACCGTGACCCCCGGCCCCGCCGCCACGCTACGTGCCGACGGCGACCAGCTCGATCAGCTGTTGATCAACCTGATCGCGAACGCCGCCGATGCCGCGCTCACGACGGGCGGAGGTGTCCGGGTGCGGTGGGGACCATCGGCGCAACAGGAATTCGAGGTCGTAGTGGAGGACGACGGCCCCGGTCTTCCCGAGACGTCGAACCTCTTCGTGCCGTTCTTCACGACCAAGCCCACCGGGTCGGGGATCGGGCTCGTGCTGTCGCGCCAGATCGCCGAGGCGCACGGTGGCCGCCTGACGATCGCCAACCGCACCGACGGCACGCACGGCTGCGTAGCGCGGTTACAGCTGCCGGCTGCGTAATCGCCTCGCCTGCGACCCTTTCGGCGCTCGGGGCATCACTCAGGGACCGTGCGCCGAATCGCCCTCACTGCCGTGAATCTGGTCGCGCTGGTTGCCGCAACGGCCCGTGCGGCCCAGGCGCCGGCGACGATTCGTATCGACTCGCGTGTGCTGCATGAGACCCGCCCGATCGACGTCGCGCTTCCCGCGAGTTATGCGTCGAGCGAGCGACATTATCCGGTGCTCGTCGTCCTCGACGGTGAATCCCTGTTCCCCGTTGCCGCCGCCCTGACGCGTTTCTACGCCGCTGTAGGACAGCTCCCGGAAATGATCGTCGTCGGCATTCCCAACAGCGACCGCACGCGCGACCTGTCCCCGGCTCCCATCGCCGGCTTCCGTCCACCCCCCGAGCTGGGTGACACGTTCGGCGGGGCGGAGCGATTCCTCGCCTTCCTCTCGGACGAGCTGCTCCCGTACCTCGATCGTACGTACCGCACAGTCCCGATGAGGACGCTGGTCGGCCATTCCATCGGTGGGACGTTCGCCCTGTTTGCCCTGGCGCGCCGCCCCGAGGTGTTCACGGGCTATCTGGTAATGGAGCCGGCTACGTGGTGGAACCACGAACAAGAGATCGCAGACGCCTCGGGCGAACTGCAGCGACCGGCGGCGCGGCGAGCCCGCGTCGTGACGGTCAACGGCCCTGGCCTCGGCGTCGATACCACCGGTTGGGGAGGCACTACACCGCTGGTGCGACACATCACGACATCGGGTGGCGAGACGCACGTCAGCATGCCGGTCGCCGGGCTCATGCGAGGGCTGCGGACGATGTTCGCCGACTTCGTGCCGACGTCATGGCGGCCGGGCACCCGGCCCATCAGCATGCTCGATCGCTTCGACTCGCTCTCGCAACGGGTCGGCTACGACGTGACGATCCCGGAAGAGACATTCGGGTTGGTGATCCGGATGTCGCTCGACGGTCGGTTCTTCGACGACGCCGACCGCGTCCTGGATCGAATGGAGCGCACGCTGGGCGTCTCAGCGGAAAGCCGCGAGTTCCGCGCACGGCTGGCGCACGAGCGTGGCACGCCGGCCCCCGCCGGGTTCGTCCCGCTCGTGATCCCCGCGCACCGGCCGACGGCCCGGGAGGCCGCCGCGTTTCTCGGACGGTGGGAGAGCGTTCGCCCGGTCGAGCGGGGGAAGCACGAGCTGGAGTTTCGCGCTGCGGGCGACACGGTGGTCGCGTTGAGCCGATTTCAGCCCCCTGGCGCGCCGGAGCCGATCGAGAGCTACTGGACGATGATCCAGGTCACTTCCGACGGCACACTCGAGGTGGGCAGCGACTGGCTGCACGGCGTCCCCGCCCTGCTCGTGTTCCGTTGCCGCGTGCTGGCCGACGGAACGATGACCGTGGCGCGCGAGACCCGGGGGTTTGTGCGGCCTGCGGGGGCGCCGGATGATTCCGAGCTGCTGCGGTATCGCCGGCTCAGTCCTTAACCGACGTTTATTCCGTATCGCCTGCGCCGCGGTGCTTGGGCTTGCGCTGGTAGGCTTTCTTTGACCTGTGCACCTTGTGCGACGGGACCTTGAGCCGCTGCTTCGTCGGCGCCTTGGGGTTCGGTATCCGCACCGTCAGCTTCTTCTTCTCGCGGCGACTCATCCGGCGAGGCGCCGGCGGATTTGCTTGACGTGGTGGCGCGCGTGCCGCAGATGGAATTCCATCCACTCGGGAAGTGTGAGATCACCCAGCCGCGGGTGCTTCACGAAGAGATCCCGCGCACGCGCCGGCAAGAGCAGCCGCCCGATTTCCTGAATCCGCTCCACACCCTTGCGGAAGTGCATCTCGGCGGCGCCGCGCTCCACACGTTCTGCGGGCACCGATCGGTCGGGCGCCTGCATGAATGGCGGAAACACACCCATGTCCAGTACCAGGATTCGGGCGATACGCTCGCGCACTTTCAGCGGCCGGCGCACCATCGGGTCACGGGCCCGGCGGTCTTCGAAACCCGACGCGCTCCATTCCAGACCCAATGCCAGGTGCTCGACGATTTGCGCCGAGCACCAGTGCCCGGTGGGCGCCTTGTACCAGTCCACCTCGGGTCGATCCTTGAGGGGAGCGAGGACGATTTCGGGAAGGTCTGCGAATTGGGCCATTGGTGAGCTCCTCGTCTACTCGCGAGTAACACTCGCGGCTCGGCTACCTGTCACCGATGGTGACGTCGCTGCTCAGAATGTGTCGCCCTCGGCGACAGATAGCCGAGTCGCGGCTCTCAGCCGCGAAAAAACGTTCACCCCCGCTCCTCCACAAAGAGCCGCCGCACCCGATCCCCGTCGGCGATGAACTGATCGAGCTGGTCGGGCGCCGGGAGCCGCCCGGTGCGCCACCAGAGGAGGCGACTCCCGGATCCCGCGAGGTGATGCCGCGGGACGGTTCCATCGGGACCCGCAGCGACGAGATACGCCCGCCGGGCGGGCGAGAACAGCGTGCGTACCGCCGCCTCGTCGTCCCCCTGCAGCTCGTATCCCCGGGAGAACTCCTCGTCTCCCTCGAAATCGAAATCCTGGGCTCCGAAGCGCTGCGCCACCCGGCGCCAGAAGCCTTCCGGCGCGAGTGAAAATCGCGGCAGGGTGAGCCCGGGCATCTCCCAGAGCATCATGGCGAGCCGGTGGCGGTGGCTGCTCTGGCCGCCGCCCGTGACGTAGACGTAGTCGAACGCCGTGAACGGCGTTCCCCCCACCTGACCGCTGATGGTGCCGCCCCAGGTGCGGCCGTGCCCGCGCGTGAAGATCGGAAACACCTCCGCGAGCTCCTGCTCGGCCCCCGCACGTTTGCGCTCGAACCGGTAGCCGCGCTGCTCCGTGTACTGTTGCAGCGCTTCAGTGCGGCGCCGCTCGGCGACGAACAATGCGCCGAGAATCCCCGCGGGAACGGCGACGGCGGCAGCGATGATGGCGGCTGGGGGAATCACACGCCCGGCCTAAAAACCGATACCTTGTGTGCGACCGCTCATGCCCGGATTCTAGAGGTGAACTTCCTGCGTCGCCACCCGCTCGCGGTGATCCTCACCATCCTCGTGATCGCAGGCGCGTTCGCACCGCTTCCCGCCATCGTCGACGCGGTCACCGGCGCCCCGGCGGGCGACGCCGAGGTGACGCGTCCGGTGCTCTACGTCCTGGCCGCGCCGGTGTCGAGCGTCCTCGACGCGGTGACGTTTCTGAGCATGGCGCGCGCGATCTGGTTTCTCGTCTGCTGGATCGTTGTGCTGGCGGGGGTCGGCGCGACGCTGCCGGGCACGCGGCGTCGGCGGATCTTCCGCGGCGTGCTGGGAGTCCTGGCGCCATGCGCCGTCGCGGCGGCCGCGGTGCTGCTTCCCCGCCCCGTTCCACGGCTCACGACCGCCGAGCTGCCCGAGAGCGGCTTGACGATCGTCGATTACCATTCCCACACCGAGCGCTCGCACGACGGGCGACCCGGCTGGACACTCGAGCGGCTCGCTGAATGGCACGCGGACCAGGGCTTCCAGGCGGCGTACGTGACCGATCACAACGCCCCGTACGTCGGTTCTAACGACGATGGACCGATTCCGCTCCTTCCCGGAGAGGAGCTGAGCGTCTATCGCCAGCATATCGTGGCGCTGGGCACGGTCAACCAGTTCGATCTCACACCCTACTCGCACGACACACCCGGCATGATCGGCCTCTTCGGCGCGCTGCACGCACAGGGGGCGCTGGCCATCGCCTCGCTCCCCGAATACTGGCGGAGTCACTTCGACGACCTGGAGCAGTTCGTGGCCGGGGGCGTGGACGGCTTCGAGATCGTCAACTGTGCGCCGAAGGCTCTCGCGTTCCCCGGTGCGGCCCGGCGGGCCGTCATCACCCTGGCGCAGCACCATGATCTCTTCGTCACGGGGGCGAGCGACAATCACGGCTGGGGCAAGGTGACGTGCGTTTGGAACCAGACGCACGAGGGGGCGCACGGCTTCGGAGGGAACCACGTGCTGGCGCGGCCGATCGCGCTCATGCAGGGCGACCTCCCCTCCTGGTCGGCCGCCTACTCGCAGCTGTGGCTCATGTTTCGGGGATTGTCGTGGGCGGAGCGGATGAGCTGGCTGACGTGGATCGCGCTGATCTGGATCTACCGTGGGATCCCGCGGCGCAAGGGACAGTCGGCGGGGCTCGGGATTCTGGCGCGCTCGCTCGGGTCCCGCCCAGTCAGCGAGTAGCCTTCAGGCGCTGCACCGAGCTCGCGACGCCGTTCGACAGCAGCAGATCGAGCTCCGTGCCGCGCGTCTCCACCGCGACACGGCCCCCTCTGCCGATCGACAGCACCTGACCGCTCGCGGGGTCCCGCACCATCACGATCGGCGCCGCGAGCGTATCCCAGGTGATCGCCGCGATGTGACCCTGCCACGATGCGACCGCGCCTTGCGGCACAGCCGGTGCGACTCCCTGCGGCCCGGCGGCGGACGCTGCCCGCAGGAACTGCTGGCCGCGACCCACGAGCCGCAGCGTCACGAGTCGGCTCTGAACCACGTCGGACAGAGGCAGCGCGAAGGCGAAATGACTCTCCACGCTGCCGCGCAGGTCGGCGATCGCGGTCGGCTCGAACGACTGGGTAAACAAGACCGCGCCGTCCTTGTCGAGACCCTGAACCTGGTACGAGCCCACGCCGCTCGGCGCCGCCGGCTGGGCCTGCAGCACGAACGCTGGCTCGAGGTAGGGGACTCCATTGCGAATCGATCCCCAGACGAGGAGCGAGCGCTGCGCCGGCAGCGTCGCGGCGGCCATCAGGCTGCTCGTCGCGATGTAGTTGAGGATGCCGTTGTAGGTGTAGTCGCTGATCCAGTTGTCGTCGCAATACCCCATGATGTCGTGAATCGTCGGCGCATAGAGCAGCGCCGGGGACGAGAAGACGTCGGTGCCGGTGATGCCGATGATGCCTCCGGCGTAGGGATAGTTCTTGTCCGGCGATCCCGCGCCGCAGCCTGGAGCGTGCTGGCGGTTGTACGTGTGCCCCAGCTCGTGGGCCACCGTCACTCCACGCCACGTCTGGTCGTCGTAGACGACCGCCGTCGGCCGCCCGATATAGCCGATGCCGACGATGCCTGATGGGTAGGTGACTCTGACGACCCCGACATACGTCGCGGGGGAGTGCTCGGCGACGCGCAGGGCGTCGATTTCGCTCAGGATCTGCGTCCAGGAGGCGTCGGACCCGTTGTCGACATTGGTCGATGTCGTGTAGGTCTGGTGCACGTCGAGGGTCGGTTGCGTGATCGGAAAGAGCCGGTACGCCGTGTCGCCATACGTCGACACGTTGGCGATGGTGACGTTCCCGGTGAGCTGGTTCCCCGTCTGCTTGATCGGCACGAAACGATAGCTCTGCGGGGCGGTGGATCGCACGACCTCGGCCTGGACGAGGGTGTTGTTCGACTCGTTCCCTTCGGCGATGAAGTGATCGGGGTCGACCTCAGCGGTGATCGATATTCCCGGCTGCACCAGACTCCCCGGCACGCTGAGATTCCATGTAGCAGAAAGGTTTCCCTCGCTCGGGGCGGTTGGCGCAGGCCCCGTCCCCGCCACCGTGGCGCTGGAGAGCAGCGTGCTGCCGTTATAGAAGCTGATCCGCACCGATGGGATGGCCGCCGAGCTTTGTGTCGCCCGGACGAACACGCGCACCAGGGCGGGACGGACGGCGATCAGCGCTTCTGAATCGTTCAGCGTCTGCGCCGACTGCGTCACGTAGATGTGATCGATGGTCAAATCAAACGGCGGCGGCGGGCCGCTGGCTCCCGCCTTGATCTCGAATCCCAGCGCGCCGCCATTGGCCGCGGGCCAGGTCGCGTTGATGGCCGGATGATTCGTCTGCGACTCGGCTTCGAGGTCCGCCTGCGTTCCCTCCGCCGACGGCTGTTCGGCCAGCTCCGTGAACCCGGCTCCGGGTGCGACCAGTGCGGTGTTCTTCGCGATCCCGAAGATGCCGTAGGCGACGTCATTCGTGTTGCCGAAGGCGGCGAGGTTGACCGTGAGACCGGTCGCTGCGTCCCCGGTGCGCGAACCGTTCTGCGCGATCGCCCCTCCCCCGTTGGTCCCGGATGGATCGACCCCGCTCCACTGCACCACGATCCATTGGCAGTTCGACACCGAGCTCGTGAATGTGATCGTGAGCGGTCCGCTCCCGGGCGCCGCGGCAAGCGCTCGATAGACGGTGAGCCGTTTGTGCGGGGTGGCGACGCCGTCGAAGACGGTGGTCGACACGACGGTCCACGCCGTCATCCCACCACCCGAGAGCGTTGGGGTCGCCGGAGCGGCGGTGGAATTGTGCCCGAGCACGGCGACGGTGATGAGCGCGTTTGATGCCGGAGCGATGCTCGCGCTCGTGTAGATCCTCTGGTTGACGGCGTTGTTCCCCGAAGCGAGAACCGTCTGCGTGATCGCTCCACCGCCACCCCCTGAGCTGAAGGTCACGGTGACGGCATGGTCGGCGCTCATCGCGAGCGCGCAGGTCCCGGTCCCCGAGCAATCGCCACTCCATCCCGTGAATCCCGCTCCCGGCGTCAGCGTTACGTTGTCCGTGGCGAGAAACACCGCCGTACATGAGGCCGTCGCTGGATTGGCGCACGTTCCACCAGGTTGCGGTGTTACCGAGAACACCGCCTGGCCTGTACCGACAACCGACAACGTCAGCACGTGGGTCGTCGGCGCCGACTGCACGAACGTCGCAGTGACGGAGCGATTCGCACTCATCGCGAGGGAACATGTCCCCGTCCCCGAGCAGGCCCCGCTCCAGCCGGAGAACGACCAGCCGGACGGGGCCGAGGCGGTGAGCGTCACGTTGTCGGTCGTGAGGTAGATGGCGGAGCACGACGATGTCGCGGGGTTGGCGCACGTGCCGCCGCTCTGAAATGCCGGCGAGAAACTCACCGAGCCCGTTCCGCTGACACTCAAGGAAAGGGTGCTCGTCGTGGGCGGCGGACCCGACTGTCCGGCAGCGATTTCCAGCGCGATCGCGCCGGCGTTCGCGCTGCCCCACGTCGCTGCGACGCTGGCGAGATCGGTGGCACTTTCCGAGGCGAGATCGGCTGCCGGACTCTCCAGCGATCCCTGCTCGGCGTTGAGCGTGAACCCCGACCCGGGCGTCACCGCCGGTGCGGCCTTCGCAACGCCGAACACACCATACGCGACGTCGTTGCTGTTGCCGAAGGCGGCGAGGTTGACGCTCAATCCCGTCGCCGCGTCTGCTTGCGTGGACCCGCTCTGTACGATCCCGGTGGCCCCGTCCCACTGCATCACGATCCACTGGCAGTTCGAGACGGAGCTCGTGAAGGTGATCGTGAGGGGACCGCTCCCGGGCGTGGCGCTCTGCGCCTGGTAAACGGTGAGGCGCTTGTGGGGCGTCGCGACACCGTCGAATACGACGCTCGAAACGACGGTCCAGCTCGTCATCCCGCCGCCGCTGACTGTGGGGCTCGGCAGGGCAGCCGTGGAGTTGTGGCCCAGCACGGCGACGGTGATCAGCGCGTTCGCAGCCGGAGCGATACTCGCGGTGGTGTAAATCCTCTGGTTGACGGTGTTGTTGCCGACGGTCAGGAGGGTCTGGGTGACAGCGGTAATCGCCTGGCCGGTGGGCATGTCCGAGCCCGGACTCCCGACCGCCGTCGGAGTCCGGTTCTCGGTGCACGTCGCCATCGCCCCGAATAGCGCCAGGGCAAGCAGCCGCAGGCCTTTGACCAGGGTGCGCCTCGAGTTCGGTGCTCAGGGTGCTCGGGGAGTTCTCTGCAACTCCCAGGCCGCGGCCACGGTGTTAAGATGAATGCGCCATCTCCCGGGACCGTCGATGCTTTCCGCCCGTCTCGCCCTGCTCGTCACCCTCGGCGCTGCGGTAATTGTCGGCGACGGCGCCCTCAAGGTGTTGCGCGTCTCCCCCCAAAACGCCGGCGAATCGACCGACGACATCACCGTCACCTTCGACCGCCCGATCGCGGGCGGGCTCGACTCGACGGTCGATCCGAAGACGATCTTCACGATCACGCCGCGGGTCCTCGGCAAGCTCGAGTGGCGCGATCCGGTGACGATCCGGCTGCATCCCGCGGCGCCGCTCCCAGCGGGCGTCACCTTCACGGTGAAAATCGCGAACACGTTTCACGCGATGGATGGCAGCCAGCTCGACGCGCCGTATTCGTTTTCGTTCCGGGTGAAGGGCCCGAAGGTGCTCGATGCGTACCCCGTCAACCAGTGGACCAACCCGCTCTATCTGACGCCCAGCACGCGCTTCACGCTGCTCGTGTCGGCCCCCGCGAATCTGTCGTTGCTCGCCGGCCTCATTTCCGCCGACGTCGGACGCTGCATCCGGGGGAAGACGATTGCGCTGCGCCCCCTGCGGCAGCGCCGCATCGGCACGCAGGACGAGCGCTGGCGCTACTACGGCACGTGGACCGGCGGCGACACGACGAAGGACCTGCGGCGCGTCATCGAGCTGGCGCCCGCCGAGTCGCTGCCGCCGAACTGCGCGGCGACGCTGAACGTCCCCGAGCGGGTGGATAGCGTCACATCGAACCGCTCGTGGCAGTTCCACACCTACGGGCCGTTTGCGGTGACGAGCGCAATCTGCGGGTACAACACGGGCCGGTGTCCCATCGGACCCACGCACCTGTATTTCACGACGCCGGTGCGCGGCGCCGACGTGTTGCGCCACGTGCACATCACCCCGGCGATCGCCCTGGCGGTCAACGACACCTCCGCTGAATCGGCGGAGTGGTATCTGCAGGGACAGCTCACGCCGCGGACGACGTATACGGTCACCGTGGACGCCGGCCTCACCGATGTTTTCGGCCAGCGGGTGCCCACCGCCGGCGCTGCGTTCACGTTCACCACGACGTCGTACACGCCGCAGATCCGCTACCCCTACGGGCGCATGCTGGTGGAGCGGACTGGACCGCGCACTCTCGCCGTCGAGCACGTCAACGCCGACACGCTCGTCGTGTCGATCGTGGGCGTCCCCGATTCGCTCGAGCCGCGCATCCTGCAGAACCAGGGCGGCTGGCCCGACGTGTGGGAAAAGACAAAAGCGCAGGTCACGACGCAGACCATCGCCGTCCCCGGGACCCGCGACCTGCCGAAGGTCTCCGCGGTGCGCATCCCGGCGATCAACGCGGCGCGCGGCGGGGGAACACTGCAGCTGATCCGCATCTCCTCCCCGGCCGTCGATACCGTCCCCGACCGGCCCACCCTCATCCCCATCGCGGTCGTGCAGCTCACCGACCTGGCGGTGCACGCGCGCATCGGCGCGCAGGAAGGCGACGTCTGGGTCACCGGGGTGAGCGACGGGCTGCCCCGGCAGAACGCGAAGGTCACGCTGTACGACGGCGACGGAAAGGTCCGAGCCCAGACCACGACCGACGCGCGCGGCCTCGCCCGGCTCACGGGGTATGCGAGCGACACCGCGGGAACCGAGAATCAGGGCGAGGGCGACGAAGAGGAAGGCGGCGACTACTCGGGCTTCGAGGGCTACGTCGCGGCGACGCTCGGCACCGACCGTTCCGTCGTGGCCGTGTCGCGCTACGACGCCGACCTCTCCCCCTGGCAGTTCAACGTCTACGCCGCTTATGGCGCGGATCGCCTCCCGCAGGCGTCGACCGTGTTCACCGAGCGCGGTATCTACCGCCCCGGCGAGCCGGTGTACGCCAAAGCGATCATCCGGACTGGCCTGCTTGGCAACCTCAAAGTGCCGCGCGACTCGCTGCGCTGGGTGTTCACCGACCGCGAGAACGCGACGGTGAAGGATACGACCGTGGGGCTGTCGGCGTTCGGCACATCGGACCAGTCGTTCACCATCCCGCCCGACGCCCCTCTCGGTCAGTACGCGGTGCGCGTCGACCGGCGCCAGGGCGGGAAGTGGCACGGCGTCGCGACGACCGAATACCGCGTCGCCGAGTATCGGCCGCCCGAATTCCTGGTGAACGTCACGACCGACAAGGCGACGCACTTCACCGGCGACTCGGTCCGCGCCACGGTCGAGGCGAGCTACCTGTTCGGCGCACCGATGGCCCGCGCCGTCCTCACCTGGTACGCGCGGCAGCGTACCGCGAGCCCGTGGGAGTTCTCGATCCCGAACACCGACGGCTACGACATCGGCGAGATGGGATGGTGGTGGGAAGAGGAGCAGGACTACAACTACGGCCAGGGGAACGTCGTCGCCAACGGCACCGACACACTGGACGCGACCGGTCACCTGACGCTCAGGGCCGCCGCCCCTGTACCACCCAAGGGCAAGGCCGCCTGGATCTCCTTCGAGGCGACGGTCACCGACGTGAACCGGCAGACGGTCTCGGCCCAGGGCTCCGTCATGATGCACGCCGCGAGCTTCTACATCGGCGCCAAGGCGGCGGGGTCGGAGTACTTCTGGACGGCTGACAAGCCCCGCGTCGTGAATCTCATCGCCGTCACGCCGCAGGGAACGCGCGTCCCGGGCGTGACGATTCAGGGCACCCTGATCCGCCGCGAGTGGCACCGCGCCTCGCGCGAGCGGGCGGGGATCGACGAAGATGTCGGCGAGTGGGTGGCCGACACCGTCGACCGCTGCAGCGTGAAGACCGCGGCGAGCGATGTCCCCTGCCAGATGACGCCGCAGGACGGCGGCTCGTACACAATTCGCTTCCAGGCCGCTGACGAGAAAGGCCGGGCGGTGGCGACGAGCTTCTACCGCTGGGTGGTCGGCAAGGACTGGGTGCCGTGGAACGACGACTCGAAATTCAAGATGGACGTCGTCCCCGACAAGACGAGCTACAACGTGGGCGACACGGCGACGGTGCTGTTCGCGGCGCCGTTCACCAACGCCGAGGCGTGGATCACGGTCGAGCGCGAAGCGGTGATCGACGAGCGGCGCATGCGGATCACGTCGGGGACGACAATCCTCAAGCTGCCGATCACCGAAGCGTACGTCCCCAACGCGTTCGTCTCGATTATCGTGGCGCGCGGGCGTAGCGCCCCGCCCAAAGCGCCCGACGACCCCGGCCGCCCCACGATCCGCGTCGGATACGCGCAGCTGCGCGTCACGCCGGCGACGAAGCGGCTCACTGTCGACGTGAAGGCGCTCGCCGCCGAGTACCGACCGGGAGACAGCGCGCGGGTGGACCTGCGCGTGCACGACGCCGCCGGGAGGGGGCGTAAAGCCGAGGTCACGCTCTGGGCGGTGGATCAGGGTGTTCTCTCGTTGACCGGATACCAGACTCCCGACCCGGTATCGCTGATTTACCGTCCCCGCGGCCTGGGGCTCCGACTCGCGTCGAACCTGACGTCGGTGGCCGCGCAGGTGACCGAGGGCGAAAAGGGACAGCGCGCCCCCGGTGGCGGCGGCGGCATGGACGTCGAGGGGATCCTGCGCTCGCGCTTCCAGACGACCGCGTTCTTTCTGGGCTCCGTCGTGACGGATTCAGCCGGGCACGCCGTCGCCGTGGCCAAGCTTCCCGACAACCTCACGACGTTCCGGTTGATGGCGGTGGCGGTGACGGCGGGCGACCGCTACGGCTCGGGCGACGCCAAGATGCTCGTCACGCGACCGCTGCTGGCGCGCCCCGCCCTGCCCCGCTTCGTGCGCGAGGGCGATTCGCTGCTCGCCGGCGTGGTCGTCAACAGCCGGCTCGCCGGGACCCCGACGGTGACGGTCCAGGCAGAGACGCATGGAGCGTCGCTCCTCGGGCCCGCGTCGAAGACGGCGACGCTCGAGGCTGGTCGGGGTCGAGAGGTGCGGTTCACGTTCCGCGGTTCACCGGGCGACACCGCGGCGTTCCGCTTCAAAGCATCGAGCGGCACGGACGCCGACGCCGTCGAAACGCGGCTGCCGATCCGGCTGCCGTATCACCCGCGAGCGTTCGAAGTGGCGGGGACGCTCGTCGACACGACGAGCGCCGAGTTCGTGTTCGACGAGCCGATCGATCCGGCGCGCTCGAAGCTCGTCCTGTCGTACGGTGCGTCGCCGATCGCCCTGATCCGAGGGTATCGGGAGACGCTGCGCATCTACCCGTATTACTGCTCGGAGCAGGTGTCCAGCGTCGCGTTGCCGCTGATCGCGCTGTACCGGGCGCAGAAGCAGCTCAACAAGCCGCTCGTGACGGGGGACGCGCAGGCGCAGATCGCCGCGGCGGTGGCGATCCTGTTGGGCCGGCAGCGCGACGACGGCGCCATCGGCTTGTGGAGCAAGTCCGACTGGTCCTCCCCCTGGCTCAGCGCCGACGCGGGACGCGCCCTGCTCGCCGCGCGGGCGGCCGGGATTCCCGTCAGCGACTCCGCGATGGGGAAACTCGTTTCATACCTCTCGGGGTCGCTGCACAACCCGGCGAAGCTTTTCATCCCCGTCTTCCATTGGTATGACGACCAGAAGGTACAGCTGGGCGAGCGGGTGGCGGCGGCCGATTTCCTGAGTCGCGCCGGGTACCCGGACATCGCGGTGGAGAACGACCTGCTGCAGCGGATGCGGGCGCTGTCGTGGGAGGACCGCGCGCTGCTCGCCGAGATGCTGGCGCGGCGGCGCGAGCTCGGCGCCGCGCGGACACTGCTCATTCCGGCGTGGGCGCAGATCACGGTTGCGGGGCGGCGCGCGGTGCTGCCGAACGACTTCTCGGCGAAATACTTCTACTTCCAGTCGCAGGTACGCCCCGCGGCGCGCCTCCTCATGGCGACGCTCGCGGTCGATCCCGGCAATCCGCTGATCGGGCCGCTCGTCGAGACGGTGGCGGCGCGGGGTCGCGCGCAGCCCGACTGGTGGTGGGACACGCAGGATTACGCCGCGGCGGTCGAGGCGCTGTCGCGCTACGACAGCTATCGCCGCGCTGGGGCGGATCGGGTGGTGCGCGTGTTCCGGGGGACCCGCATCCTCTTCGACAAGCCTGCGGGCGGGACGTTCAGCGATACGACGGTCGCTCTCACCGGCCTCGTTGCCAACCGGCCTGACGGGAAACAGGCGTTGCAGGTCACGCTCGCCGCCGAGGGGAGCGGCGCGCCGGTCTTCTTCTATGTGACCGTCCAGGCGGTGCCGGCGGCCCGGCCCGTCTCGCCCGCCGATGCGGGGATCAAAGTCGAGCGGTGGTACGAGCGCTATGACCGGCCGATGCCGACCACCCGTGCGGTGGAGGGAGACCTGGTGCGGGTGCGGCTGCGCGTTACGGTGCCCGAGCTGCGCAACTTCATTGTGGTGGACGATGCCTTGCCGGCCGGGCTCGAAGCGGTAGACATCTCGCTCCGGACGGCGGGGTTGCCGCCCGTCGCCAATGCGAACCAGCCGCAACAGCAGGAAGAGGGCGCCGACGAGGAGCAACAACAGGTCACGGGCGACGAGGGGCCGGGGTGGTACTACGGCTACTGGGAATTCGGGTGGTGGTCGCCGTGGGACCATCGCGAGCTGCGCGACGACCGCGTGGTCTATGTGGCGACGACGCTCTGGCCCGGGACGTACACGATGACCTACGTCGCGCGCGCGACGACGCCGGGGGTGTTCATCCGTCCGCCGGTGCACGCCGAGGAGATGTACAACCCGGCGGTGAATGGGCGCAGTGATGGGGGGGTGTTTACGGTGACGGCGAAGGGCCCGTGAGGCTCGCCCGTGCATTCTCCGTCGCCGCGGCCCACGCTACGGCCTGGCCTTGATCCGCTTCGACCGCGCCAGGTACGGCGGTGAACGCGACATTCAACCGCGGCGGTTAGGAGCGATCATAGAGCGAGCAGCATGCCCCTCATTCCGCTGAGCCCTGAGACCCAACGCCGCCTGGACATGTTGTTCGCCGAGCCGGATCGACAGACCGTGACCCATCTCCTCGTCACGCAGTGTGGGGACAACTTGCCCCTGAGGCACGACAAGGATCCCAGCGGTCTCGAGCGCATCCGGTTTGCCGCGCTGAAGCTGAGTAATGGCTCGCTGGCGGAGCTCTCTCGCGCGGTCCAAATCGCTCAGACGGATTGGCGCGACGTCCTCGTGGCGGCTGGGTTCGGCCACGACCCGCGGGCTCACCTGGCGTGGTTCCCCGATGGGCAGGATGCCTGACCTTGCGCATGCAGCCGTCGCCCATCAAGACGCGCACCGCCCTGGTGAAGGACGCCTACTTCTGGCGCCACTTCCGCCACATCTCCGAGCTCCCCGAGCGGCAGCCTGGAGTCCCGTGGCAGGTCGAGTATGCGACCGTAGCAATCACCGATCTTCACTGTCCCTACCCCACCCCGGGCGAGCGGGAAGCTCCTCCAAACGGCCTCATGGGTAGCGTTGGCTGGCCCGCGGGCTCTGCGGCAGGACGGCCTATTGGTGACATGGTGGCAGCCATCAAGGAAGGGATGGACCTGGTGACCGCAGACCTTACCAACCTGGCTTTGAAGAAGGTACTCGACCTGTCGGAGCGGGGCATACTTTTCATTCGTTCACGTGAACAGCCATTAGCGTTCATTGTGTCCAACGATACCTGGTACGTTCGCGAAGGCGTTCACCGCACCATCGCCATTGCCCTGGCCGGAGCGAGTGAATTGGAGGCCATCAATTTGGGCTCGGTCCGGCAGGCCGTGCAGTGAGGAGATCCTAGCTTTGTCGGGATCCTTCAGGCGATGGATGGCGCGCCGGCTGGAACGAGCGCTTACCACCTCTACGACCCTCCGTGGCATACCGGTGATCGTCCAGAACACCCGACCCGACATAGCGACTGCGGACGTGCTGCGACGTCTCGACGAATCGCTCGGTCTGATCGAGCGCTACGCGGCGCACCACTTCCGCCGGCTCCGTCGCGATTTCGCACGCATTGCCGTGCAACGCTACGCCTGCCGCGGCGCGTACATCCCGGACCAGCGCACCTGCCTGGTGGAGCTCACGTTCACGGTCAATCGCGACTTTTCGGCATCCCAGGTCGCTGCCACGATCCTGCATGAGGCGATGCACGCTCGCCTCCATCGCATGGGGTTTCTGCTCGGGATGGCGGATCGTGCAAGACAGGAACGATTCTGCCGTCGGGCCGAAATCGAGTTTGGCCTGGCCGTCCCCGACGGTGCCCCGATCGTCGAACGTGCTATGGCGACCCTGCGAGCAACGGACGAAGAAGTCGCCCCCGATATCGACCCGGCTCTGGCCGCCCACCGGGTTGCGCAAGCTGATTTGGCAGCCCTGCGGGCCCCCAACTGGTTGAAACGCGCCCTTGCCCGGCGTCAGGGACCTGCCTAGCGGAGTGCCTGCCCGATCACCAGTCCGATGAGCAGTGCGAGGGCCGCGAGGAGGGCAACGAGGGTGCCCGAAAGGCCCGAGGCTACACGGCCAGGGGTTTCGCCCGCCGAGAAAAACGTCACCGAGTCGAGCGTTCCCCGCAGGTCGAGCGCGTTCGCGAACCGGTCCGCCGGATCCTTTTGCAAGCATCGCATAATCGCGTCCGCGAGCTCTTTCGGAATCGTCGGGTTGACGTCGCGCAGCGGCATTGGTGCTCGGTTCATGTGCTGCTCGAGCGTATCCGCGGCGGTCCGCCCTCGAAACGGGGGCCGTCCGGTGAGCATGCGATAGCCGAGGGCGCCGAGGGAATAGATATCCGAGCGGTGATCGATGTCCGGCAGCCCGCGTGCCTGCTCGGGCGACATATACTCGGGCGTCCCGATGACCCGTCCACTCGACGATTCTTCCGCAGGCTTCGTGAGGCCGATAGCGATCCCGAAATCCATCAGCAGCACCTTTTGGCGGTCTCCTTCCAGGAAGACGTTGGCGGGCTTGATATCGAGGTGGACCATCTGGGCCCGGTGGGCCGCCGCCAGGGCGTCGGCCAATTCGCTCAGGATGCGCCGCGACTCGAAGGGCGGCAGTCGTGCCCGGTTCATCCGCGCGTCGAGCGTCGTCCCCTCCACGAACGGCATGATGTAGTAGATCATCCCCCCCCGCTCGCGGATGTCGAAGATGGGGACGATCCCCGGGTGCCGCAGCTTCGCCAGGGCGATGCCTTCGTTCCGGAAGCGCCCCAGAAAGTCCTGTTTCCCCATCAGATCGGGCCGGATGACCTTGATGGCCACCTTCCGGTCGAGTCGCCGGTCCCGGGCCTGGAAGACGCGGGCGAACCCCCCCTGCCCCAGCAAGGAGATGAGCTCGTATTCGGCGCCGAGCACCTGGCGCAGCTGATCGTTGAAGGCCGTGCTGGAGCGTGGCGGTGGTGATTCCTGCACCCCGGCAGTCGATTCTTCGGTTCCCGCCGGGTTGACGAGCGTGGCATTCGGATCGACGTTGAGCGGCGTCGGCGTGCCGCAGTGGGGGCAAAACAGGTCGTCGGTGCCCAGGGGCCCGTGGCAGGCGGCACAGCGAGGAGGTGCGTTGGTCATACCGCCAAACCTCGGGGCAGTCGGGCCAGCCATCAAGGCCACTCCTCGATCGCCCCTGCTTGTTCTGATGCTGGCCCTGGCCGCGCTGGTGCCGGGGGTCCTGTGAGCCCGCGGCCCCCTTTCACTATCTCCGTCATGGCTGCGGTCCCGGATGCACCGACCGCCGTCGCCTGGTACAAACGGGCGCTGGGCGCCGTCGAGTTGTGGAACTTGGGGTCAGTGGTCGGTCTGGAAATCGCCGGCGCACCGTTCTTTGTCGGCCAGCCTGAGAGGAACGGTTGGGAGAGTCCTGCCAATCTCGGCATAACGACTACCCGGATCGAGGTGTTTTGCGACGATCCGGACGCCTTCATTGCCCGGGCGGTAGAGGCGGGAGCGAATGGCAGCATCGACCGGATCCGGAATCACGCGATGCCATGGGGGCCCCACCGCCAGGGAGGCTTCGTCGATCCCTTTGGACACATCTGGTTAGTCGGTGATCGGTCGCCGTTACGGCCCCATCCCGGCGTCCCATGAAGCAAGGCGCGGCACGCTTATCAATCAATCGGTGTCGAGCAAGCAGCGACCACGGCGCAAGTCGGCGAAGTGACTTCGAGCGTACAGGAGACCGCGTGAACGAACAATCGCTGTTCGTCAAGTTCTGGACCAACGAATCGGCGACCACCCGCAACGTGCTCGCGAGAATTCCGGAGGGGTCTGACTACCGTCCGGATCCGAAGTCGCGCACCGCGCGCCAGATCGCCTGGCAGATCGTGTGCGAGCAACGGATGATCATCGATGCGCTCGAGAGCGGCACGGCGACTTGGGCACCGCCGCCGGTACCGGCGACGATGAAAGCAGTGCTCGAGGCTTACGACGAGCAGACCGCTGGAATCGCTGAGCGCTGGAGCAGATTGCCCGCCGAGCGTTGGGATGGCACGCTCGAGTTCTTTGGCCGTCAGCGGCCCGCGTCGCCGATGGCCTGGAGTTTCCTCTTCGACATCGTTCACCACCGCGGACAGATCACCACCTACCTGCGGCCGATGGGATCGACCGTGCCTCAGATCTACGGCCCGAGCGGGGATGAGCCGTAGCGCGTGGCCACCCGTTGAGCGATCATCGAGCCATGATCACATCTATCCGGACAGCCATCCTGTCGCTCAGCGTCGCGAGCCTCGCCTGTACGCTGCCGCAACGGCCTTCAGCCGATCAGGCGAACGCAGGCATCGACTCGCTCAATGCACGCGTCGTTCAGGCGTACCGCACAAGCGACCCGCAAGCGTACGCCGCCCTCTGGACCGATACGGCGGTCTTCGAATGGCCGGCGTTCAACACGGTGCGGGGTCCCGCCGCCATGGCGGCGATGGCGCGCAGCAACTGGGCATCGTTGCGAGATATGGACCTCCGCCTGATCGTCGCAGCACGGCGCGTCACGCCCGACCACGCGACGGAGTTCGGCGCCTTCCAGCAGTCCTGGCGGGACTCGAGCGGTGGGCGCATGACGGAATTCGGCAGATACGTCACCTACCTGCTCCGGCAGCAGGACGGCACGTGGCGGATGGATCGCTTCTTCGGCTTCGAGGACTCGACTCGGCCCTCACCTCCCAGACCCTGAGCGCGCTCCCAACCACAACAACGCGTCGATGATCAGTCGATCCTGAATCGGGTTGTTCAGCGTGTAGGACAACGTCCGGTTCGTCGTGTCGTACTTGTGCTCATAATCGATGTCGTTGTGACCCATGTTGAGATAGATCATCCGGTAGCGCTTGTTGGTCCAGACGACGGGATAGTACCCGCTGTGCCAGATCTCCAGCGGCTTCGGCCCGGTGCCCAGCGGAAAGCTGGTCGAGTCGATCGACAGCAGAATGTCGATGTCCGGATTCTGGCGCAGATCTTTTTCCCACCGGTACCACTCGCTGGGCGACGACCGGAACGTCTCGGGCAGATGGGTCGTCGCGGGGTGCGTGCGGTCTTCGACCCGGAGTACGGCCGACGTCGGTCGCCAGGTATTGCTCACGTAGGATCCCGCGCCGAGAAAGGTGTTGTGATACCAATCCCAGTTGGCCGGATACGCCGAAGGCGTCAAGGCAAAGCCGGCGAAGTGAAAGCCCATCCACGCGCCGCCCTGCTCCATGTAGGCCTGAAATGCCGCTCGCTCTGCAGGAGCTTCGGGGCGCGTATCCAGAAAGACCACCACCTGATACGCCGCGAGAAAGTCCGCATTCAGATTGTGCCAGTTGGAGGTGGTGTCAAAACTGAAATCGTATTTCGCCGCCACCGCCGGAAACCACTGCTCGGCCTCATGAAGGAAACTGATATGTGCAGCATCCTTTTCGCCTGTGAAGAACGCGATCACTCGAAACTTCGGCTGGCCGTGATCGGCGCGGAGGCCCGTACTGCAATAGATGAGCGCCGCAAAGCCTAGTGCGCTGAAGGCAGCCCTGGTGAAGCGTCTGTTCATAGTCCATTCTCTCCTTACTGAAATGGTACTCCGGGAACAGCTCGCGGCAATCGCCGTTCGGCCTGGTAACGGCCTGCACAGATTCCACCAGTCCACTGTTCCAGGCACTATTACAGCGACCCAACTACGGCCGGCTCGGCCGCGGTCGATTCGGTTACTCGGCCGTCCCCGTTGCCGTGCAACAGTGACATTGCCGACGGGCCACGACGGCCCATGCCTCGGCGAGCGATCGGTCTATTCCAGGAGGGTCCTATGAAAACACACACGCTGACGACCATGGGTCTTGGGGCGGCATTGGGAATCTCACTCGTTGCCATCACCGCAACGCTGTCCAACCGGGCACCACGCCTCGGGGCAGCTCCCGCGTCCGACCAGTGTGCGGCGCGTCTGGCGGCTTTCGACACGCTCGATTTCAACGTCTTCAGCAACCAGAAGTGGAACCGGCTGTCAGAGAGTCACGCCAATGACATCGTCGTAACCTGGCCCGATGGTCATGAGACGCACGGCATCGCGAAACACATCGACGATCTCAAGGGTATGTTCGTTTACGCGCCCAGCACCAACATCGCGGCTCACCCGATCCGCATCTGCTCGGGCGACTACACCGCCGTGACCGGGGTTATGACTGGAACCTTCTCGCAGCCGATGCCGACCGGTGATGGCAAGACGATCCCGCCCACCGGCAAGTCGTTCCGTCTGACGATGGCGACGATCGGTCATTGGAACGGCACTACCATGGATCACGAGTGGCTCTTCTGGGACAACCACGAGTTCATGCGGCAGATTGGGCTGGCTCAGTGACGAGGAGCTCCCTGTGAACCCGGGCTCGCTACCTGCAACGAGCCGAGTGCGGCACGCCCTGGCACGGGCCGACGAGGAGCGGGTTCGACTCGGCGCATCCAGCCTCACGCCGCATCACGTTCTCTGGGCCCTGTTTCTCGAGAAGGACTCGGTTTCTTCCTCTATTTTGCGTGACCTCGGCTTCGATCCTGCGCTCATCGCCCAACGCCTCGGCACCGAATGGCAGGCCACGGGCCCCGCAGAGGCACCGTTCGGAGCAGACGTGCTGTGCGCGAAAGCCGCTGTGGTGGCAGCCGGCCTCGGTCACTCGTGTGTGGACACCGCGCACCTGTTGCTCGCCTTGTTGAACGAAGACAGTCGGGCGACCGCGCTGATGCGCGGCACCGGGGTGACGTTCGCGGCCGCGCACCAGGCGACTGCTCAGTTGCGACCCCGCACAACCAGGTGATGCAATGAATGAGTCGAGAAACCGCGCTACCATCGAAGCCTGGGTGGCAGCGCTCAACGCTCGCGACCTCCACGCCCTCCACAACGTCTTCACCGACGACGTGGTCATGGAATGGCCCCAATCCGGCGAACGGATCAGGGGCGAGAAGAACCGTCAGGAGATCTACAGTCGATTCCCCTCACTTCCAAAGGTGACGCCCCGGCGCACGATTGGAAGTGGAGACGTGTGGGTCCTGGAGGGCAGCCTCGATTATGGTGACGGGGATCCGTACCAGACGGTCTTCGTCTTTCAGATGCGCGATGGAAGAATCGCCAATGAGACCGCCTACTGGTCCAAGCCGTTCCCCGCTCCGGAGTGGCGTGCGCCGTGGGTCGAGCGGATGTAGCACCGCCCACACTCCTTTTCGTCATCGGCGCTTCGGGAGCCGGCAAGACCGCCGCCGTCCACGCGCTCGCCGCACGTGGCCTGCCGGGCGTCCGTTGCTACCACTTCGATACGATCGGTGTGCCGTCGCCCGAAATCATGCAGCGCGATTGGGGCGGTGGGGAACGGTGGCAAGATGATGCGACAAGGCGCTGGATCGAGCGTCTCGTCGCGAACCAGGACGGGGCGCAGTGCGCCGTCCTGGAGGGACAAACGCGACCATCGTTCATCCAGCGGTGGATCGCCGGCGCTGACGCCGGTTACGTGCGCATCGTGCTGCTCGACTGCTCGCCGGCGGTGCGGGCGGCGCGCCTGGCCGGGCCCCGCGGACAACCGGAGCTGGCAACGCAGCAGATGGATACGTGGGCGGTCTACCTGCGAGGCCAGGCCGACGCCCTGCAGCTACCGGTACTCGATACGACCGACCTGTCAGTCGATGAAGTGGCCGCTGCGTTGGCTCGAGAGCTCGACACCCTCTGAAACATCGGTTCACTGCATGGCGTTGGAGCCAGTGACCCATAACGACCGCGGATTCTCCGGAAAGACCGCATGAACTCGGCTGGTGCGACAACCGCGGCGTCGCCGACCGTCGAGCGCATCGAGGCACTCGATGTGCTCCGCGGCGTGGCGGTGGCTGGCATTCTCTTCGCGAACGTGCTCGTTTTCTTCGGCATCTTCGCCATTACCCCGGAGCGCGCCGCCGCCTTCCCCACCGCGAGCCGCGACTCCGTCGCACTGTTTCTCTGGAAAGTCCTGATCGACGGTAAGTTCTACTCCGTCTTCTCCCTGCTGTTCGGCATCGGCTTCGGCCTGCAGCTGGCGCGCGGCGGCGACGAAGGTCTGCCGAGATTCCGGCGCCGGCTGCGCATCCTGCTGGCGATCGGCGCCGTTCACGCGTTCCTGATCTGGGCCGGCGACATCCTCACCTACAGTCGACCACTCGAGTTTCGCGTGCACTCTTGAGGGGCCGTATGTTTGCCTCCGGTGTTCTTCAGCTGGCCCGACCATTCCACGACGGAGCAAACGCATGGAGCTCGGCGCCTTTTCCATCAGCCTGGCCGTCAAGGACCTGAAAGCTTCGCGGACGTTCATCCTCACCTTTAACCCGGGCTGGGACAGCAACGCCCAGAAACTCGACACGTTCACCGACGTGCGCGAGCTGCAGCGCCAGCTGAAAGCCCAGGGCGTGCAGTTCGTCAACGAAGCGGACGAGAGCACGACCGGTCCCGCCAACTTCATCGCGGTCGATCCCGACGGGAACCCGGTTCTCGTCGATCAGCACGTGTGATTCAATGCTGCTTACTTGATCGAGGACTGCCAAAATGGACTTCGACCGTCTTCCGAGTCGGGTGGCTCGCCTTCTCCTCCTGAGTTGGTGCTTGACCGTCCGGCCGCTCGTCGCCCAGGCCGCGGGCCCGGGTGGCACGTGGCAGGGCACGTGGGATTCGCCTA
>Ga0310811_10001172_pt1 | contig 33543 bp, 21 predicted proteins | sample YCmetagenome_FD_207642 | JGI IMG/M metagenome (GOLD analysis project Ga0310811, IMG submission 207642) | Soil microbial communities from experimental microcosm in Duke University, North Carolina, United States - YC | ecosystem: Engineered > Artificial ecosystem > Soil microcosm > Unclassified ...
GTGCTGTGGAGCACTTCCGCGGGAGTCTGAACAAGCAATAAAGGAGGCACAACAGACGTCTGGAATCGCTGTGCAGGTCAGATGTGAAGCCAGCATTTTGAATCGAGGACAACTTACTTCTGAAGACTCCGTACGTAGCCAATAACGGCCTTGATCTGCGCGTCCGTAAGCTTACCCTGGCTTGCCGGCATCTTTCCCTTTCCATTAGTAACCGCGGCATGCAAGTCGGCATCAGACGCACTGATGACCGCCGCGTCCTTGAATGACGCGGCTTTCAGAGCCTTACCAGCCGGCGTTGTTCCCGCGCCGTCGGCACCGTGGCACATAGCACACTTGGCTTTGTAGACATCGGCGCCGCCGCTCTGGGCGAAGGCGGGAGTAACAATGATTGCTGCGATCGATAAGACTGCGATACGCATACCAAGAGATTTCATCTAGCAAGCTCCTTCGGGTCGGGACTTTGGACCCACATTCCCTGATCCGCATAAATTGATCGAAACACGACTCAGAAGGCGACGTGAAATTCACGAGCTTTGACGGTCAGCCAAGGGTCTTCTGTCGTCGCGCTTGAACTATAGCCGAATCGTACCCATCATGCGGTGTGATGGGCATCACCTCTATTCGATCGTGTTCTCGGGCAAACTCGAGACCATAATGTGAACAACGTCACGCTCCCAATGTGCTCAAGCAAAAGCACTGTGTGGACCGTCACTTTGCCAAGATTTCAAGTTCCGTATCTGAAGACGTGATTCGAGAACCCTTTTTCTCCTGGAAAAGCATGACTCTCCGGGAAACGTAGCACTGGTTGTACCAGATAACTGATGAGCAGTATTCGCAGGAAGAACAGCACCGGGTGTTTTTAGAGAACGCAGAAATCAGGGAGAGACGATGAGAATTTCGCTTCATCGATTAGCGCTTTGTGCATTGGCCTTTTGCCTGACGGGACTGACCCCCGTGCGGGCGGAAGTGGACCGGTCGCTGGAAGGCGACAAGAAGTGCACCATGTGTCACGACGAGAGCTGGCGCGCACCAGTTCTTTCGATTTACCAGACTAAGCATGGTGTGAAGGGTGATTCACGCACGCCCGGTTGCCAGGGGTGTCATGGTGAGAGCGCCAAGCACCAGGAAGACCCGGGCAACAACGCGCCCGAAGTGGTCTTCGGAGCCAAGTCGAAGAAGTTGTCGACAGTGGAAGCACGGAATGCAGCTTGTCTCAGTTGTCACGAGAGCAAGATTCGGCCGCGCGCTTTATGGGCAGGCAGCGCGCACGAGACGCACGGCCTCGCCTGCACTGATTGTCACGAAGCTCACACTCCCAACCAGAAGGTGATGAACAAGCTCACGCAGCCTGAAGTGTGCTTCAGTTGCCACCAGAACGAGCGCGCGCAAGTACATCGTTTCTCGCGCCACCCGATTCTTGAAGGCAAGGTGACGTGTTCGGATTGTCACAACACGCACGGATCGCTGGGGCCGAAGCTGCTGGTCAAGGAGACGGTAAACCAGACCTGCTACACGTGCCACGCCGAGAAGCGCGGCCCGTTTCTGTGGGAGCATGCGCCAGTTGTCGACGACTGCACAAATTGCCACTCGCCGCATGGATCGAATATTTCGCCGATGTTGCAAACGCGGTTACCAATGTTGTGCCAAAACTGCCACACCGGCGACCACGGCAAGAATCTTTACAGCGGCGCCAATCTGCCGAACGGGGCTGTCACTACGGGCGGCGGTCGCATTCCGCTGGGAAGCCAGAGTCCGGCAGCCCAGGGTAATGCACGCAGCTGCATACTTTGCCACTCGGTGATCCACGGCTCGAATCATCCGGCCGGGGCCAAGTTCCAGCGCTAACAGATTGGATCGGGAGAGACGAAATCATGAGACACAAAAATGCATGCGGTTTCGGCGCCGGTTCAATACAGGTTGTAGCCGGCGTAATCGGCACACTGGTTCTGCTGGCAACCAGCGCGGCAGGGCAGGCGGTTCCGCAAAATACAACCGGTAAGAATCCGGGCACGCAGGTCCCTCCGGGATCTGCCAATCCAGCACAGACGACGGCAGCGAGCCAGACTACGCCGCAGAAGAAGATTCAGTTTGGCGTTGGCTACGTGAACGGAAGCTCGTACAAGTTCGGCGAATACAACGGCCTTGGAAATTCAGGTCCGTTCGGAATCGGGAACTTCGATATCCGCGGCGGGGGCGCATACGACAGCAAAGACGCGTATCGTTGGCGCATGCAGGGCTCGAATCTAGGGCTTCAAGATCGCAATCTATCGGTCGAGTTCGGCAAGCAGGGCTTATATCAGGTGCGGTTTATGTACGACGAGATTCTTGCCAACCGCTCAAACATGTATCAGACGCCTTTTCTAGGCGCAGGATCAAGCAATCTGACGCTGCCCTCGAACTGGATTAAACCAACCGTGACGCAGGTGAACGCGACGAGTCTGAACTTGCGCGCGCTCGATCCGGTAGCGGGAGCGGGGAGCTTTTATAACAGCTCCGGCGTGCTGACCGCGCCCACGTCCGCGCAGCTTGCCACGCTTGCAAAGATCATCGCGGCCGACGTGCCAGACTTTGCGAACGTGAATCTGGCGACGAAGCGGATACGAGGCGAGGCGCAGATTGTTGTCAGCCCCAACGAGAAGATAGACATCGCAGCAGGCTTCAGTCGCGAGAATAAAGGCGGGAAGAAGGCCCTGGGTGTTGTCACCTCGCAGGTAAACGAAAATGCCGCAATCATTCCATACAGGGTGAACTGGGATACCAGCCAGACCACAGCGTCGATCAACTACAAACCGAGTAAACTGTTTCTTTCGGTTGCGTATTACGGCTCCTACTTTAATAACAACACAGCAACTATGACCTGGCAGGATGTAGCTGATCCCACCAAGACAGCAACAATAGGAGAAGAGCCGAGCAACCAGTTCAATCAGATCACGGCGACGGCTGCGTACAAAATCTCGAGTGCCGCAAAGCTTGTCCTTGCGGGATCCTACGGACGAAATACGCAGGATCAGGCATTCGTTGATCCGTCCACTGCGCAAAATGGGCAGCTCGCATTTGGATTGCCGCGGGCATCACTGGGTGGACTGGTCGTGAACAGTATGGTCCAGGCCAAGTTCACGGCGAAGAAAGGGCACTGGGACTACCTTGCCGCCTATAAGTTTGAAGATCGCGATAATCAGACGCCGGTGAATATCTATCTCTTCCAGGATGCTAATGAGTCGAAAAGCGGCACCTCGGCTTTTGCTGGATTGAACGGTCTTCCCGCAGCGCTGGGCAGCAATACCAACATCTATAACAACCGGGCCTACAGCAAGCTTTCGCACAAGCTGAATGCGGAAGCTGAGTATGCGCTGAATAAGATTCAATATTTCCTGATTGGATACGACTGGGAAAGAGACGACCGCAGCTGCTCGAATTCTTGGATCAGCTGCGCCGATGCGCCAGTCGTAACGGAAAACACGATTCGCGCGGGATATAACAAGACGCGCGGTGTCTTCACCGCACGAGTGGATTACGATTATGCCCTCCGGCGCGGCACTTACAACGAAAACGCCTTTCTTTCATTAGTGCCGATGGCGAATGTCACTCCAAAGGGTGGCGCGTCGACGAGCGTCTGGGGGTATTTGCAGAAAACCGGGCTTACCGGATTCGGTCCGGTTGCAGGCTTGCCAAGCGCACCGCTCACTGGCGATGCTGCTATCTTTACCCCGAACAATAACATCGTCCCGCAGGGACTTTACGGCAGTCGCAACAACATCAACGAAATCCCAGGTCTGAGAAGGTACTTCGTCGCTGACCGCAATCAAAACCATGCGCGGGCACAGTTCGATTGGCAGGCGGGAGAAAAGTTCGCACTCCAGGGCACAGGACAGGGCAGGGACGAGGACTACATCAACTCGAGGTATGGGTTGAGGAGAGACACGGCATGGGCGGCGACAGTGGACGCAAGCTACACGCCGGTTGCCGACTTTGTCGTAGACGTGTTCTACACGTACGACAATCGGCGCTATAACTCGGCAGGAGATGCCTACGGCAGCAACAGCACGACGGCTTTCCAGGGGCAGGCAGCAGACACCGCCATTTCCGGCGGGTGCTTTGCGACGATTGCCGCCAGGAACGCAAGCGCGAAAATCGATCCTTGCCTTAACTTTGTAAAGAACGATCGCGACAAGGTTGACACGGTTGGCTTCACGCTGCGGAAAGAAAATCTCGCCGGCAAAAAACTTCAGCTTGCCAACGAGGTTATGTATATGCGTGCGCGCACCAGTACGGGTGTTGCGGGAGGAAGCTACGTAAACAATCCTCTGGCGCTGGCTGCTCCGGCTCCGGCGCTGCCTTCCGGTACCCCAGCAGTGTTTTTCATTCCAGCAGCGGATTATCCGCTGATCAGGAATGATGAAATCAGCGTGGTGCCAAACGCTACTTATGCAATCAGCAAATCGGCTTCGTTGCAGGGCTTCTACTGGTTCCAGAAACTGATGGCGTCAGACTGGATTTACCAGGGCCTGCAATACGGGACCGGAACAAATTACCTGCCCACCAATGAGAAGGCGCCGAGCTATGAAATGCATGTAGCCGGCCTCTCATTCAACTGGGCATTCTAGAATTTGTGATCCCTGCGCTGAGTTAGCAGGCGCAGGCAAATTTACCAGCCAGTTCGCAAGCAATGCGGACTGGCTGTTCTTCTTTGCACCTGGAAAACGCTATACGTAATTGAATAGGGTCATGAATCCGAAGTCCATGTGCAACTGCTGGTGGCAATGAAACAGCGTCATGCCAGGATTGTCGGCGACGAAATCTATTTCGGCTTCCTGATACCCGCCGAGCATCACCACGTCCTTCATCACTCCTGACGTAGGTTCGCGTGCTATTCGTGTCAATTCAAAACTGTGGCGGTGCAGATGGATCGGATGAATATCATCGCTCGCATTCTTCATGCGGATCCGGTACCGCTTGCCTTCCTTCAGGTGGAATTTCGGCTCTGCCATCATTTGCGTATTCGGATAGGCCACGCCATTTATTGTCCACTGATTGAAACCGTCGAGGGCGGCATTGTTTTTCGCAAATGTCATTTCGAATACTTCATCCGGGCGGGCCATGCTGCTGCCGGAATTTCCGAAATGCGCATAATTCCATTTAAAGGGTTTCGGGGAAATCCATTCAGGCTTGCCACTGTGCCCAGCGTATTCCACAACGATGCCCATTCCGTGACGGCGATCATCGTCCCCTGTGTCGCCGAGTATCCAAACGCCGGGATTCTTCATTTCGACTACGGCTGAAATACGTTCGGCGGTACCCAACCACAAGAGCGGAACCCGCATTGGCTTGGGAAGTGGATTTCCATCCAGCGCAATCAGCAAAAAAGTGTGTCCGGGAAGCGCAAGGCTACGCAATTCGGTCGCACTGCCGTTCAGCACATGGAATAAAACTCGTTGGCCCGTCGTTACGCGAATTGGATCAGCATGTCCGAGCATGCGGCCGTTGATGGTAAACGTACGATAGTTCACTTCAAAGCCATGCTCATGGCCCTCTCTGACTGAATTCTGCATTTCAGTTTCGCCGTGCCCTTTGAGTTCGGCGACCGGAGCGCCCGCAAGGAAATGCTGATCCATGTCGCCGCCCCTGCTGATCCACGGTTCAAACTCTTTAAGTGTGAGAAAGACCTCCTGGTCATAACCCCCCGGATTGCTTCTGGGTTCAATGTAGACGGGTCCAACCTGGCCGGTATATTGGCCGCGATTAAGGTCCCCCCCAGCGCGAGTATGCGTATGGTAAAACCGAAGACCTGCGGGCTGCGGAACAAAGGAGATTCGCCGCATTCCGTGTGCAGGAACAAAGGGAGTGCCTTCCTCGGCTGCGCCGTCTACATCTGTCGGCACCTTCTGCCCGTGCCAATGCAACTGCTCGGGCACGTCCGTGTCATTGTGTATGTCGACGACAACGCGTTCTTCTTCTCGGAACCGTAATAGCGGGCCAGGGAATTGGCCGTTGTAGGTTGTGGTTGAGAGCAGTTTCCCTTTCGCAACTTCAATCAGGCGGTTCTGAATGCGCAGCGTGTAATCCGGTTTTTGCGCAGGGGGCACAACGTGGGAAGTCGCATTCTGTGCGTGGGTGATTCGGCGAGAAAGGAGAGTGGCGCCCGTTGCTGCACTAACCCGCTGCAGGAAATCTCGCCGTGTGGAAGAATTCATCGGCTGCTCCTGTCCAACAAATCTGGCAAAACCATATCTCCATTCAATATGAACCTTCAATCTGTGGCCAGACAAGCGGAGCAATGCTGAACTGAAACGGGGCGGGTGAAGTCGCAATGAAGGAAGCGGTTGGCGGGCAAGGGAATTGCTCAAGGAGATTATAGGGTTCAGGCGTTAACTTATTGAGGTAAAAAGAAATCCGAACGCCAGTAGAGTGCGCCGAGCGTTCGGATTCGTGTTGGAAAACCCTACGTGTTGGAAAACCTATTTGAACAGTCGTGGAGCAAAGTCCGCCAGGGTACGTCTCCAGGTGAGCCATTCGTGTGCAGTACCGGGCGACTCGAAGTACACGTTCTTGACGCCCTCTTTGGTGAGCGCTTCGCTGAAGTTCTTCGCCCCCGGCCCTTCAACGGAGCCGATACCGAGGAACAGCAACTTTACCTTGCTGTTGAATGCGGCGGGGTCGGCGAATGCACCACCGCAACTGGTCTTCGGATCGAATGTGCCCCGTCCGCCGCAGCTTCCACTAAAACCACCGATGTAGGCGAACTTGTCAAGATTCAGCAGTGCGGTAGAAAACGTCTGTGCGCCACCCATTGAAAGGCCAGCCATGGCGCGGTTTTCGCGTCCAGGCATTGCTCTGTAGGTCTTCTCAACAAACGGAATCAGATCGGTGAACATCATTTCAGTGAACGTTGCGCTGGCCATCGGGCCACGCATCGGACGGGCCGCTCCCGCTGCTGGTCTGCTGCCTGGGCCTGCTCCGGGTACCCCTGGTGCTCCAGTCTGGGCGGGAGCGGGTTCCGGAACTGCCTGCGTCACCACGCCGCGAGCGTTATAGATTGAAACGTCTTCGCCGGGCTTGCCCGTATTCAGGTTGTCCATAACGATCAGCATGGGCTTGGCCTTCTTCTCGGCGATCAGGTTGTCCATGATCTGATCCACATGGCCTTGGAACGTCCAGCCTTGCTCGTTTTCTCCCCAACCGTGCAAAAGGTAAAGAACTGGATATTTCGCCTTCGTGTTCGTGTCGTAATCGGGAGGGGTATAAATGTAGGCGCGACGCCATTTCTGCGTCACGGTTGAGAAGTACCACTGCTCTCGCACAACTCCGTGAGGAACGTCCTTGTGACTGTAAAAGTCGGCGTCGGCAGCGGGAACTTCAATCGCGCTGCTGTCGGTTCCGCCACCGAAAAAGGTGCGTGTGGAGGGATCGGCGAATGTGCCTCCGTCAATATTGAGCAGGTAATAATGGAAGCCCTCGACGAGCGGTGTAGTGGTCGCGTACCACAGTCCGTCGGCTTCCTTCTTCATATCGAATCCGGTGCCCACGCGCACGCGTACTGCCTGTGCATTCGGCGCAGATACGCGGAACATGGCATGATGATCAGGAAAGACGCACGGGTACGGAGCTCCGGGAATGTTCAGCTCTGACGGCTTGCAATCGGCCGGGGGCTGCGCCCAGGCGATTCCCGAAGCGAGAAGCGCGAAAGCGATCGCTGCTTTCTTCATTGGTCTCCTTCTTTTTGAACAACAATGGTAAGAGCGAAGGCTGAAGTCATGGAACGTACTACCTTCAGTCGCTGTTTTGAGTACGGTCCTTGTACGGAGTTCCTCCGCCTCGTGTGAGCGGACAATTTGAGACGGCAGGCAAAGTTCCCCTGAAGCCCCAGTGAATATACGAATGGCGGGGATGTGGAGTTTCACTGCGGCTGCAGGATCGTTGGGCATCAGCGTCAAAATCGAAATGCCAACTGGCCACACGCTGCCCCAAACGGTATCGGCTCTTCCATCACAAGGGACGGAAGAGCCGAGCAACGCCGATCCATATTTCAAGGTCGCATTGGCCCTGGTTTTTGAGGACTATCTCTGGCCCCGCGACTTGCGAGCTTCCGGCTTCACAGTAGATTCTTCCACCGGAGTGGTTCCCTGTACGTCTGTCGAGAATGTTGCGCCTGCAGGCACCAGGTAATTCTCGGCAGACTGACTGTCAGTGGTGCCGGTGGCGGTGCTGATGCGCGATGCATCAATCCCTTTCTCCGTTACCAGGTAGTCCTTTGCGTTCACTGCGCGCTGTGCCGCAAACCGAGTAACCTTCGCCCTCTTGTTTCTCGCAGCCGTTTTCTCTTGCTTCGCGGTTAGCGCATTCTCCTTGGCGTTTGCCTCGCCGACAATCACGGCCTTGGCGTCGGGTTGGCGCTGCAGGTCAAGCGCGACTTCGTCCAGGCAGGCCTTGGCTTCGTTGTTGACGCGGGTGGGCCGCCTCTTGTCAGTGTCAAAGCTGATAGAGCAAAGTGTTGAGGTATGCGGCGGTGGGGGTGGCGGCGGAGGAGCAACGATCGTGAGGCTTGTGTTGGCCGTCGCCGTGTGGCTCTTGTCGTCTGACACGTTGCAGGTAATTCCTACCGTGCCGGTTGGCGCACCGGCTGAAGAGTAATTGGCGGTGGTGCCATTCCCCGAGATAGTTCCACCAGTGGCCGAATAGCTGTAAGTGAGCGGCCGGTTCTGCGGACTCATGCCGGTCGAAGTAACCGTTGCCGAGTCGCCGGGCTTGATGGTGGTGGGATTAACTGCGCAACTGATCGTCGGTGGCTCAAAGGGCTTTACCGTAAAGCTGGCGGTGGCTTCAGCAGATTGGCCGGGCTTCAGGCCTTCCTTGCCCTTCTTGCCCTCTTTCACTTCCGCTTTGACGTTGTAGTTTCCTGGATCCAGCGAGGCGGTTTGAACAGTAGTGGAGGGCCCGCTGCCAGAGGCGCCTGTTCCAGACCAGTTGTAAACCACGTTTGTATTCTTTTTAGGATTTACCGATCCAGGGGTCGCAGTTACAGTAACTGGCTCTCCCTGAAAAACAGCTGGTGGATTTGCGTTAGCTGACAGGGTTATGGGGGGAGCCTTTTTGCAGCCGGTCGACAACAGAGCAAGGCTAGCCGCGACCGCAAGCAGGCAGGCAGAAGTAAAATCGCGCCGATTCATATCTTTCTCCTTTGAAAGCGTGCTGAAAAACCAGCGACCTTTTTTGCTGAATTGTTCTGACGGGAAAGAATAATACCATTAGCAGGCAATAGGAAAGTAAAACCGTAACTTAGCTGAGGATATATTTACCCTTTGGTACAGTTGCAAAACTTGATCCAAAGGTATAGATCCACGTTGTCCCCAGGGTGTGTTTCGAGTAGTTTTGGCCTCTCAAAAACCTTAATGGAGGTCTGAAACAGGCAAAGTCCGCGGTAATTCCTGTTTCTTATGGGATTGAGAATTGCTTAGCCCAGTCCTATCACGGCCAGATGTGATGATTTAGTAAAGCCGCCATCGACTTCCTTCAATACGGTCTTGCATTGGTTAAATGGGTGGAATCGAGCCTTATGTAAGTGCCAGGTATTCATGGGCAAGGCGCACCACCATTGAGCCCTCGCCAACAGCGGAGGCGACGCGGTTCATTGCGCCGGCGCGAACATCGCCTGCGGCAAACACGCCGGGAATGCTGGTTTCCAGCAGCAATGGCTCCCGCTGTTCTTTCCAAATGCGTGCAAAATTCTCGGCAGCCATTGCATCGCGTCCGGTGAGCACAAAACCCTTTTCATTGCGCAGCACCTGGGGCGGAAGCCAGTCGCTGCGGGGACTTGTGCCGATGAAGATAAACAGCGCATCGGCACATTCAAGCTTGGTTGCACCGTCGTCAACGCTCATCAGCGCGATCCGCTCCACATGACCGTCGCCCTCGACGCCCGTAACTTCTGTTCTCGGCCGCAGGCGGATGTTTTCAGTTTTTTCGATTTGCTCGATCAGGTATTGGGACATCGTTTCCCTGAGGCTGTCGCGGCGAACGATAATCTCCACTTCTTTGGCATAGCGCGCCAAATGCATGGCGGCCTGTCCGGCGGAGTTTCCGCCGCCGACAACGACGACGCGCCGCTCACGGAAGGCCGTCGCTTCAGTGGTTGCCGCGCCATAGTAAACACCCGCACCTGTCAGCTCGGCGATCCCAGCCGCGGGATGTTGGCGATAGAGCATTCCCGTGCTGGCGAGCACGGTCCGCGTAACGATCTCGCGCCCGTCGCTGAGCGTCAGTCGTTTATACCCTCCGTCGTTCGACATCCCGGTGGTTTCTAGAGGAGCAAGGAATTCCGCTCCGAGTCGCTGTGCCTGCGCAATAGCTCGCCGCGTGAGCTCGCTGCCGCTTACGCCGCTCGGAAATCCCAGGTAGTTCTCTATCCTCGAGCTTGAACCGGCTTGTCCCCCGGGGGAATGGCGGTCGAGGAGAACAGTGCGTAGTCCTTCTGACGCACCGTAGACGGCGGCGGCCAGCCCCGCGGGACCGGCGCCAACAATAGCCAGGTCGTACAAATCGAATGACGCGGTCAAAGGCCTGCCCAGCCGTTCCGCAACCATGCGCGGGTCTGGATTGCGCAATACCGGAGAGCCGTCATCGAAGAAAAGGGCCGGCAGCTCGCTTCCGTCCACGCCGGCTGCATCCAGCAGTGCTTGCGCATCTGAATCCCGCGTAATGTCCAGCCAGCGATAGGGAATCAAGTTGCTGGCCAGAAAATCTTTGATCGCATGAGACTGAGGCGACCATTGATGACCTACCAGTCGCAGGCCCTTGGCCTCGGGGAGATTCTCGGCCCGCCATGCGTCCAATAAATCATCGACAGCAGGGAACAACCTATCTTCCGGAGGATCCCACGGCTTTGAGAGATAGTGATCGAGGTGCGCCTCATTGATCGCCTTCACAGCAGCATCAATGTCGGAATAAGCCGTAAGCAAGACGCGTCTGGCTACCGGATAAATAGCCCGCGATTTCGCCAGCACCTCGCTCCCCATCATGCCGGGCATGCGCTGATCGCAGATGATCATCGCAAGAGAGTCGCCACGGGTTTTCAACTCTCGCATTGCCGCGAGCGCGTCGTCTCCTGACGATGCGCTCATCACCAAGTAGTCTTCGCGATAGCGAGAGCGCAGATCGCGGCGCACCGCTGCAAGGACCTGCGGATCATCGTCCACGATCAGTAGAACTGGTTTGTTCATTGCGCGACCTCTGCATCTTCAGCGATCGGCAACTCCACACGGAACTCAGTCCGTCCAGGTCGCGAGTCCACTTCGATGCTCCCGTCGTTGTGGCGAATGAGCCGCCGGACAATATCCAGTCCAAGCCCAGTGCCTTGTCCCATCGCCTTTGTTGTGAAGAACGGATCGAAAATTCTTTCGCGCACTGACGCGGGAATGCCTGGGCCATTATCCATTACGCGCACCACTACGCGTCCGCGCTCTCGTTTTGCCGTCACCTCTACAAGTCCTTTTTCAGGCACTGCATCCAGCGCGTTATCGATCAGGTTTCCCCAAATCTGGTTTAGTTCTCCGGCGAATCCGCGCACGGACGGAAGTCCGTTCTCAACATCGATTGAAACGGCAGCCGACTTCTTGCTCGCCTTTGACCGAAGCACAGCAATCGTATTTCCGAGGCCCGGCGCAATTTCTACCGGCTCAGCGACCATCGCCTGGTCCATATGCGTAAAACCCTTGATCGCCGAAACAAGGCCGGAGATATGCATCGCCGCTTCCTGAATCTCGGATGCAAGAGCGCGAACGGCGCATCCTGCAGCTGCCCAGCGCAGCACGGCGTCCAGCGCATCGCCTTGCACCACGCTTGCAAGCTCATCGAGCGCAGTAAAAGTGACCTGGGTGTCAGCCAGTGCTTCCGCAATGCTCTCGTCGAGCCCGTGACCGGCCAGCCAATCGGCAATCTGCTCTTCGCGTTCAGCCTGCTGCACGGGCGAGAGCACGCCCTCTGGAGCCTTGGCAATGCAAGCCGATCGAGTGGCTTCTACTGCAGCGAGTTGCCCATCGCTCAGCCGGGCCACTCCCAATTTGAGGGTCGCCGCCTCGGCTTCGGCCAGACGGTTTTCAAGGAGCGACGCATTGCGCTCAATGGCTGAGGCGGGATTATTCAATTCGTGGGCAAGCCCGGCCGAAAGTTTGCCGAGCGAGATCATCTTTTCGTTCAGTAGATCGTTCGAGGTAAACAGCCGGGCGCGATCGATCATCGTATGAACGAGCATCGCCGTGATCTCATGGCATGAACCTATCAATGCCGGGAACTGCTCGCGCGAGATCGAGAGAATCTCAGTAGGTTCTTCCGCGATTGCGTCTCCGGGCGGACTCTTCAGTCGCGAATAGGGCATCATTCCCGATAAATCGCCGGCCCGCCATTCAATGGCCTTCTGCCTTCCCGAGGGCCTGTCGATCGAAAGCGTGATATGCCCCGTCAAGATGACGTAGAGGCCTTCAACCTGCTCACCTTTGTGTGACAGAATCTCGCCCGCATCAAGGTGCCGCAGCGTCCCGTGTTGCGCCAGCCACGCAAGCTCTTCCCTCGGCGCTTCGCTAAGCGCTTTGTGCTCCGCCAATCGATCGATCAGGTCCATTGAGGCCTCTGGCAAACGTGTTGTCAACGGGGGAGGAAGTGCTTACCTGGCTCAAAACTACCAGAGGAGCCCATGCAGGAGCCATAATTTCTATTGGACGGCGATTCGAGATTCACGACAAGCAGATTCACTACTGCCGCTGCCGTATTTCAATTGCACAATTCTCCTACCCCTCCATGCTTGACGGGCCTCATGTTGGAAACCCGTACAATTTCCTCATGGCAACCGTATCCTGGACTGTCCGCGATCTGCGCCGTGCGCTTGCAAGTGGAGCGCTCAAACCAACGCAACTGGCCGAGCAGGCTCTGACGCATTCCTATCAAAGTCCAAGCCACAACACCTATCTTTGGCAGGACGCGGTGTGGACGCGCACTGAAGCAAACCGGGTCGAGCAGATGCCAAGCGGCAGCGGCGGAGCATTTGGTGACGGACGCAGTGCATTGTGGGGATTGCCGGTTTCGGTAAAGGACTGCTTCAATCTAAGAGGCGCTCCCACCAGCTGCGGAACGGTGTTTTACCGCGACCTGAATGGAAACGCCGCGGACGATTCATGGGTGGTTGATCGACTTCGTGCGGCTGGCGCAATCATCATCGGCAAAACGCATGTACATCCGCTCACGTATGGCATTACGGGTGAGAATCCCGAATTCGGCGATTGTTTATTGCCCGGCGATCCCGGTGCGCTCACCGGTGGGTCTTCAAGCGGAGCCGTGGCCAGTGTTCTTGAGGGTTCGGCTGTGGCCGCAATTGGCACCGATACCGGCGGCTCCGTGCGTGTGCCCGCAGCGCTCAGCGGACTTGTCGGTTACCGCTCAACGCTCGGTCGCGGTTCGTGGAATGGCGGCGCGCATCTTGCGGAATCGTTTGACACGCTCGGCTGGCTCTTTCGTGATCTCGAGGACGCACCCCTGCTCGCTGAGTTTTACGCTTCTGAAGCCTCGGCCGCGGCCAAGACATACACCCGTTTTGCGGTTACTGCTGAGAGCTTTCTCCACGATTGCGAGCCGCAGATCATGGAAAGTTTTCGTTCTGCGATTCGCGAGTTGCAGGCTCTCGGTCTTGAAGGGCGCACCATCGATCCGGAATGGTGGTCCGAGTCGCGCGAGATTTTTGCGCGCATCCAGGCGTGGGAGGCGGCTCGGTTGCACGCCGGTCACTTCGATCGTTTCGGATCCGCTATTCGTGAGCGGTTTGAAATGGGCGCGAGTATCACACCGGCAGAAATCGCAACGCTGCGCCAGCGGCATGCCGAGTTCAATGCCCGCATGGACGATCTCTTTGAGACACATCAGCTGATTATGTTCCCCTGCGCTCCTGTAGCCCGGCTCGCGGCCGGCGCTGATCACTCACAGACGCGTGCTCATCTGTTGCGTTACACCACGCCTTTCAGTCTTGCGGGCGTGCCTGTAATCGCGGTGCCATACTCGTCAGGTGGAATGCAGATCGCCGGGCAGCGGGGTAGTGATGAATCATTAGTGCAGCTTGCCGCTCGCATTGGCGCTCAAAGAAAATCCAGCGCTCCTCCTTTTTGAACGCCTTCTCTCAAAATCGATTAGCGGTCCTCGGCCGATTGGCTCCGACCTCGATCGATCGGTTAACCTCATCTCAAGGGAAAACGAAGCATGCTCCTGGAACTCCGTCCCCGTATTCCGGTCCATGCCGGCTGCGTAATCCTGCTTATAACTACCCTACTTTCAACAATAGACCTCCTTGCCCAGCCGCCAACTCCCGCTTCGGCGCCAAGCACAGAATGGCAACCAAAGATCCACTTCTTTGCGCCGCCCGATTGGATCAACGATCCAAACGGCCCGATCTACTTGAACGGGCAATACCATCTCTTCTTTCAGACCAATCCCCACGGCGATCAGTGGGGACATATGAGTTGGGGGCACGCTACATCGCCGGACCTTGTCCACTGGAAGCACCTTCCCATCGCCATTCCGGAGGCCCAGGGCATTTCCATTTTCAGTGGCTCCACTGTTGAAGACAGCGAGAATACCAGCGGCCTTTGCGGTGCTGCCGGGGTGAAAACCCCCGGCTGTCTTATTGCGATCTACACCTGTGCATCGCAGGACAAGCAAACGCAAAACATTGCTGTCAGCCGCGACGAAGGCGCAACGTGGACGAAGTACTCCGGTAATCCGGTCATCGATATCGGCCTCAAGAATTTCCGCGATCCAAAGGTGTTCTGGCACGAAGCATCGAAAAGCTGGGTGATGGTAGTCGCACTCCCTGATCAGCACAAACTGCGGATTTATCGCTCGCCCAATCTGCGCCAATGGGAACTTGCCAGCGAGTTCGGACCTGCGGGTGCGGTATCAGGAGTTTGGGAGTGCCCTGATCTTTTCGAACTTCCTGTATACGACAACCAGGGGAATCTTGACGGCTCGCGGTGGCTGCTCAACGTCAACATCAATCCCGGTGGTCCAGCAGGCGGTTCGGGTGATCAGTACTTCGTAGGCAAATTTGACGGCAGAACGTTCACTGAGGACCACCCTGGCTCTGGGCCGCATTGGGTCGATTGGGGCAAAGACTTTTACGCCTCCACCTCGTTCGCAAATACGGGCAACGAAGCCCTTGAAAGAACCTGGATCGCATGGATGAGTAACTGGCAGTATGCTTCAAAACTGCCTTCCTTGCCCGGTCGCGGCGAAATGACCATGGCACGGCATTTGTATTTTCAGGAGCCTCCCGCCTATCCGCCGCCGACTCCCGCGCAGGAGCCGCTGCTGCTGGTGCAGAAGCCCGTGCTCGGCCTACCCGCAGACAAGAAGTACACGGCTCTGTTTGGCGCGCCTTCCTTCCAGACACTCGCTAACGTAAATCAGCGCATTGTCACAAAGAAACTGTCCGGAAGCGTGTACAGGCTGCGTTTCACGCTTGACCCGGGCGACGCATCGGAAGCGGGCGTCCGCCTGCGGCGCAGCACCAACGACCCAAATGAAGCTGGAAAGGAAGAGACGGAAGTCGGAATAGATATGGCGAACGGCCGTATTTTCATCGATCGCTCGCGTTCAGGAAAAACCGACTGGTCGCCGGATTTCCCAGCCCGCGTTTCAGCGCCGCTCAAACGTATCCAGGCTGAAGGTGTGCCAATTGAGATTGTGGTGGACAGCAACTCAGTGGAAGTATTTGCTGAAGACGGTGAAACGGTTCTCACTCAGCTAATCTATCCTGCAGCTTCGAGCCAGGGACTGGCGTTTTATTCCACAGCGCTTCCCCCGGGAACAGCCCCGGCCCGCGTACGAAATTTGGAAATGATTCCGCTGGACCGACCCGCAAGCAAGAAATAGCGCGGCTTGCACTACTTCTCCCTGAGAGCCGCTGTGGGCCAGCCGTGCTTCCATTCAATTGTCGAGAGCTGCAGCGACGACTTTCCTGTTTCATGACCGTATGCGTGATAGACAATCAGATCCGGCGCGCCTTTGCGCAGAAGCACTGACTCGCCACCCGGTCCCAGCCAGCGCGCATTTGCAGAAAGCAACCCCGTTCCGCCGCCCTTCAGCATCGGCACGCCATCGCGATCGACATACGGGCCGGTGATGGCCTTTGCGCGCCCTACTACAGTCCGGTAGGTGCTCTTCACACCTCTGCAGCAGAGATCGAATGAAACAAAAAGATAAAAATATCCGCCGTGATGAACAATGTACGGAGCTTCCACCGCTTGCCAGTTTGAGGGCAAGCCGGGCGGCCTCGGTTCGGGATTTGGCGGCGCCACGCGGCTCGACAGAGAGTAGGTCGTGGTGTCCGCGGTTGAGAGCTTACCGGTGCTTGCATCGAGCGCGCGCATTTTGATGCCGGTCCAAAAGCTTCCGAAATTCAGCCAGGCGTGGTGCTCGTTATCTTCGACGTAGTTCGGATCGATGGCGTTGAAATCGTCCGTTGCTTTCGACTCGAGTATCAGCCCTTCGTCGTGCCAGCCGTAATCGGGGCTCTTCGGATCAAGCGTTTTGGCTGTTGCGAGCGCGATGCCTGAAGTGTTTTTGCCGAAGAGCGAGTACGCATAATAGAGCCGATACTGCCCGTGCTCGTAAGAGATGTCTGGAGCCCAGAGATCTCTGGTGCCGGGACTGCGTTCCTTGATCCACGCCGGAACCGCATCGAATACCTGGCCGCAAAATTTCCAGTTGGTCAGATCGGTGGAACAGCGAACGGCAAATTGTCCGCCACCCGGCGCCTTTCCTGTTGTGAAGACATAGTAAGTATCGCCTTCACGAATCATAGAGGGATCGTGCGCGCCTGCGATGTCCCCCTGAAGATCAAATGCCTTGGGTTGTTGGGATGCATGCGCACCCCAACTCCACAAGGCAAATACCAGCGCGATCGCTTGCAATCGGCCGCTATATTTCATTAGCTCTTCCTACCATTTCAAATGCAGAAGCGAAGTCGCCTGCCGTGGCAGATCAGTGTTGATTACGACCTTGCCATCGCTCACGTCGAGCCATTCCGGCGAAGTCAGCAACTCGAGCTGTCCGGCTGCCTTCATTTGCGCATACTGCTCCGGTGTTGGAGATTGCGGCGACCCCATCGACTTCCAAACGGTGTAGGAATTGCTGTGCGTCTCGTCGATGCGGTAGTGCTGCAGCAGAACTTTCTTGACGCCGGCGGGAATACCGGAGACCGATACCTGTACGGGTGCATCTGGCCCCGCTACATCGTCGTCATGATAGTTCCACATCATGACTGCTGCTTCGTGCGCAGCCTTTGTCGCAAAGGCGTCGATATCAGGTTGTTGGCGTACACCGCTCTGAATGATGTCGTCTGCCGGAATCGCGCCTGTGCTGGTGGCAGTCACGCGATCACCAGACATAAGACCAGCCATCCGAAACACATTCAGCACCGGTTTATCGACTCCGTTGGTTGACAGTGTGCGGAAACCCTCAAAGTAGTCTTTGCCTTCAAACTCGAATGACCAGGACAGCATCGCAATCAGGTTTACCCCGGCTGCCTGTTCCAGATCAATGAGGCCCTTCATAGCAGCTGCTGTATAGGCAGGGTACAGCGGACCATTGCGATATGCGTTCGCCGGGTTCACCTTCATCGAGCAGCCGGCGCATCCCTCAGGATCGGCCTCGCTCAGGATGATCGGAGTGTTTTTGTATTTTGGGAATTTGGACACAATTGAATATCCCTGCTTCGCCGCTCCCAGTTCTACCCCAAGACCCATCTGAACCCGGCCATTGACGAGTCGCGGCCGCCCCTTCGGGTGAAACGAGATGAAGTCCAGAGGAATCGGCTTACCGTCCGCCGCGCTCTTGTCGTTTTCGCAATGATTGAGGAACGCCTCAAGAAAAGCAGATGCCTTTGGACCGACTGGCCCGGTTGATGCGGGGCCACCCACCTTTGCGTTGGGCAACACGGCTCGAACGTTGGCCACTGAGTAGTCGTAGAGCTTGAAGTACTCTTCCTTTGTGCCGTGCCAGTACGAAATATCCGGCTCGTTCCACACTTCGAAGTACCAGTTGCTCACCTGCTCGCGTCCGTAACGCTCCACAAGGTGCTCCACATATTTGTGTACCAGCTCACCCCACATCTTGTAGTCCTTCGGCGGATTGTTCACCGATCCGCCGTTGGTCGGCTTGGGATAGTGGAGCTGATATTCCGTGATCCCCGGAACTGTCGATGCCAGATCCTTCGGCATAAAGCCGAGCTCTACCATCGGCTGCACGCCCGCTTCTTTGTAAGCGTCGAACATCTTGTCCGTGATGGCAAAGTCATAAACAGGTTTGCCATTCTGGTCGAGGCTGAAGACGTTCGACGAACTCCACTTTACTTCCGGTACGCCGTTTCCGGAGTTAAACAGAAAATGAGCGCGGATGTGAACCGGCACCGGACTTAGATCATGCAACTCTCTCGTCAGCTGCCGGCCATACTTCATGGGCCCGAAGTTCGATTCGTCATAACCAAACCAACTGTAGATTGGCTTGTAGACACCTTGCGACTTGGTCAAATCCACGTTTACGTTTACCTGAGTCTGCGCCTGGCATGAGATGGCCAGAACAGCAGTGCTCAATATCAATGCGAACTTTCCCGTTCTCATTCTGATTTCTCCCCTGAAGTAGAACCGAAATTGAGGAGACCTATTGCTCCCCAACTTCCGTCCATATTAGTTCTTTGTCTTTGAGTAGTCGCCGATAGCGGCGCGCGTGGTCAGTTCGCTGGCGGGCCATGCGCCTTCCGATGTCACTTCAAAGCTGCTTTTCTGCCGTGCATCGTCTGACGAGCCTCCAACCATCACATCGAATGTTCCCGGATTGATGACATATTGGTGTTTATCCGTGTCCCAGTATGAAAGCTGCTCAACCGGCATCGAGAAGTGAACTGTTTTTGTTTCTCCCGGTTTTAGGCCGAGGCGCTCAAAGCCCTGAAGTTGTTCGTTTGGCTGCGTCACTTTGGAATCACGGTTGTGCACGTACAGCTGCACTACTTCATCACCGCCAAGCGATCCGCTATTCTTCACGTCCACCTGAATCTGCACCGTCCCATTGCCCTGAACCTGTGCAGAAGAAATCTTCAGGTTGCTGTAGTCGAAATTCGTGTAACTCAAACCATGGCCGAACGCGTACAACGGCTTGCCCTTGAAGTACATATACGTGAAACCCTTGGAAATGTCGTATTCGGTCATTGGGGGCAGCGAACGATCACTGCCATAAACGGTGTAAGGCATCCGGCCAGACGGGTTGTAGTCGCCGAACAAAACGTCTGCGATTGCGGTGCCGCCTTCTTCGCCGGGCCAGAACATATCAAGCACAGTTGAGAAGCGCGATGTTGCGGGACGTTGTCCGCTTCCGGAGTACGGACCCGCGAGTGAAATCGGCCCACCGTTCAGCAGCACGACGATCGTTTTTGGATTGGCGGCCATCACTTGCCGAGCAAGCGTCAACTGAACCGGCGGAAGTGTGAGGAAGCCGCGGTCGAGTCCTTCACGCTCGGTCAGTTGGTTGGTTCCCAGAAAAAGGATGGCAACATCAGCTTTCTTTGCCGCCGTAACAGCTTCCGCAACGCTGGCTTCTGGGTTATCAGTTTCCATTATTCCGCTTCCGCGCGCGTACAGCACATTCGTCGCCGATCCAACTTTTGCCTGAATGCCTTCGAGCGGCTTAACGAAATGTGAAACCTCGCCGGTGTAGTTAGGACCGGTTTGCGCATAATCCGCGAACGGCCCGATCACTGCGAGTGTCTTGATCTTGCTCTTGTCGAGAGGCAGCAATTTGTTTTCATTCGCCAGCAGCACAATGGATTCCTGCGCGGTACGCAGCGCCAGCTTCCGGTGCGCTGGGGAGTCGATCATGTCGGGGCCGTATTTACTGTAAGGAACCCTATCCGGAGGATCGAACTCGCCCAGCCGGAAACGAATCGTCAGCACTCTGCGCAGCGACTCGTCTACATCTTTTTCGGTCAACAGGCCTTCCTGAAGCGCCTTGGGAAGTGCAATCGCATAAGATCCATCATCCAGATCGCTGCCCGCGAGGATCGTCTTGGCGGCGGCGATTTGCAGAGTTGGGTATTTCATGTACGCAGAAACCAGGTTCTGCACAGCGCCGCTGTCGGGCACCACAAATCCCTGAAACCCCCACTCGCCGCGCAGAATATCGGTGAGCAGCAGCTTATTCTCGGCATTGGGAACACCGTTAATGCCGTTATACGACGACATGATGGATGTAGCTTTCCCAGCCATAATGCCCGCTTTAAATTGCGGCAGGTAAAAGTCGCGAAGCACCCGGTCGCTAACCATATCGTTTCCGGTCTTGATGCGGTCCCTCTCGTCGTCGTAAACCGCGTAGTGCTTGAGGGTGGTAGCCAGCTTCAGATATTTTGGATCGTCGCCCTGCGTTCCTTGTACATAAGCAACAGTGATTCGCGAAGCCAACAGCGGATCCTCGCCGAAGGTTTCCCAGATTCTGCCCCAGCGCGGGTCACGATCCATGTTGATTACGGGCGAGCGATACACGAGGCCGTTGTGTGCAATGCGCTTGCCGTCAGGTGTAATCGTGACAGCCTGGCCGCGACCCTGCTGCTCCACTGTGCCCTGAACGGTATGCCAGTAGTTGTAAACCGCGCGTCCTTCATCGGCGATTGCCGCAGCAACATCGTGCACGAGCGGCGGATCGAAGGTTGCCGACATGCTGATCGACACCGGAAACATTGTCGTTGGCTGAGACCACACAATACCATGCAGGCTCTGATTCCAGCCGTTCATCGCCGGCACTTTCAGGCGGTCGATGGCCGGAGCAGTTGTGCTGAGCAGGGAAGTCTTTTCGGCGGGTGTCAATTGGTGAATCAGGTCGTCCACTCGCTTGTCAATTGGCTGTGAGGGATCCAGGTACGCCGATTGCGCGCTCGCCCACAGCGGGAGCCCAAGCATTAGTACGATTGCAGCGGAAGCTACTTTTCTCATTTTCTGATCTCCAGCATTGCGAGTGCGTAAACCTGCGGCAACGCGATTCGACTTAGATGAAATAGAAACTGAAAAAATGGTCAGTGCCGTCAAGCATCGGCGGCACTGACCCTGGTTTCAGGAGGTCAACTCACAATACCCCGCAGTTAAAAGTCATACTTCAACGCGAATTGAATATCGCGCGAAGGAACTGAGGTGCTGTTTATCGCGCAGCAGGTCGATGATGTGACCGTAGCACCCGGAGCGTTAAAGCTGGTTGTGTTTGAAATGTTGAATGCTTCGGCGCGGAACGAAAGTTTTGTCTCGCCGGGCATGTCGAAGTTCTTGAAGAACGATGCGTCAAACTGCCGGCGCATGTCGGACCGCAATACGTTGCCCTTCACGTTACCGTAAGTGAAGGCAGGCGATGCTACGTATCTCGTTGGATCGAACCACTTGTCCAGCGACTTCTGGAAACCTGAATTTGAGTACTTCGGATTCAGGTTCGGCCGCTGCTGTCCTACGCCTGTGTTCGCCACATCGGAGCCGACGATCGGCGTATAGGTAGTTCCACTGCGCAGAATCGTGATGGTCTGGATTTGCCACCCGCCAAGAATAGCGTTTGTCACTCCGTTTGCATTCGACAGGAATCGCTTGCCCTTGCCAAACGGGAGCATATAGGTTCCGCTAATCGCAAGGTTTTGCGGGATATCGAAGTTAGAGTAGGTGTGCTCATATGCGCCATCGCCACCCGCTTGCGGCGTCTGCGCGTAGTTCAGGAACTTCGACCACGTGTACGATACCAGCGCGGCAAGGCCGTTGCTCATGCGATGCTGCCACTTGGTCTGGAGCGACTGGTAAGTTGCTCCATTATCCTGCGATTGAAAAGTCATTGAACCCCAGGGCTGATGAGGCCGGCGACCCTGGATGGCACCCGCTCCCGGGGGCGGAGTGTTGTAGGAGTCTGATGCCTGAAGATGAAGCGCATGATTGGCAACGTACGCCACTTCGAGCACGGTCTTGTCAGTAAGCTGACGTTCGACTGCCAGGCTCCAGTGATCGTTCTCGCCCATCTGCAGATGAGTCGGCGTCGGGTTCATTGAAGGGTTGGTGGTTGTCGAACCCAGCAGCGAACCTTGAAAGAAATTCGCGATCGTTCTGTTCGGAACTACGTTCGCTGTCTGGTTGACAGTTTCCGAAAGAAGGAACGGCAAAATATTGTGGTTTACGCGGCCGCTGGTTCCTTCCGGCTCGTAGTATATGCCGTATCCACCGCGGATAACGGTTCTTGCAAACGGCTTCCATGCAAATCCAACACGCGGGCCAAACTGCAGCTTATCCGTGTAGGTAACGTTGTAGGGCAGACCTACATCAGCAGTCGTCTGGATATATTGTCCAAAGAACTTCATCGCGGTAGGCGCAGCAATCTGTGCTGCTGTATTTACCTGACTGTTGTGGCTGGCGACGATGATCGGCTTTGCCAAAGTTGGGTCGAACGTACCGAGTTGACCGAGATATCCTGTCTGCCACGGTGTGTATTCGTAACGAAGTCCGATGTTCAACGTCAGCTTGTCGTTGACGCGAATGTCGTCCTGTCCGAAGAACTGCTTGTACCAGGATTGACCGCCAAAGTTCGACGCCGGATAGGCGCGGCCTACAGATGCAGGATAACCAAGCAGGAAGTCTGCAAATGCATCGCCGCCCTTGGAGCTAAGGCTTGGATTTTGTGTTTCAGCGCCTGTAAATGACCAGTTGCCGACATAGTTGCCGGTATCTGTGCCGAGCCACTGATAGTAGCGGATGAGAACGCCAAATTTAAACGACTGACGGCCCCTGAGATAGGTGAAGTTGTCAGTGGCTTCAAGGACACGACGGTCTTGCGTCTTCGGCCGCTGGTCGAATGTCGAGCCTTGCAGCGCGTGGTATCCGCTAAATGAGTAGTCAGGGAAGGAGCCGCCGGTGCCAGGCCGCAGCAAGTCCGAAAATCCCTGAATGCCATTCTTCGTGTTGAAGTCAGGCCCCTGGAGGAATGCCGGCAGAAATACATGGCTCGGAAGTCCGTGAATTCGGAATTCCTGCACTTTGTTTGATCCAATGTTCGTGATCAATCCAACTGCAATGTCCTGGGCATTCGACGTGAGTGAGGCCAGACCCAAAGCCGGTGCAAAGTTAGGATCGATTTCACGTTGATTGATGTATGCCCAGCGGAAGAACAGGCGGTTGGCGGTGTTCACCTGGTGGTCGACTCTGACTACGAACTGATCCCAATCGATCGCCTGCGAAGGAACTGCCTGGAAACTCGTCGGGCCGGCATTGCCAACCGGATAGTAGGACAAAATGACCTTTGCCTGCGGTGAAATCAAGTTGGGGCAAATTACATTAAGAACGCCGTTACAGCTGAACTGCTGTCGCGTTGTAACTCCACCGGCTGTTGTTGTCGTAGATGGGTCATAAATCTTGTTCAGACCCGCCGCGCTGAAATCGCCGTTTCGTTGCGCCGGAGTGGGAACCGTGCCGCTCTGGACTAACCCCTGACGGAGGCGCTGTGCCTCGTAGTCGAGGAAGAAGAAGGACCTGTCCCTACCGCTGTAAATGTGCGGGATTGTCAGCGGGCCGCCGATATCGCCACCGAACTGATTTCTCTTCAGGATGCCTCGCGTTTGCGAGAAGTAGTTGCGCGCATCCAGTTTGTCGTTGCGGATGTACTCGAACACGCCACCGTGGAATTTGTTTGTTCCCGATTTAGTGGTCGAGTTAAAGCCCGGTCCGCCACGATTGTATTCAGCAGAGTAGGCGTTTTGTTGTACGCTGAATTCCTGCAGCGCATCGATCGATGTCTGCATGAAGGTTCCACCTTGATGCTGTTCGGTCACATCCACGCCATCAAGGAGAAAGGACGTCGCAAATCCGTGAACGCCGCTGATGGTGTTGCCATTCACGATCTCTGGACGAATCGCCAGCGAATTACCCGTCGCTCCAAGAAGAGCCGCGCCGGGAGTTAGTTCCGCCAATTGGTAAAATCCGCGTCCGTTCAAGGGAAGATCAGTAAGTTGCTGGTTTGAAACAACTGTTCCGATAGTCGCCGAGTCTGTATTGATGAGCGGCGACTCAGTGGTGACTTCGATCGTTGTAGTCGAAGACCCAACCTTGAGAGCCAGATCCTCGCGCGCAATCTGACCTACGTTTACTTCAATCACCGACGTGGTAATAGTCTGGAATCCGGTCGCTGTGACCGTCAGGCGGTATTGACCTGCTGAAACCGGTGTAATCACATACTCGCCGGTTGCGTTGGTCACTGCTTCCTGAGCGATGTTTGTGCCAATATTTACCGCTTTCACAGACGCGTTTGGAACAACTGCACCCGAACCGTCCGTGATGCGACCTACGAATCTGCCTTTCTCCACCTGGCTGAATCCTGGCAGAACCAGTGCCAGGAAGAACGCCAGTGTCAAGGCCGACTTGAACCAACCAACATGCATCCTTTTTTTCACGTCTTACCTCCAAACTCTTGTGGAACGTCTTACGTTTCCGTCACCCTTCTCCTGAACCGCGAGTCCCCGTCTCCAATGAGAACGGGCAGAGAAAAGAAGGTCCGCGTCATCGTAACCTCACTGCCAGAAAATCAACCTCGTTGCCGTTCTGGTGAGAAGTGAGCGTTAGAAGATGACCACTAATACCAGTGGCGACTCTACCGTCCCTCTTCTCGCTGCCTGAGAATGCCAGCCCAGGAACGAGCGCAAGGAATATAAGGGAGGATCAAAGGGGCGCACCTTCCTCCCAACTGCAATGCATTTCCATTCGCCCTTGAAATGCTTATCCCTGCCGGCCGTTCTGACTTACTTGTTTGCTACAGCCGGCAAGAGAGTATCTATAATTCCGGTTTTGGTGCCATCTCCTCAATAAAAGTGAAAATTGCAGAGTGATCCAAATCGCCGCTACCGCGGTTCATTAACGCCATCAGCATTTGCTGCACAAGACTCGTCAGCGGCAACGCTACTTTCTTTGACTCAGCAGTCAACAGGGCATTGCGCAGGTCCTTCTGATGAAGGCGAATGCGAAATCCCGGCTTGAAGTTCCGCGCAATTACCATGGGCGCCTTTGCGTTAAGAACTGTGCTTCCCGCGAGCCCACCTTTCACCGCATTGAAGACAACTTCTGAATCCACGCCGCAGCGGTCGGCCAGCACAAGTGCTTCCGACATGGCCGCGATGTTGCATGCCACCATAATCTGGTTGGCGAGTTTCGTAACGTTGCCCGCACCCACTCCACCCGTGAGCACCACGCTCGAGCCCATCAACTTCAGCACCGGCTCTACCTTGCTGAACGTATCCGCATCGCCGCCCACCATAATGGCCAGTGTCCCGTCCACCGCCTTCGGTTCTCCGCCGCTTACCGGCGCATCCAGAAACGTAACGCCTTTTTCTTTGCACGCGGCTCCCATCTTCTGTGAGACCAGCGGACTGATCGAACTCATGTCCACGAGGATTGAGCCAGCGTGTACGCCCTCAAGAACGCCGCCCGCCCCAAGCACTGCCTGCTCCACCTCCGGCCCATCAGGCAGCATCGTAATCACCAGGTCCGTGCGTGCTGCCACGTCCTTGGCAGAGCTGCCACGCTCAATTCCTTCGCCGATCATTTCGTCTACTGACTTGGCAAAAATATCGAAGACCACCAGTTCGTGCCCCGCCTTGCGCAGGTTGCGAACCATCGGCTTACCCATAATGCCGAGACCAATGAATCCAATTTTTGACACCTTATGTTCCTTTCTCTTCAGGGGAAATTAGCGCGTTGCGGCGCTCAACCACCGCAATCCTTCGCTCGTTTTACCGGCCGGGCGATACTCGCAGCCCAGCCATCCTTCATAGCCGATCGCGTCCAGCAGTTTGAAAAGGTACTCGTATCGGACTTCGCCAGTGTCCGGCTCATTGCGCTCAGGGCATCCTGCAATCTGAATGTGCCCGCACATTCGCGCATAGCGCTTTAGACTCGTTGCCAGATCTCCTTCCATCACCTGCATGTGATACAGATCCATCTGCATCTTCATGTTTGGTGCGCCGACGGCCTCGCAAATGGCGGCCGAGTCTTTCTGGGTAGAAACAAGAAAGCCGGGAATATCGCGCAAATTGATGGCTTCAAGCAGCAGCGTGATGTCATGCTTGGCAAGCTCTGCTGCGGCGTACTTGAGATTTGCAATCAGCGTCGCTTTACATGCACCAAGATCTGCGCCAGCCGGAGGAATGCCGGCCATTGCATGCAGCCTTGGCACGCCTAATGCCTGCGCGTAGGTCACGGCCTTGGTTACGTTGTCACGAAATTCCTGCTCGCGTCCCGGCAGTCCGGTTATTCCGCGCTCGCCCGCAGCCCAGTTGCCCGGAGGCATATTGAACAGCACGATCTGCACCCCGGCATCCTTGGCCTTGCCGGCCACTACCTCAGGCGCGTATTCGTAAGGAAATAGAAACTCCACTCCAGAAAAACCGGCCCGTGCCGCAGCCTCAAACCGATCCAGGAACGGAACCTCGTTAAACATCATTGACAGATTCGCCGCAAACTTCGGCATATTGCTCACTCTCCTTTCCAGTGAATTTCGCCATAACGTCTGCGCCGGCCGTGACTACGCCGATGCGCGCATTCTTCCCATGTCGCGCCAGGGCCGCAGCGAGGGCTTCATCAAAATTGGTGGTCGAACTAATTCCGATCTTGCGCGCCTCGCTGTCGGGAATGCCGTCGGACACGAGTGCGATTGTTAACCGCTTCCGCGTTTGATCGAAAGCCAGATAGGTTGCGGCAGCAACTTCGTCGTGAACCTTGCCCTGTGTCACCAGGTCCATCACCTCATCGCCCGGTGTCGTTCCGAAATCGACCAGCAGGGTATGATCCGGAGCAATGCCTTCCGGCGCCGGAATAATCAAAATCAGAGTCCCACCGTCCTTTGCCAACATGCCGCAATTGTTCACCGGCTTGAATCCCTGCCACAGGTCGCGATCCGCAGGATGTGAACTTGCCACGACGATATCGGGTTTTTCTGAAAGCTCGAGCGTGTAGATTGGCTTCGCAATTTCGACCCCCGCGCGATGCGCCTTGATCACATCGCCCGCCACAATTCCCACCACCGAGCCCGAAGCATCGAGAACCACGTTCACAATGAACTTCAGGCCCGTCTGAACCGCGATGGTTTCCATCTCTTTGCGCACTTCGTTATCGACGTTACCGAGGATCTCGTACACACGCGGGCCCGCTATCAGATGCGTCCGTCCCGTCGTTACTGCACTGGTCACGCCGGGCTGCACCATCTTCGCGCCACCCGCCCAGCCCGCATACATGTGCGGAATAATGTTGCCTACCGCAATCGTGATCGGCGTATCGAGATACCTGCGATTCACGTGGATAGGAATGCCCAGCGGCGTAACACCCAGGTCTTTGAAGTCTTTCGGGTCGTGCGACATGTTGGTGACCGGGATGCGTTTCAGTACTTCCTTGCCCACGCGTTGCTCGATCTCCGCTTCGTTCATCCACCGATGCGTTCCCAGCGCGATCATTCCCGAAATCTCACTATCGGGCACACCTGCCGCATTCAACTCGTCAAGCAGGATCGGCAAAATGAGCGTTTGCGGAGTGCTGCGCGTACTGTCATCCACCAGAATCAGAGTGCGCTTACCATGGCGCTCAACCAGTTCCGCCAAGGTCGGCGAACCGATGGGATTTCGAATCGCACTTCGAATTACAGCTTCAAGGTTTGGCATCGGATCAGCATGACGCGGCCCTTCAATCCATGCCAGGTTCTCTTCCGGTATTTCGATGGTCCGCTCTTCGTGTCCGTACGGGAGTGTAATTTGCTTCATCATGAAACAACCTCACAGATTGCGGTGGACGGTGGAATGCGGCGCGCCGAACGGGTGCACGCGCGCCTGTGATGCCGTGGCTGCGGCCGCTGCCATCATGCATTTACCTCATCGCGAACCGGTCCGTACAACTTCTCGCGAATATAGCCGAAACCAGTGGTGCCGCTGTTATAGACAGGCACGGCAGTCTTGCCCAGGTGTGGCGCCAGGGCCGACATCGAAAGCTGCGCCATCACAATCGAATCAACCTTGCCGGACAGCCTTTCAATTTCCTCCAGCAAAATCCGATTGTGCGTTTCGGTATCACCCTTCGAAACCGCTTCAAATGCTTCCGGGCGAAGAACTGTTGTAATCTCAACCGGCCGATTCTTTTCAGCCGCTACAATGCGCAACAATCGCTCCGACGAGGGCAGGGTGGATGGCAGGGTGGCCAGCAAGCCCACGCGCTTTCCCTGCATCACTGCAAGCTCCATCATGGGTCGGTCAATCTGAAGGATTGGGATGTCAATCATGGGCCGCGCCAGTTCGGCAGCGTAATTGAACGTGGAACAAGCCAGCAGAATCAGCTCAACACCGGATTCCTGCATGTTGTGCGCATACTGCGCAAACCGAAAGTAATTGTGCTTGGGGATTGTACCGACAGGCGCCGCAAGGTTGTCGCGCTGAATCGTGTCGTCGCAAAGATGCATCACCTCGACGTCGGGGATGAAGCGCTCAAGAAATGGCTTCATTGCGCCGATGGTTAGATGAATCGCATGAATGATGCCGATAGTCTTCTTTTGTTTTTCCAATTTCGTATCTCCTCCTGAAAATTCAATGCTCAGGCCGTCGCAAACTTTTTCGACAACCCCTTGAAATTGATGGGCCCAACCACACGAATCGTCAACAGAATCACACAGAATCCAATCACGTGCAGAGTGCTTACGATTCCGAACACCGGACCATATCCGAATCCGCCATCAAGCAGTTTCCCAACCACCAGTCCGAAAACAATGCCGCCCATGGCGCCGCCAAATCCCACCAATCCCGCAAACGAACCCACCACGCTCGACGGAACAAGATCGGACGGCAGTGTCATCACCAGCGTGGACCAGGACTGCTGGCCCGCAAACGCAAGGCTAAATATGACGATCGCGAATTCCACCGGTACATGCGGAACCAGCAAGATCGCCGGCATCACCATCGCGCTCAAGCCCAGTGCAATTTTCCGTGATTTGTTGAGCGAGACTCCACGCTGGATGAGCCTGCTTGAAAACCAGCCGCCCAGCAGACTGCCAACGCCCGCCGCCGCGTAGGGAATCCAGGCGTAATAGCCAACCTGCTTGGTGTCGAAATGATGCACGTCGTACAAATACTTGGGCAGCCAAAAAATGTAGAAGTACCATGCAGCATCGCTCAGGAATTTGGCGAACACCAGTCCGCTAACCTGCGGATACTTGAACAGATCGATCCACCGCACCGCTTGCGTGCTCTTCACTTGCGGTGCCAGAACTTCGGCCAGTTTTTCTCTTTCCTCGGCTCCCAGGCGCGGATGCGTCGCGGCTGGCTGATAATCCTTCACCCACCACGCGGTCCACAACAATCCAACCGCTCCAGCGAGATAGAAGACCCAGTGCCAGCTCAGGTGGGCAAGGGTAAGCGCAATCAGTGGCGGCGCGGCAACTGCTCCAACAGCTGTGCCGGCATTCATCAGCCCCATCGCGGTTGAACGCTCGCCCACAGGAAACCACTCTGCCATCGCCTTGGTTGCAGCCGGAAAACCGCCGCCTTCGCCCATGCCCAGCAAAAAGAGGCTCGCCGCAAGCCACGGAACGCTGGTCGCCAACCCTTGGCTCGCGCAGGCAAGCGACCACCAGATCATGATGGCGAGAAATCCGCGCCGCGTGCCCAGCACGTCAATCAGTTTGCCGCTGCCCGCGTACATCAGTGCGTATGCCGCAAGAAAGGCGGCCTGCAAATGCGAGAACTGCCCGTTCGTAACCGGAATTTCCTGCTGGATGGCGCGGATGGCGATGGGAAGTGTCTGCCGGTCGAAATAGCTGATAGCTATTGCAGCCGTGATGAGGATGGCCATGTTCCAGCGCAGGGCTTTGGTCATAATTTACCGGCTCGCGTGCGAACGAAGAGTTGAACTCCGAAAACGATTGAGGGAAGCGCGATAATTTGCCGCAACCCCCCGGACAAAAAACAGAAAACTGATCGGGTGATACAATCGCCCAACCGATATCTGTTTTCGGAAGCTGCACGGGGCCCTTTGCCTCGATAATGAAAGCAGTCCAAACATCAGACAGCCTGATGTGCTGATGTTCAAGGAACGTACTATAATCACCACAAGGTAACGATGTCAACATTAAAACCAGTCTCGAGGGTCACTTTAGGAGAGCAGGTAGCAGCACAGCTTTCAGACCAGATCGCCGAGGGCCGGTGGAAGCCCGGAGAGAAGCTGCCCTCTGAGGCTGAGCTCTGCTATGCCATGAACATTGGCCGCTCGACGCTGCGCGAAGCATTGAAGTCGCTCGCCTTCGTGGGCATGGTGCAAATGCGTCCCGGTGAAGGAACTTATGTTATCGAGACTTCGAGGCTCCTCATCGACCGCATTATGGCGCACGGTCTGCTCAAGAGCGATAAGGAACTTCAAGATGTTGGCGAAGCTCGGTTGCTGATCGAATCTGAAACGGCTGCCTTGGCTGCCGAACGCGCCGACACAAATGACTTCGAACAGCTTGATCGCCTCATGGACGACATGGAGCAGAGCCTCAACGGTGTAGGCCGTGAGTTCGTCGATCTCGATGTCGAATTCCATCTGGCCATCGCCAGCTGCGCTAAGAACCAGATGCTCTACGAACTGCTGACTCCCATCCGCGGAGTCTTGAAAGAGTGGATCAGCAAATCGCAGGAACTGCCCGGCATCAAGGAAAATGCGCATCAACAACACGGCAAAATCCTTGCTGCTGTGCGCCGGCGCGAGCCGGAAAAAGCTCGCCACGCCATGCGGACTCATCTCCAAACCTGCGAAAAGATGTTCAGCCTCCTCGGCCGCCTCACATCGAACAAAGAACGTGTCGAAGTCTGAGCTTAGCTCCGTAGATATTCGCGCAACAGTTTAGCGTTCAAACGGGGAATTCACTTCGATGAGAGGAGCAATTCTCAGGATACGCGAATTACTTCGGAATTTCCTGTAATTGCTGAATTCATATTCGGTCTGAAAAACCAGCGGGCCTCGCTTGTTCTTCTCTTGTCCGCGAATGATCATTTCCAATGGGAGCCAAACTCCATCCGCAGGTGCCCAGGTCATGGATGCGTTCGTTCCCGATAGCATATGATCGCGATCTTTTAGCAACTGTGCATCGACACGGGCGAACTCCAAATCGCGCGCATCAATCCACACCATCAAATGGAACTGCGTGCCTTTGGCATCCTCTCGTGATTTCGGCTTGACGTCGGCACGTGGGGTGCAGTCGAACTTGAAGGCGTCCCTGCCGTTGACGGCATCCATTCCGACCAGGACGGATTGGAAGTACTCAGGTATCAGATCGAGATTGATTCCTAGTCCAACACTTCGCGATACAATCCCCGCGATTCTCTCCTGCATTGTTACTCCGCTGCCAGAGGCGATCGTGGAGTTGTACCTCTCTTCTTCTGCACGGGCTTCATCGCCAGCGAGTGGAACTCCATTCCGTTCAAGCATGCGGAGATAGGGTTTGCCATCCAGGAAAACTGACTCGAACTTCGCTGACTCATCCACCAGCACCTTGCCGAACTTATCCGTATTTCTATTGCGCCACAACTCGAGGTAGGTAAATTGATTGGCTCGGCTGTCATCTGTCCATCGGTGTTCAACTGCACTCTGGATGAGCCCACCCGAATGTGCGAAACGAAAACCAGTCTGTCCGAGAGCACTGGACACGAGAGTGAAAGTTGATAAGCCTAGGAGCACTGAGGCAAATCGCATACTCTTCCTTCGGGAACAGTCTCCGCATGAAGTCTGACGAGTGCACCCACGGATTAGACGTATGTGTCGCGCCTAATTGAAGCGAGTCGCCAAAAGCTATTGTTCTACTTCACCAGCATTATCGGATTCACCCAGAAGGCCACGCGATGTCCCGACGGATCGAGCACGCTGATCTGGCAATCGTAACGCCCCGGCGCAAGGCTCCCGAGTGCGAAATGGAAGCTGAACGGCGTCACCCCTAGCCTGCTTCCTACCTCCGGCTTGGCGGCAAGCGGTGCAGATTCGAACGCCTTTTTCCCATCCCTATACAGGCTCACGAACGCAATCAGCGATGAAGCCGGCTTTGGTGCCGTCGGATCGGCACCAGTAGTGGCTGCTCCTCCGTCATACGCTTGCAGGTATACGTTCAATTCGCGGGCCGTATTAAACACGCGCGTCACACTCGGAATAAGCTTCAGTCCTTCCTGAACCAGAGGATTCTTTGCGTCGTTTTCATTCTGCTTCTTCCCGCGCGTTGCGTTGTAAAGCGCATCCCGGGTGTTGATGCGTTGACTGCTCAGTACTACTGAGCTGATCGGCACACGCACAGTTTCCTTGTTCAAATTCGGAATTGTGAACTCCGTCTGATAAGTGCCCATTCTTCCAGTCTCATCGTCGCGCGCCAGGAACTTCATGGAATAGCGTCCCGGCAGCAGCGTGAATCCGGCATCGTACTCAATCGGCACCTTCGCAAGCTGCTGTGCAGTTGCATCTGTCAGTTTTATGTCCACGTTATCGCGCACGTTGGTCACGGTGTACCCGCCAGCCAGGTCCTTGATCTCGCAGACAAAATCGATCAACGTATGCTCCGCACCAAATTTCTTTGCCAGCGCCAGTTCGCGGCCAGGGATCTTTACCATGATTGGCACGAAATACTCTGCGCGGTTCAATTGAAAATAGTCGATCTCCATTGCGATAGTCAGATCCGTAATGGGATCACCCAGCATTAGTGCGTCTTCGAGCTGGCGCTCTTTGTCTACCGTAGTAAACTTCGCAAACTCTTTGTTTGCGTAATAACCCTCCCGGTACGCGAGTTTCGCATCCGCTGCACTATCGACCACAATTTTGACTCGCCGGAACTTGCCATTCTGTGCGGTGTTTGTCGTGTAGTAGCCCACGATGTAGTAATCGGTAATCGCGTGTTGCGCCTGCACAATTCCGCGCGTCAGATCGTTATTGTCAAAGAGCGGCTTGCCGCCGGTATCTGCGGCCAGCGAATACATCGTATCCTGCGATTGTTGAAATCTGTCCGTTGCTGCCTGCGCCGCTGTTCCCGAGTACATGCCGACATTTCCCGGCGATCCCTGCGTCGCATCACCGAGTGGTGCGCTTGCCACCAGCCCGCGCGCATCTACCGGCCAAAACGACACACCGGCCCGAACAGCAGCATCAATGGTGGCGTGAAGCTGCGCCATATTGTCAACGCCGTTCAGGCGCAATCCGCTGGCAAAGTACACGAGCTCTTTCTTCTCACGCATCTGCTGCAGCATCTTGGCCGTGGTCTGCAACGCGGAAAGCTGCCGATCGGTATTAAAGATATTGAACTCGCTGTCGTCCTGTCCGAACGCTGCGCCCGTGTCCGCGCTTGCGGCATCATCGATCGAGTCCGCCGAGCCCTGTCCCTCTCCCACGATCAGAGTCTCAAGAATGCTCAGCAGCTTATTGCGGTCCGCAGTAAAGTCCTGCAACACCGTTACTGAACCGCCTCCGAATTCCATAATGG
>Ga0310811_10001174_pt1 | contig 33540 bp, 29 predicted proteins | sample YCmetagenome_FD_207642 | JGI IMG/M metagenome (GOLD analysis project Ga0310811, IMG submission 207642) | Soil microbial communities from experimental microcosm in Duke University, North Carolina, United States - YC | ecosystem: Engineered > Artificial ecosystem > Soil microcosm > Unclassified ...
CACGCTCCTCGAAGAGTTCGATCAGACTTTGGATCAACTCATCGCGCACGAGTTGATCGAGCCCGCTGAACGGCTCGTCGAGCACGAGGAGGCGTGGCCAGTAGGCCAGGGAAACCAGCAGCGCGGCCTTGATCTTCATCCCATGGGAGAGCTGGGAGAGCTTGCGGTCCAGGGGCAGGGCCAGGATCTTTCCCAAGCGGTCGCAGAGGGCGTCGTCCCAAGTCGGATAAATGGCCCGGGAATACGCGATGAGCGCGCGTACCGAGAGCTCGAGCGGGAGCTTCTGATCCTGCGACACATAGCCGATCTGCGCGAGCTGATCGGGGCCGAGTTTGGTCGACGGCACGCCCAGCACGGTGGCCGTTCCCGCCCCCGGCCGCAGGAGATTGAGGATGGTCTTGATCGTGGTGGTCTTGCCCGCTCCGTTCGTGCCGAGGAAGGCGTAGGTGCTCCCGGCGGGCACCTGCAGAGAGAGCTGCGTGACGGCCTCGCGGGTGCCGTAGCGGCAGCTCAGGTTGTCGATGTCGATGATTGGCTCCATGGCATTAGTCGTTGGTGAGTTTGGTCCAGTGGGATTCCAGGATTTTCAGAAGATCTCCGAGTTCGAGGCGCATGCGCTTCGCCTGCAGGACGAGATGCTCGGCCTCGGCCTCGATTGCCTCAGTGCCCGGCAAGGCCACGGGCAAACTCGCGGCCACGGTGGTGCCAATCCCCGGCTGAACCTCGAGATAGCCCTGATCGATCAAAAGGCCGACCGCCTTCTGCGTGGTATTCGGGTGGATGCGGAGATCCTGGCTGAGCGCCCGGATGGAAGGAAAGCGATCTCCGGGACGAAGGAGACCGGAAATGATCGCCTTCTCCACCGCATAAACGACCTGCTCCGAAATCGGGGCCCCCGACTTCAAGTCGATGCGAAATGGAAGGAAGATCTCGGCTCGCTTCACCTATCTATGTGTCACATGTACCATGTGACACATAGATAGCAATCAAATAACAGACTAGACCCTGGGATAACGAAAGTTTGCAGATTGCACCTCTTGACGGCAATTTATCCGTAACTCGATAGGCTATGCTTGAAAGAGGGCTAAATTTCGAAAGCTGCGAACCCGGCGTTTGGCGAGTTGCACGAGTCTGCCGATGGTCTTGGTCGGATCTTGATTGGATCGGCTTTCGAAGAAGGCCGGGCAGCTTCCAATGTTCCAGAATTGCGCCCACGAGTTCTTTTCGAAGGGCTTGATTCTGCTGCCTCGCCCACAGAGATCCTCCTTGAGTACCCAATACCACAGCTTATTCAGCCATAACCATCGTGCGGTAGCGATCCAGACCTTGCGTGCAGGGGATGTTCTCCCGGCCTCCGCGTTTAAAACAGTACAGCATATCCATGACGATGCAGGTGATCTGTTCGGAGCACCTCTCGCTCGATCATCCGAATCGGCTTTCCCTCTTGAAATCCGATTAGATTTCCAGATTCTCCCGACGTTCTCCAGAACTCCCGTTTTCACAGTCAAGCACAGCGTACCCTCGAACAGAGCCATGCGCTCTCCTCCCTTTCCTCTCCAAACTCATCCCCACACACTCATTTCAGCGAAGTGCTGCGGTTGCCAATCGCTCCCCTCAAAGGGCAAAGACGACAGTAAGAGTTATGGAAGTACGATATCGACGTATCCCTTCGTGGCATCTGGAAGCAGCCAATATCCCTCATAGTTCTTCTTCGACGTCGTGATACCATCCACGAGTTTGTCAGCAGTAAAGCGCGGATCGTATATGGCACTCACAGAAAGCTTACAATCCTTGGTGATATTCTTGTCGTTTTTGTAGACCTGAATCTCGGCGAGCCCTCCTCCTTGGCTATGCCAGTTTTCGATTGAAATCCGGAACCGGTTGAAGGAAGTTTCTATCTCAGGCACAACGATTGTATTTTTACAGTCCTGATTTTCGCGCCAAGTCAGATCGATTTTTTCCAACTTCCACACGACATCATCGCCCTTTAGGGCCTCGACGCTGCATGTAAGGGAGCCTCGGTCGTTGAACTGGCCATTGTGCTGGTTGAAAAGGACGATCCGGTAACGATCTGTATAAGCATTGGCCGGCAAGAGCACCGTCAAAAACGCTAGAGCAAATAGGGGAAAAAGAGCCTTCATCCCCCAAGTATTAAACCACCATCTGAAATTTTCAACACTTTACAACCCGGAAATCCTTCGGGCGCTTCCACGCGGACCAACACCGAAATAACAATCTCGGATCTGTATCACCCGCAACTCCATGATTTCAGTGGCTTGCCTGTTCGCATTGAAGAGGGATCGTAGGTGCCGCTTGTCAGCGCCCAATACACGCCGCCTTCTCCTATGGTGGTCTGAGCAGGTCGAACTGGGTACTACGAATGCCCGAGAGCACCACGCCAACCTTGTGAAATAAAAAGCCGAACCGCAGATGAGTTAAGGTGCGACGGACAGAAATGAGTGCCGAGCTATGTGAAATTGGCGCCTCCGGCATCGGAAGCGTCGCGACAAGCGTGCGTTACGCCTGATTGGGCTCGCGCTTTTTAGTGATAAAGATACCCGCATGTCATCTAGAGGGAACCTTAAGATCATAGCTTTCCATACCTGTATTTACGTTAGAGACGAGTATATCTCAACATCGCCAAGGTCAGTCCGCAACGAGTCGAAGAATTTCGCGCAGAATAAATCCATCTCCCAAGGGCTGGAATTTCCTCCGAAACGAGGCTCCCTCCCGCGTTTCTGCTGCCCCTGACCGTGTCAGCGTGAAAAGTTATTACGCTGAATTTCCGCCCAATCCCCTTCGCTCGGGATGAGCTGTTGAGATCAGGCGTTACATCGAGACCGTTATGAAGTTTCCTGAAGATTGAAGAAATCTCGATTCCACCAGTTAATCGCGCGATGGATTTCGCGAATAATTCCCGCAGAAAGAAACGACAGCTTTTAGCAACTAATCATTGTGCTTTGTTAGCGAGACCCGAGCTTCTCCATGCTGTCGCACCCAGTCGACCTTTATCTCTCCCGCTGAAACATTCACTTCCGGAGGAATTTTATAATAGGCATTCAGCGTCTGGCTTCGTTGCCCCCCCCCTCCAGTCATCGCCAGCTGCCGTGAGTTCGCGAGTTCAAGCCGAATTGATTTTCCTTGAGGTGAGATCCATGTCACTTGGAGATCAGCCGTGGGTATTCCCTCGAAGTTATCAGCAGGCACCAAGATTGACAAAATTAAATTAGCATCCCAAGTTACAGGATTCGACGTAAAAATTACGCATTCATAGTCCGCCAATTTAAAATGAAAACTTCTAGGCTCTCTCTTTTTCATATCCGCCATCACCGTATTTCCAGTAAATATAATTATTAATATTGCCGTTCGAAATATTAAACTCATTACCCTACCAACTTACCATGGCGCAAGAGGAGCTTGTCCACTCGCTTCTGCTGTCCAATATCCCTTGTAAAGCCCCGCTCCGGTGCAAGTATTCTGTATTTCCCCGGTAAACTCGAGATACCACTCGAAGTATTGCAATGTAATTACACCGGCTTTCGGTAAGTCCCACCCTCGATATTTGGAACCGGTAATTCTATCGGGGTCTGAATACACGTCGTCAGGAGCCCGACGGCCTTCTGCGTAGTATTCGGATGGATGCGAAGATCCTGGCTGAGCGCCCGGATGGAAGGAAATCGGTCCCCGGGACGAAGGAGACCAGAAATGATCGCCTTCTCCACCGCATAAACGACCTGATCCGAAATTGGGGCCCCCGACTTCAAGTCGATGCGAAAAGGAAGGAAGATCTCGGCCCGCTTCATCTATCTATGTGTCACATGTACCATGTGACACATAGATAGCAACAAAACATTAGAAATTGAGCGACGCCACACGTGAAGGCCACATTCTGTCAAGATTTGTGGACTAACCCCATTTGTTCGCCTCCCGGGTAGAATGCCCCACTTTGCGGACGGCGACTTTTGACGAGGCTGTTCTTCGCAACCTTTTCGACTTCCTGTCAGGGGAACTTCAGGATCTACGAATCTCACAGCGGATCGCAAAGGTCGCGAAGGAAGAAGGGCATCTTGTCAGGTTCGTGCCGATCGCGCCGCAGCCGGCTCACGATTCAGAACTATTGTTTCTTCGCGCCGACTTTGCCGGCCTTCATGGTCTTGGCCAAAGCATCTTTCACCAGATTCGTCCCTTGATTGACCTGATCGGATATGAGCTTTTCCGCCGACAGAACTTTTTTCGCGGATTCGACCAGTTGGATGGCTGACTCACGATAGGTTCCTTTATTTTTCGACGACTCTTCAAGGAAGGTCTCGGCCGCGGCAAGATCCTGAACCGCACTCTCGATATGCTCGTGCTTCAGATCTTTTTGATACTTTCCCAAATTTTCTAAAGCAGAGGCCAGCTTGTCACACGCACCGCTGATGTTTGGCTGCCCCGGAAATTGATCAGCCGCGAAGGCAGAGCCACATAGAAGAACAACCGAAATCGTCACCAGGCAGGCTCGCCAGGACGCGGTCAGGAATGACGCTAGTTCCACAGGGAGTACTGTTAAGATGAGAAGGGGGAAACGCGCAACGAGTTTCCTGCAAATCCAAGGGTTGGACTCCCCGGAAAAACCGGAAGGTAGCAACCGCTCCCATTGGCCGCGCTCGTGGATAAAATGCAAGCTGAACCCTGTCTGCGCTCCGGTTCCTGTCGGCTCGAGTTTTTAGTTTCACCTACAGGATTGGGTAATTGGCGCAAACGCCCGTCGAACCAAGCTTCCCAAAATCTGATATTCAGGCGCCATCCACAAACTTCGCGCCACCGGGAATCCGATAGGACACCTTTGCGCTGAAGTTCGTCGCATTCGCGCGCGGATTGAATTCCTTCGCGCAGGCCACGGTGAGATCCAGTGCATTCCCCGTGGACTTGGCCGGGCCGACATCGATGAACGGAGCTGTAATCGTTTTGCCCGTCGCCAGATCCGTGACTTCCACCGGAGAACGAAACGGCAGCTTCGCCGGGATCGGCGAGCCGCCGAGAGCTTTGAGCTGGGCCTTGCTCTTTCCCGTATATCGCCGGGGTAAAGCCACACCTCGCACCGCAGGATCTTTAGTGGAAATTCCGGAAGCCGTGTCCCCATTGTCCTGTGGATCACTCGTCCCGCCAAAACAGGTCACGCGAACATCGTTGACCACCGAGTCCTCGCCATCGATGAAAACATCGAATGGCCACGTTCCATCTGACGGGGCTTTCTTCATTGCTTTCACATCGAAGCCAGGAGCGAACTTTCTCGGAGAATCGATCTAGGATTCATTTGGTTTTTCTCTTCTGCAAAGCACAACTCATGGTGACCTCGACTTTTCATGAAATCATTCCCACTCGTTTGAGGATATTTAACAGTTCCTTATTGGACCGGTGCCAGGACCATTTTGAAACTTCCTCCGCACCTTTCTTCCCCAAAGCCAGGGCTTTGTCGCGGTCAGCATGGACTTGCCTCAGTCTCTGAATAAGTGACTCCAGGTCCGGTTCAGCCCACTCCCCACAGTTCGCATAGTGCCCCTGCGCCGGCAATAAACGGTAATTTGCGGGATACCCGACGCGATCGTGAAAAAACTCTTTCACTCCGCCATATTCAATACTGATCAGAGGGCGTCCCGTGGCCAGTGCTTGATGCTGCATCAACCCCCAGCCTTCGCCCCGCGCGCCAGAAACAAAGCAGGTTATCGATTCATACCACCGAGCCATTTCCGAGGGACTCAAGTACTCTTTTGTTACGATAACCCTCGGATCCGCAATGTCTGGCAAATCGCAGTCTGGAAAGCCCTTGATGTAGAGTTTCACATCCTCCTCGGTTGGAAAAGCCGCCAAAAATGCCTGTAGAACAATATCCATTCCTTTCCGAACGCCTCCTACCGCGGTCCGCCCCGCCGTTCCAAAAATACATGGCCCGTCCAAAGGGGGCGGCGAAAACCTGAAGAGCTTCGTATTTATGCCCAATGGAACCTGAAATATGGGTATTGTGACGCCACTACGCCTGAATACCTCGACATTCCATTGACAAGGAACAATCAGAGCTTCGGCCTGATTCAAAAAATTTGCTGCCCCCCGAGGCAGCTCTGTGGATTCCCACATCGTAAATAGTACCGTCTTCCGTCCCTTGACCGGGCGATACCCAGGGGAACTTAGGACCAACTCCCAGCCACTATTGTTTTCCTCATAGACAAAACGACTCCTGATTTTGCGAGGAATTTTACTAAATTTCTCGTCTGTGCCATAAGGCGTCACTTTAACATCGAACTTCGCTTTCAACAGATCCGCGACAATCTGCGTCGCGTGCAATCCAAAGCCGGTATAAGTGTTGATCGGCCCTTTGAACCAAATCGTCCCCTCCATCCGCTGATTGTTAATCTTTAATTCCGCCGCCGTTGATCCGGAGGCCCGCCAAAGGCGTTTATTGATTCGATCGAGCCTGCAAACACTGCGTTCTCTCGTCAATATATTCAGGGAAACGACGCCAGTTTTATTTTCAATCCGCCATCTCCAGTCTAAATGCGCCCCGTTCGAGTCTATTTTTCCATCTCTGAAAAATACGACATCGTATCGGCTGGTTTCCCCGACAGAAAGCTTATATCTACTGCAAACCAGCTCTTTTTCTATCTCCTGATCTTCTGAATGAAGGCCGTCGTTACGTTTAATAACTCCGCGCCACTTTTTCTTCAACTCACCGATATACGCACAACACTCTTTATGTCGCAAAAACCCTTCAATTTTCCTGGGGGCAATATCCAGATTCCAGCGGTCGGAGTTTCGATGTTGGAAAACTATTTTTCCTTGAAAATCGTACTGACACATGGCCCCTTTCAGTAATTTCGGCCGCGTCGGGGGCATTTTGTAAGCCACGCCCAATTTCAGGAACGCCATATGGTACGTATCTTTGTCTCCGTGAATATACTGATAAAAAAAATCAAAATTCTCGTTGTACCACATGGCCAGATTCAACGCCCGCCATCCCCTCCGTTTATCGATCAAGATTTGACCGCTCTCGAACTGGGGCTCGTCGATATACTCGACTCCCGATATCTCCCAAATCGGATGCTGCTCGGAGAAAGATCCGATATCCGGCCAGAAGACCGCACCATATTTAGTGAAATTTTCATCCTCGAATAAATATTCCGGATCTGTCGCGGGCACATTGTCCGCATCGAGCAATAAAACTTCCACAAAGGGCGAATGAACAAGCGCAAAACTCTTGAGACTCCACCCGTTCAAACGGGCCGCCTTTTCGGCACTCGCAACCTTCAGGGCGTCGACGCATTTGACTCCCAAAGGCTCCAGCAGCATCTCCATCTCCCGATCAAGCTCCGCTTCGCCAAGATGCCATACCTGAATCGGCAGTTTACACCCCAAAGACCGCAGGGTTTTGATGCACACCCAAGCATTTGCAAAATAGCTTACCCCTCCCGCACATATGACTATTCCTCTCCCGTGAAGGTGTTGAGGATATGTTGGAATGTGTGCGATAGCTTGCTCAGCTCCGATACGATAAAGATGCCATTCCAACTTCTCTCCACTCCACCCCACTGCCTCTCCAAAAGCCACGGCCTTCTCAGCATGCTGAAATGATATCGGGTCGAGGTATTCCAGATTTCCACCGCTGAAGCAGTATTCGAATCTCCGGATGACGTGCTGAACGGAGATCAATTCCATGCAACGGGCGTGGGTCTTGCCTGGACTGACACAAAGATTTTCCACCAGATCAAACGGCGAACCGTCCCCAAGGGGGCGGACCCTCGATTTCCAGCACCCGCCTTGATCGCAACACAATAGAGCTCCGTTGGTGTGGATAAATTGGTGATGCGGATAAGCTTCCCAATGGGACGGTTCGCGGCCCCCCGCAATGACAACGCATGATCGATTTCTCGGTCTCCCAGGTCTGGTTTCCACCGCTGCCGCCAGGTGCATGAGAGAGGTGATGGGGCACACCACTCCTTGAGCGTGGTAAACGAGGCGAATCAGCTCCCGCACGCTTGTTCTGCCGCGGAAATCCATCACCCTTTTCATGTCGGGGTGCAGATCGTGATTTTCACCCACCTGAACAAATTGAATCTTGCCGTAGAAATGATCGATTACTTGCTGGAATCTCTCCGGCGGCCAGAATTTTGTGGTGGCGTCGCTTTTACCTCCGGTCGCAACCACCCAATAAGGCATGTCTTCGCCCGTTAGCTCATGCACTTGAGAATACCATCCCTTCTCCTCTTGAGACAGATGGATATCCCCCTTGCAGGTCGTCGCTTCCATCTTGATCCCCAATACGCTATTGAGAAGCATCGGAAACGCGTGAATCACGTGATAGGGTAAAACGTTGCTGTCGTTTACCAAGTCATATTCACAATTGATAATTCTGGCCGATGGGGAAAGGTGCTCCACTTCGACAACATTCGGATTGTTTTCCCAAACTTCAGGAAAACGGCTATCGATTGCCACTCGAAATCTCCTAGGGTAGCACAGATGAAGGTCTCTGACCGCACCTGTCAGCAAAACGACATCACCGAGAGGCAAATCGCATTTTAAAATAAGATCCTGCACAAGTTTTGCTTAAAAATTCGACGCTACTTGCGCACCGCGCACGTCGTTTAAATATGTCTCGACTGCGCTCCGTTCTTTGAAGGAAAGATAGTGGATCGCGCCGCCGTTGAAATACAGTTTCATACGGTCGATAACATCCTCGGCGGTAATCATATCCATGCATCGCGGCAATGTCCCGACGACATCTTCACACAAATTTTCGGGAAGGTCCTTTGTATCGCCATCTCCAAGCGGGATCGAACGGGATTTCCAACATCCGCCTTGTTCACAACATCTTAACGCACCATTGGCATGAATATATTGATGATGCGGATAAGCCTCCCATTGTGAAGGTTCGCGCCCACCGGCGACCACCACACACGGTCGATTCAGAGGCATCCCGTCCTTGACCTGTATCGCCGCAGCCAGATGCATCAATGAAGTTACCGGGCACAAGATACCCTGTGAATGGTACACGAGCCTGACGAGCTGCCTCAAATCGGTCTGGCCTCTTAAATCGACGACGTTCTTCAGAGGAGGATGGAAATGATGTGACTCCCCCACCTGCACGAAGCAAATTTTCCCGCGAAAATGGTCGATGACCTTTTGGTATCGTTCTGTTTCCCACCACTTGATCGTAAAATCGCCTTTCCCTCCCCCAGCGACGATCCAGAACGGTATATCTGCCCTCACCAGTTCGTGAACTTGAGACCTCCACGCCTGCTCATCCCCCGAAAGGTGAATATCTCCCTTGAAGTCCGTCGGAAATATCTCGAGTCCCAATTGATCGTTGAGATCTCTAATAAAGCCATGGATAAAATGATAAGGCGCAGTATTACTTCGATGAATTAACGGATACCGGCAATCCAAGACCACGACCTCTCCGTCAATATTTTCGTCGAGCGAGGTAATGTAGGGATTGTTTTCCCATATCTGTGGGCAGTTCGTTCTGACGTCCGTCACATATGCTCCAGGGTAGTTGAGGTGCAGATCTCTCACGGCTGCGCTTAGCATGACCACATCCCCCGGAGAAAGCTTGCATTTAAGAATAAGTTTCATCTTTCGCCCTCGGCTACCTCGTTATTCGATTATAGAGATCCACACCCCCTCATCGACTTCGACTTTTTCAAACTCTGACCTGACGGCCGCCATAACTTCATTATTCAGCGTCCCGGCCATCGCGCCTCCGATTCGAATCTTCGGTCGCCATGCGGCAAGCTCGGCCGCTATGTTTTCGGCACCGGATGAGAGGTCGATAAAAACGAGGTCGCAGCTTCGATCCTCGAAATATTGAACCGCAAAGCTGGACGCCACCGGGACGGAAAGTAGCCTCAGAAAAGGATACTTTTCAATGGATTCTTCGTTATATCTGCGCATTGATGGCAACTCCCAGCCGCCCGTCGATCCGTCCAGGTCCCCCATAAAAGATTCGACGGCATAGACCGTGACATTCGTAGGCATGAGGGATGCCGCCAGCGCGAGGGCCGATCCACCTAAATAACTGCCCACTTCCACAATCCGCTTCCTGCCGAAAAATTTTCCCAAGGCTTGGTACTTCGACATCTCTTCTCCCAGAACCATCATCCGCGAAGAATCGTCAAGCATACGCTCGAAGATGGACGGCGTCAGATCATGCCATCGTTTGGGGACATCCTTACCAATATATGCCAGTTGATAATAGAAATGTAAGAGCTCGCGGCACAAATGCCGTGATGTATTCGGCAGATATTCATACGGATCTTTCTGCCAGTCCTGGCAGGTCCCAAACCAGAAGCAATAGAGAAACCACACGTAGGTTGTACTTTGCGATAGACCTCCAGCCCGGACCCAATCGGCGTGGTCGCGATTCCAGAATTTTCGCCATCCGCCGACGTGAGCAACCCGCATTTTCGCGCCGAAACTTGCATTGTACAGGCCTCCATCTTTGAAAATGACGACATCCTGCTCATACGTCCAATGTTGCGACCATAGACGATTTTCGAGCAACTCAACCCGATCCGTCATATTGCGACTGTAGAGGAGCGCATTCAATACCCCCTGGTCTCCATGGCCGGGAAATCGCTTGTCATCTTGAGGGCCGTAAACGGCCAAATCTGAACAACGAGCCCAATCATGCAACAGTTCCACCGTGTCGGAATCGATCGGGCAGAAGTACCAGGAAGTGGACACATATTTCGCATTGAACGATCCTCCAGAAATCCCATAAGCACTGTAGGTTTCGTCATACGAAGCTCCTCCTCCATCCTTCCCCCCTCGAATCCTGCCATCTTCCAAGGTCGCTTCTATGATGTCGTCGAGTGGAGCGCACAACAGAGCATCACTATCAAACCCTACTACCAAATCATAGTCGGGGCCTATATCTGCGGCTGCGTAGGCTTTCAATTGCCAGGCGGCAAGAATACGGCCCGGTTTTTCGAAAAAGGAGTGAAGAAGAACCTGAGCGCGGCTCCCTAGCAAATCCTGCTGCTCAGCCGTCAGCGGTTCATTGTAGAGTCCGCTGCAGACCACTTTGATATCCGCATCGGGATGGAACTTGAGGATAGAGTTAACCGCGGCCAGAGTGCCCGGAAAAAAAGCCCGGTCAGCAACCGTAATAAAAACGACTCTTCTCATTTCGGTCAAGGCATGGCTATTGCATATAAGCCCACCAGATATCGCCCTTGACCTCTATCTCAGGGAATACTTTAGCCAGATTGCTTACGAACTTCGGTGTCTTTGCATTCGTTCCGGCCAATATCCCTCCTCGTCTCACTTTGGGCCGCCATCTTTCTACTTCACCGGCCAGCTCTTCCCATTTTCGGCTCGTGTCCAAAAATATCAGGTCGCAATCCGCTGTGGAAAAGAGCTCCGCCGCCGCGTGAGATGGGAGAGGAAGAGCGATTAACTTCAAGAAGGGATATTTTGCTTTTGTCTGCTTCGCGAAAGCCGGCATGGACGGCAATTCCCAGCCATCGGTGCTTCCGTCCAAATCTCCCAAAAAGGATTCCACGGCATAAACGGTGGCTCGAGTATTCAATAACGAGGCAGCTACCATGGAGGCGGCCCCCCCCTCGAAGGCCCCCACCTCCACCACCTTTTGGGAGGTCGCCACTTGTTGAGCCAATCTGCGGTAGACCTCCAAATCGTCCTCACCCATCATTATCGAGACTCTATCGAAGGCACATTCATAGAATGCCGAGGGCAACAACGGCCATAAATGTGGCAGTTCGGAGTTAACGATCTCGATGTGATAATAAAACGTGATGATATCTCCGAATAGATGCCGAAAAGATTCTCCCACGATCGAAAAAGGATCCGCGTCCCAATTTCCGCAAGCTCCGAACCAGAAATTATTCAGGAACCATGCGTATATGAATAACTGCCCCTGGCCTTCCTCTCTTATCCACTCGGAAAATTCCGCGCTCCAAAAATTCATCATTCCACCGACATGAGCCACGCGCATAGCCTGCCCGCAACTCACGTTGAACAATGCCCCGTCTCTCACCACGACCGTGTCTTGCATGAAAGTCCCGTGCTGGGACCAGATTCGATTTTCGAGCAGTTCTAGGGCGGTATCTGATAAGCCTCGGCTGAAAAGGATGGCATTCAGCAAACTTTGATCCGATCCCCCCGGATATATCTTCAAATCCTGCGGCCCGTATGCCGCTGTATTTGAGCAATCCGCCCAGACTCTCAAAACCTCGCGAGTCGTCTCGTTGATCGGAAGGAAATAGAACGAAGTGGACATCCCGTGGTAATTTGTCTGCCCCCCAGGTATCCCGAATACCTTGTAGGATTCGTCGTACGATAGAATTCCAGCCCCATCACGCCCCGCTCTGATCTTCTGGTCTCCAAGCGAAGCTTCTATGATGTCGGTGAGGGGCGCACAAACCACTGCATCACTGTCGAATCCAATGAGCAGATCGTATTCCGGCCCCAAATCAGCCGCAGCGTATGCTTTCAACTGCCAGGCACCGAGAACACGACCTGGTTTTGCGAATACAGAGTGATCTAGAACCTCGATATTTTCCGAGAGAAACGTGAGACGTTGATTCTCACTTAGCCGCTCATTGTATTCCCCGCTACTTATAATCTTTATTTTTGCATCTGGATGAAAAAAGAGAATCGAATTCACCGCCGCCAACGTCCCAAGACAATAAGCAGAATCACTTATAGTCAGGTATAACACCCGATCAGCATCCGAATAGATCATTTGCAAATTGATTCAAACTTCAGGAAAATAGCTATCGATTGCCACTCGAAATCTCCGAGGGTAGCACAGATGAAGGTCCCTGACCGCACCGGTCAGCAAAACGACATCACCGAGAGGCAAATCGCATTTTAAAATAAGATCCTGCACAAGTTTTGCTCAAAAATTCGACGCTACTTGCGCACCGCGCACGTCGTTTAAATATGTCTCGACTGCGCTCCGTTCTTTGAAGGAAAGATAGTGGATCGCGCCGCCGTTGAAATACAGTTTCATACGGTCGATAACATCCTCGGCGGTAATCATATCCATGCATCGCGGCAATGTCCCGACGACATCTTCGCACAAATTTTCGGGAAGGTCCTTTATATCGCCATCTCCAAGCGGGATCGAACGGGATTTCCAGCATCCGCCTTGTTCACAACATCTCAACGCCCCATTGGCATGAATATATTGATGGTGCGGATAAGCCTCCCATATCTGGGGGCAGTTCGTTCTGACGTCCGTCACATATACCCCAGGATAGTTGAGGTGCAGATCTCTCACAGCTGCGCTTAGCATGACTACATCCCCAGGAAAAAGCTTGCATTTATGAATAAGTTTCATCTTTCGCCCTCGGTATGCGGCTGAGTCTGAGTAATCCGCCCGAGGTGCAATACCTCGCAAGTCGTCTCATTCATCGGGAAAGATAGAAAGAAGTGCACATTCCGTAGTTCTTGCCCCCTGGGGATCCAAAATATCTTAAAAGATTCGTCGCAGAATAAGATTCCTAGTCCGTCCTGCCCCGTCTCGTTTTATTTTCTGACGTCTAAGAGAATCTTCAATATTCTAACTCGAGGTCACATTCCGCCGAATCGCTGTCAAACCTAGAGAGAAAATCATAAATCGCGCCCGGCTTGGAGCTGCATACGCCGGTCTATAATTTCAATATTTTCAAGATCGACGAAGAAGTACCGGCTATCATGCTAGTCTTGAGTTACCTCAATTCACTCCCGTCTTTAGGAGAGTTGAGAATTTTAACGGCCTTTTTTAAATGAGCCAAAACATTCATTTGCAATCCTATTATCAGAAGCCCCCCGTATTGCATAATTTGAATTTCGTCCAGACCGAATGAAAAATCGAGGTAGTTTCGCCTTCGCAATTCCGCTGCGACGACAAGCATCACCCCTACAAAAACATTAAAATAAATCGCGTGTTTAACGCCCTTCAATAATTGAGTTTTCATGGGCAAGGGCATCCGTTGTCTTGTTTACCGTAACCATCCTTACAATGTTCGCGAGCACGTTTGCAATCTCCAACTTCATGTGTGTAAATCAAACCGATTGCAGCCAATTGGCCTGCCGTAAATGACGCCGCCCACGCCGCTATCACCGCAGTTGCTGCGCTGTAGGCCGCGAGAATTCTGGCATCCGTTTGAGCCCAAACATACCATGCCCCCGCAAAACACGCCATATAAAGAACCGGGTTATCAGAACATTTGCTTGTCGCAGCATCTCGAAGTGCACTCGCTTGATTCGATAATGTCATAAATTGTCTTTGCGCCTCGGCCGTCAGAGCCTTTAGCCGGCTCTGCAAATCTGAAAAAGCATCACTAGTGCGGTCGTCTCGATCGTCTCTCGCTCGCTGCATGCAATCTTCATATTCCTGTTCGCAATCTTTGCAATGTAAGCCGAAAGGATCTGCGCCATTTGGCGGATTATTTAAAACATATGCAAATAGATTGAAACCGCCAGCTTCTTCAATAGGGTCTTTTGAAATCCACCGGCCGAGATTTGGATGCAAGTATCTGAATCGCACGTTGTAAAAACCCGTCGTATTATCCCGCCGATATGCTCCATAGCCGATGTTCCAATCGTAACCTGAGACAATTTTTGGAACGTAGCCAGGAGTAAGCACCTGAACATTTCCGAACGGACTGTAGCAATATCGCTCCGCAACGGAGCCGTACCGGTCGGTCACAGCTACCACGCTCCATTGATCGTGTAATGCATAGAGACGGTCGACCGCTCCGCTTCCGCTGCTACCGCCGGAAGAACCATCAAAAACATCCCTTAGAACAAGGTCGTCCGAATATCGGAGCCCCCAAATATACTGCCGATCTGCAACCTCGGGTAGATTGTCGAACCCAACCCGTTCCTCAATGATCTGCCATCCGTCGCTATAAGCAAATCCTCGAATAAAACCATTCGGGAGTGTGCTCAATGTCCGGCGCATGAGGCCATCGTAGGCATATGACTCGCTAAGGCCACCTCCATCTGAGACGGAAATGAGCCGGTTCCACGCATCCCAAACCAACCCCCATCTTGCTCCCCAATCTGTTGTCTTGGGAACGATTGCCATATTTCCGTTTTCGTCGTATCCAACCGGCACGGAAGATCCATCGATCGCGCTAATCTCGTTGTCAGTATTATGGGAACGAGTCTGATTCAAATTTACCGATCCGTTCGCCTCAACCGTAAAGGAATTCCAATTCCCGATCGGATCGTATTGGAATTTCTCCTGGCCTTTCGGAACGCCCACAATCACGCCGTCCACAAGATTCCCTCTCTTTTGAACTCCCAATTGGTTCAGTCCATCGTATCCGTAAGTTTCGTCGAATCCTAATGAAGCTCCCATGACATCTTGCCTCACCAATCGATTACCGGCGCGATCGAAATTATATTTGAAGCGCGCGAGGTCCCCCCCACCAACTATTCGCTTCCAATAAATGTCAATAATTCGATTGAACCGATCCAGACCGGCATACTGATCGCCTCCGTCGCCAGGAGTTCCAAGGTAGGTTAGCTCCGATCCCGCCTCAGGATACTCGATTATCACTGTCGAATTAATTCCCCGGCGGGAATAGCGAGCGACCGGTTGAGCTCCTATCTCAGAATCCGTAATTACGGAAATTCTGTTGGTGAGATCATCGATGCTGCCTGTCGAGCCGTAGCTATACCCTATAAAACGGCCGTTCGGATACATGATCTGTACGCGACGGGAGGAGTTATTCGATACCTCATAGCTATAGACTATCGTAGGCGTGCCAGCACCGACTCCACCCGAAATGCTCTGCTGCTCAATGGCAAGCTGACCAAAGCCATTAAAAGTCTTCAGCACTTGATTGATTAAAGATCCTGAGTCCACGACCGCACTATTCCAACTGGAAATATTTTCCACCACTCCTAGTGCGTTATAGCTATAGCTAATTCGTCTGACTGCCCCATTGATTCCCAGCCCCAAGGTCGTCACCCTGTCCTGTATTCGCCGTCCAAGGCCGTCATAATCATAACTGTGCACCGTTCCGTTATCGTCGGTTGCCGTCAATACTTCCCCTTGTCGACTAAAACTGTACGAAATCTTTTTCCCATTGGGAGTAACTTTCGCTTTGAGCAAAAGGTTGCTGGCTACACCGGAATCCGGCTTATCGACACCATATTCCCAATGCGTAATTTGATTTCCCGTATTGGCGTTTGCAACAAGAAGTTCAATCAGATTGCCATCCGCATTATACCCTAATAGCGTAATCCGATTGGAATCAGAACTTACTATTTCAGGGCACGAATTTTTAGTCGTTTGAATGAGTCTGGAGGCATCATCGTAGATGGCCAGATCTATAACTCCTGCCGGATCGATCGTTTTATAAAGATCGCCTCGATTCGAGTAAAAGCTGAGCGAAACTAGGACTGCCGCAGACGACGCAGGAATAATTGTAGGCGGGGTCGGCGCGCTCCCGCCATTGGTCCCATAGTCGACCGTGGCGATCTGTCGGCCAAGTGCGTCAACGAAGAAATATTTATAGGATATCCGGGCTTTCGGCTGGGTCCCTCCGGGCGCATTCAGTCTTCCCGTTCCAGTGGCATCATGATTCCTTTCCGCCGTAATTTGCGATACGCCATTGCCTGCGGCATCGTATTCCAAATCAACCTGCTCCAGTACCCAGTCCTCTTCCACACTGTCCGGATCGTCGCCACCGTCAGTACCGGGGAAACAAGCGACATATTTAGCGGTCACCCGACCGACGCTGTCGATCGTCCATTTTTTGAATCCGTTCCCATTGATCTCCTGATTCTTGATCAAATTACCCGAGGGATCAAACCATGAGAGCTTTGTCAGGTGACCAGTGACATTTCCCGTGGTCGGATCGACAGAAGAGAGCAAAGTCTTGAAGAGTCGACCTTGATTATCGAAAGCTGGCTCCCACCGAGCGAGAAGCCTGCCTGTGGACGATAATACTCTTTGCTCGACCTTTGTTATTCGATCCAGATTGTCGTAAGTCTGGCCCTCGTAAAATCCCTCTTCCCCGAACGTCTCGAGCGACCGCCCTCGAAAATCATTCTGATACGAGGTCTCACGCGTTTCCGTCGAAGAAACGTATTTCGTGGATTTGGTCAGATATCCATTTCCTCCACTACTATTCCCGTCAAACTCCTGAGTGGAAACCTTGGACATATTATTGCCATAGGCTCCAGCACCGCTGGGATCCCTTTCGGTCGCATTGGTATCATTGGTCCCGACCCAGGTTTCAATTATCCACCCTTTGGGATTAAGAACATACCTCGTTATGGTGCCACCGAAACCTCGCTCACGAATTTTTCGGCCCAAGGGATCATATCCATAGTCGCTTTGATAGTAGTTGATATTCAAAAGCCCCTCTCCGGCGGGCGGGATATCAAAATAAACTCTCTCGGCAACCAACCTGCTTCCATTGTCGTACACAGAGGTCTTCCACCGGGTCCATTGGCTCTGGTCGTCGAAGACATCCGTCGAATCCAGCTTGCCGCTTTCACTTTCACGCGAAGCATTGATCCATCCGATTCTTCGCCCACCACGGTCTTTTTGTGTAATCGTAACCGGATTGACGAGAGTAAACGTAGCGTCATCCACCCGTTGATAACCTCCCGCTGACCATTCCTGATGGAGCGAGTCTTTGTAGACGATCCACCCTGCACGCCGGATGGAGGTACTATCCCCATCGATGACAATGCTATGCTCCGGCCCTAGCGACTGAGTTCTCCTCCCAAAGACATCCAGAAGATAGTCTGTCACCAAATGCTTGCCGCCCCCGCTGGGAGTTGTCCACCCATACGGTGCCGGCATCAACGAGGTGTCGACATCCTCGATCTCGCTGGTCGCCCCGCCGGTGATGGCATCGACGGTATATGCTGTCAGAAAACCTCGCTGATTTTTGACCCAGGACAATCTTCCCGTCGAGTCATACACTTCCGACAAAGTGTAGATAGTACCGTCACCGTTCTGCGAAGTCGGAATAACCGGCAACGCCGTGACACGGAGGGAATACTGCAAAGAATCTTCGTACCATTCGTAGCTATAGGACTTGATAGAAGGCGCCCCGCCCCCGCTCGTTTCCTGATAAGTGGTTTCTTCAGCAACAACATAGCGTTGCCCCAGAACTGCATCGCGCAACAAATACGTGTAGTCTTTGAGCTTTATCGGCGTTCCACCGCTCCCGTTCTGCACGTACTCCGCCTTCAGGTAACCTTCTGGCTGCCCGTCTGGATCACTCGCCCCATAAAAGACGGATTTTCGGATGAGTCCAGAGGACGGATACAATATAGCCAGGCTGGGAATGCTCTCGCTGTAGTTACTGATCGCGGAGCTCTCCGCTCTCTCGATTACGCGGCCTTTGGGGTCGAGTTTATAGCCCTCGTACCAGCGTTGAGTGCCGTCCTCTGAAATGTAAACCTTGAAGATGACCTGCTTATTCCTATTCGAATAAGCAACCACGCGGCTTCCATCCAGAAAGTTCTCGGTCGTTCGAAGCGTCCATGCATTGACATCATTTACCGACGAAGGATTCGCATAATACTCGAACCCATATTGTTTTGCTCCCCCATCCAGCCTCTCGAATGAGACGCGTCGGGACGAATCATACTCGAAGTAAAAATCCGCATATGGAGTGATCTGCAGATCGCTTGCCTCAAGAGGATCGAGGCCAGCCGCTAACAATCGGCGGAAAGCTTCCGGGCCGACAACAAATCTCAAACCGTTTTTAAAGCCTGTGGCAGTGTTGTTCTTATAATACCGATAATATGACGTAGTTATTTCCTGCCACGTAGCATCGACGAATTCTTCGACGACCACCTTCTTGAGATTCCACTCCAAGCCATAGGGATCGAAATCGCCGTAATATTCATAGCTGGACCGCCTGATGGAGTCTCCTTCTATGCTGAGCTCGATACTATCTACCTTTGTCGCATCATCAGAATTGTAATTGTACGAAAAACCTGTCCAGAGGGGAGCAGGCGTTGTTCCATCGTTCCGTGCAAATCTCTGGAGAGTGCCGTTCGAATTGTAAGCCGCATCTATTCTACTTCCTCCGGAATCCAAAGCCGCCTTTAATTTACCCGATGTCGTTCCTGTGAAAGCATTAAAAACCAGCTGCCTCCCCAAAGTGTCGACAAAGATGAACTCACTGTTCGTGCCGTCCCATCTGAGCGTACTTCTAGTCCCAAATGCGGGAGCATAGTCATTGCTGGGAGTCTGTTTCCGAAAAAGCAGCTGAGTCGAAGGAGAAAAGACAACCTGAATACTATCTGGCAAACTACCAGCGCCGCCCGCAATTAAGTAAGGGTTTTGGTTGACCCACCAATTGATACCTACTTCGCCATTATAATCCTTCTCGAATACATTGCCGTAGCTCCTGGTGACCCCCCACGGTCTGCCGAACCCATTGAAGGTGAGATCAGTTTCCTCCAAACTCAGTCCCCCGGTTCCATACCTGATCGGACCAGAGGAATTATTACGACTATCGCACTCCGATTGACTACAGGGAGGCAGACTGCTCGTGTCGTCGCAACATTGACAATCGTGATCGTCGCTTTTCTCGGATGCACTACTCGAGGAACTGGACGAACTGGAGCTACTGGACGAGCTCGGATCCGTGAGGGCTGATAGCGTCGATACTGATCTGCTACGAGGGCTAAATCTCTTTGGGACCATATTATATGTAGTTAACTTTAAAACCAATCTACTTCGTGAGCGAAAGGGCGGGGAATGAGAATTCGGATCGTGTGATCGAGTTCGGCTATAGCAATGTCGCACTACTACTGTAAAGAAAATCTTCAAACACGAATGAGAATTTTGATTACCATGCCATAAAATTTACGGCTCTTCATTTTACTCAATTTGCGATAGCCTGCCATCCAACAAACTTTCGGCACGTCGCAACAAGACACGTTTCGGATCCGGAAGCGACAAATGCCCGCCATCACTCCATCTAGATCATCCCACATCGTTGCCTCGGCAGACCCTTCTATTTTGCGTGACAATCTTTTTTTCCGAGATTAGCAGACCGTGTTGTGCGCCGTACCCCCTTCCGAATCAATGACGTTCCCTTCGCTGTGATTCCTCACGCAAGGCTGTGGTTCGATGAGGAGGGCACTCCCCAGATCGATCGTGCTCAATTTCAGGCATTTAAAGAGCGCGAACGTCTTGGAAAAAATAGAATTTGTCGGGGCGGAGAAATTCAAGTGGCTATCCGCGACCACAAATTTTTTCGGCATTACTTCCATTTCATGGAAACGTTCGTCACTCTTTTCGCGGTACAGCGCGAAATGGCACCAGCCGCACGGGTCACGAAGATATTCCTCGGAAATTTGGCTTGGGATAACCCTTCTCAAGCCAACGTCCAAAGACACATGATCAAGGCCGTCTATCCATCGGCTGAAATCTCGACCGAGGTGCCGGGGCAAGAAATACAAATCGATTCGCTTATCTATATTGACCGCCACTCAACTCACACTTCGATCAACAAAATGCTGGATCCCTCACTGTTTCTTGTTTGCAAGTGGGCTCCCGCTTTACGTGACCTGATTTATCAAAAATACAACATTACTCTCCGAACACCCGATAGTGCCCGCGATTCCGGCCGTCCTCCGAAAATTCTCTATGTTCCCCGGCATCCCCCACGGTGCTTGAGCGAAAGTGCCGAAAAACAGCTTCTTGAAGTGTTGGCGCGATCTGGAGAAGTAAACTGCGCCTATTTTGCGGAACTCCCATGGCAGGATCAGGTGAGATTGACTGCAAGCCACGATGTTCTGGTTGGCGTCCATGGCAATGGGCTTACCAATCTCCTCTGGCTTCCTCCGCACGGAACCGCAATCGAACTATTCAACGAGAACGTAGCTCAATACGACTATCAACTTATGGCGGAAGTCATGGGGCTCGACTATTTCGGAGTGGGAGGCGACCGTATCCATCGAGGATTCAGTCGTGACCGACGCGTCGGAGGGAATTCCAGCCTGCCGGTAAATACGCTGTCGTTGGATAATATCGAATTTATCTTGAATGCAATATCCGTGCGCAGTGGCCTGGATTTCGGCCACTCCCTTTAACGGCATATGTCCATGAATCTAAACTACCAAAAATGCAACCTAACAGCTGCGGCTATTTTCTCTTTCAATCGCCCTCTTTACTTAAAGGAGGTCTTGAATTCATTGGCCTCCAACACGAATCTCGACGGGATTGATTTTTATCTTTTTCAAGATGGTGCGATAAATGAATTTTCTGGTCGTACCGCAGCGGCCCAGGCCGATATCGAGGCATGCCTGAAACTGTGGGAAGAAACTCCCCTCCCCAACAAGCAGGTAGTGCAAAGCCCTGCAAACCGTGGCGTAGGAATCGCACAATTCGAGGCAAAGGGACTCATTTTCAACACGCTATGTTATGATCGGATGCTATTCTTCGAAGACGATCTGGTCGTCAACAGATATTACCTCCGAACACTCGCTGTGATGCTCGATCAATTCGAGAACCAGCCGGGCGTAGGCGCGGTCATGGCCAACGGTAGTGTCCCACGGCAATTTTCCGACGAGGAAAAAAAGCTCTTCCTGAACCACATTCGGTCTGGAAATGATCAACTTTGGGGGTGGGCCACATGGCGAAGTCGTTGGGAGCGAATCAAACCCGACTTTCTCGACTACTATCGCTTTATCAAAGATATCGATTATCGGAAGAGACCCGATCAGCGAATTTTTGACTTTTATCGGAGTAAAGGTTTCAACATCAGAGCCTCTTCTCAGGATGCAGCATTTTACTATGCTCTGATCAAGAATGAGATGTTCAGCATCAATACCATGTTGCATCGCGCGAAATACATCGGCGCATCAGGCGAACACATGAATCCTCATAAATATGAACGTTTCGGCTTCGGAAACACAGAGGTACTCGATACGACACTTGAAGCTTCAATCGAACGGTTTGAAGGACTCGATACAGATGCCTTCCTCCAAATCTCTCATTCCATTTTCGATCTCAAATAACATCCATCGAATCGTCATCCTTTAATAAAATAAGTCCAATTATGTCCCCTCTACCTTACAAAAGATTGAACGAAACGGCCGTGGCCATCTTTTCTTTCAATCGACCAAATTATTTCGACCAAGTGCTATCTTCCTTGGAAAAAAACACTTACCTAGAGGGCTTGGATTTCTATTTGTTTCAGGATGGCGCGATCAATAAATTTTCAGGACGCGTTGCGGCGGACGAAGAAGACATTCAAGCCTGCGTGCATCGCTGGGAATCTTCCTCCCTGCCAAACAAGCAGTTAATCCTGAACGAATGGAACGTGGGAATGTGCATCAACTGGCTCGAGGCAACCTCGCTTCTTTTTGACTCCATCGCCTATGATCAGGTTCTCTTTTTCGAAGACGATCTGGTCGTTAACCGTAACTATGTCCGCTCACTTCGGATCTTACTTGACCAATTCCGAGGCACCAAAAAGGTCGCTGCAGTTACCTGCCACGGGGGCCGACCAAAGGTTCTCTCAGAGGCGGAAAAAAAAGCAAACCTGCTTCAGCTCAGCTCGGGCTGCGATCATCTCTGGGGCTGGGCCTCGTGGAGGGATCGCTGGCAGCAAATCAAACCTACTTTCCTCGAATACCACCGGTTCATCGAGGGCTGTGATTCGAAGCAAAAACCCAACAAAGAAATCGTCGATTTCTATATTAGCAAAGGCTTCAACATCAAAAGTACTTCACAAGATTCAGCATATTACTACGCCATTGTCAAAAATGACATGTTCACCATAAATACGGTGCTTCATCGAGGAGAATACATTGGCGCGTATGGTGACCATATGACGCCGGAGATATTCGAAAAAACTGGTTATCCGACCATGAAATTCATCGATTGCGAAGAAGACGGACTCATCGAGCGCTTCGAAGGCTATGACGAGGAAAAATTTCTCAAGGGCTCCAAATCAATCTGTCTCCCAAAACAGGCCTGATTCCACTTTCTATCCCAGAAGCCTGCCACCGAAATTTCTTTAAGAAAACCGAACGATGTCGAACTGACTGCAATCCATCTCGCAACAACATCTGATTCGAGATTGGCATCGGCTTTCCTAGTCGGCTCAAAGAAGCGTTAGTGTTGAACGGCGGCGAATACGGGCCTTACGACTCTAGGCTGCCCGCCCTTTTTCGAAGAGAAAAACTATTGAATGCGAATTCAAGATTTTTCGTCGGAACAATATTCACGGCTCGACCGACATTCCCATAAACTCGCCATTCCCGACTAAATGATCTGTGCAGACGCTCTCCCTCGATGCCAAAATAATCCACCTGCATGGCCTCCGCCAGCATTTGATAATCATACTGGTGAACATTTTCGTTAAACAATTCGATTGCCATTCCGTGACTTGGTAACCAGAGTAAATTTGTCAGGCCATTCCCGTGTACCCCAACAAGAATGTCACTGCGAGCGGCTGCTTTGACCTGTTCCTCCCAGGTCAGGTCTTCAAATCGTATTGATTCGACGTTTCCAAATTTGGCCAGGGATCCAAGAACCTCTCGTTCAACCGTTTCGTTTAAACATCGTGGAGGAATTCGTGGAACATACAGAATATCAGGAACTTCTCGCACGAGCTTGCGTTTATTATTCAGGACGTCGATACCGAGAGCTCGAAAGATCGTTCTTCGAAGTTCAGGGGCCCATTTCGCGACCAGAAACAAAGAAGGGTCCAACATTTTATTGATGGATGTGCGCGTCAGCTCCCGATCAATATAGATCACGTTATTATCTCTGGGGAGATCGAAATTTCGCGCGACAATTTCGGCGTTTGGAAAAACTGTCGCAAACATACGGGATTGTACATTGGCATGCTTGGGATTGTTCCAATTCGTCTGCCCCAGAACGACATGGGTGATATTGGCTCCCGGGCAGACCTCTTGCCATACCGCGTATAGGGTCAGGAACGTTTCCATAAAATGGAAATAATGCTTAAAGAATTTCGGATCCCGAATCACCACTTGGATATCTTTCGATACTCGTGAATCGCCCCCCCCTCTTTGCCGATGGAACGCTACTTGCTCCGGATCGAAATAAGGAATCCCGGCGTGGTCAAATTCCAGAGTGACATCTGCCAGGACCGCAAATGGAACATCTTCCTGTTTGTATAATGGGGGGTACAATCGGGATTTTTAGGGTTGGAATCGTAAAAATGAAAAAATCCACCATCTAGTCAGCCTAGGCAAACCAGATCGAAAAGACTGCAATCCATCTCTTTTTCTGCATCGGCAAGCGTATTTACGATTGGCTTCCCGGGTCCATTTAGAGATGTATTGATCAAACATTCGCTCCCCGTAAGTTTTCCTACCTCCACCAGCAACTCATAAAGCACAGGATTGTCGTCATACTCCAGAACCTGTGCTCTGGCGGAGTTGTCCGTATGCACGACGCCGGGAATCACATCTGCGGCAGAGGGAAGGCAATCGTTCCGAAATTGCATATACTTTCCTTTCGGTCCGAGAAAAAATTTGTCGAAATCAGCAGCGGTAACAATGGGAGCCACTGGGCGATAAAACTCCCTCTTCTTGATGACCTCCGATACCAATTTTTTATTTTCCAGAGTCGGACACGCCAGCAAGGATCTGTGACCAAGAGCTCGCGGACCTGCCTCCGCCTTGCCAATCACAACCCCAACCGGACGATTGTGGCGTACCAACCGGTCCGCCACTTCCTTGATGCTTGTGGAGGAACCCGAACGATCTTCGGGTGGCTGCCATTGCAAAAAAGGATCCGATAACGGCTTCGGCCACCGCCCTGTGATCAACTGGAAGCCCAATGCCGCACTGCCAAGTGAAATCCCGGTGTCATTTACCGGCGGCCCAAAAAGCAATTTCCTTCCTTTCTCAACGATGAGCGTATTCAATTCCAGAGCTAAAAACGTTCCTCCTCCCACCACCACGTTCGGATGAGGATAGCGATCGAGGATCACCCTCAGTTCCAAACTTATTTCTTTTAAATACGTTTGATAGACAGAAGCGTAATCGACCATCAACTGTCTGTCGAACACGCCGCCGAGGAGGGTAAAGCGATTGTTCAGTGACTCGATGTCAATTTGATGGAAACTGGTGGCCTGGGCCTCGAGAAAATGTCCGGCCATTCCCATAAGTTTTCCCGCGATACCTCCCAGGCGGGACCCGGGGAATAAAAGACGATCCAGTCTGGCGCTCGAAGAAAATCGCCGTCCATCGAGCCGCCGGCTCTCGAACTCCTTTATCCCACCCGGACCTATTTCGCCAATGGAATAAAAGCCTCCCAGTAAATTAGTTTTAATTCCCGAACCATCGAAAACCAAATACAAATGACTCGATGTAGTGTCCGGTGACCTGAACATCCAGGACGCCGCAGCATGGGACAAGTGATGATCGACGAAATAGCATTCAAATGTTTTGAAGATCTCCGAAAGAGGAAGCAAAAATGCATTTTTATCATTTTTTTCGGCATAGCTCATCTTCGCCATGAACTCTCCGAACATTCTCGGATTTGTAAAAAAGAGGCGGTCAGTCTTCTGAAGTGGCGGCAATCCAGCCTGAACCAACTGCTGACTTATATCACCAACCTCGTGATCTGTCTTACGCCGGCTGATTCTCTCGTATTGGCTGAAAAGGAGAAGGTTTCCATCGTCGTCGAAAACCGAAATTCCACCGTCATGAAAAGCCGTATTTATCCCGATATAGCGAGCCATCGACCGCATGCTTACAGTGGCAATGAAAAAATCAAGTAAAATATATCAATACTCCAAAATTATGCACTCATGGACCATTGCAATCCGCCATTTTGGTTACGATGACTTAATTTCGAAATCCCGAAATATCTCGTGGAAACGTTCTCGAATCAGCGCAATCTGGACAGAAGAAAGAACTTGTCGATATTGCCCGGGAACTCCTCGCGATTTCGAAATATGTCTTCCGTGAATATTATCGACTTTGTCGTAATTGCAAAAATCACCGAGACGGAGGGATTTTCTTTCGACGTTCTCTAACGAAAATTCGCATTCAATTTTAGTCCTGACGGCATGCGGTATCGGTTCCGAGAAAAAAACCTCCAGCCTTTGAAAGAGATAATCAAAATTATTATAAAAACACTCGTATTGCAAAATTAGTGTATTTGCACGTTGCTGTAAGCCTGAAACCTTGTTCATGCCAAACCGCTCCATTTCTGAAAGTTGAGCACGGACATTTTCATCGGTCGCTTCCAAACGATACCGCTCCAAACTCGACACAATCACATCGAGCGGATTCCGTATGGAAGAGACGATCGGTACATCAGAATCAAATTGCGCCTGGGTAAGTCCGTGCTGTTTATAAATTTGATACTTTGGGAACGATTGCCGCATGACATTCCAAAGAAGAGTACTTCCGGTTCTCGGAGGACTGAACTGAATGATGTATCGAGAGGCAAACATAATACGAATCTTGCTGGAATCTCAGTGTTCGGGTACCGTCGGTTGGGAATGGTTAAAATAAATTATCGAGGCCGTTTGGGAAATAGAATGTTCGAGTACGCTCTCGGGCGATATCTCGCGGAAAAGAAAGGTTATGAACTGATTGCAGATCCCTTGCCGTTTGCCTCCACCAAAGATCGGATTTCCGGGGCTCATTACGAAGAACCCCAGGAGGAATGGGAGGGACATTTTTTTGATTTGGACAAAGTTCTTCAAGATACGTCAAAACGCTCAATTGTCCTGAGCGGTTATTTTCAACAGAGCTGGATTTACATGTCGTTTTGGGAGCAGATCCTTGCCTGGTATCGCCCGGCTGTGGAAATTCCACCCAAGCTTTCCGAGGTCGATAACAATGACCTTCTAATTTACGTCCGTTTGGGCGACTACCTGACTTCCAATCTTGCGTTGTCATATCAATTCTATGAAACGGCCATCGAGATGGCGGCGCCGAGAAGGATTTACCTCGTGACCGAGGAGCCCGGACATTCATTTCTCGATGGCTTTAAAAGATATGCCCCCTATATATTTGGTGGACAGGATTTGATTTCCGATATGTTCGCGATGCGCCCATTTAACCAGCTTGTGATTTCCTGCAGCACGTTTTCCTGGTGGTCTGCCATGCTGTCCCAGGCTCGGAAGATATACTTTCCTATTGGGGACTGCGGGGTGTGGGCGGGATCCAATTGCGCGTCGAATGCCTACACTCATGCGGATCTTAGAGTCGATCACGAACGTTTCGTATATTTTTACAATTGTCCCACCATCCGAAGCGGCAGACGTTCCTCCGGGCATGTGCAACTCGAGCAATATATGCCGTCCTTGTTGAAGTTTCATCGCCTTTCGAAAGCATTTTGGTTTATTTAAGACAAATAATTTAATTGAATGACAGAGGTAAAGGCATTTTGCGGAGACCGATTTCTCGCCAAACACATCGACCGCCTGAAAGAGATGTACTCTCTTGAAACCGCGGTGGAGACCGGCACCTACAAAGGCCAAACCACGAGGTGGCTGTGCGAGAAGTTTCATCGGGTAATCACCATCGAGGAAAACAAAGGAGCATTTCAGCAAGCTTCAGAAAAGCTGGCTGAATTCAACAATGTCCAGATCATATTGGGCGATAGTTCCAAGGTTCTAATCAAGTTTCTCCCCAAAACGAACAACTTGATCTATTTGGACGCTCACTGGAATCAGAATCCTTTGCTTGAAGAGCTACGGCAGATTGGTCTCGCGGTAAAACGCGGTATGCCCTTGCCTGTAATAGCGATACATGATTTCCAAGTTCCAGAGCACCCGGAATTCGGATACGACTCCTACCCAGAGATTACTTACCGGTGGCCGTGCATAGAGACAGCCGTACAGGAGATCGGCAGCTTTTATCATTACTATAACGATCAGGCCGAAGGGTCTAAAAGAGGATGTATTTTCATCGTCCCAAAGCAGCTCCCCAGAGTACCGTATTCGTAACTCATCATTTTTTGATTCAGGAAAAAATAGAATCAGCCAAGAGCGCCTTTTCTCATTCCCAACAAGAATGAGCCATTTCTTTGGCCAGAGCCGTCATCGTGTCTATTTATCAGGATCGATGCCGTAGCTGCGAAGTTTTTCCAATTCCGAGGCATTCAATGGCGATTTTCGGCGTCAAGCGCTTCAATGCGCTCTCGCTGTCCCGCAAGAAACATGATGTGCAGGCCAAAAGCAGATTTTCTTAACGCTTCGAGCTGGGAAGAGGAGATCGCAAATTGCGTCTGAATTGATTCCAACAAGCAGCAAAGACGCCTGAGTTCCTCTTCGTCGTTTGAATTCATAGTTTAGCCGTCGGAGTCAATCCGGTAAATTCTTCTCTTGCAGTCGCGGGCCCCGCTGGGGTGGGCTGTTAGTTTACACTCCCGCTCGAAGACCACGCCTCGAGCCGGCGCTCGTACTCGAGGTACTCGCTGGTCTTCGCGGCCATTTCTCCGCCGAAAAATCTCTCGATGAGCCAGAGGGCGAGGTCGATGCCGGAGGTCACGCCTCCGGAGGTGACAATCTGTCCCGCGTCCACCACCCTCCCTACTTGCAAATCGATACCGGCCTCCCGGAGATCTTCGAGGGCGGAATGATGGGTCGTCACGGGGATTCCGTTGAGCAGTCCGGCTTTCAGGAGAAGCATCGTGCCCGTGCAGACCGCTCCGATCGTCGCGCCTGCGGCGCCGGCTTCCTGAAGCAGATGGATCATTTTCGGATTCTCCGTCTCCTTGCGCACACCGATCGCAGCGCGGTTCGCCCAGCCCCCGCCAGGGATAATGAGCAATTCGGCGGGAGGCCCGTCGTCATAGCGTCGGTGGACATGCACCACCGCGCCCTTGGCGAGGACAACGGGTTCGAAGGTATCGACACTGACCAGGTCGACCCTGAGCGCGGCCCCGAGATCGCGGGCCGCGGCGAGGACTTCATAAGGTCCGAAGACGTCGAGTTCTTCGGCTCCGGGGAAAACAAGCACAGCCGCGCGCATGCGCTCGTACTCTACCGATCAACTTCGGGAGAGCAATATTTCGCGGAGGCGAAAGTTGAAATCAGAAGCTCACACAAAGCCACGAGGGCACCACAACCCGAAAAATACTGAGAAACCACGGATGGCACAATACCGGAGCCAGGGAATACCAAACGCCGGGACCGTTTGGGATCGCCTGTGCGAAGCACAGCCCGCAGGGCGAGAGAGCGGGAGCGAACGGAGGCAATGCTCGGGATAGCCTGCCGCAGGCAGCCCGCAACGGGCGGCGAATACCGGAACGCCAAAGGCGTTCGGAATAGCCTGCGCAAAGCGCAGCCCGAAGGGCGACATGAGCGAAGCGAAGGAGGCAAACGAGTGGGAACGAGCGAGGCAAATTTAACGGAGCTTCCTAAAAGATCTCTCGACCGACTTCGGGAACCGCAGATCACACAGATTGCGCAGATGCAGGAGCGTGAAACTCTCTGCGATCTCCCACGATATCTGCGGTGCAATCCCCTGAGACGCCGATCGAGATGAGTTGCTCCCAATCCCGGTCAACCGAAGGATATCTGCAGCAGCAGTCGGCCCTCACGCATCTGGTCCTGCCAGCGGGAGAGGAAGAGATATTCTCCGGCGAGCGCGGCGATTTCGGTGGTGGCGTTATTGGGCCACGCCTCGTCGGCGTCGCGCAGCCGGGCATCGAGCGCCGTCCGGGATTCCTCGAGCGTCGCGGCAATAGCCTCGAGCTCTTTGCGCATCGTTGCGGCCTCCTGGGCCAGCAGGGCACGGGCGAGCACATTGCCACCGGTGGCCGCACGGCTTTGCAGGGCCCCGACCTTCCGCAGCCCTTCGGCCACGCGGAAGCCGAGCTGAAAATCCGCCGGCATGGTGGGGATCGGAACGCCCTCCCCAACCAGCAGGCGCAGCCGGGCGGCGGGATCGGCCAGCGTGGCCTGGGCCTGATTCAAAGCGGCGAAGTCCTCCGCATTTCCTCCGCTCGCGTCGGGATGGAGGACTCGCGCCCGGCTCTGGAAGGCAGCGCGGATATCCGCGCTCTCGAGATACGGCCGGCGGGGCAGATCGAGCAGCGCGAAGGGATCGGACATCGCCGCCAGTGTGGCCATTTCCGGGCTCCGCGGGCAAGTGCCGTGGATTTTTCCTTGGACAACCCCGGCGTTGCCCCCCACTTTCACCGTCTGCAAATATGTCGTTTCAAGGTTTAGGGCTCTCAGACGCCGTCGTTCACGGTGCGCAACGCATGGGATATGTTGATCCCAGCCCGATTCAGTTGCGTTCGTTTCCGGTCGTGCTCGAGGGCAAGGACCTCATCGCCTCTGCCCAGACGGGCACGGGCAAAACCGGCGCCTTCGCGCTGCCGGTGCTCAGCCGCCTCGGCAATGGCCACGGGCATCCGCGCTGTCTCGTGCTCGAGCCGACGCGTGAGCTGGCGATGCAGGTGGAGACCGCTTTCCGCGACTACGCACGCTTCATGCACATCGGCGTCACCTGCCTTTTCGGCGGTGTCGGCTACGGCAAGCAACGCGAGGAATTGAAGGAAGGCATGGACGTCATCTGCGCCACGCCGGGCCGCCTGCTCGACTTCATGGAGCAGGGCGACATCAAGCTCGATAAGATCGACATCCTCGTTCTCGACGAGGTGGACCGCATGCTCGACATGGGCTTCCTGCCCGACGTGCGCCGCATCATCGACAAGTGCAAGAAGGATCGGCAGACGCTGCTGTATTCCGCGACGGTCCCGAACGAAATCCAGAGCCTGGCCACCTGGTGCCTGCGCGATCCCGAGAAAATCGAGATCGGCGCCCGCCGCTCGCCCGCCGAGAGCGTGACTCACGCGATCTATCCGGTCGCGGCGGACCAGAAGTTCGACCTGTTGCTCGCGCTCCTCGAGGCGACGAACTACCACAGCGTCCTCATTTTCTCGCGCACGAAAGACGGCGCGGACCGCATCATGCGCAAGCTCAAGGAGGAGAACCACTCCGTGACCTCGCTGCACAGCAATCGCACCCAGCAGGAGCGCATCGACGCGCTCGAGGGCTTCAAGAGCGGCAAGTATGAAGTGATGGTCGCGACCGACATCGCCGCGCGCGGCATCGACATCGCGGGCGTCAGCCACGTCATCAACTACGACGTGCCGCAGCATCCCGAGGACTACGTGCACCGTATTGGCCGCACCGGCCGCGCGGAGGCCACCGGCGACGCATTCACGATCATGACCGCCGAGGAGCTCCCGCATGTTGAGGACATCGAGCGCTTCATCGGCCAGAAGGTCGATCGAACCAAGCTCGAAGGCTTCGAGTATGTTTATTCCGCCGTCTTCGACGAGGCGCGCGTGAAGCAAGTGCTCAAGGGCGCGAAGGGCGTGCGCACGCACAAGGGCATGAAGTTCGGAAGCTCGGGCAAGAAACGCCGCCGGTAGCAGATTTTACCGCGAAGAACGCGAAGGGTCTCCACGGGGGACCGAATTTCGACGCGGAGCGGCGACCTCGTGATTTTACGCGCCGGTCCACCCCGTGTTTCCGGGGTCCAGATTCATCCTTCTGCCTTCAGACTTCTCCCTTCACCTCCTGGTGGTTAGATTTCCGGCATGGTTGAAATTTCGATCTCTTACGAAGGTGGCCTGAACTGCAAAGCCACGCACGGCCCGTCCCAAACTCTCATCGAGACCGACGCGCCGACGGACAACCTCGGCAAGGGCGAGTCCTTCAGCCCGACCGATCTTTGCGCGACCTCGCTCGGCGCCTGCATGGTGACGACGATGGCCATCTACGCGGAGCGGAAAGGCTTCGAGTTTCCCGCCGGCGCGAAGCTCGCCGTGCGCAAGATCATGACCTCCGAGATGCCGCGCAAGATCGCCCGCATCGAGGTCGACATCGACATCCCGCTGCCCGCGGATCATGCAGAGCGGAGCGAACTCGAGCGCGTGGCCCTGAATTGCCCGGTCGCCCTCAGCCTCACGCCCGAGGTGGGGAAGCCGGTGAATTTTCGCTGGGTCGGCTAGCCGAGTTCGAAAGTCGTCACGCCAAAGATCCCGTCCAGCGGTAGCGCGGGGATCTCGCGATTGTACATGCGCGCGGTCGCAAAGACCTCGCGCATCCCCGCCCGCTCCGCGAGTCGCATCGCGGCCGTATTCACCTCGGGCACGTCGAAAAAGACCATTCGCCCCGCGGCCCGCTCGCAGAGCGCGAGGAACAGCTCGGTGGCGATCGCCTCGTCATCGGCGAAAAGCGGACCGATCTTGAAGCCCTCCCGACACTCGCGGATGACGCCGTAGCCAAGCACCTCGCCATCACGCACCCAGACCACGCTCCTCGCATGCGGCAGCGCCAGCCAGGTGCGCAGGAAATTCTCCCGCGCGGCGGGAAAGAAGCGCCGGTCGTAGGCGGCGATCTTTTCGAAGGGGACGTCGCTCGCCGTCACCACTTCTGGCCTCGGCGACTGTCCCTCCACGATCCCACCGAAGCGGATATTTCGATAGGCAAACTGGAATCCGAAAAACTTCGCGTACTGGCGCTGCTTCGCGAGCACGCCATCGATGCCGACATTTTTCCCCGCCAACGCCGCGAGCCCATGCTCCGCGAGGAGCAGCCCATGGCGATGGCCGCGCAGCTCGGGCTTCACAATGTAAAACCCGATGAAGCCGAAATCCGCTCCGTAAGAAACCGCCGAGATCGTGCCGACCATCTCTCCATCCTGCTCGGCGACGAAGAATCCCGCCGGATCCGCCGCGAAAAACGCCGCGGCATCGTCGAGGCCGGGATTCCACCCCTCGCGGGCGGCCCATTCCACGGCGGCATCGAGATCGCCGCGAGTCATCGTCCGGATCGTCACGTCATCGTGCATCGGGTCCAGCTTAGGTAGCGCGGGAGGCCTATGGCAATCATCGCGACCAGGCCAGGCGACCAACTCCTGCACTCCGTATCCCGCGCACCAATGCCCAATGCCCAATGCCCAATGACTAGTGACCTTCGCTAAAAAGGTAGTTCAGCCACGACTTCATCCGCAGCAGCACCTTGCGCATGATCGCGAGGTGATGCATGTGGTGCGTGTAGATGGCCACCTCCCCGGTGCTGCCGGGCACGATCTGGTATTTCGAGAGATCGTCCGTGAACTTGATGACCACGAGCATGCGGCCCTGCCCTTTGATCTGTTCGGGATCGACAAGATTTCCGCTGGGCTGGAGCTGACCTTGCGGGATATAGGCCCCGACGGCATCGACCTTCGCCTTGAAAAAGCGGCCGGGGACCGCAGGCAGAATGACCTCGGCCTCCGACGCCTCCTCGATGCGCTGGGCGCTGTTTTGAACGAAGGCCGCGGCAAAGACCGGCGGCTCGTCGGGCATGAAGACCATGACCGGGCGCAATGGCAGCGACGCCGCGTACATGCCGGGGCGCAGGAACATCTGCACCACCGTGCCGTCTGACGGCGCGCGGACGACCGATTGCGCGAGGTTGAACTTCGCCGTGTCGAGCTCGGCCTGGAGGCGGGCGACCTCGGTATTCACGCCTTGGATCACCGCGTCCGCCTGCAGGCGGGCCCGCTCGGCCTCGGCCCGGGCGGCCTGGGCGGAGGCGTCGGCCGCCAGGAAGT
>Ga0310811_10001175_pt1 | contig 33524 bp, 29 predicted proteins | sample YCmetagenome_FD_207642 | JGI IMG/M metagenome (GOLD analysis project Ga0310811, IMG submission 207642) | Soil microbial communities from experimental microcosm in Duke University, North Carolina, United States - YC | ecosystem: Engineered > Artificial ecosystem > Soil microcosm > Unclassified ...
ATCCTGATGCACCCGATGAATCCGCGGCTGAACGGCAAGAACGTCAGCGACTACCAGGATAAGAACGGTGTTCGTTTCTACAAAAACACGGTCGATGTCATCAAGCGTGACGGTGAGGGCTTTACCTAGTATGCGTTTCCGAAGCCAGGTGCTACCGAAGCCTCCCCGAAAATCGCCTACGAGGTGACCTATCAGCCGTGGGATTGGATTATCCAGACGGGTGTTTATGTCGACGACGTCAATGCGGCTTTCCGCGCGACGCTGTATCGGAGCCTGGGGATTCTGGTGGCGCTGGCGGGGGCCTTGTCGGCTGTAGGGGTGTTGCTTAACCGCGGCATCCTCCGTTCCCTCGGTGGCGATCCGTCCTACGCCGCCGAGATTGCCAATCAGATTGCCGATAACGACTTGACCGTGGTGGTGAAGACGGCGCGGGATGACCGCTCGAGCCTGCTGTTCTCCATGAAGCGCATGCAGGAGCAACTGGCGCAAACCATAGGCGCGATCAAGATTTCGGCCGACTCGATTGCCACCGCCACACATCAGATTGCGGCGGGCAATCAGGACCTGTCGCGGCGGACCGAAGAGCAGGCCGCCTCGCTCGAGGAGACGGCGAGCAGCATGGAGCAACTGACCTCGACCGTCACCCAGAATGCCGACAATGCCAGTCAAGCCAACCAGCTCGCAGCACAGGCCACTCAGGTGGCGGAGCAGGGCGGTGCCGTGGTGTCGCGTGTGGTGGAGACCATGGACGGCATTAACGCCAGTTCGGACAAGATTGCCGAGATTGTCGGCCTCATCGAAGGTATTGCGTTCCAGACCAATATTCTGGCGCTGAACGCAGCCGTCGAGGCGGCGCGGGCGGGCGAGCTGGGGCGGGGTTTTGCGGTGGTGGCCTCGGAAGTGCGCTCGCTCGCGCAGCGCTCCTCGGCAGCGTCCAAGGAAATCAAAGCGTTGATCCAGGATTCGGTGGAGCGGGTGCAGGCAGGCGCAGGCCATGTGCGGGAAGCCGGTGCGAAGATGCGCGAGATCACTCAGGAGATCCGGCGTGTGACCGACATCATGGGTGAAATTACCGCGGCCTCGCAGGAACAGAGCAAGGGCATCGGCCAGGTCAATCAGGCTGTCACGCAGATGGACCAAGTCACGCAGCAGAACGCGGCGCTGGTCGAGCAGGCGGCGGCCGCTGCCAGTTCGCTCGAGTCGCAGGCAAATGATTTGAACGCGTCTGTTTCAATGTTCAAGCTGAGCGCCTCGCACGACAGCGGCGCTCGGCGTCCGGTCGTACAGACGCACACGGCGGCCGCGACTGCAATGCGCGCCAGGGCAGCGGCCACGTCAGTCATGAAGCGACCCGCACTCGAGCCCGTTCGGGGCGCGCAAACGGCCGCGGCGGGAGAATGGGACAGTTTCCTAGGTTGACATGGCGCGAGCCGCCCCATCCTTGCGGCGCATGCATTGGGATGCACGGCCGGTGACGCGCTTGAACGCATGGCTCGGGGCCGAGGGCGCTTCGGCAAAACCTCTCCAGCCCGGTGCAATCCCATTGATGAAAATATCGCAATAAATATAAAATATTTTCATTCTGGAAGAGGTATTGGTGCGGGGAAAGGTCGGTAGAAATTCCTGGACATCGATATATACCGTGAAATACAATGTTCCTATGTCGGAATATACGCGAGAATATGTCGATGCAAGGCGCACTCCAGAATCGGATCGCTGGTGGCAGCATCCCCCGAATGGATTCGACATGCGAGTATTTCTGTGTAGAGAATAATTCGCACTGCATAGGTAAATGTGATGCGCGCACGATGCGCGGAAGGTCGGTGTATATTTCTCGCGGGCCGTGAATCACAAATTCAAATTTCTGAACTTCTGTCGGAAAACCTTATGTCCTCAGAAAACACGCCGAATCAGCGGCGAGAGTTTTTGCGCAAGAGTCTGGTAATAGTGCCGGCTGTCTCGCTGAGCACGAGCGCCGCGACGATGGCGCTGTCAAGTGAGAGTCGTGCAGCCGATGCGCAGACGGCGGACGTGCAATATGAACCGCGCTATTTCCACCCTGCCGAGTGGGCGTTCATCCATGCGGCCGTTGACCGGCTGATACCGTCGAACGACGACGGCCCCGGCGCCGTGGATCTCGGTGTACCTGAATTCATCGATCGCCAGATGCAGGCGCCGTATGGGCACGGGGCATTTTGGTACATGCGCGGGCCGTTCAAAACCGATGGCGAACCGACGCTTGGCTACCAGTTGCGCTTGACGCCGCGCGAACTGTACCGTGCCGCGATTGCGGCCATCGACGATTGGTGCCGCGCGACGCATGGCGCCGTGTTCGCGTCGCTCGACGAACTCACTCGTGACGCGGTCCTGCACCAATTGGAATCCGGCAAAGCGGAGATCGCGACGGTGCCGCCGAGCATCTTTTTCACGACGCTACTCGCCAATACCAAGGAAGGCTATTTTGCCGATCCGATATACGGCGGCAACAAGCATATGGGTAGCTGGAAGATGATCGGCTTTCCGGGCGCGCGCGCCGACTATATGGACTGGGTCGGTCAGTACGGCAAGACCTATCCGCTCGGCCCAGTCTCAATCTCCGGCGAAAAGGCCTGAGCCGCCGCGGGCAAGCATCGCTTAGCGGCCTAGATACATTCGCTGCGCGTCACGCAGCAAAAAAGGAAGCACATGACAATTAAGAAAAAACCGGTCGATGCCGTTATTGTCGGCTTCGGCTGGACCGGTGCGATCATGGGCAAGGAGCTCACTGACGCTGGCCTTGACGTGGTCGCGCTTGAGCGCGGCGCTTACCGCGACACGTCACCCGACTTCACCTATCCCAAAATCGTCGACGAGCTGGCATACGGAATCCGTGGCGAGCTTTTCCAGCGGCTTGCGGACAACACGGTCACCGTGCGCCACAACGTCGGCGATACGGCCCTACCGTACCGGCAATACGCCTCGTTCCTGCTTGGCGACGGGGTCGGCGGCGCAGGTGTGCACTGGAATGGCCAACATTTCCGGCCGTCACCCGAAGACCTGATGCTGCGCACCCACATGGAATCGCGCTACGGCAAGAATTTCCTGCCGAAAGACATGACGATCCAGGACTACGGCATCACTTACGAGGAACTGGAACCGTTCTTCGACCACTTCGAGCAAGTGTGCGGCACGTCCGGCAAAGCCGGCAATTTGAACGGCACGGCCGTGGCGGGCGGCAATCCGTTCGAAGGGCGCCGCGCGAACGAATATCCCAATCCGCCGGTGATGGACACCTATCCCGCGACGCTGTTCGCCAAGGCGGCGAAGGAGCGCGGCTATCACCCGTTTCCGCAACCGTCGGCCAATTCGTCGCGTCCGTATACGAATCCCTACGGCGTACGTCTGGGCCCCTGTAACCTGTGCGGATTCTGCGAAAGGTTCGGCTGCTTCCTGTATTCAAAGGCCATGCCGCAGACAACCATTCTGCCGGTGCTGATGAAGCGCAAGAATTTCGAGTTGCGCACGCGCAGCGAAGTGCTGAAGATCAATCTCGACTCGACAGGCAAGCGCGCGGTGGGCGTCACCTATGTCGATGCACAGGGCCAGGAGGTGGAGCAGCCGGCCAACATGGTGATCGTCGCCGCATTCCAGTTCCACAACGTGCGGCTGATGTTGCTGTCCGGTATCGGCAAGCCGTATGACCCGGTGTCGGGTGAAGGCGTGATCGGCAAGAACTTCGCGTATCAGATGATGAGTTCGACGTCGGTGTTTTTCGACAAGAACGTGCCGATCAACCCGTTCATTGCCGCCGGCTCCGGCGGCTCGCAAATCGTCGACGAGTTCAACTCGGACCACTTCGACCACGGCCCGCACGGCTTTGTCGGCGGCGCCTACATCATCGGCGGCCAGACCGGCGGCCGACCGATCCAGCAATTGGCGGTACCGCCCGGTACACCCGCATGGGGCGCGCAGTGGAAGCGGGCGGCGAAGGACAATTACCTGCACACGACGAATGTCGCCACGCACGGATCGGTGATGTCGTACCGCGACCGCTATCTCGATTTGGACCCGACCTATCGCGATTCACACGGCCTGCCGCTGTTGCGCATGACGTTCGATTGGCACGACAACGAATACAAGATGACGCGTTTTGTCACCGACCGCGCACTCGAGATCGTCCAGGCGATGAATCCGAAGGCGCATTCGACCTTGATACGCCAGCCAGGCGGCCACTACGATGTGCGCCAGTACCAGACCACGCACACCACGGGTGGCGTGATCCTGGGCACGAGCCCGAACACGAGCGCCGTCAATCGGTATCTGCAGAGCTGGGATGTGCACAACGTATTCGTGACGGGAGCCTCAGCATTCCCGCAGAACATCGGCTACAACCCTACGGGGCTTGTTGGGGCGCTTGCCTACTGGTCGGCCAAGGCGATCCGCGAGCAGTACCTGAAAAATCCAGGACCGCTAGTGTCAGCATAGGGCTCCATAAAATGAAGACAGTTGTAAAGCAGTGGGGCACGGCGCTCGCGCTTGCCATGCTCATACCAGGCATCGGCGCCGCGGCTACCGTGAATGACGCAACAGAGCAACAGCTGGTGCATCGCGGCGAATATCTCGCGCGTGTCGGCGATTGCGTGGCCTGCCACACCGCCGGCGGCGGTAAGCCATTTGCGGGTGGTCTGCCGATCGCGGCGCCGATCGGCACGATCTATTCCACCAACATCACGCCGGACGCGGCGACCGGCATCGGCAGCTATAGCTACGAAGACTTCGAACGTGCGGTACGCCAAGGTATTTCGAAGCATGGCGACACCCTGTATCCGGCCATGCCGTACCCGTCGTATGCACGCGTACGCGACGACGATATGCACGCGTTGTACGCCTACTTCATGCACGGGGTCGCGCCGGTGTCGCAGCCCAATCGTGCGGAGGGCATTCCGTGGCCGATGTCGATGCGCTGGCCTCTGAGTGTGTGGCGCTGGTTCTTCGCGCCTAAGGTCGAGGCGTTTGCGCCGCCGCCGGGCGCCGATCCGGTGCTCGCACGCGGCGCCTATCTGGTGGACGGCCTTGCACATTGCAGCGCGTGCCACACGCCGCGGGGAGTGGGTATGCAGGAGCTCGCGCTCAACGCGAAGCAGGGGCCGGCGTTTCTGTCAGGCGGAGGCGTAATCGACCACTGGATTGCAACCAACCTGCGCGGCGATCCGATGAGCGGCCTTGGACAGTGGAGTGAAGCCGATTTGGCGGCGTTCCTGAAATCCGGTTCGACTGAGAACAGTGCCGCGTTCGGCGGGATGACCGATGTCATCGAGCACAGCACGCAATACATGACGGATGCGGACCGACTGGCGATTGCGCGTTACATCAAATCGTTGTCGGGAGCGCAGGGTGAAGCGCACCCGTCGTATGATGCGACGCTCAGCACTGCGTTGTATTCGGGCAATGTTGCGAAACTTGGCGCCGAAACCTATCTCAATAGTTGCGCGGCATGCCACCGCACGGATGGTAAGGGCTATGCATCGGTGTTCCCTGCGTTGGCACCCAATCCCGTGGTGAACGGCAGCGATCCGACATCGCTGATCCACATCGTCCTAGCAGGCAGCAGCACGCCGGTCACACAAGGGGCACCCGCGCAGTTCACGATGCCGCCTTACGGCTGGCGATTGTCGGACGCTGAAGTGGCGAATGTATTGACGTTAGTGCGTTCGAGCTGGGGCAATCACGCGCCGGCAGTGACCGCCGCCCAGGTCGCGAAGGTGCGCGCCGCGGTACCGGCCGCGAGCCTTGGAGCGGCGCCGCAGCGATAAATAGAGAAGACCATGGAACAAGTCGATCGCGGTCGGTTTCGCGTTCTTCACGATCACGACGATTCTTGGCGCGCTGTGGGCCGCCGACGCATGGGGCGGTTATTGGAGCTGGGACCCGAAGGAGACCTGGGCGCTGATCGTCTGGCTCAACTACGCGGCCTGGTTGCACATGAAGCGGGCCGGCGCGCGGCGCGCGCCAACGCATTGCACGTCAGAATTTGTGGCGTATACCCAGCCCAACGACCAATTGCGCATTACTTGAGGAAGGCGTAAGGCTGGTTACTCCTGGATTGAACGCCGCTACCCCGTCGCCGCCGCTAACTCGCTGGTACGCGCCTTCCAAGTAGACATCGGTCGTACGTGAAAATCGATAGTCGGCCTGAGCCACGACATCATTCCAGTGCGGCGTAACGTTGCCGGCCGAGCGGGTGAGTTGAGCCATCGTGTAGGTATAAGACAACCCGAGACTAAAGGCGGACGTCACAAAATACTGTCCGTCGACTTCGAAGTTGTCGAACTTCAAGTTATTGCCGTTAAGGCTCGTTATGGCCCCCCCTTGCGAGACGCCAGTAATATCGTCCGTGGACGAATGCGTCCAGGCAAGGCCGACGGAGCTACGGCCGAACAAGTATCTGCCGGCCACGCCATAGATTTGTTGCCGGCCGCCGAGCGTTATTTCGTTAGCGTCATAGGTGCTGTCCGCGCCGGTAGGATTGGCCAGGGTAGGCGAGCGGTTGATTTGGGTATACGACGCTGCAGCCTCAATGGGTCCACGCGCGTATTTTGCACCCATGCTATAGGCGCTGTTGTTGGAAAATTCGCCGGCCTGATTGGAAAACGCATACATTGCGCCGGCTTTGAAGCCGCCATACGAAATTGTGCTGAACTTGATCGAATTGCTGAGACGCATGATGTTCTCAAGGTTATCGTTATCAAGCGGGTGCGAGGCGAGGTGGCCACCCCAGCCCTGGACCACATTGGTAAGCGGCGCTATATAGTCGACGACGAAATCGTATTGACGGCCCATGGTGAGCGTACCGTAGCGATCGGAACTCAGTCCGACGGCCGCTTGCCGACCAAACAAATCATTGGGCTGAAAGGCGCCATTGGCCGGGTTGAAGCCGTTTTCCAACCAGAAAATTGCGGATAGCCCGCCGCCCAGGTCTTCCTTGCCACGCAGGCCCCAGCGCGACGTCGAGAGATTTCCAGCATGTTCCATATAGTCTTTTGAGCCGGCCGAGTTGCTCGAAAAGACGAGGCCGTCATCGATCAGACCATACAACGTAACGCTGCTCTGGGCGTGAGCGGTGGCGCATGCGAATGCCACGCTTGCCGCAATAAAAGGTTTACTGAATTTCACTAATAACGCCCCGCTTCTTTCGTTTTTCATACGCCTACGCATCATGCACGCGCGAGCTTGAAATGCTTACGCGCTTCTGTTGCCATTACAGATGGACCGAAGCACTAACTCCATTCACGCGCGAGGCAAAAAGTCACAACTCGCCAGCGAAATATAGCGTGTCGATAGGCACCAATACTACAATTTACTGAAAATTGACTTTTTCAAAAGATTGCGGAACTCAAGCGGCGGCGCTTAGTACCGCAATCCGCGGGACGGGGCCAATGCCGACCGAATCACCGCGTGCCGGTGCGGATCCTCGTGTGGGGGGCCGACCGACGTGACGGGCGCATGACGATCATGGCCCTAGGTTAGACAGGTAGTGATTATCGCATCACTTGCAGCGGCCTGTTTTGCGCGACTCAACCGCCGCAGCGCTTTCGTTGGTGCGGCCGTTCAGTGTGGGGGACCCGTGGCGGACGCAGCCATGCTTGCCGTCGACGGATGACCGTTACGGCTTTCCTGCAGCCAGTGGCTCATGAAGATAGCGCCACCGACGAGATTGCCCAACGTGACAAAAATTTCATTGTGGATGGCGCCAGCGAACGTAATGTCGGCGGCGTGCTCGCCATCAGTGCCACCCATCAATTTCTCGGAATTATAAAAAGTTTAATGTCCAATACCGTTAAATGTGAACGCAGTGTCAAACACAACGGATTAGTAACGAGATTTAAAGATGACTTATTTTCATTTTCGGGTCGGACTTGTGCGGCCTTCGCTCCAGGCTGGCAATATGGACTTCCGATAGGTCGAGCGTTCCGAGTTGTTAGCGCATGCCACGTCACGAACCGCGACCGAACGCCTCGCGCAGCTTCTGCTTCGCGCGTTGCAACACATCGCGGCGGTGCTTAGGCAGTGCGCGTCCGGCGCGATTGATATAGAAGTTCAACATCGACATCGCCGACTGGAATGGCGTGCCTTTGCGCCGCCGGCTCCGTTCCGATGAGCGTTTGAGCGACTCGGCAATGGCCTGCGGGTTGTCCGACTTAAAGACATCCGCCTCGAGATCGAGCGCATCGCTGTGTTCCATCACCTGTTTCGACCAGCGCCGTGGCGCGTTCCCCGCTTGGTCGCGGCTGGCCTGTGCTCGGGCATGTCGCTGCCGGGACGCGCGAGACGACTTGCCTCGCCGGCCCGGAGGCGGGCTTTTGTTGCTGGCCATGATCACCTCTCGCAATAGGACGCACTGCTGGCGCGACCGCAGGGACTTGTTGTCGACGTGTGGCGGTCGCGTCAGACCCAGGACCAAACGTCGGCCTGTACCGCGTCTCGCAAGGATCGCGCCTGCGCCAATCTATCGGTCCGAATCCGTCATATTTCACGGTCTGGCGTCAAGGCGAGTCGCGCTCCATTTCGACTTCTGCCCGCAGACTTTCTACATCGCGATAGATAGACGCCACCGCGACGACACGTCCGTCTCGCTTGTAGCGCAGCACACAGTCGCGTTCTGCAATACTGCCGTCAACCGAGATCTCATCCCAGCTGTCCGCGTGCCCGACATAGTTGATCGGGACATCGTAGTGCTGGCTCCAGAAGAATGGCACGGCATCGAACTTCTCATGTCCGCCAATCAAGTTCATCGCCGCCGTCTGTCCCTGGCGTTGAGCGACAACCCAATGCTCCACGCGAATGGCCGCGCCGCTGTGCGGATCGGGCCAGCGAGCGATGTCGCCGGCGGCGAAGACGCCAGGCGCGCTGGTCTGCAAGCTGGCATCGACCATCACGCCGCGGTCGATCGCGAGACCGGCATGCTCGGCCAGCGCCAGTCGTGGCCGCACGCCGACGCCGACCACCACCAAATCGGCCTCCACGCTGCCGCCCGCATGAAGCGATACCTGCTTCGGGTCGATCGCGCTGGCGGTGTTCCCGAGATGGAAGATGACGCCGTGTTCCTCATGCAAGCGCTGCAAGAATTCACCCATCTGTGGCCCCAGCACACGCTCCATCGGACGCTGCTCTGGCGCCACGACGTGTACTTCCAGTCCACGCGCGCGCAATGACGCCGCCACTTCCAGTCCGATGAAGCTAGCCCCCATCACGACCGCGCGCCGCGCGTGCGCCGCACGAGCGATGATGGAGCGGCAGTCGGCCAGCGAGCGAAGGGTATGCACATGCGGTAAATCCATGCCGGGGATCGGCAAGCGAACCGCTTCGGCTCCCGTGGCTAGCAGTAAACGGTCGTAGGGCACCTTGCTCCCAACCGCGAGTTCCACTTCCTGCGCGGCGACGTGAAGGCGTACGACGCCGGCCTTCAGCCGTAGATCGATGCGTTGATCCGCGTAGAAAGCGTCGTCGCGAAGCGGCACCCACTCCTCGGGCGCGCTCCCGGCCAAATAGTCTTTGGATAGATTTGGCCGGTCCACGGGCGGCGCCTCGTCGTCGCTCAGCATCGTGAGACTGCCCACGTAGCCGAGACGCCGCAGACGCTCAGCGGCGGCAAAACCCGCAGCGCCTGCGCCGACAATGACGATCTTCTGTGGCGCTCCGGCCGGCGCGGGCACGGAATCGGCGGGTGGAGTTTTTTTGTGCAGTACGACAACCTTGTCGCCCCGAACCTCCGTGGACCAGCACGCGACCGGGCTCAAAGCCGGAGCCCGCACCGCTTCGCCCGTGCGCAGGTTGAAGCAGGCATGATGCCACGGGCACCGTACCGTGCCTCCGACAATTAACCCTTCGGCGAGCGGGCCGTGGTAGTGAGTGCAGGCAGCGTCAATAGCGAAAAATTCATCACCGAGTCGTGCAATCAGCACCGCGTCATCACCGACATGACCTGACACCAGGCCAGCTTCGCCGAGCGATTCCATGGGCACACCCTGCGCCAGATCCGGACCTCTTTCGTTCGATGTCTCACTGCTCATGTCGACCTCCGTGGGCGCTTAACCCGGGTAGCAAGGGCGAGTAATCACTACATACTAGCTCTTGAGTCGGCTTGCATCCGCCGAATGGCCACATCGGGGAACATCTCACTCACATGAGTACACCGCTAGCCATGCTCGGCCAGTAGCGGCCATAGATGTCACTTACGGCATCCCTGACCGTCAGGACATGACTTCGCGCAGCAATCGGGTGCGATCCGCACCAGACTTCGGCCCGTCGAGGCGATATCGCGACGGTTGTGGGAATCATTCGCCGACCGCCGCGAAGCACACCGTGCAAGCAAGCGGCGGACACCGCCAGGAGGTGCCGCTCGCGGAGCAGGGAACCTGAACCGCTACTTGACAGCCCCTTTTCAACAGCTATGGTCAGTAATACGGGCCGCACCAGAATGAGCATCCAACGGGATATCCGATGAATCTTGACCCCCTTAGCTCGTTGCTGGCGGCGGTAGTTGTCCTCCTCATCGGCACGCTGGTCAATCGCAGGGTCGCCCTGCTGTCGAGGTACAACATACCGGATCCCATTACCGGCGGCCTGCTGTTCGCGATGCTCTCCGCCCCGGTCATGGCGACCACGGATTTCAAGATCACCATCGACCAGAGCATCAAGCCGGTGCTGCTGCTGATGTTCTTCGGCGGCGTGGGGCTGGGCGCCGACTTGCGCACGCTCCGGCGGGGCGGCGCGGCACTCATCACGTTCCTAATTATCCTGTTGCCCTACATCGTCGTGCAGAACGCGGTCGGCGTCGCGATGGCGAAGGCTCTGGACCTGCACCCGATCTTCGGGCTGGTCAGCGGCTCGATCACCCTCGTCGGCGGACACGGTACCGGCGCGGCCTACGCCGAGCGCTTCGCGGAAGTGAACAACCTTCAGTCTGTGATGGACCTGTCGATGACTGTGGCCACGCTGGGCCTGATTGTGGGCGGCATTCTCGCCGGTCCGGTCGCGCAGTACCTGATTTCGCGATACCGGCTGCGAAGCGAGGCAAAGGAAGCCGCGAGCGACGGCGCGCAGGAAGTGGCGGCGCCCATTGCCACCGTTGGTGCGATCGGCGCGCTCGCCGGCATTTTCGCTGCGGCGGTCGTCAGCCGGTGGCTGGCCGCGCAGTTCTCCGGCGGCGCGATCACGATACCGGCCTTCCTGTGGTGCATGATGACCGGCATCGCCATTCGCAACCTGAGCCCCGTCATTGGCCTGCGCTTCGACGACCGCGCCACGGAACTCATCGCGAACGTGTGCCTGTCGCTGTTCCTGGTGATGACGATGATGGCGCTCAACCTGGTCGAGGTGGCGCTGTCGGCAGGGCCATTCCTTGCCATCATTGCCATGCAGGTGGTGTTCATCGTCCTGTACGTCGTCTTTGTCTGCTTTCGCTTCATGGGCCGCGACTACGAGGCGGCAGTCACCTCTGCGGCGTTCATTGGCTTCAATATGGGTTCCACCGCGACCGCCATGGCGAACATGCAGGCGATCACCGCGAAGCACGGACCTGCGCCGACCAGCTACCTGATCGCTCCACTTGCCGGCGCCTTTTTTGTCGACCTGATGAACGCCTTTGTGCTGACGTTGTTGCTTGCGCTACCGTTCATGGGAGGTTGACCATGCGCGCCCTCATCGCCGTGCTCCTGGCGGTCTGCCTGGCCGTCTTCCTGGCTGGCTGCGGCAGCGGGCCGGATGCCGCAAGCCTGCGGGCCGGGGTCAACGATCGTCTGGCCCAAGCGCTGCCCGCCGGGACCGTGGAGCTGGTCAGCCTCGAGCGGCGAGGCTCCCAGGCGGACACCAAGGCGCCCGCCGGCGAGACGCGCAGGATCGTCTATTTCGATGCGCAGCTGCGGCTCGCGCGCGACTTCAATTTCGGCGGGTGGGACGCGCCGGGCGTCGCCGGCCTGGTCTCCGCGCTGGGCGCGGGCCCGAAGGGCATTTCCGGCATTACCTCGGGCGGCAACAAGGCGGGCGACATCATTCGCGCCCACGGTACGGTGCTCTTCAAGCGTGAGGGGGTGCGGTGGGTCGCGGTCACGTCCGGCGGCTACCGGCCGGCCGAGGCGCCGGACTATGCCACCAACGCTGCGCCAGGCGCCGCGGCCATCCTGGATGCGATGCGCAAGGTGGTCGAATCGGTCCAGAAGGACGCTTCGCCCGCCCAGCAAGCGGCGATACAGCAGGAGCTGTCGGCGGCCCATGTCAGCATTCGCGCACGGCTGGCGCGCGCGGCGAACGGCTACGCCATCGCGGCCGGCGCGGAGCACGGACAATACCTGCGCTTCGCCCGCGCGCTGGCGGATGAAACGAAGCTGCGGGTGGTGCCCCTGATCACGCGGGGCGGCGAGGAAAACCTGCGTCTGCTGCGGGCGAACAAGGTCTCGGTTGCGCTTGCGCAGGGCGATGCCGCGCTTGATGCCTATGAGGGCAAGGGCGCCTTTGCCGCGGACGGGCCGTACGCATCGCTGCGAGCGGTAGGAAGCTTGTATCCGGAAGCGGTCCATGTCCTGGTGCGCGCCAACGACTCGCTGGCATCGTTCGCGGATCTGCGCGGCCATAAGGTCGCCATAGGCGAACCGGGCTCGGCGTCGCGCCTCACCGCGCTGCGCGTGCTTGAGGCGCATGGGCTTGGCCTGAAGGATATCGCACCGCAAGAATTGAGCATCGGCGCCGCGCTGGTTGCGCTGCGACAGAAGCAGGTGGATGCCGTGATCCAGGTGATCGGCGTGCCAGCGGACAGCGTGCGTGACGCGCTTGCGGACGTACCGATGCGGCTGTTGCCGCTCTCGGAGCGCGGCATTTCCGCGTTGACTGGGGCGAAATCCGCGTACTTTCCCTACACGATCTCGCGTGGTGCCTACCCGAACCAGCTGCAGGACGTGCGTACCGTCGCGACCGCGGCGCTACTCCTCACGGCAACCGACCTTTCCGATTCGGAGGTGGCCGCGCTCACGCGCCTGGTTTTCGAGAATGGCAACGATCTCGCGGCGCGCGGCAGCGCGCAAGGCGCGCAGGTTTCCGCAGCGACGGCGCTGCAAGGGCTGCCTGTGCCCCAGCATCTCGCCGCGGCAAAGGCGCTCGATGCGATGACCGCGGGCGCCAAGCCGAAGTAGGCGTCAAAAGGCGTTCCACCCACCCCCGCGGCTTCATTGCGGCCAATCGATGAACGATGACCCCTCTGGGCGGTGTGGGGGGCGACCTTCCGCCCGCTGCCAACCCCGATGATTGGGGCTACTTTCTCTCACGCACGTACCAAAACGACAACTTACCGGCTACCACAGCCAGTCACGCGGACGGCTCAGCCGAAGCCGGGCCGCCGTTCTCCTGCGCTCAGGCAGCGAAGTCGGTCGATGCCGACAGCGCCTTCCATGCTTGCGTTTCCTGTGTCACATAGGCGTTTTTCGCAGCGATGGCGGCCAGTGTGTCCGTGCCGAGCGGAAGGCGCAGCGGCGGGGACGGCGCATCGACCAGCCTGATCATCGCGGCCGCCAGCTTCTTCGGGTCGCCAGGCTGGTTGTGATTCAACTGCATGGCTTTGCGGCGAACCGCGCCCGAGGTTGCGTCGTAGCCGTCGATCACGTCCGGTGCGACGACCAGTGACGATGTATCCAGAAAGTCCGTGCGGAAATAGCCCGGCTCGACGACGGTCGCGCGAATGCCGAGCGGCGTCAGCTCGGCATGCAACGCTTCGGTGATGCCTTCGACGGCGAACTTCGTCGACGCGTACACGCCGAATCCCGCTGAGCCCCGATAGCCGCCGATCGACGAAATATTGATCACATGGCCCGAGCAGTTCGCGCGCATCGTCGGCAGCACGGCGCGCGTGACGTTCAGCAAGCCGAATACGTTGGTGTCGTACAGGCGACGGACGTCCTTGTCGGCGCATTCTTCCACCGCGCCCAACAGGCCGAAGCCGGCGTTATTGACCAGTACGTCGATGCGGCCGAATTTTTCCACTGCGGCTTGCACAGCCGCCTTTGCCTGCGCCTCGTCGGTCACGTCCAGCGCAACCGGCAGCAGAGCGGCCGAGTCGCCGAGACGCTCGACGATAGCGGTGACATTGCGCCCCGTTGCCACGACCGCGTTGCCGTGCGCGAGCGCTGCTTCGGCGATCAGCGCGCCGATACCGCGCGACGCGCCCGTGATGAACCATACGCGCTTGAAAGCGCTGGGCTGGATGTCAACCATGGTGTCCTCCTGTATGTGATGAAGCGATGCCATGGTAGGGGCCACGATTAACACACACTAGCCATCAATTGCTAGACTCATAATCAATCTCTATTTGCGAATCCAAGGCGCCAGCAATGAACGAAATTCGTGCGGTCACCACTTTCGTGCGCGCCGCGACGCTCGGGAGTCTGCGGCGCGCCGCAGTGGACCAGGGCATCTCGCCACAGGCCGCAAGCCATGCGGTGATGCAACTGGAGAAGGAACTGGGCGTGCGGCTCTTTCACCGGACCACGCGCAAGCTGAGCCTGACCGAGGAAGGCCAGCGGCTTTTCGAGAGTGTGAAGCCGGCGCTGTCCATGCTGTCGTCCGCGCTCGACGAGGCTCGGCGCTCGACGGAGGAAGCCGGTGGCCTGCTGCGCGTGAGCGCGCCACGCTCGCTCGGCCTCCCGGTCCTATGGCCTTACTTCGCGGAGTTCCAGCAGCTTCATCCAAACGTGCAACTTGAAGTGCAACTGGACGATCACTTCACCGATCTCGTGACCGAGCGCTCCGATGTGGGATTCCGAGCCGGCCCGCCACCGTCGGGTGGCTCGATTGCGCGCCGGCTCGTGCCGCTTCAACTGATTGTCTGCGCATCGCGGGAATACATCGAGTGCAACGGCGCGCCACGGACCATCGAGGAATTGGATCAACATCGTTGCACCGGATATCGGCGCGCAAACACAGGCAAGCTTGCACAGTGGCAGTTCCGGATCGGCGATGAGATCGTCTATCGCGACGTGCCCGCCGCCCTCTGCGTGAACGACACGGAGATGGAAACGCAGGCAGTGCTATCGGGCCTCGGCATAGGGCAGTTGGGTAGCTTCAACGCCACGACTCACATCCAAAGCGGCCGGCTCATTCCCTTGCTGACGCAGCACGTCACCGAGTACGGCGCGATCTATATCTACTATAGGCATCGCACCGAGCAGCCGCTGCGCGTGAAGATCTTCATCGACTTCATGATCGAGCGCATGGCCGACAACCGGAACTTCTTCCTCAGTCCGTCGGAGCTTCGCGCAGCGCAGCCGGCGCCGCGGGGACGCGCAGCGAGGGGACGTTAGTGGCATGGCGAAGCGGCCACCCAATTCTCGATTCATCGACAGGCGTTCGCGATGCATTCGCGCAGCCATCGGTGTGCCGGATCGCGGTGCGAGCGCTCGTGCCACAGCATCGTCATTTCGAAGCCCGGCACGTCGATGGGCGGCTCGACGACCCGCAGCGTGTCGATGCCGCGCACGATGCGCTCGGGCAGCATTGCCACCAGATCGGTGCTTTCGACGACCGTCCTGACGAACGTGAAATGCGGGACGGACAGCACGACCCGCCGCACGAGTCCCACCTGCGCGAGCGCATCGTCAGTGACGCCGTGGAACGCGCCGCCGGCCGTCGACGTGATCACATGTTCCAGCCGGCAGAACTGGGCCTTCGTCGGTTTGCGCTTCAGGCGCGGATGATCCGCGCGGGCTACCAGTACGTAGTGCTCGGTAAATAGCGCGCGCCCGCGCAAACCGGGCGGCGCATCCTCGCTCGTACGAAACGCAACGTCGATCTCGCCTTGCTCCAGCTGCTTCGCGACGGTCGCCGGCGAGAGCGACACGACCGCCAGCCGCGTTCCCGGCGCAGCCGAGCGCAATTCGCCGAGCGTCGGTAGTACGATCGTTGCTTCGCTGTAGTCGCTGGCCGCAATGCGCCACGTATGGTCGGCTTTGGCAGGATCGAACGGCGTTACCGGCGACACGGCCTGCGCGAGCGCGGCGAGTGCCTGCCGTAATGGCTCGCGCAGCGCATCGGCCTTCGCTGTCGGCCTCATTCCGCGCGGACCCGGCAGCAGCAGCGGATCGTCGAAGACCGTTCGCAGCCTCCCGAGCTGCGCGCTGACCGACGGCTGCGCGAGATGGAGACGTTGCGCGGCGCGGGTCACGTTGTGTTCGGCGAGCAGCACGTCGAGGGTCCGCAGCAGATTGAGGTCGAGCTGCCTGAGATTGTTCATGGCAATACCTGGCATATTGGAAATTCATTTCCACTATACCCTGGCGATGCGTATTCTGGGTGCTTCGCAAGGTTAACCGTGGAGCTAGGAAGCATGAAGGTACTTCTGGTTTATGCGCATCCGGAGTCGCGTTCTCTGAACGGCTCGCTGAGGGATTTCACCGTCGCGCATCTTGAAGCGGCGGGGCACGACGTGCAGGTGTCGGACCTGCATGCGATGAAATGGAAGACTGTGCTCGATGCGGACGATAGCACCGATCGGAACGACGATGCACCGTTCAACCCGTCGCTTGCGTCGAAGCGCGCATTCGAGCGCGACACGCAAAGTCCGGACATTGCCGCCGAGCAGGACAAGCTGCGCTGGGCGGATGCGCTTGTGCTGCAGTTTCCATTGTGGTGGTTCTCGATGCCGGCGATCCTGAAAGGCTGGGTGGACCGCGTCTACGCGTACGGCTTCGCGTACGGCGTCGGCGAGCATTCCGACACCCGCTGGGGCAACCGCTACGGGGAAGGCAAGATGGCCGGCAAGCGCGCGATGTTGATCGTGACGACGGGCGGATGGGAATCCCATTACAGCGCGCGCGGCATCAACGGCCCGATCGACGACGTACTGTTTCCGATCCAGCACGGAATACTGTACTACCCCGGTTTTGACGTGCTGCCGCCGTTTCTGGTCTACCGGACGAGCACGATGGACAACACGCGCTGGGGCGCCGTGCGCGCCGCGCTGGGACGACGCCTTGACGGCCTGTGGACCGATCCGCCGATTCCATTTCGTCAGCAGAACGGCGGCGCGTACGAGATTCCGGCGCTGACGCTACGCGCGGAGATCGAGCCGGGCAGGACGGGGTTGGGTGTGCATCTGGACTTATGAATAGGCCCCCATCGCCCCCGTTGAAAGCGCTGGAGCTGCGGCAACTGCGCTACTTCTCGGTCCTCGCGCGCGAGCTGCACTTCGGCCGGGCGGCGCAGGCCGTTTATGTCACCCAGCCCGCCTTGAGTCAGCAGATCGCCAAGCTGGAGGAGCTCGTCGGCGCGCCGCTGTTCGTGCGCGAATCTCGCGGCGTCACGCTCACGCCTGCTGGGGCGGCGTTGCGCGACGGGATCGATCCAGTGTTTGCGCAACTGCACATGGCACTTCGGGCCGCGCGCGATGCAGAAGAGGGCCGGGCTTTCAGCCTGTCGGTCGGGCTGGTCGAATACACCAACCTGCCTTTTATCCCGCCGGCGCTGATTCGGCTGCAGGCACTGTATCCCGACGTCAACATCGTCCGGCACGAGATGAACGCGAGGCGGCAACTGGCGGCGCTTGCGACGGACGAGATCGACGTAGGCTTCGGCGTACCTGTCGAGCAAGCCGACCGGAAGGTGCTCATAGGCTCCGAACGCCTGTTGGACTCCGGATGGTGTTTGCTGATGCGCCGCGATCATCGATTCGCGCAACGCAAGCGTCTGCGGATCGAGGAGCTCGGCGGTGAAAGGCTCATCGTACCGGCGCGGTCCGTCAATGAGCCGCTCTACGATTCAGTGCTGTCGCGTTTTGCCGACGCGGGCGTCAAGCCCAATATCGTCTATGAGACGACGCAGTCGCAGGTCGGCATCTCCCTGGTCGTCCAGGGACTTGGCTCGCTGCTCGGTGCGGCCTATGTCTTTGCCTCGGTGCCGGAATCGCTCGTGTACTGTCCTGTCGACGGCTTCGACCCATTGGCCGTGAAGGTCTTCTTCCGCGAGGACGAACATCGTCCGCTCGTGCTCGACTTCATCGAACTGGCCATCGAAGAGGCCCGTCGCGTACAAATGAACGGCGTCGAGTCGGCCGGCGGCAAGGACGTCGATTAGCGAAACTTATCGCGCACCCGGCTACATCGAATTGGCCGGATGCACCCTGCGTCCGCCACACTTCTCTCAGGGCTGCATGCGCATCATTGGTTTTCGGTGCAGCCCCCCAAACGTCGATACACGCTCTGAGCATTCGGCTCGGACTTCGTCAATGCAGGTCTCCAATCCGCACGCCCAGGAACATAAGAGTACTAACTATGAAATCCCTGATCATTTCCGCTTTTGGCCTCGCGGCCGGCCTGTGCACGGCCGTCGCGTTCGAGACTGCCGACGCAAAGGCGCAGGGCGCCGCGGCGAGCAGCAGCGACGGCATCGCTGCGGTAGTCGCCATGCGTCAGCAGTCGCTCGTCGGCACCCACGGCTTCATCGATCGCCGCATAGCCTTTGAGAAACTGATGGCGGGATTACCCGCTCCGGACGGCGTGACGATACGCGCGGTCAGCGCGAACGGCGTGCCCGGCAAGTGGATCTCGCCGGACACGGGCCATGCGCCCGGTTCACCCGCTCGGGGCGTAATCCTGTACCTGCACGGCGGCGGCTTCTACAGCGGTTCCAGCGACAGCCATCGCATGCTTGCCGCCACGCTCGCGAAGGATGCACAGGCCGATGTGTTGCTGATCGACTACCGGCGCATGCCTGAAGCGGTCTATCCCGCCCAGATCGACGACGCCGTCGCCAGCTACGAATGGTTGCTCCAACAGGGTTATTCCGGCTCGAACATCGCGCTCGCCGGCGAGTCGGTCGGCGGGAACCTGGCACTCGAACTGGCATTACGGCTGCGCGATGGACATCTACCGCTACCGTCGTCGATGGTCGCGATGAGCCCGATCATGGATTTGACCGCATCGGGTGCCTCCACGCGAACGAATGCCGCCAGCGATCCTGTGCTTCAACGCGACGGCCTGCTCGGCGTAACCCGCGTCTACATGCATGGAGGCGATCCTCGCAGTGCCGCTGCGTCGCCGCTGTTCGCCGATCTGCACGGATTGCCTCCGCTGCTGCTCCAGGTCGGCGCGGGCGAACTCCTGCTCGACGACAGCCTACGTATGGCGCGAGTCGCCGCCGGTGACGAGCTCGCTGTCGATCTGCAGGTGTGGCCAGGCATGGTCCACCAGTGGCAACTGTTCCCGACCCTCGTACCTGCCGCCCGCCGTGCGCTCAAGGACAGCGGCGACTTCATCCAGGCGCACATGGCGCATGCCGGGGAGACGTCGTGACTGGGGCCCACACCGGCTCCTGCCATGGCGATGGCGTGCGCCAGCAGGGACTGGCCTTCGGCTTGCTCGCGACGCTGATCTGGGGTGGGTTCCTCGTAGTCTCTCGCTACGGAATCAGCGCAGGGTTGCGAGCCACAGATCTCGCCTTCCTGCGCTACCTGACGTCGGGCGTGATCCTGCTGCCCTGGCTGCTGCGGAACTCTCCGCGTCGGCTCGCTGGCGTAGGCTGGCACAGGGGTATGTGTCTGGCTGTGCTTGCCGGCCCCCTGTTCATCGTCGTGAGTGCCAGCGGCTACCGCTTCGCGCCGCTTGCCCATGCCGCCGTGATACAGCTCGGCACGCTGACGCTGGTCAGCATCGTACTCGCGGCCACGATGCTCGGCGAGCGTCCGGGCGTGATTCGACTGACCGGCCTCGTCGTCGTGGTGGCGGGGCTTGCAGTCACGGCAGGCCCCGGTTTACTGCACGGCAGCTCGAGAGCATGGATCGGCGACATGCTGTTTGCGCTCGCCGGCTCGATGTGGGCGCTCTTCTCGCTGCTGCAGCGCCGCTGGGGGATCGCCCCGCTTGCCGCTACCGCCGTCGTCTCTGTGTTGTCGGCGGCGGTCTACGCGCCTGTCTATCTCGCCTGCGCCGGGCTCCAGGTTTTCAGCGTCGCCGGCCCGACTGTGCTCGTTGTGCAAATCATTGCCCAGGGGGTGTTGTCGGGTGTCGTCGCGCTGTTTGCCTTCTCGCGCGCCGTGCAGGACCTGGGGCCCAGCCGGGCGGCGCTGTTTCCTGCGCTATCGCCGGGCGTGGCGATTCTATTGGACATCCCGGTGACCGGCCATCTTCCGTCAGCAGTCCAGCTCGCCGGGCTGGGCATCCTGACGACCGGGCTCGTCATTGCCGTGAGCGCGGTCAGTGGACATTCATTGCCCGCGTCAAATCTCGACATTGATCGACCGAACGACGGCACCGGAGCCTCCGGCCATTAAGCGCGAAATCCGGTTTCCGCGAACATCCAGGATCACTGCTAGCGCAGCCCTCGACAAGCGGGTTGAGTTTGTGTCATAAACGGCGCCCGATAAAAATTGTTTTCGTATTGAAAATCATCTTAAATTTCCCGTAAGCGTAATGGAACGATTTCGCGATCCCGTGTTTTTTAGGCTAATGGCGGACAGCTTTGCTCGTCTACTGGGTGACGAACTGGTGCCAGGAGACATGACTGATGAGGCGGCGGCTCGCTGGCTTTACGAAGATGCACCCTTTGCGGTGCTTGCGCACAGTCCGGAGGTTGATCCGCACTTCATATATGGCAACTTGGCCGCGCAAAAGCGGTTCGAATATTCTTGGGACGAACTCCTACGTTTGCCTTCACGGTTATCTGCCGAAGAGCACGATCGACGCAAGCGGCAGCAACTTATGGACAGCGTGAGACGGATTGGCTTTTTGCGTGGCTATCAAGGACTCCGAATTTCAAAATCTGGTCGTAGATTCATGATCGAAGACGTGGCGCTGTGGCGGCTTGTCGATGTCGACGGCGTTGTTAAGGGCGAGGCAGCCAGGATTCCTCGAACGACCGACTTGTGAAGCCGTGCGCAACCGCGATTGTGCGCTTAGTGAATTTTAATTCGCCATCGAAAAGGCCCGACCTATACCAATGAACGGCCTTGCGCCGGCTAGCGGCAAGGCAGCCGATTAGCGAAACTTGTCGCGCACCCTGCTACGTCGAATTGGACGGACGGACCCTGCGCCGCCACACTTCTCCCCGAGGTATCCCCCTCGAGAGGCGTCCTTGTTACGTCTATCGCGGTCCGATCGGTTTGGCCTGCAGGCTGGTCCGCTGCAGGCAGTCAACGCGGCGCGATGGGTTTCTGCGCCGCGCGCTGGAGGAAGTGTTTCCTACGTCGCGCGGCCAGAGGGTTCACAAGGTTGCCCGCACGCCGTTTGTCTTGATCTTGTCTCCGCTAAAACTATACTGGAAAGCTACCGGAAAGAATCAGGAGGCCAGAAATGAAAAAAGAGGGTGTTGTCGATAAGGGTTGCGTTCACGGCAGGTTTCAGCCTCCTCACCTCGATCACCTGCTGTACATCCTAGCGGCGGTGGAGCAGGTTGAACATCTGATCATCGGGATTGCCCAGCCGAACGCTCCGTTTCTGGATGACTGTCCCGCCGACCCCCATCGGGCCCTGCAAGCGGACAATCCACTGACGTATGTCGAGCGATGCTTGGCCATCGAGAAGATGCTGACTGGCGTGGGCGTGTCGCGTGACCGGTATTCGTTCTCGCCATTCCCGATTGACCACCCCGAAGAATTGCCTTCATACGTTCCTACGACGGTTCCTTGCTTCACGACCATTGTGAACGAATGGAGCAAGAAAAAAATCGAGATTCTCAAGTCAATGGGATACGATGTCCGCGTTCTCTGGGATAAGAGTAACGCATCCGGCATCTCCGGCTCTGACATTCGGCAACGCATCCGTTATTCGGATGCGGACTGGAAGAAAACTGTCCATCCAGCGGTCGCGGGGTATTTGGACTCGGAACATTTACTGGACAAAATAAAGCTAGCCTCTAACGCCTTACGTTAGAGGGGGCGCAACCGTCTGCCGCAACGTCCAAAGAAGCGGACCTCGCTCCCGCATTCGACGCGTCGATGCTTCCCGATCCCGAGTCCGCACGTATAACCAGTTCCGCGAAGCCTGAACGCACATCGTGCTCGCGCGAGAAGCAATGTTCAGGGAGGAGTGCCAGCACTATCTCTGCGGTTGTGCGCACGATGCAGCCGCGTGCCACGTGTCCACCGAGCACTACACCGCACGTGTCGGAAACAGCCATGTGCAGGTGCGCCCCATCGGGCGAAATCGACCCAGCGAGCGTCAGTATTTCCAGGTCGCCACGCAGCTCGGTCGGGTGCTCCGCCCCGGCAAATCGCAATTGCGCGACGCTCAGGCTCCCAATGCCCTGGATCACGAAGGCCGCACGCAAGCCAAGCTCGCGCAGCGTGTCTTCGAGAACGGTGCGCAGGTCATCGCCGGGGAGCAGCCGCAAAGGATGTGCTTTCATCACTCAGTTCCGGGTTGGCAACGCACGGCTGGAGTTAGATTTCAGCAGGCCGCAGTTCCGCACATTGTGCCATCGGTTTCAAATGCTGTCGTCATAGACGGAAAGAAGGCCTGCGGATTCATATCGGCAAAATGGGCTATTAGCCGGCCGCAACAAAAAAGCTATGGCAAGGCGGACTTTTACCACCCGAACTTGAGCTCGACGCCGACGTAATCGCCGTTGCGGCCTCCGGCGTCGCGTATTGCGCTGCCGACCTGATAGTGAACCGCTTCAATCGCACCGGTCAGATTCGGATCGAATGCGTAGTCCGCGCGCAACTGACCATAGACCCCCGACCAGTGGCTGCCTTGACCGGCAGTGCCTGCAATCGGCACGTTCGGCTGCGTGTAGATCGCGTCGGCGGTCGTTGTGCGCCACTGGAAGCCCACGGCGGCCAGCAGCGTGAGCTTCGCGACCGGCTTGACGGTGACGGAGGGCTTCACGTGGATGAGATTGACGTAGCCGGTGAACCCGGCCAGTGTGAAATAGTAGCCGTTCGGGAAGAGCGGATTGAACGTGCCGAGCGTGCTATCGCCCGGATGGCGATCGCCGGAGGCGGCGTCGACCTGGACGCCGATACGCGGGGTCCAGGTCGTCTGGCTGAATGTGTAGCCCACACGCGAGCCCGCAGCCCATGCACGAATGTCCTTCGGCCCCACCGTACCCGTCTGGCCCATCGCTTCGAGGTCCCAGTCGAATCCGTTCATCGCGCCAGCGAAGCGTGCATCGAACACGTTGCGATGTTCGCTGCCGCTCGCATCGAGATAGCTGGCATTGTCGCGTTGGTAGAGCGAGTAGTACGCCGACAACTCGTTGGTTCCAAGCACATGCCGCTCGACGCGCAGCGTGTGGAAGCGGAAGTGGCTGTTGGATGTATCGTCGAACGGATTGATGTCGTGGTACTGGACCGGCTGGCTCACGAAGCCGATGAAACGCCACAGGCCCGTCTCCCAGTCGGCCCAGATCGCGTCGAACGACTGCCTGACGTTTGGGCCGTCGCGTGACGACACGAATCGCTGAAGATCGAACAAAAAGTCTTGCCGGCCGACGCGAGCCTTGAACGTGCCCGCGTCGAACGATTTCACGTACGCGAGGAACGCGAGTCGCAGGTCGAGCGGATTCTTGTCGACCGGCGTCACGATGTTCTTGCCATATGCGCGCACGTCCTCCAGTTGCGTGAAGAACTCCCATTCGCGGTTGAAGTGGACATCGACGTGGAACTGGAAGCGCTGTAACAGATATGAGTCGCCGGCCACGTTATTGACGCCGAAACCGGCGGCATCCGATGATTCAAAGCGCTCGCGCAGCGTCACGCCGAGCGAGACGTAGCTCTGCGGATCGGTCGCCGAGAGCGGGATGTACTTCAGCACATCGAATGGCTGGTTGCGTAGCGCCGGATCGGCGAGCGCGGACCAGTCTTCCTGCCAGCGGTTGCTCATGATAGCGGGGCGCTTCGCCGGGATTGCTCCCGGCACGATGGTCATGTCCGTTTCCTGAGCCTCTGACTCGGGCGCTATGCCAAGCAGCAGCGCGCACACGAGCCAGGCCCAGCGGGAGCGGGATGCATCGCCGACACGGCCTGGGGACCGGTCCTGCTCGCGCGGGCGCCGGAATGCGGGGGCGTGTAGAGTCATTGCCTTGCGCCTCGACGGCGCTACGGGCTGACCGGCGCGTGAACCTCCGCGATGTACCCGCCGGGGAACTGCACGATGGCTGCTTCCCGTCCCTCGCTGCGGTAAGGCTCGACGAGGATGCGCACACCGGCTGCCCTGGCCTTGTCGAGCGTGTCGGTGAGATGGGCGACTTCGTATCCGGTCATCTCGTGGCCGTACGGGTAGGGCAGGTGACCGTCGGTGACGAGCACGGCCATCCGGCCGAAGGCAGACGACATGCGGATGCGCCGATACGTGTCGTTCGGGCGCCCGATCTCGACGCCAGGCGCGTGCGCGTTATCGGATTCGACCCGCCCGTGCGAAAACGCGAGGAAGCTGCGCATGAACGACGCCGCGCGATCGGCTGGCACGTACACGCGATTCTCGGGTACGGTCCTGAAGGGCGCGTAGGAGGGCTTCGTCGTGTGCCAGTAGATCTGCATGTTGACGCCGCCGGGCCACTGGATGACCGCGTCGCGGCCAATCGGATCGGGGAACGGAGCGACGATTACGCTCGCGCCCGCCGCCTGCGCCGCGCGCACGGCGATGTCCATATCGCTCACGAGATAGCCGTTGCGTTCCAGGCCGAAAGGATAAGGCACCGGTGTGCTGAAGCCGAAGAGCGACACCGTGCCGGCCGGTGTCTGCAGCAGTTGCGATGTCGTGCTGCTCGGCGTCGGCGTGACGGTCGCGACGACCTGCTTCGTGCTCTGGCCGCCGAAGGTTGCAACGAAGCTCGCAGCAAAACGATCGACATCTTCCGGCGCGACGTAGACATGCGTCGTGCCGTATTGCGGCGCCACGGCGACGGCCGGCGTCGCCGTGGTTTCGCGGGCAAGTACCCGCGCGGGCAAGGTTGCAGCGCAAGTGCCGAACACCATGGCGCTTACGAACGCGGCAGCGACGACGGGTGTGCGCATTGTTGTTTTCCGTTTGTGTGAAGGAAAGCGTAGAGGCGGCGCGATGCATGAGCGCGCATCGAGGGCAACGCGACCGCTCCCGCTAAAGTGCATCTAGACCGCCCAGCAGGCGCATCCCAGGGCGCCCCAGAAGCTCCTCAGGTCGGACACGGGCAGCGTGCTCGACCACGCCTTGGCGTGGGCGTGACCATGCAGTCCGCAAGGGCTCGCGCACGCGCAAAGTTGCGCCGCGCGGCGTTGCAGCGGCGCGCCTGCGTTGCCCCACGCAGCATATCCGCCGAACGTGCGTACCGGGGACCAGTCGGGCATCGCGGGCGGTATCGGCGTATCGAGTTCCGCGAAGGGGCCGGACGCGAACACGACTTTGCCGCCGACGACGGTAAGCGTCGACGTCGTGTCGGCGATATCGGCGTCAGGGCACGACATAAAGTCGCGGTCAGGGACGATCAGATCGGCGAACAGTCCACTTTCGATGCGTCCTTTCTTGCCTTCTTCATTCGAAAACCACGTGACGTTCTCCGTCCACATGCGCAGGGCCGTTTCGCGATCGATGCAGTTGCGTTGCGGGTAGAGCCTCATGCCCGCCACCGTTTTGCCCGTGACGAGCCACGCGAGCGATACCCACGGGTTGTACGAAGCGACGCGTGTCGCATCCGTGCCGGCCGATACCTTGACGCCTTTCTCGAGCATCCGCGCGACGGGCGGCGTGCCTTCGGCTGCCTGCGCGCCGTAACGCTCGACGAAGTACTCGCCCTGGTACGCCATACGATGCTGTACGGCAATGCCGCCGCCGAGTGTGGCGATGCGATCCATCGAGCGCTCGGAGATCGTTTCGGCGTGGTCGAAGAACCAGTTCAGGCCCGCGAGCGGCGTCTCGCGGTTCACGCGCTCGAACACGTCGAGCGCGCGGCTGATGGTTTCGTCGTACGTGGCATGCAGGCGCCACGGCCAGCGGTTCTGCGCGAGGATGCGCACCACCTCTTCCAGTTCGCTTTCCATCTCGCCCGGCATGTCGGGGCGCGGCTGGCGGAAGTCCTCGAAATCGGCGGCGGAAAAGACGAGCATTTCACCCGCGCCGTTGTGCCTGAAATAGTCGGTGCCCTGTTTGTAACGCGAGGTTTGTGTCCAGTTCAGGAAGTCTTCCTTCTCGGCTTTCGGCTTTTGCGTGAAGAGGTTGTACGCAAGACGGATGGTGAGCTGGCCTGCGTCGGAAAGCTTCTGGATCACCGCATAATCTTCCGGATAGTTCTGGAATCCGCCGCCGGCGTCGATCGCACCGGTCACGCCGAGACGGTTCAGTTCGCGCATGAAGTGACGCGTGGAATTGATCTGGTATTCGAACGGTAGCTTTGGACCCTTCGCCAGCGTTGCGTACAGGATGGCGGCATTGGGCTTCGCGAGCAGGAGGCCGGTGGGGTTGCCCCCGGCATCGCGCACGATTTCGCCGCCCGGCGGCTCGGGCGTTTCCTTCGTGTAGCCCACCACGCGCAGTGCTGCGGCGTTAAGTATTGCGCGGTCGTAAAGATGGAGGATGAAGACCGGCGTGTCGGGCGCGATCGCGTTAATTTCCTCGATTGTCGGCAGGCGCTGTTCGGCAAACTGATGTTCCGTGAAGCCGCCCACTACGCGCACCCATTGCGGCGCTGGCGTGACAGCCACCTGACGCCTGAGCATGTCCATGGCCGTGGCAAGCGAGCGCACGCCGTCCCAGCGCAGTTCCATATTGAAGTTCAGGCCGCCCCGAATGATGTGCAGATGATTGTCGATCAGGCCGGGCAGCACGCGTTGCCCTTTGAGATCGATCAACTGCGTGGCGTCGCCCGCCAGCGGCAGGATCTCGGCGTCGCTGCCCACGGCGGTGAACACCCCGTCCCGGATCGCGACCGCTTCCGCCTGCGGGTTGCGTCGGTCGAGCGTTGTGAAGCGACCGTGATGCAGAATCAGAGCGGGGCCTTTCGTCGTAGGACTGCTCATGAGCGTTTCTCCGGTGAATTCGCGGAGGCGACACCTTTCGGCTCGCCAGCATTGCGGCCGGGCAGCGTGCCGAACATGTGCTGGTTGCACTTCGACTCTTGCCAGGCGGTATGAAATCCACTTCCCGCCAGCATCTGCTTGCCGACCGGGATGATCTGTTCGCCCGCGAGAATGCCGAGCAGCCCGACGAGCGCAACGAGTGGGGGCGCTGGTGAGCGCACCTGGATAAGGCTATAGATGAAGCCGACAAGAACGCCGGCGAGTAGGGAGAGGATATACATTTTCATCGGCTTGACTCCTTGATGTTGCGCCTCTGAAGAGCAGGGAACGCATGTGATCGAACGAGACGACGGCTGAGTAAGACAAGCAAAACCGCGAATTGAACGGATCAGGAGAAGCGACGGCGCCAGGCGGACTGCCGCGATGGAAAAGGACTCAAGCGAAGCGCGAGCAATGTCCGCGATGCCTTGGTTGCAGCATGAATGATAGGCGGAAAATTTGGAAGATGGTCGCCAGGGAGTCGCCTAAGTCAAGTAGTCGATGGCGTCGCCTGCGCTGAGTGTGCGTCCAAGACCGTCGAAGGGTGAGCCCATAGGCATGGCAAGGGGAGGATTAAGTCCATGCCGGGAAAACTTTACATTCGTTTGCGGCGTAGCGGTCAATGTTTCCGATCCGTCGCCGGGCGCATGCAGGATCAGATGCTGCAGCGAATTGCTTGCTTTTTTCAGGCGGCTTTCTAGTCTTGATGGTGGGCTGTTTGTAGCAGGAATGGATGGAGCGCGCGACGCCGGGGGTAGCCTGTCGTTGCCGCTTGTTGTTGTGGTCGTGTCGCCTGCTCGGATGGTGACATTCGCTCTTTCTTCCATGGATGGATTCCGCGATGAGCAATCCCAAACTCGAAGTCCTGACGCCTCAGAACTGCCAGTTGATCTTCATCGATCAGCAGCCACAGATGGCATTCGGCGTTCAGTCGATGGACCGCCAGGTGCTCAAGAACAATGTGGTCGGCCTCGCCAAGGCTGCAAAGGTCTTCAATATTCCTACCATTATTACGACGGTGGAGAGCGCGAGCTTCTCCGGATTCACCTATCCCGAACTGCTCGACGTCTTTCCGGGGCAAAAACTGCTCGAACGCACGTCGATGAACTCATGGGACGATCAGAAGGTGCGCGAGGCGCTGGCCGCGAACGGGCGCAAGAAGGTGGTGGTTTCGGGCCTGTGGACCGAGGTCTGCAACAACTCGTTCGCCTTGTGCGCAATGGGTGAGGGCGACTACGAAATCTACATGGTGGCGGATGCGTCGGGCGGTACGTCGAAAGACGGGCACGACTTTGCGATGCAACGCATGATCCAGGCGGGTGTCGTGCCGGTGACGTGGCAACAGGTGCTGCTCGAATGGCAACGCGACTGGGCGCGCAAGGAAACCTATGACGCGGTGATGGACATCGTCAAGGAGCATTCGGGCGCGTACGGCATGGGCGTGGACTATGCCTACACGATGGTCCACAAGGCGAAGCAGCGCACCGCGAGCGAGCATGAGGCGCTTGCACCCGTGCCCGCCAGCTAATCGGTAGCGTAGGCGCGCCGCTGTGCCGCGTTGGAGCGGGCTTTCGCGTTCCTTCTCCCGGAGCAAGAATTGCAGGACGGAAAAGCCACACCCGACCCGGCGGGCACCGCGGACAGCGGGCCGGTCGCACCGCGTTCTCCTTTCGCATATAGGGCATTCACTGTACTGTGGCTTGCCACGGTGATCTCCAATATCGGCACCTGGATGCATGACGTCGGAGCCGGCTGGCTGATGACGGGCATGTCGCCTTCGCCGGTTTGGGTGGCCCTCGTGCAGACGGCTACCACGCTGCCGGTATTCCTCCTGGCGCTTCCCGCCGGCGCGCTCGCCGACATCGGCGACCGGCGCAGGATGTTGCTCGTCGTGCAGTTCGTGCTGGGTGTGGTCGCGGCTGCGCTCGGCATCATCGTCTACCTCGGCGCGGCCAGTCCGTTACTGCTGCTTTGTTTCACGTTCGCCATGGGTGTCGGCGCTGCGATCACCGCGCCCGCCTGGCAAGCGATCGTGCCCGATCTCGTGCCGCGCGTTGCGTTGCAGCAGGCAGTGGCGACCAACAGCGTGGGCGTCAACATCAGCCGCGCGATCGGTCCGGCCCTGGCCGGCTACATCATCACGGCCATCGGGCAGGCAGCCCCGTTTCTCATCAATGCGGTGAGCTACACGCTCGTCGTCGCCGCGCTCCTTTGGTGGCGACCTCAGGCGGGCATGGAGAGAAAGCTGCCACCCGAGGACCTGCTTGGCGCAATGGCCGCAGGCGTCCGATATGCGTGGCACAGTCGTCCCCTGAAGTCCACGTTGACGCGTGCCGCTGCCTTCTTCCTCTTCGCAAGTGCGTACTGGGCGATGTTGCCGCTGATTGCGCGCACGGTGCTCGGCGGTGGCGCCCAGTTGTATGGCGTGCTGCTTGCGAGCATCGGCGTGGGTGCAGTCCTCGGTGCCTTGGTGCTGCCCGCGTTGCGCCGCTCGCTTGGTGCCGACCGCGTAGTTGCGCTTGGCACGGTCGGCACGGTGCTCACGCTGCTCGCGTTCGCCGCCGTGCGCAACCCGGTGGTGGCGGCGGCGGCGAGCTTCATCGCGGGCGCGTCGTGGATTGCCGTGCTGACCGCGCTCAACGTGTCCGCTCAGGTGAGCCTGCCGCAGTGGGTGCGGGCACGCGGACTCTCGATCTTTGTGACGGTGTTCTTCGGTTCCATGAGTGCCGGCAGCCTTGTGTGGGGACAGGTGGCGAGTCATCTCGGCATTCCGGCGGCGCTCTTCGTCGCGAGCGCGGGCGCCTTGCTCGCGATTCCACTGACATGGCGCTTCAAGTTGCAGCAAGGCGATTCCGGCGGTCTTGCGCCTTCGATGCACTGGCCCGCGCCCGTCGTCGATGCGTCGATGAGCCACGACCGCGGTCCGGTGATGGTAACGATCGATTACCGCATCGACACGTTGCAATCAGCCGAGTTCGTTGCGACGCTCGATCAATTGAGCGAGGCACGCCGGCGCGATGGCGCCTACGCGTGGGGACTCTTCGAGGACGCCGCGCAGCCGGGTCGATTTCTGGAGTATTTCCTCGTTGCGTCGTGGCTCGAGCACCTGCGCCAGCATGAGCGTTCGACGGTCGCGGATCGCGATGTCCAGCAACAGGCTCTTGCGTTCCACATCGGTGATGCTCCGCCCGTGGTTCGACACTATCTCGCTCCAGCTGCCGGAAGGGAAAAGCCAACGGATCGTCGTAGCTGACGCGCGTCTCGCGCACATGACACTAGCGACACGATCCAACCCACCGCTTTGGCCGTCGACTTGTTTACCGGCTCGCGAAGGAATTGGCGCCCCCGATCTATTGGACCAAGGTCCAATATCGCCTTGAGCGTATCGTGAATATTCTTAGTGGGACATGGGTTAGACCCTTTTCCGGTCGCTGACCTTAAACCAGCGGAGCATTCGAATGCGTCTCCTATCCGGCGGTCCTTTTTCGACAAGTGCTTTTTTCCTGGTCGTTCTGGCTACGACATCCGTTCCGCGTCCCGTATTCGCTCAGAGCGCGACGGAGGTAGCCGCCGTTGGGCCGCACACGGCAGGCGTAGCTACCCTGATCCAGACGAGCGCGACGGTTATCGGCATTGACGTGGCATCGCGCACGGCGACGCTGCGGGGCGTCGGCGGACGAATTTTCGAGGTGACGGTAGGTTCGGAAGTTGGTGACATAAGCAAGTTGAAGATAGGCGACACTGTCCAGATTGCTTATCAGGAGTCGCTGTTGATTCACGCAGATAGAGTGAAATCGAATGGCATCCGCGAGCGGATTGACTCCACCGCAGTCCTTCCCGCCTCCGACGGAGTTGCCGCAACGGCGCATAGAGTACAGGTACTGGGAACCATCCAAAAAGTGGACCCAAAGACACGCCTGGTCACACTCCGAGGACCGCTCAGAACCGTAACGGTCAAGGCGGGTCCTAACATATCGATAGCAGATCTGAAGGCAGGGGACAGTGTCAGCGCTGAATTCATCACGGCAACCGCGGTGAAAGTTACTCGCGGAAACGAGCCTTTGAATTAGAGTGCTGCGCGCCGTTACGTCATGCGGAGCCGATCACCACTTCAATCAGGTTAGTGACTCGCGATGCGATTCCGGCTTCGATAGCCTGGGCGATATCTCCGGCGCGCTCGATTCGTCGGGCCGGGACGCCCATCGAAGTGGTTATCGATCTCCATCGCAACAAACCGGTTGGTCTTCGCCGCCGTATAGTGTTCCTGGGAACGCATGAAGTTCTTGAGGACGTTGTACTCGCGGTTATTCATGACGATGAATGTCACGGGCAGCTGGCCTCGTCGACGATCGGTGTTTTATCGCCGATGGCGCGCATCGCCTGTTGAGCGGCTCCTGGAGGGCCCAGACATATTTGAGCTGGGGAGCGTCAAGCAAGGCATCCATCAGCGGTAGCTCGGTCGTGCCGGGATTACCGAAAACATACTCGCACCCGACACTGCTCAACGTTTCAAGGAGGACGCTGGCACCGCGGCGCTCGGCGACGGTTTCAAGTGATTCGATTGAACTGGAAGACATGATTAACCTTTGTGGGGATCACGCTTTTATGAAATATTAGCCCAGACCCTGCTGAAGCAGATTTTTGAAATTGGTGAAATAATGGTTGAAAGCGGATGGTTGTTCGACGCGTACCTCATATCGGGGGAGTACGACTATCTAATTAAGGTAGCGGTGCAGGGTACAGCGGGATATGAACGCTTCTTGCGTGAAAAGCTGTACCGTATATCAGGTATTCGCCACAGTCGGTCGATGTTTGCGCTGCGTTGCATGAAGAACGTGCCGTCGGTGGCGGTCTGAGAAAACGGGTGCGCCGCTCGGGGCAGTTTGTTCGCTGATGTCATAGGCTGCTCGGATCGCCGTACGTGATGGGCGTTGCCTCATAGAAGGGAGAGGTGAAATGAAGAACCTGCCGAAAAAGTGGATGCTCTACGCGTTGGCGTTCTCACTCGCTGGCTGTGCCGCAGGCGCCATGCAGGAAGGCGCGCACACGCATCTGAGTGAAACGCAATGCCGCGATCTCGCGGCGCTCAGGAACAACGCCCCCGTTACGCGCGAGCGCAACCAGAGCCAACTGGCGGCGCTAGAAAAAGCGGGTTACCAGCCATGGCGCTACGATCCATACTATCCGCGTGATCTGCAGGCGGCGCAGCACCAGGTCGATCGTTGGTATGAGGCGGAATGCCAGCACGCGCCGCCCAATTGAGGCGCACAGCGCGGCCACTTGCTAAGTCGATGATGACATTGTGGTCGAGCGTGAGCTTCATCACTCGGACCTACCTCCGACTGGATTCCGAGCACCGAAGGATACGCACTCACCCACGGCGGGCCGATGCTGCGTCAGTCCACGAAAGCAAGCGGAGCATGATGCGCCAAATCGACGCCCTGCGGGCGCCGGTGCTGGACCACTCCGTGCAGCACGGCCGGTCAGACAACGCGAGTCCCCCGGGGCCTTGCAGATCTTACCCGGCCGCTTTGAGCTGGCCAGGCTTGCATGGCGACGTCTGCGATCGCCTTCAGCTTTTGCGGGCCGCCTCCGTCTCGTGCCTGCACGGCCATCCCGCGGGTCACGGCGCTGTAGAAAGCAGCAAGTGCGGGCACGTCGGTGTCAGGCGGTAAGTCGTCGTCTTCGACCCCCTTGCGCAACCGCTGCGCCATCATCTCTTCAGCGTTTGCGCGGTGCTCGGCCATCGTCTCACGAATAGAAGCGAGTTCGGCGGGCAGGTGAGTGCCGGCCAGAGAGATCATGCAGCCCGATGGGTGGCTGTTTCGAGTGAATTCCACGACGGTAGCATCGAGAAGCGTCTTGAATGCTTCTCGCGTGTCGGCCGTGCCGAACAGTCTGCCGGCGAACCAGACTTCGGACATGCTTAGGTAGGCGTCAGTCGCTTCCTTATAGAGCTGCTCCTTGCTGCCGAACGAGTTATAGAAGCTCGAAGGGCTGATCCCCATAGCCTGGATCAACTGGTCGAAGGAGGTTCCTTCATATCCCTGTTCCCAAAAGAGCTTCATGGCTCGGTTCAGAGCTTCCGTACGATCAAAGGTTGAGGGCCTGCCGCGGCCGCGCCGGGGTTGCGTATCTTTTTTTGTAGTCATGGCTCCAAAATTAATTGACATGCTGTGGAGATGAACCTATTCTGCCATAAAGGAGCGATCGCTCCAATAATCAATCCTTGCGGAAGGCGACTTGCTGCTAAGCATCTTATGAAAGGACGTACGCCATGCGCGCTATCCAGAACACCGCTTTTGGGCACCCCGTCGAGACGCTGAAACGCGTTGACCTTCCGGAGCCGGTCAACCCCGGCCCGGATGACGTCTTGATCGGGATGGAGTTTGCCCCCATCAACGGCAATGACCTGGCCGTCATCACCAATCGCTTCGTCTACTCGACTGCACTGCCATCGATCGTGGGTAACGAAGGCGTCGGGCGAGTTTTGCAGGTAGGCTCGAATGTCTCCAACGTGAAGGTCGGCGACCGCGTGTTGCCC
>Ga0310811_10001176_pt1 | contig 33506 bp, 30 predicted proteins | sample YCmetagenome_FD_207642 | JGI IMG/M metagenome (GOLD analysis project Ga0310811, IMG submission 207642) | Soil microbial communities from experimental microcosm in Duke University, North Carolina, United States - YC | ecosystem: Engineered > Artificial ecosystem > Soil microcosm > Unclassified ...
TTGGTCGAGCACGTATTCGAGGCGTGTCTTGAACTCCGAGCTAACTTCGGTCGTCATTTTCTTCAACTTTCGAGATGGATTCCGCGATTGCTCGCTGCGCTTGCTCATTCCGCGGGTCGTCGGCACTGGTGCGGCGCTGAGATCCTCGCACTTAAATTCCGCCTAGGGCTTGGCGCGCTGTCAGTAGGCCCGTCATGCCCTAACCCCCAAACGCGTCACGACCGGCTCCTCGGGTGCGTTAAAGACTGATGTCGTGAGCAGGACGGCGGCTGCGAGAACCCAATAGTACCAAGCGTCGAGCCCAACGAACTTGAAGGCAAACGGTGCGATGACAAACACCACCCCGACGGCGCGATCGACCCAAAGGTGCAGCCAGTAGGGAATGATGCGGACGATCCCCGTGGGATGGTCGGTCACTGCGGCCAAGAGCAACGCGGCAGCGCCGACAACAACCGAAAGCCACTTTGCGTACGGTCCACTCTGACCGAGCTCAAGCGCGAACGGGGCCGCGATCAGGACAACCGCAATGGGATAATCGATCAGGTAGGCGTGGATGGACTTGGTAATAAAGCGGAACGACATCGGTGACTCCTACATGCTGGGGGTTTCCCCGAGCGGGTCCGTGCGATACGGAGAATACATTCGCGGATAGGGCGATCACGTCGTCCCATGTTGGCGAGCACTCAGCGTAACCGTCACAGCTTAGCCCGGTTAGGCATGAAGAAAGGCTATGCCAGCACACCAGCCATTAGAAATGCCCGGTCGTTATCGTTTCCATTCTACTCGCCTCGCGCTATGGGAAGCGAGTAAGTGTCGTTCACCTTCTTCTTGAGCTCGTGATCCTTTCCGAGCACGCGTGCCCTCGCGACTGCGGTGCGCCCATCGATCGCGGTGAACTATCAGTGAGCGATCCGCAACGTTCCAAGCGCGGCCGTCTCGGGCGCGAGGCGTATTGGCGATGCCGCCACAGAAATGTTGGTGGCCATGCAGGTGCGCCAGCGCGAGATGCAGGCACGCGCCGAGAGCGCGTCGACGTCTAACGAGTTGGTCAGTGGCTAATCAAGATTAGAATGACCGGGCCGCGTGCCGCTTTCAGACCGCAGCGCTTCTACCAATGGGCTGCTTAGTTCCCTCGCACGATGAAAAACCTCAACCCTGTCCTAATGCTGCCTTACCGTCCTAACAGGCTGTACTGAGAGCAGGGGAGATAGTCATGCCCTACACGATTGTTTTCAGCACCGACAATACGGAAGACGTTTCGGGAACCGACACCAAGACTGCGCTTGAAGCACTCGCGACTGTTGGTTTGCTTCAGAGTAGGGGCGACGAGATCAAGTACATAACCTCACCTCAGGAAGGTGAGATCGGTGTCGAAATGCTCCGAGTTCTGGCGAAAGAGGAATTGGAAGAGTTTCAGACCCTCGCTTGAAACGCAGTTCTTCCGACGCATGGGGAATGGCGGAAGTACGCAAGCCTTCTCGCGTCCTCTATGCTCATTTCGATCCCTCGTTCAGGGCTAATGCAGCCTTGCTTTTCGTTGGGAGACGGCTCTGAGCGGGTAATTTTGCAGAATAGAGATCCTCGACCAGCATCGCCGCGGCGTGGCGCGCGAGCGCCTGGGTCGGGGCGTTGGTATTGCCGCTGGTGATGTTCGGCATAATCGAGGCGTCGATCACCCTGAGGCCATCGACCCCGCGTACCCTGAGCCTTGCGTCGACCACTGCTCGCGCATCCTGGCCCATCCGGCACGTGCCGACGGGGTGCCACATCGTCGTCACGACACGCTTCACCCATTCGCCGATCTCCGCGTCCGACTGAATGTGAGGGCCGGGATCCATCTCTTCCTCGATAACCGACGCCAACGATTCCTGGCTCATAACCTCGCGGATCGCCCGAACTGACTCCACCGCGGCCCTCAAGTCATCCTCCTCGCCGATGAAGTTCGGGTTGATGAGGGGCATCGACGTGGGGTCGCCGTCAGCCAACCGCACCCAGCCGCGGCTCTTGGGCTGAAGCACCACGAGCTCGAACGTGACGCCCGAGCGGTCGCCGTCCGGGCCGAGTTGCTCGTTCAAGACGACAGGAGCGTGATAGCATTGGATCGTGGGGTCGGCGGAGAAGTCGGACGGATTCCAGTGGGTAACCGTCTCGATGCCGTTACCCGACGCCGGGCCATCCTTGGTGACGAGATAACGCAGGCCCGCCTTTATCGTACCCAGGCCTTGCGCGGCGGCTTGATAGCCGAGATCGCCCCTTACGTAGGCACGGACCGGTACCATCGGGTGGTCCTGGAGATTTTCGCCCACCTCCGGAGAATCGGCGATCACCGCGATACCATGCTGGCGCAGCTGCTCGGCCGGCCCAATGCCCGAGTGCATGAGGATCGTCGGACTATGGACGGACCCGGCCGATAGCACTACCTCGCCAGCCATAACAGTCTTGGGGCTTCTGCCGTTCAGCTCGACGCCAACGGCCCGCTTATTTTCGATAAGAATCCGAACCGCGGTCTTGCCGGTGAGAAGAGTGACGCGGCCTGAAGCGAGGTGCGGACGCAGATAGGCGTCTACCGCGCTGCACCGCTGGTGATTTCCGACGGTTGACTGCACCGGCGAGACGCCGATCTGACTCTCGCCATTATAGTCGGGATTATAGGGAACCCCATATTCCTGGAAGGCCTTGAGGCAGTATTGGTTGAGCTCGTTGATGCCCTTGGGCAGCTGGACCGCCAAACCACCATTGATGCCGTGATATTCGTCGTGGAATGTGTCGTTGTGTTCCTGCGCCATGAAGACTGGAAGCAGGTCTTCATATGACCATTTTCCAGTGTCGCCGACCGCGTCTTGCCACGCGGTAAAGTCGCGTATCTGACCACGGACGTAGCACATCGCGTTGATCGAGGAGCCCCCGCCGAGCACCTTGCCTGAGCGATATGCCCGCTTGGTGCCGTGCTGGGGGACTGTCTCGTATTTCCAGACATGCCGGTCGTGCGCGAGTATATTGGCGAAGCCCGCAGGAATGTGGATGAACGGATCGCGATCCATGTCGCCCGCTTCGATCAGCGCGATCGACGCACCAGTGTATACGGCGAGGTAACTCGCAACCACGCAGCCGGCCGCGCCTGCACCAACAATGACAATGTCATAGGCTTCCCGGGACATCAGTATCTTTCTCTTTCGTAAAATCCATATCGTTCAATCACGCCCGTAGCTGGCGCGGCGTCATCGCGGGCCGATCATGAGACCGGCTGGACGATTTTGGAGATTGTCCTTGCGACGCCGGCGAGGGAAATCACCTCTCGATATAGAGTCGATAGACGATCGTTATTGCCGCCGCTCGTGGGCCGCGGTGATGCGGTAACGAGGAGTGCGCCACGAGCCACATGAGACCCCGAAACCGGCGTTGCTATTCTGCGGCGAAGTTTGAGCCAACCCTCGGACGCCGTAACGGCAATCAGCGCTTATTGAGCGAATTGGTCATTTTCCGCGCCAACTCTCCGTTGCTCCGGTACCCGAGTCGAGCACACACTGAGTCAACGACGAAGGTGACGCCAAGAAAGAGATCGCGCACGCGGCCAGCTCTGCATTCTGACAAGCGGTTGGAAAACGAGCGGGGCTCCCATCGCGCAAACGACCGTGCGGCCGCCTCCCGCGATATCCTCTCAAAACTTGAAATACTAGGCCTCGCATTGAGGGTATTATCTTTGCAACCGAGAGATGGCATTTGCCGCAGGAACCAAAGGAAATTGGACGAAAAATAGAGAGGCTATGAACGACCGACTTACAGCGCTGAAACTGTTTGCCCGCGCAGGGCGCATGGGCAGCTTTTCGGGCGCCGGTCGTGAACTCGGTCTCTCTCAGCCCTCGGCCTTCACGCCTTATCGCTGCGTTGGAAGCCGATGTTGGCGCGGCACTCTTCAGCCGGACAACACGAGCGGTCACGCTGACGGACGCTGGTGCAACTTATTTGATGCGTGTGGAGGCGATTCTGGCCGCGCTCGACGAGGCCGACCACGAGGCTCCCGGCACTGGAGAGCTGCGAGGGGTGCTTCGCGTCGGCACCTCGTCGAGCTTCGTACTCCGGGAGATCATTCCCAGGCTTCCAAGGTTTTTGTCAAAGCATCCAGCGCTTCGTGTTGAATTGCTCTCTGACGATCGGTGTCAAGATCTGGTCACCGAGGGCATCGACGTCGCCTTCCGGTTCGGAAGCCTAGCTGACTCAAGCGCCACTGCGAAGAAGGTGATCGACGCTCCGCGCATTCTTGCGGCTGCCCCCTTCTACCTCAAGGAACACGGTACGCCGTTGATGCCCTCGGATCTTGCGCGCCACGCCGTCATCATCGGACCGGGCCATCTATCCCCGACGTTCTCGTTCCGCAAGGACGGGCGTGTTGCGTCCGTCCGCGCGCAAAGTCAGTCGGCAGTGACAATCACTGAGGGCGCCATCGCCGGCGCGAAGGCTGGGCTCGGTATCGTTGCCTCAAGTCTCATTAGCGCGAAGGCTGAGTTGGAAAGCGGTGCGCTGGTTCGTATTCTGTCCGACTGGGATTTTGGCTCGATGGAAGTCAATGCGTTGTTCGTGAGTGGAAAGATCATTAAGCCCGCCGCGCGTGCCTTCACGGATTTCCTCATCGGGGAGCTTCGACGCTGACTTCCCGGATCATTCCATCCGGTTATGGATATGATAGCTTTACCCGAATGGTCGCCGAATTTAATTACCGAGCGCACTGGCTGAAGCGGATGCAGCGCTGAGATGTCCCACGAATCCCAAGACTTGCTTTGCGCTGCTACGGACCAATTACTGGTCGGACTGGTCGGTTGATCATTCGGATGATCGACACCTAATCATGGCCACTCACGACGCGGCAAAGGAGTCTGGTTACCCGGCTCCCTCGTATACCTGTCCATCTATGTCTGCGGATCAAGCACCTTCGTCAATATCGCGGTCGACGGCGCACTAGTGGCGAGGATTGGATGCCGCGTTGATCAAGATCGAATGGTATGGCGGCTAACGACAGCGTCTCGGATGACGCTCTCAATATAATGGAAAGATGCTCTATGACAACACAGGACAAGTCACCCAAACTACGAGAAGTGTTCGTCGCGAGCGACCCCACCAATCATGGCGCGCTGGTTGGTTATGTCGACGCATCTCAATTTCCTATCGGCGGTCCAGACGGAGTCGGCCGCGTATCTCCCGGCCCCAATCCTTACGATCTTCTTAGCGCATCTCTCGCTGCATGCACTGCTATGACTGTTCGTTTTCAAGCCCGGCGCCAAAAAGTTCCACTAGAGCGGGTGGAAGTGGGCGTCAGCTTCCATCACGGCGCCCAGGGCGAAAGAGATTCGTTCGAGCGCACGCTCGTGCTGGAGGGAGAACTTGACGCGCAACAACGCGCATTCTTGCTGGAGGCCGCAAATCTCTGCCCCGTAGGCGAAATTCTCGGCGTTAGTGCGGACGTTCGCACACGATCGGATACTACTGCATCCGGCCGCAACAAAAGCACCCTGGCTAACTATGAAGATGATCTGGCTGAACTCGATATTCCGTATATAGATCCGGATTGAGTCTATCTTTTGCTGTAGATCGACGCAGTTGTGGCGCCGCAGCCTATCAAGCGGATCTTCTTCGCCTCCATGGTACCGCGGCAGCCACCATTTCACTGATACGATACTCGAGTCCCACCGTTCGCCCCGATAACAGACCATTCAAGCGATCGGCCTCTCGGAAAGTGAGAGAAGATGGATCGTTTGGAAGCAATGGAGTATTTTGTCGCCGCGGTTGAGGCCGGGAGCTTCACCGCGGCAGGACGCCAGTTGAACGTTCCTCTTCCTACTGTCAGCCGCAAGGTTGCTGATCTCGAGGCTCATCTCAATACCCAGCTCCTGGTTCGCTCGACCCGAAAGCTGGCGCTGACCGAGGCGGGGGTCTCCTATCTAGCTGCGTGCAAACGCATTATCGATCAGGTTGACGAAGCCGAATCCCAGGCCGCGGGAGAGCATAATATTCCATGCGGCGGTCTTAAGATCACTGCGCCAATCGTGTTTGGCCGGCTTCATGTCGTCCCGGTCGCGAGCGCGTTCTTGGCGGAGTTTCCTCAGATAAATATCCATTTGACCCTGTCAGATCATGCGCTTGACTTGGTTGATAAGCACATCGATCTGGCCGTTCGGATGGGGACGTTGTCTGATGGTACGCTCGTTGCGACCAAGGTTGGCGAAATTCGCCGGATCGTGTGCGGGAGCCCGGCCTATTTTGCTGCCCACGGAACGCCCAAGACGTTGGACGATTTGGCCAAGCATATGTGTATCACCTACACAGCGCTCGCAGCAGGGATGACCTGGATTTTCAACCCTCGAGACGGAAGCCCGAGCCGAGGAGTCCGTCCTACGTGCCGATTGAAGATCAATACGGCCGAAGCCGCGATAGACGCAGCCATTGCCGGTGTTGGCATTACAAACGTCTTCTCAGATCAGGTCGTCAAGCCGGTCTCCGAGAGGAAGCTATCCCTCATCCTCCAAGATTTTGAACCAGAGCCAACTCCTGTCCATATTGTTCACCCGCGGCAGGCGCTCGTGCCATTGAAAATGCGCCTCTTCGTCGACTTCGCCGTCTCGCTTCTGCGTAGGTCCCTGGACGCCGACCTCGCAAAGCTGAGATAACGTTGCGGAACTGGCGTGAGCCAAAAATTAGCGTTGGCCGATGGGTACCCATTCATGTCGTACGAGAATATGTTAAGATTTCATTTTAGCTCTACCGCCTGACCGCTGCCGGCCCGATGTCGATAGGGACCTGCCAGTGCGGCAAGGATAACCACAATGCGGCTCCAGGATGAGCTCGATGCGGTCAGGGACAGGTGTTATGAAAGCACCCCTCGGCACATTAGCCGTGTTCGCCAGGAAGCTATCGACGACCTGGTCTCCTCAGGCATCGCCGGAAAAGCTGTTCACGCTGGAGACTCCGTTCCAGGATTCCGGCTTCGCGATCCCGACGGCAACGCGATTTCATCCTACGACCTTCTCAACGGCGGTCCAGTTCTCATTGTCTTCTATAGGGGGCGGTGGTGTCCCTATTGCGAAGTCGATTTGCGCGCGATCCAGGCTGTTGCGCGGCAGTTCCGCTCATTAGGCGCGTCGATCGTCGCGATTTCTCAGCAGTCCACGCACGAGAGCCGGTCCACCGAGCGAATGTATGGCCTATCGTTCCCCAGCTTGGTCGACTGTGGCGGGAAGGTCGCTCGTGCGTTCGGCGTGCGCTGGAAGCTGTCCTGCGAGTTGCGCGCCGCTGAAATAGAATGCGGTCTCGATCTTGCCATTGTTCATGGCGAGCCGAGCTGGACACTCACGATGCCAGCTCGGTTCGTAATAAGCCCAGAAGGTATCGTCGAGTACGCAGATATCAGCGCAGACTACACCTGACGCTGGCGATCCCTCCGAGCTCTTTCCCATCGTTAACCACATTCGCGCGCGCCTGGCGCACTGATCCTCGGGCTGGCTAGCTCCGGACTCCAGAAAGCGTGCCCGTCCGTCCATCGATGCTCGACGCGGGTTTCATAACGTCGGCACCGGTGGCAACGTAGCTCCAAGGGTCACTGTGTTCCGCGCGACGCTCTATTGCCGTCACGCAGGCTGCCACTTCGAGGCGACTGATATGCCCGCAATATCGCTATTCCTTGAGATGCTTGGTGTGCAGATGAGCGTCGATGCCTGGTGTTTGAACGGCCCTTCGGAAGAGGAGGCCCACTCGCCGCGCTATGATGCCATCAGCCTGTCGGCTTTTTGCGCGCCATCTCGATGACATCGATTCTATAGCCAAAGGTCATTGGATCATCGAGCTTCGCCGACCTAATGTCGCTCGCGTCCAGAGGAATTCGAAAGATGACAACGTAGCACACTCGAGCCAGATCGGCCGGCAGCGTTCTATTAGGCTCGCCGCGCAACGTGGGACGCTACTCGTTGCCGCTGGTATGAGGTGACGAACGGGTTTCGCGCCTGGCATATCCAGCAAGAAGAGCAGAAACGACGGATACTTCAACCTATCCTTTTATCCGTAGGAATTAGCATGACCAAGGGGATTACCATGTCCAACCCTGTCGTCGAATGTATCTTGAGCCGCAGGTCCACCAAGTACTACGATCCTGCTGTCATCTTGAGCGACGACCAAATCCGCGAGCTCGTGCGAATTGGCACCACGGCGCCCACATCCTTCCACTTGCAGAACTGGCGCTTCATCGCCGTACGCTCGCCCGAAGCCAAAGCGCGGCTGAGTCCGATCGCCTGGAATCAGCCCGCGATCACCGATGCGGCTGTCACCTTTATCGTCTGCGGCCAATTGGCCGATTCCAGTGTAGTACCGGACCGCCTGGCACCGGTGGTGGAAGCGGGCATCATGCCGGCAACGTTGATACCGGATTGGGAAATCCCCGCACGCGATCTGTATAAGAATTACCCGCAGCGCCAGCGCGACGAGGCGGTGCGCACGGGAGCCTTTGGTGCGGCGGCGATGATCTATGTAGCCCGCTCGTGGGGGTTGGGTTCGACCCCGATGATCGGCTTCGATGACAAAGCGGTGCACCGCGAATTCGGATTAGCCGAAGATGAAGTACCGGTCATGCTGTTGTCCGTGGGGGCAGAGCGTTCAGGAAATTGGCCGCAGAAGCCGCGCCGTCCGGTGCCCGACGTGCTGGATTTCGTATAGCCGATCTAGCCAGGCGGCGGCCCCAGCCTGGCGCTTACCTTCGTTGTCGAGTCCGATTTCGCTCGACTGGGCGAGATCGTCACGCTGGTGCGGGACGAACGGCTGCTGGCGAACATCGGCAACAACGTATGTCCCGCTTAAAAGACCTAACGAGCTTCGACAAGACCTCGGGACCAAGTTAGGCGAGGGGGAAGGTCTGGTGAACTCAGCTGTTGTCATGAGCAAACACCCATCGTGACTCCGCGCTCACGGTTCATCGAAGGTCGCGTGCATCTGAGCATTGTTCTTGTTATGGCTCCAATCACTCGGAGCGTCGTCCTCTTCGATCGGATGAACAACGACGGTGCGTTTCGCTTGTGCCCGATAGTCTGAGGGGTCGCTGCCGAAGTGTTTCCGGAAGGTTCGAACGAAGCTGCCGCGGCTCCGATACCCAGCCTGAAGCGCGACCTGCTCGATGGACAGCGCATTAGCAGCCAGCAAGCGTGCTGCATGCCGCATACGAAGACGTCTCAGGACGGACATCGGCGAATCGCCAAACGAGGCGGTAAATCTTGCCATGAACGCCGAGCGGCTCAACCCAACCGATCTGCACAGGTTTTGGATGTTGAAGTCCGCCGCCGGTCGTGATGCCATTTCGGTGAATGCGCGAGCTATCGGTGGATCGTTCAGAAGAGTAAAGTGCTCCACCCAAGCGTTCGCCGAAGTCAGACTACGACGAAGCAGCGTCAACAACACGAGCTTGAATAGCGCCGACGCCATCGGTCCACTGCCGATCTCGCGCGCAGCAAGTTCGAACATGGCATAGCTCATGAGCTGGTCGAGCTTATCATACGCATCAAAGCTTTCGACTATCGGAGAAGCGAGCGACGCAAAGAGATCCAGTCCCGGACCATAAACCGCATGGAAGCAACCGGTGACGAACGAAAATGACGCTCCGCTATCGCCGATCTCGTAGCGGTGCTCCGACCCAGGAATAAAGTAGCTTTTCTTGATGCCGCCGGCACGACAAGGGGAACGTCCAAACGGTGAACCGGCTGCCACGATGTCGATTGACTTGTTCGCCGGCGCCACGACGAGCATCCGTGGAACGAGTTCTAGCGCCGCATCGCCATCCATGGTGATCCAGCCGGAACCGGTGAGACCATAGTACATGGTCGGCAGATCGCCTCTCTCGATGTGGAGGCAGGCTCCAGCGGAGAGCAGGCACTCCGACAGCCGGGCCGACGCTACTTCCATTGTCCCCATCAGCTTGTCGAGATCAGCTCGCGATATTCGCCAAAGCGGGTCGCCTATCACGTCCAGAAAGCCTCGCGGTGCATCAGCTCACAGCAGGTCGATGGTTAGAGTCTCAAGACACCACTATTTGACACGGTCACTCCGCGCTGCGCGTAGTGTGTGAAAGGTCTTATGCGCTCCGGCCGGACTGAACTGTCGAGCTTCAATATTTGCAATCACCCCCAATGAGGGAGGGCGCAGATTCGCTCAGCCGTACGGTTCGGGGTAGCCTCACCGCTTAAATATGATTTATTCAGTCAGCACATGAGTGGGTTACAAATAGTCCTTTTTCGTCACCCAATTTGATGAGTTGCTATGGACGACCGACGGTTTCATAGCGAATGAAGCCGAGCAGACTGAACAACTTGCCTGCATCCCGCGAAGCTTCCGCAACCTTGTTGCAATTGATTATTCAGTTCGCAATCGAGAAATCCATTGACCCTTTATACTCGCGTTCGGGGGTGGTGAAATTGCCACCCGGATGCCAGCTTCATTCATTTCAATGCGCATGAAGATTTATTTGATAGGAGTGGTCAGTGGAGTGTCATTGGTGTCGACGACGAAGACCGCGAGCAGCTTTGCGGGCTTGGTCTTGCTTGCATTGCGGCTGACCGAATGGATCGCGCCCGGCGATTCGGACCAGCTCTCGCCTGCCCGATAGATGCGCGTCTCGCCGTCATTCACCTTCGACTCGATCGCGCCTGAGATCACGTAGGCATAGATGAAAGCCGACTTCGCGTGGCTGTGGGACGGAGAGGCGGCCCCCGGCGCGTAATCGACTTCCAGGGCGATCAGCGACTTGCCCGGGATATTCGGAATCGCAGCCTCGAAGCTCTTCGTGACAGTTTCCGCTTCGCCAGAACGGGCGGACACGGGACTGCCCATCGAGAAGGCGAGGGCGGCGCAAGTGGCGGCGATAACGGTTCGGATCTTCATTGGCTTTCTCCTTCTGCCTATAGGTTGGTCTTCGTTCTCAATCGTTTCTGTCTGGCCTCGCCGGCCTACTGATTACGGATACCGAACGGGCTAGTCTCGCGGGATGAAGTCGACGTGAGGCCCCGGCTCGATAATGAACACCGCGAGCGTGGCGAGAACGCACGCGACCACGGCAAACGCCATCGCCATGCGGAATCCTGAAAACAACTGAGGACCGCCTTGCTGAAGGACGCCCCCGAGCAGGGCGAAGGCGAAAAGCGACCCGGTGCGCGAGACCGCACTGTTGAAGCCAGACGCGGCTCCGGCGCGACCGGACTCGACGGAGGTGAGGACGAGCGTGGTCAACGGCGCAATCGCCAGGCTCATGCCCAGCGCCAGCAACAAGATGCTCGGAAAGATGTCCGCCCAATAGGTCGCGCTCGGACCGATACGGAGCGCCATGGCGCATCCCGAGGCGACGACCGCCCCGCCGGCGAACAATGGCAAGCGCCGGCCGAACCGCCGGCAGAGCATACCGGCCAGCGGTGAAACAACCGTAATCAGCACTTGCAGGGGAATGAAGGCCAGGCCCGCCATCAGCGTCGGCAGGCGCGCGCCCCGGATCATCACGAACGGGATCAGGGTCAGCATGACCGTAAACGGCCCGTAGACGAGCGCAGTGAACAGGTTCGCGCCGACGACCGACCGCGAGGCGAAGAGGGACGGGGGCAGCATGGCGTTGTCGCCTAATCGCCATTCGGTCGCGATCAGGGCGGCTAGGCCGCCCAGACCGACGATCAGGGTGACGAGCACCCAAAGGGACAGACCGGAACCATTGGTCAGGCGGGTCAGCCCCGCACCCAGCCCGCCGAGCCCAGCGATCGAAAGAACCGCGCCACCGACGTCGACGCGGGTGTGGCTGGTCGGGGAGTCCTTGGGTATCCACACCGCGCCGACGGCCAGCGCGCCGACGACCACAGGAAGGAGCATGAGAAAGGTCGTCCGCCAGGACCCGTGATCGAGGATCATGCCGGCGATCGCTGGCGCGACGCCGCTGGCGACTGCGGCGGCGGCGGACCAGATGCCGACTGCACGGGCTTTCTTGTCGGCGGGAAATGCCCGTCCGAGCACGGAAAGGCCGTTGGGCAGGATCAGAGCTTCTCCGAAGCCTTGCAGAAAGCGGCCGACGATGAGCGGCGCGAAACTCGCTGCGAAACCAATCGCGGCAGCACCCAGGCCATAGAGAGCGATCCCTACGAGGAAGATCCGCTTCTGTCCGAACCGGTCACCCACTGCGCCGGCGACCAGGGTCAGTGCCGCAAGCGGCAAGAGCTCAGCGTTCATCATCCACTGCAAGTCGAGCGGCGACAACCCCATGTCTCGGCCAATCGCCGCGAGTGCGACCGCGACGATGGCGCTGCTGACGAATACGAGGCAACTGCCCAGGCTTGACGCGGTGAGCACCTTTGTACTGCCACGCGCGCCTATGGCCCTGGGCTCTGAGAGCGCCAGGCCGTCGTCGGTCAGGATCAGGGGCGCGCTGTTCACGACCCGCTAAACCGCCGCAACTTGCAGCCCGCGCTGCACTGCCGGACGCGCGAGGCCACGGTCGAGCCAGGCCTGCCGTGGTCGTAGACGATCTCGCCCGGCGCGAAATGCCGCTTCGGCCCGCTCGCGAAGTGCAGTGCGGTCTCGACCCGTGCTGCGTCGAGCACAGGAAACATTTGGTGGCCGCGTCGCTCTTGTGTGCTCACCGTGTGGATTCCTTCACGCCGAGCACGGCCGCGGAGATTAGCTCGGAGACGGTGGGATGGATGGGCGCAGCCCGCGCTGCGCGGAGACGGACCAACAGCCAAACCGCTGACAATCCATGTGGTAGAGGAGAACTGCTCCCCTTTGCGCTATGCACACGGATCAACTCGGATCATCGTCTTTCCGCTGATCTGCTTTGTCAGATTGAAAGCCGCGACGGTGGTCGAGCGTCGCGATGCTCGTGCGCTGGTCCTCCGCCCGCCACCCGCTCGGGACATCATTGATCTCTTGTCGTGTTGGTTGACGGCTTCTCCGAGCGTAACTCGGTGAAATCATCAACGGCCATAATTGATTATCGCGGGGCGGACCGAAATTTTCCAATAGCCGCCGCCTATAGTTTCGATAGCGGCGTGGAATAGCGCCGCCACAGTCCTGTGCCATGACAGGTTGGGCGGACCGCCAGGGCATCACGCCGCGCGGCAATAACGATTGTCTATCGTTTCGATGGCGAGAGGTGATTTCCCTCGTCAGGATCGAGCGCCATAGTCTGTTGCCTCTTTCGGAAGAGATATTTCGTAAGGAACCGAGGACCAGCCGCAAATTGGCAGGGAGATCGATGAATGGCACAGCCGTTTGTAGAGCCTTGCAGTCGCGGCGTTATTAATGCGGAGCCTTGCCAGCTGGGGCTCGGGCAGGAAGCGGCGCGTCGGTACCGGGGCATGGTGCTCACGGCCTGCGTGCTCGCGTCGTCGATGGCGTTCATCGATGGGACAGCGCTGCCCGTTGCGTTACCGAGGCTGCGCACTGATTTCGGTGCGGACCTCGCCTCCGTTCAATGGGTTCTGAACGGGTATATGCTGGCGCTCGCCTCGCTCACCTTAATCGGCGGTGCGCTCGCAGATGTCTATGGCAAGGCGCGCATGCTCGCCCTCGGGTGCGTCCTGTTCGGTCTGGCGTCCGTGGCTTGCGCGCTGGCGCCATCGCCTGCCTGGTTGATCGCCGCCCGCGTGACGCAGGGGGCGGCCGCAGCGATCGTCACCCCCGCCAGCCTCGCCCTCATCGGGGCCACCTATCCGCGCGCGGAAAGGAACCGGGCGATCGGCGTATGGGCGGCGGCGTCGGCTCTGACCACCGCGGGAGGTCCCGTCCTGGGCGGCTGGTTGACCGAGACCTTGGGTTGGCCATCCGTGTTCTGGATCAACCCGCCGCTAGCAGTCGTCGCAGTCGGGATTCTACTGGTCTTCGCCCCCAAGGATGGCCGCATCCAGCGCAGGTTCGACGTGATCGGCGCAGCGATCCTCGCCTCGGCGATCGGCGCGCTCGCCTGGGCGCTCAGCGGGATCGGCCCTAGTGAAGGTCAGGCCACCGTGGACACTCCAGCGGAGCCGGTCGCCGCGCTCGCGATCGGCGCCGGGTTTGGCATTGTCGGGCTCGTCGTCTACGCGTTCTGGGAACGCATATGCAAACACCCGATGACTCCACCTCGTCTGGTGAAGAACCACGCCTTTCTCGGACTGAACGTCGCAACCCTGATGATCTATGCGGGCGTTTCGATCATGTTCTTTCTGCTACCCTTTGATCTCGTCGATCGCCGCGCCCTGTCGTCGACCGATGCCGGAATGGCATTTCTCCCCTTCACGCTCGGCGTCGGACTCCTGTCGGGCGTGTTCGGCGGGTTGGCGGACAGGATTGGTGCGCGCGCCATGCTGATCGCGGGACCTGCGGGTGCAGCGCTTGCCTATGTCTGGATGGCGTTCGGTCACGAAGAAACCCTGATGCTCGGCGTGATTGGGCCGATGATATTGCTTGGCCTCTCCTTCGCCGTGCTTGTAGCGCCGCTGACCGCGTCCGTCCTGTCGAGCGTAGACCAGTCGGACGAAGGGCTCGCATCTGGCATCAACAATGCGGCGAGCCGGATTGCGCAGCTCGTCGGTGTAGCACTGGCCGCCGGTGTCGCGTCTTTCGAGTCCGGCTACGAGGTCGGCCTTGCCGTAGCCGCCACGGCCTCAATCGCCGGCGCCTTTACAGCTGCGATTACTCCGGCGCCGGCCGAGGCGAAAGCGGGCGGCTCTGGTGGAGCTTAGAAAGCATGTAACTCAGCTAGATCGGATATTTCTCAAATCTGGCAGACACTCTTAAGTTTGCTGAAGCAGGGGACGCAACAGTGACAGAATACGTTCTAATTCACGGCGCGTTTCATCGCGATTGGAGCTGGACTCGCGTGCACCGGCTGTTGCTGCAACGGGGCCAGCAAGGTCGGCGCTCTGGGCAGTCCTGGCGCGCAAGTGCCAGTGCGGTTATCGGAAAAATGCAAGTGGAGCAGTGAGGTATCCACTGACTACGGCATCGACCTTGCGAGTTTTGCTCTTAAGCTCAAATGCCTTTTTCAAAACCACTTCTTCACGATGAGCTCCGGTGTCATGAGCTTTTCACAGGAAGTGTGAAGACGTAACCGACGCGGCGTTCGGCGCGGATGATCGAGGGGCCGCTCGATCCGTCCTCAAGTTTGCGGCGCAAGCGCGTGACTTGCGTGTCGATGCTTCTGACGAATACGTCCGCGTGGATGTGCGTCGCTTGCGGCACGTATTTGCGTGACAGCGGTCGCTGCGGCGCATCCGAATTCATCTGGAGGCTCCGCGCTGTGTGTTGGCGCTATTGCTCCCATGCACCGCTGCTTGTTGCGCAAAAGGCAGCCTCGGCGGGCGGTCCGGCACTAACCTCAATTCGAATACGCAGGAATGTCTAATAGGTGTCGTTTATCGTTTCGATAGCTGGGCGTTCAGTTGCTCGGTCCGTCACGACCGTCCGATCGGGGCTCGGCGCCTGTACCAACCCGATGCTCCTCGCACCAGGCGTCTCCACAACCGCGAAGTCTTGGGGTTGGATGGCGGACCCTTTTAGCTAGGACATGGCAGCGGCCTGACGCAGCGAGGCCAAGATCTGCGCTGGCTCCTCCCGGATCGTGAAGTCGGGCTCGACGAACGCGCTACGGATGCGGCCTTCCGCGTCGATCACGTAGGTCGCGGGAATGGGCAGCATCCAGATCGGTGACCCGTGCCGGGCGCCGAAGTCGAAACCTAGCCCGGAATAGTGCGCTTTGGTCTCGTCGGGCACCCGGAATAGCACGCCATACGCCACAGCAACGCCGTAGTCCACGTCGGAGAGCACCTTCAGGTCCAAGCCCAGGCTCCGCTTAAGCTGCCGCGGGAAGTCCCTCGTCTCGGGCGTCACGACTGCGAGGGTAGCGCCAACGCTCTCGAACTCATCCTTCGCAGCCTGGAGCGCGCACAGCTCAGCGGTGCAGAACGGACACCAACCGCCTCGGAAGAAACTGAGCACGAGTGGTCCCTTGCCGCGCAGCTGCTCGGAGGAGTGGAGACGGCCGGCGGCGTCCGGCAGGAGGAAGTCCGGTGCGGCGTCCCCGACCTTCAACGCGTTCGATGCCACGTCCGTATCGCGGAGCCAGCTCACGAGGTGGTTGTACGACTCCCGGTCCGCGGCGCTAAACGTCGTCAACAACTCGGTGCGAATCTGGGCGAGTGTCTTGTTGGTCTGGTTTGGCATCGGCGGGGCGTCGTCAGGCTGCAGGTCGATTGGCTGGAAGCGGTTGGTTGCCGGCGTTCGTATCGTGGTCATGCGAGCGCGCTTGCCACCTCCGTTGGCATTGCGTGCGGTATGCCGCGGTAGGGGACCTCGACCGACCAGTCGCGAAGCCGCGCGACCTTGACGAAAGCGTCGAGCGCCGGCGAGTAGCGGCGCCCCTGCACAGCTAATAGCCGCACCTCCCGCCATACTGGATCGCCTTCGAGAGGGATGGTCTTGAGCGTTGGAAGGCGCGGCATGTGTTCGGGCGCGAGTATCACGCCGAACCCAGCCGCGGCCATGTGCTGCAGGTGCAAGTCGTGACCGCTGCAATGCCCGAGATGGGGCGGTTCCTCGGGGAAATACGACCGCTGGATCTTCGGGGCGACGTCGCATCCGGCGCGTTCCAGCAGGACAGTTTCGCGCAGGTCGTCGATGTCGATCGAGGGACGGTTTGCGAGTTCGTGGGTCGACGCGAGAACCGCGACGTAGCGCTCCTCGAACAGCGACCAGTCATCGATGCGGGCGGGCATGTCCTGCACATCCCCGACCATTGCGGCATTGATCTCCCCCTCAAGCAGGAGATCGACGAGCTTCTCCGCTGCGCCCTCGTGCAGTTCGACGTGAAGTCCAGGGACGAACTTTGCAATCTCCGCGATCGGATCGAGGACGAGCGACGCCGAGATGGAGGGGGCGAGGCCGATCTTCAGTGGCGCGACCTCCTTGCGTTTGAATTCCTGGGCTCTGCGACGCACCGCCTCTGCCGAGGCCAGTGTGCGCTCCAGCATCGGAAGGACTTCCTTCCCAAGGTCGGTGAGCTGCGTCAGCTGGCGCTCACGGTAGATCAACTGGCCGCCGAGTTCCTGCTCGAGCTTCTGCACCCCCTTGGTCAGGGCGGGCTGTGTGACATTGCACTGCTCGGCTGCGCGGGTGAAGTTGAGTGTGGACGCGACGGCGAGGAAGTAGCGAACCTGATGAGGTGCCATCGATTGTTCTCCGTCAAGTTGCTGCGGCCGTCTATATTGAACAGCCTTTGCGCTCGACGGCGTGACAGGCACGCCGCAATGAAGGCGCATGGATGCCACTTGCAGGCACTCGTTGGAATGGCTCGGTCTATCGGTTTGGACGCACGGACACGCTTTCTGGAACCTCCGAGAGCCTGGCATGCCCATTCTCCGGATGGCTTACTCTCCGTCCACAGTCACCAGAGGAGGGACCTTTGGCATGACCGTCAGGTCGATTGCCGCAAGCGCTTTGTCCCTTGCTAGGGTGCCCTGATCGCCGACCAGAAATGCGGTGGCCTGCAAGGGGAAGAACTGCAGGGTTTTCAGCCCAATGCTGCCCAGCACGGTTGCCAGATACGGCGTGAGAAAATCGGGCTGATTGGCTCTCTCGCCGGTAAAGACGCCACCGGAAGCGATGCCAACAAACACCGGGCGATCCCGGAGCATTCCCATCTTTCCGGCCGGCGTCGACATGAAGGTGCGACCGGCGCGCAGAATTTGGTCGATCCACGCCTTGAGGACCGAGGGAACGGTTAAGTTGTGCATGGGCGTTCCGATGACGACCACATCGGCCGCCTCGACTTCTTGAATAAGCGCTTCTGAAAGATCCAGCGCGCCTCTCAGTGGGGCCGCCAACGTGGCCGGCGACGACAGGGTGGTCGCGTAATCAGGCGCAGCGTGCGGCAAGGGGTCTGTACCAAAGTCTCGCCGGCCGATGCTTGCGGTCGGCACAATCTCAAGGAGTTTCTCGACGATTGCCGCCGAAAGCTGGCGGCTGTGCGATTCTTGACGCGGGCTGCAATCAATATGGAGGATATTCATGCGAGCGATCCGGGTAGCGCGACTATTTTCATTAGCTTTCTTCCTTTCTGAGCTCAGGCCAGTAGTTTTCGGTACTGGATGAAGCCCGGGCGATCGGCGATGCTCTCGTAGAGCTGCATGGCGTTGTGATTGGATTCGTGCGTCGTCCAGTACACGCGGGTCGCCCCGCGACGTTTCGCATCCGCATAGACATGCTCGATGAGTGCACGGCCAATGCCCCCGCCGCGAGCGTCGGCCGTGACAAATAAGTCCTGAAGATAACAATAGTCCTCCGTTGTCCAGGTGGATCGATGGTAGATCCAATGAACCAGCCCCAACGCCCGTCCGCCGCTCATGGCAAGCGCTGCATGCATCGGCTCCACCGGGTTCAAGAAGCGCGCCCAGGTCTGGAGCGTCACAGAAAAGGGGATCTCCACTTCATAAAATCGCTGATAGCCTTTCCATAGTGGAAGCCAGATATCAAAATCGTTGCGATCAATGGCGTGGATATCGACTGAGTGCATAGAATGCTCCTGAAACAGGCGATGGTGGCCGCCATACGAAAAGGCCCAGACGCGTTCCTACGAATCCGACGTGCATCTGGGCTTTCGCGTTACGCTCGCATCACGTGAAGCTTCTCAGCTTCGGAGATGCTCGATGCGAGCGGGTAGGGTTCAGATTGATCCTGCCGGCGTGACGGCCGGAAAGTCCTTGTCGGGATCGAACACATTGTTGAAGAAGTTCGTCAGAGAATACATCGCCACCAGGGCGACGATCTCCATAACGTTCGCCTCGGTGTACCCGGCATCGCGAACGGCTCGCACGTCGGCGTCACTGACGTGGCCGCGGGTCTCGATGACCTTGCGCGCGAACTGGACGGCGGCGTCACGCTTCGGGTCGTTGGCATGGCCCTTCCGAGCGAGGATGATTTCGTCGGCCGTCAGCTTGCCCATGTGCTCGGCCGTGAAGCTGTGAACGGTCAGGCAATAGTTGCAACCGTTCACTTCGGAGACCGCGAGACCGATGCTGTCACGCGTCTTGACGTCGAGCGCCTTGCTCAGGGAGCCTAGCAGGGAGGCCCATGCGTTGAACGCGATTGGGCTTTGCGCGAAGGTCGCCATCATATTGGGCGTGAAGCCGATGTTCTTGGTGAACGCATCGAGGGTCGGTTTCGAATCGGCCGGCACGTGTTCCGGCTTCAGGGCAGCAGCTCTCGCCATGATACTTCTCCTTAAATGTTCGAGTTCAGGGGTGATTATGCAAAGTGCAGTACGTCGGCCACCGGTAGGCGTGGCTTCTGCGGCCAGTTTCCCGGGCGCTCAGGCCCCACGGACAACAGCATCACCGGCACTTCGTCTTTGCGCAGGCCGAACTCGGCGGCGACCGCTTCGGCGTCGAAACCAATCATTGGCGTCGAACCCAGGCCCAATGAGCGGGCCGCGTAAATAATCGCCGCGGCGCCAAAGGTGGCGGTGCGTACAGCTTCATCGCGCTGACGCTGCGGATAATCCTTGTACAGATTGCGCGCGGGGATCTCCCATTCTGGCACCAGACGCGCCGGCATGATGCCCGCTTCCACCACCGGCGCCAGGCGCTCCGGTACCGTGCTGGAATCCGCCAGCTGGCCGATGACGATGAAGGTAACGGCAGCTTCGACGATCGCGGGCTGATTCCAGGCGATCGGACGCAGTCGTGCCTTGGCCTCAGGCGTGCGTACCGCGATGAACCGCCAGTTCTGCAAGTGGAAAGAAGTCGGCGCGGAGGTGCCAATTCGCACCAGTTCGCGGATCTGCTCGTCGCTTAGAGTAGCGGTGGTGTCGTAGTACTTCGCGGAACTACGGCTCAAAATACATTCGATAACAGGGTTGGTCATGTTGCGTCCTTCAGCAGGTTCGTTAGCCTGATCTTGGTAGGACTAACCGACGCTGGCTTCGAGACGCGGTCTGCTCAAAGAAATGCTCAAAAGGATCAAACGACGCGGACAGTCGATCCGGTGGCCACGGCATGGCGCGCCGCAGTCGTTTCACCCCGATCGAGATTCACATGCTGTCGGAGCGGTGCAGGGCGCTGCGCTTTTCTCGCGCGAGGGGCGCGCGGTGCCCGATGTGCCGCCAAGCCTTCATCCATAGTGCACCGAAAGCGAACTGCATTACTCGCCCTCTCGCGCCAAACGGCGCCATTCCCCGGCCGTCATCCCTATTTTGTCGGCAAATGCTCGCCGGAATGCAGCCACCGATTGATATCCGACCGCCTCGGCCACGGCCTCGGTGCTCATCGCCGGCTTCTTGAGCTCGTTGGCGGCTAGGCTCATCCGGATATCGGTCAACAGGTCGGCGGCCGAGTGCCCCAGCTTGCCCTGAAAGTGCCGCACGAAGGTGGCGCGTGACATGCCGCACAAGTCGGCCAGATCAGGCAGACTCCAAGGCCGGGCCGGGTCGGTGACCATGGCCGAAATGGCAGGCGCCAGTGTTGGATGCCCGGCCACCGCCAACAAACCTTCGGGGGCTTGTTCGGATTCGCTCGCCGCGCGCAACACCAGAGCGAACAATGCCGAGGAAAGCGCGTTGAGGATCGCGTTTCCGCCCGGTTTGTCACTGGCGGACTCGGCCCGCATCAGTCCTACGAGGCTGGCCAGGTTGTTCGAAGCGGAATCCATGCCCTCGTCAACGCTGTCGTCCGTGGAGCGTACCACCAGATTTGTCGGCAGGTAGTTACGGATCAGCCGATCATGGGGCGGCGCGATGAAAAATCGCCCGCACAACATGTCCAGATGCTCGCCCTGGCCATCATTCGCGCTGAGCATCCATCCGGCCGAGCGCTGGCGGTTGAAGGTTGGCCCCGGCACATCCCCGTTGCCATCGTGCAGCACGTGTGCCGATCCGTGAGGCAACAGCACGATATCTCCGCCCAACAGTTCTTTGATCGTCTGGGTCTCTGGATCTTCGATAATGGCTCGGCCCTTGAGCACGACGTGGTAGGGAATCTCGTGCGCCGCGGATCGGGGCCAGGCCACGCGCCATGGCGCACCGTAGGCACAGCGGACCTCCAGCTGGCCGGTGATGGTGATGAGTTGCAGGAGATGACTCAGCCAGTCGACTTGGGACATAGGATCTCGCTACCTCGACCGGATCGTGGAGGGAAGTGATGCGCCGGCCACGCTCTGGAACGGGCCCGCACGTGACAGAGCTTTCCCCGAAAATCCAGCTTCGTCGAGTTTGCTGCGAAGCTTGGGATTTTCGCAACACTCAACCGCGCGACGGTGGAGGGCGCTTCATAGTCAGAAGCTCCGTTACATCGTGCCGATCATGTGCGGATGAGATCGCAACTGTCAGGAATTTTCCGTCCGGGTATGTGTGGGCTTCATCGTAAAGCTTGACCAACTGTGCGCGCCAGAAATTACGTCGCTCTTCAAACTTCTCTCGTTCTGCTCCCCCCAAGACCACCACGGCTGAAAACCGCTTGTATTCCGGTAGGAAAGTGCAGAACGCCTTTGTCTTTTTGTAGCGTAGGGACCAGCCGCGCTTCGTGCCGCCAAAGAGCCATTCCGGTGCGAAAACACCGGGGTAGAATTCTTCGATCCAGGTCTGCAGCCCTTCCCAATGCTTGAACGCAGCGAGTCCAATCCAGTCGCGGACGGCGCTGTCATTGGGCGGTGCTGACTTGTCGGTGATCCTGTCACCGATCTGGGGGGACTGCTCCATGCCGCTTTCCTTTCCACCACAACTTTTATCACGAACGATTCGAAAGACTTTGCTGCCGCCTCGCGGGATCGACACCATGGCTCGCGGAGCGAACGCAGAATCCGAACTCGCAGCGGTCAGCCTTTCCTGACGGAGCGGTATCAGGCGTGGAGGGTTTCGCCACCCTTGGCGTCGGCGTAGTACTGAGGCGCCTCGCGACGGTCGTATTTCCCGTAGTCGCGTACGATCCGGACCCTTCGGACTCTCGCGTTGTCATTCGGCAAGGAAGCGTCCTCATAGGCTTGCGCTGCAGCGGCGTCCTTCCAGGATATGAGCAGAGTGAGGTCGCCGGGTGTGAGTATGGCATCGAAGATGTCCCAGGACGTGCTGTCGGCCGCCCACGGGTTCAGGCCGAGCCACTCTGCGCAGTCGTACGGGTTGTCGGTCTGCTTCCACTCCGCCGGGCGAGTCGCGTTGATTAGCGTGACCGTCGTTCCGTCCCCGACTTCGGTCTCGTCGAGCCGCTGCTCCATGAGGGCGTATCCCGCGGGCACCTGATTGTCGGCGGTGATCTGGCCTACGCGCAGATGGTAGTCCGCGAGGATTTCGTCGCGGCCTTTTTGCTGAACCTCGTGATGGCGGATGTGCGTGCGCCAGCGGACGAGCGACTTCTCGTCCCGCCAGTTCGAAAGCGAAAGGATCCAGCCCTCGCGCGTCATGCTCTTGTAGCGGATGTTGTCGACGAAGCCCTCAATCTTCTCAAGTTCGGGGCGCAGCATCTTGGCGTTGTCGAGGTAATCATCCCAGTTCTCTCGATTGGGGAGGACCTCGAAAATCACTGAAAACATAACTGTATCCCGCTCCACAAGTGCTGACGTAGTCGGATCTCGATGTCGAAGTGCCCCCGCCAGAGGTGTCGCCGTCACGGCAGATGACCTTCAAGCCGTCGAGGTCGAACCCCCGGCGCGAGGGCCGACATTTGGGGTCTGTATTTTGCTAGCGTTAGATTTCGGGTGGGGTAAAGGTATCGTATCAATAACCGCCGGGAATGCCGCGCGTCACGTTGATGCGCCGGTCGGAGCCCGCGCTAAGAAGTACGGAGCTCCCTGAGGAGGAAGTCGGCAAATGCCCGTGCGGCCGGCTTAACGGTCTTTCCGCTGACGAAAAGCGCGTTCAGCTCCATCGAGCCGAAATCCCAATCGGGCAGCACCCGAACGAGCTCTCCGGCCTCGACCTCCGCCCGCGCGCTGTTTTCACTCGACGCGGCGATCCCCAACCCGGCAAGGGCGCTCGCCGTGGCTACTTCGTTGGTAGTGATCGAGAGCGGGCTATCAACGCGTACGGAGGCGACGCGGCCGTCCTTGCGGAAGGAGAAAATCGGCGAGGGATGCGCTGGACTGATGATCATCGCGTGGTGCGCGAGGTCCGACGGCATCGTGGGCGTGCCGCGCTCCCGTAGGTAGTCCGGGGAGGCCGTGAGTATCCTCGGCTGATGGATGAGTTTGCGCGCCATCGCGCTTGAGTCGGGGAGGGGACCGAACTGGAACGACACGTCGAGGCTCTCTGTCACGAGGTCTGGGTAACGGTCAGTTGCCCGAAGATCGATTTTCAAAGCCGGGTGCTTCTTCATAAACGCGGGAAGTCGCGGGACGATTTCCCTGAGCCCGAAACTTATCGGCGTGCCGATGCGTAGCGAGCCGCGCAACTCTCCCGTACCGCGCGCCTCGTGGTCGGCCTCGTCGAGCGCCGCCAGGATCGCCTCAACGCGCATTAGATACGTCGCGCCGGCCTCGGTCAGCGTCACCGCTCGCGTGGTGCGGTTGAAGAGCGTCGCGCCAACCTCCTCCTCGAGCGCGGCGATCAGGCGGGATGCGGACGGCTGCGACAGCCCCAACTCGCGGCCAGCACCGGAGAAGTTGCCGACGCGCGCGGCGCGTGCGAACAGTCTGAGTGCTGGGAGTCGATCGTTCATCGCTCAGTGCGCTCGCGGTGGGTTACACAGTGGCTAGAGCCAGCGCGAAGGCCGCCAGGATCGAATCAATCGCCGCGACCGCCACCATGGCGCAGACGGCAGCGATCCCAAGCGCCCCGTGCTCGTCTGAAGCGAAAAAGGCCGATTGCAGTCTCGAGGTTGGCTTTCCAGGCATTTATCAGTCTCCTCGTTGGCTCCATGCTTTCCGCTGCTGGGCCCGTGGCTTGTCGAAAGCTGCGTTCGTCCGCAGCCGCGAGCGCATAGCGCAGATATTTTCACGCAACCTTCGACGAGGTGCTCGCGTCTCGTCGGAAGCTATCGGAGCCGACGAACGCTGCTGGTAGCAGCTCCCATCAGAGCGAAGCCCATTCCGACGATCAAACAAAAGACCGCGCTACGATCTCCGCCCAGGCCGAAGATCAGTGTGACCAAGGCGGAACCAAGTGACCATCCGACGTAGCGAGCCTTCGCATTCATCGCACTTGCAGCCCCGCTGCGCCCAATGGGGCCAGCTGTCATCATCGCAGTGTTGTTCGGGGTCTGGAAAAGGCCAAAGCCGATACCGCAAAGGGCCAGCCGCCACACGACATCCCACGTCGTCGGAGTCGGAGGCAAGAAGGCTGTAAGAAGCAAGCCGGCCGCCAACAACGCCAAACCGATGCTGCAAATCACCGAGGCGGGGTAGCGGTTTGTCAAGCGACCGGCGATCGGAGCCGTGACGGCAGTCATTAACGGCCACGGCGTCACAAGAAGACCTGTTTCCACGGCCGAAAGATGCATCCCCGTCTCAAGTAAAAATGGCAAGGAGACGTAAGCCAGAATTTGTGCCGCATAGGAGCAGACAGATGTCCATATCGATAGGGTAAACAGAGGTATACGGAAAAGATCGAATGGCAACATCGGCGCAGGGTGCCGGAGCTGTTGTCGAAGCAAAAGGCTGAAACAGACGAGACCTACTATGATCTCTCCCATCGCAATGCGTCGATCGCCAATGCCCAGCGTACCGATACCGACGATGAAAAATCCGAACGCAAGCGCATTGAGAGCGGTCCCGACCAGATCGAGAGGACGAGCGACCCGAACGTCTGACGGTGCAGCGGCAATAAACAACGGTACCGCGAGGCCGAACGGCAGGTTCACCAGAAACAGCCAAGGCCATTTTGCCACGGCGAGTATTGCCGCCGCGATGGTTGGCCCCAGTGCTCCAGGTATCGCCACTGCTAATGCGACCAGCGCGAGGCCCTTACTGACCATGCGGTGCGGATAGATCACGCGTACAAATGCAACGCCCGCCACAGCAATCCCGGCCGCTCCCGCACCCTGAATCAGCCGCGCACTCACGAGCATCGGCAATGTTGGAGCGAAAGCGCAACCTAACGAGGCGAGAACGAAAATAGCCAGGCCGGCGGCATAAACGCGCTTCAGACCGAGTGATTCCGCCAGACTTGCAACGGGTAACAAGCAGACTGTCGCCGAAAGCTGATAAGCATTCACCACCCAAACTGTCGCTGCGTCGTTACTTACGAATGAACGCGAGATATTCGGCAAGGCGATATTCACGATCGCGCTTCCGAGGGAACTTAGGCCAAGTCCAAGCAAGATGCAGAGCATCGCCCAGCGGCGCTTCGACGCCGTTAAACATTCGACGCCGTGCATCAGAATGCAATCTCCGGCGCGAAATTTGGGCGACCGACTTTGCGCATACTTTCAGCGGCGGATTCCGTAGGCCGATACTTGATGTCGAGGGAACGGTTGGATTCTGTTGGCCATAGCTGCACACCAATGACCGGTATTCTTTCCACCATTAGCTCTCTCGTTCGAACAGGTCGCGATGGACATGGACAACGCCGCCCGAGCAACGGGAGGCTCGACCAAGCCGTCGCGCGATGATACCAAGGCGTCTCAACGATGTGTGGCCAATCGATGTATATGACGCGCCAAGTGCAGATGCCTGTGCCGTTCAAGATTCTTCGCAGGACGTTCCCCCGAGGTGAGGCCGTCGGTCTGCACGCCCATGAAGAATCACAAGTGATCTTTGCTGCTTCGGGAACGCTGCAGGTCTACACTGAATCCGGACGCTGGTTCGTCCCACCCCAACTGGCGCTCTGGATGCCGGCCCGCATACCTCATCGTGTCGATGTGCTTTCCGATACCGAATTACGGATGATCTATTGGCACCCATCGGCTTTACGGAAGTGGGCGCCGGAAAGGGCACTCGATTACATATTCGCCCTGACGGTTACACCGCTTCTACGGGAATTGATCCTCGCGGCCTTCAAGGTGGATATGCCGTCCGAAAAAGCCGAGCTTGCCGTCCGATTGATTCTTCACGAGCTTGCCGAGACGCCCGATGTTCCGGTGTTCCTTCCGATGCCAACAAGCACGATCGGAAGACGTGTCGCCGATCTGGCTTTGGAGGATTCGCAGGCGCACCTCTGCGTAAGCGACCTTGCCCGTCATGCTGCAACGTCGATTCGTACGATCAGCCGCATATTCCCGGTAGAAACGGGATTGACCTTCAAGGCCTGGCGGCAAAGAGCAAGAATAGCCCTCGCAATCGATCGACTCTCGGCGGGGGGCGCAATCTCGCAGGTCGCGGCAGATGTTGGCTTCGGTAGCACCGCGGCGTTTTCGTTTGCCTTCCGACAAGTAACGAAAATGACACCGACCGCCTTTCTTCCTCATCTCTCGACTCTGGTTGCCCCGCCGACATGAGAAAGCGGTAGCGGACCTTGGGTGTCTATAGCGCACACGTAGTGCACATCTTCATCTTCTCCGGCCGTCCGGCTACCGATCGCCACTGCGAATTCCGCACTAGTTTCGCGACGCCGGCTGTGCAAGTCGCGACGGCATTGATTGGCGATTTCAACGACTGAACGAGGCTTAGAAGTCTCCGCAGAATAAAAACGTCGGCTTCGTGCGCCATACCATACGGTTCACGACATTCATCGCTACGGCATCACGTCACGCGACCAGCTGCAATAACGATCGTTTATCGACTCCATGGCGAGAGGTGATTTCCCTCGTCGCTATTGCGAGATCAGTGTCGCTCTTCAATTCAATTGCAACATTCTAGGTCCTTGGGAGACGGAAGTGAGTGCGACTGCCAGGACGGAGTATCCGGCTCCGGCGACGCGGCTCAATCGCGGCCCGTTTCGTCGCTTTGCCCGATGCGTCGGCGCACCGATCGCTATGCTGTTCGCACTTGCGCTCGCTGGCTGCCACGAGAAGGCGCAATCGCAGGCCGCCGTGCCCGCGCCGCCGGTAACTGTGGCCTTACCGGTCAAACGAACCGTCACGGACTGGGACGACTTCACCGGCCGCTTCGAGGCGATCCAGGAGGTTGAGGTCCGCGCCCGCGTCGGCGGCTTCGTCAATAGTGTTGAATTCAAGGACGGTGCGATCGTCCACGAAGGCGATCTGCTTTACACCATCGATCCGCGCCCGTTCGAGGCGGTTGTGCTGCAAGCTCAAGGGCAGCTCGACGACGCTCGCGCCAAGGGGGAGCTCGCCAAGCGCGATCTCGAGCGCGGCCTGACCCTCGTCCAGACCAGCGCGGTCTCCGTACAGGTCGTCGATCAGCGCCGTCAGGCGCTGCAGGCGGCGCGCGCCGCCGAGACCCAAGCCGAAGGCGCGCTCAAGGCTGCGCAGCTTAATGTCGAATTCACCCATGTGGTGGCGCCGATCACCGGCCGCGTCAGCCGCCATCTGGTAACTCCGGGAAATCTCGTGCAGGGCAGCGAGGGCGGCGCGACGCTATTGACGTCGATCGTATCGCTCGATCCGATCTACATCTATTTCGATGTCGACGAGGCGACCTATCAGCGCAACAGCCGGCTGTGGTTCGAGGGTAAGCGTCCGAGCTCGCGCGACACGCCGAACCCGGTGCAGGTGACGCTGACCGGCGAGACAAAACCCTCGCATGAGGGGAAGATGGACTTCCTCGACAATCGACTGGACGAATCGACAGCGACGCTGCGCAGCCGCGCGATCATTCCTAACAAAGATCTCTCGATCCTGCCCGGGCAGTTCGGCCGGGTGCGGATCATCGGATCCTCACCCTACGAGGCGCTGCTGATCCCGGACACCGCTGTCGCCACCGACCAGTCGCGCAAGATCGTGTTCGTGGTCAAGGAAGACAACACAGTAGAGGCGAGGCCGGTTGTGCTCGGTCCGCTTGATGACGGGCTGCGCGTGATTCGCGAGGGCCTCAATGCGGAGGATCACGTCATCGTCGACGGGCTTCAGCGTGCCCGCGTCGGTGCCAAAGTGACACCGAAGATGGTGCAGGCGCCGGCGGGCGATAAGCCGGCAGGTGCCAAGCCATGAATCTCGGAAGGCTCTCCATCAACCAGCCTATCCTGGCGATGGTGCTGTCGATCGTGCTTTTGATCGTCGGTGCGATCGCCTACCAGACGCTGCCGGTCGCCGAGTATCCGCAAGTCGTGCCGCCGACCGTGGTGGTCACCGCGCAATATCCGGGCGCCTCGGCGCAAACCATCTCCGACACCGTGGCCGCTCCGATCGAGCAGCAGATCAATGGCGTCGACGATATGCTGTATCTCTACAGCCAGGCCACCTCGAACGGCCAGCTCACCATCACCGTCACGTTCAAACTCGGCACCGACCTCGACAAGGCGCAGGTGCTGGTGCAGAACCGTGTCGCGATCGCGCAGCCGCAATTGCCGGAGGAGGTGCAGCGCAACGGCGTCGTCACCAAGAAGAACTCGCCCGACATTCTGATGGTCGTCTTCATGCTGTCGCCGGACGACACCTTCGACCAGCTCTACATTTCCAACTATGCGTTGCTGCAGGTGCGCGACCAGTTGCTGCGGCTTGACGGCATCGGCGACATCCAGATATTCGGCGCGCGCGATTATTCGATGCGGCTGTGGCTCGATCCCGACAAGATCGCCAATCTCGGCCTGACCGCGAGCGACGTGGTTGCGGCGATCCGCGCCCAGAATCTGCAGATCACGGGCGGCCAGCTTGCGAGCCCACCGATTGCCGACCGCGCTTTCCAGCCAAACCTCACCTTCGTTGGCCGGCTGAAGGATCCGTCCCAATTCGAAGACATTGTCGTCAAGGCAGGCCAGGACGGACGCATCGTCCGGCTACGCGATATCGCGCGGATCGAACTGGGCGCGTTGGACTATTCCACCAACAGCTTCATGCTGCGCAAGACCGCGGTCGCGCTGCTCGTAACCCAGCGACCCGGCTCGAATGCGCTTGCGACCGCCAAAGGCATCTCGGACACGATGGCCAAGCTCAAGGCCAATTTTCCGAAAGGCCTCGACTACAACATCGGCTACAATCCGACCGAATTCGTCGCGCAGTCGATTCACGAGCTGATCAAGACCATTTACGAGGCGATGGTCCTCGTGGTGATCGTGGTGCTGTTGTTCCTGCAGGGCTGGCGGCCGGCTATCATTCCGATCGCGGCCATCCCCGTATCGCTGGTCGGCACCTTCGCGGCGATGGCGGCACTTGGCTACGGCATCAACAATCTCACGCTGTTCGGCCTCGTGCTCGCGGTGGGCATCGTGGTCGACGACGCCATTGTCGTGGTCGAAAATGTCGAGCGGCATCTCGCGCGCGGCTTGTGCCGGCGCGACGCTGCGCTGAAGACCGTGGAGGAAGTCGGCGGCGCGCTGGTATCGATTGCGCTGGTGCTGTGCGCGGTGTTCGTGCCGACGGCATTCCTCGGCGGCATCACCGGCCAATTCTTCCGGCAATTCGCGGTCACCATCGCGGTAGCGACGGCAATCTCCTGCTTCTGCTCGCTGACGCTGTCGCCGGCGCTGGCCTCGCAGATCCTGGTGCCGCACGAGGAGAAACGGCCGCCTGCTGCGTGGAACTTGATCGGCCGCGCTTGGGAGTGGTTCATCGGCATCTTCAACCGCGGGTTCGATCGCCTGGCGCATGTCTATGCCAGCCTGGCGGACCTGGTCATCCGGCATCGCGTGGTGATGCTGCTGGTCTATGTCGCGCTTATCGGCGGCGCCGGCTGGATGCTCGTCACTACGCCGCAAGGCTATATCCCGGCGCAGGATCGCGGCTACGTGATTATATCGGCGCAGCTGCCTGGCGCGGCATCGCTGGCACGGACCACCGAGATCGTGCGGCGGATCGAGTCCACCGCGCTCGATACGCCCGGCATCGTCCGCGTTGCGGCCTTTGCGGGATTGTCGGGTGCGACCCGCACGCAGGCAAGCAACTCGGCGGCCCTATTTCCGGTGTTCGAGGAGCCGGAAGTGCGTCTGAAGAAGGGACTGACCGCGGCAGTCATCACGGCCGATTTGCGCAAGCGACTTTCGGCGATCCAAGGCGCCTTTATCATCGTGATCCCGCCGCCACCTATTCCGGGTATCGGCACCGGTGGCGGCTTCACCATGCGCGTCCAGGACCGGCAGGGCCGCGGCCCGGAGTTGCTGGCCGCCGCGACCGACGAACTCGTCAATGCGGCGCGCAAGACGCCGGGATTGACCTCCGTGTTCTCGCCGTTCTCGGCGAACACGCCGCAGGTCTTTGTCGATATCGACCGGGTCAAGGCGCAGAAGCTCGGCGTCCCGATCCAGAACATCACCGACACCATCGAGACCTATTTCGGCTCGACCTATGTCAACGACTTCAATTTGTTCGGCCGCACCTATCACGTCACGGCCCAGGCCGACCTGCCGTTTCGGAAGGAGCGCCCTGATCTTGCGCGGCTGCGAACCCGCAACGCCAATGGCGACATGGTGATGCTGGGCAGCGTCGTGGACTTCAAGGACGTCTCGGGTCCCGATCGCGCCGCCCGGTACAATCTCTATCCGACTGCCGAGCTACAGGGCGAAACGCTATCCAGTGTCAGCTCGGCGACCGGCATCAATCTCATGAAGAAGCTCGCCGACGAGACGCTGCCGAGCGGCTTCTCGTACGAGTGGACCGACCTGTCCTATCAGCAGGTCACCGGCGGCAATACCGGTCTGTTTGTGTTTCCGATCTGCGTGCTGTTCGTCTATCTGGTGCTGGCAGCAAAATATGGCAGCTGGACGCTGCCGTTCGCGGTAATCCTGATCGTGCCGATGTGCCTTTTCGCGGCCACCGTCGGAGTGCGCATCATGGGCCAGGACGTTAACATCCTGACCCAGATCGGCTTCGTGGTGCTGGTGGGGCTTGCCGCGAAGAACGCGATTCTGATTGTCGAGTTCGCACGCGACATCGAGCTGGAGGGTAGGTCGCGGCTGGAAGCTGTCATCGAGGCTTGCCGGCTCCGCCTGCGGCCGATCCTGATGACCTCATTCGCCTTCATCCTCGGCGTATTGCCACTAGTTGTGTCGACCGGTTCCGGCTCGGAGATGCGCCAAGCAGTCGGCGTCGCCGTTTTCTTCGGCATGCTCGGTGTCACGCTGTTCGGCCTGATCTTCACGCCGATCTTCTACATGCTTGTGCGCAACCTCGCGGAAGGCAAGAACGAGGGCAAGTCGGCCCAGAGGATGGTCGCCGCGGCGGAGTGATTGCGGTGACACCGATGCGCGATGGAGCCCGAATACTATCTCGGTCACCCTAAAGAGAGCGGAACGCGCGTCTCCAAGGGTGCACGGGCCCGCCGGCGCCGTTCACCCTTCGAGGCTCGTTCCGCTCGCACCTCAGGATAACGGGTCTGAAGCTGCGGGCTCGAGAGACAATACGAGCGGCTTAACCGAAACAGGTGGGCAGGCGAGGGGATACAAAATAATCACGCGTCGACTTTTCCTAATAGAGACTGTGGGGGAGATCATGAAAATGAAATCAGGATTGTTCGCCGCGGTCGCGACGTGCAGCCTGTTGCTGGTCGCGCCGACGTCAGCACGAGGCGTGAAGATCGGCGTGCTGAACGATCAATCCGGCGTCTATGCGGACTATGGCGGTAAATATTCGGTCGAAGCCGCGAAGATGGCGATCGAAGAGTTTGGCGGCGAGGTGCTCGGCCAGAAAATCGAGTTGGTCACCGCTGACCACCAGAACAAGCCAGATCTCGCCACCTCGATTGCACGACGCTGGTATGATTCAGACGGCGTCGACATGATCACTGGGCTAACAACGTCGTCGGTGGCCCTCGCGGTGCAGGAGCTTTCCAAGGAAAAGAAGAGAATCGATATCGTGGTGGGAGCAGCGACCTCGGCGATCACCGGCAGCGCCTGCATGCCCTACGGCTTCCATTGGGCGTTCGACACGCATGCGCTCGCAGTCGGCACCGGCGGCGCGCTGGTGAAGGAGGGGGGTGACACCTGGTTCTTCCTCACGGCCGACTACGCATTCGGCTACGCGCTGGAAAAGGACACGAGTGAGATCGTCAGCGCGGCCGGCGGCAAAGTCCTCGGATCGACGCGCGTTCCGCTGAGTTCGTCGGACTTCTCTTCTTTCCTGCTGCAGGCGCAGAGCTCGAAGGCGAAAATCGTCGGCCTCGCCAATGCCGGCCAGGACACCACGAACTCGATCAAGCAGGCGGCCGAGTTCGGCACCGTCCGCCGGGGCCAGAAACTCGCCGGCCTTCTAATGACGATCTCCGAAGTTCACAGTCTCGGTCTCGAGGCGGCGCAAGGCTTGGTGCTGACCGAAGGTTTCTACTGGGATCACGACGACCGGAGTCGCGCTTTCTCCGAGCGCTTCTTCAAGCGCACCGGACGGATGCCGAGCATGATCCATGCCGGCACTTATTCGGCGACGTTGAGCTATCTGAAGGCGGTAGAGGCCGCCGGCACCAAGGACTCTGAGGCGGTTGCCAGGAAGCTAAAAGAGTTGCCGGTCGACGACGCGTTTGCCAAGGGCAACATGCTGGCCAACGGCCGCATGGTGCACGACATGTACGTGTTCGAGGTCAAGAAACCCTCGCAGTCGAAGAAGCCGTGGGACTACTACAGGCAGCTCGCGGTGGTGCCGGGCGATCAGGCGTTCTTCACCGCCAAGGAAAGCAGTTGCCCGCTGACGAAGTGACGCGCAGCCTCATTCCGGGGCGATACCATCAAACCTGCAATCTCGAGATTTCGGGTCTGGTCTTTCGGACCCCCCAGAATGACGTGGCACTAAGATTCTTGCGCCGCAAGCCCTCTCCCTTCAGGGAGAGGATGTAGTGGTGCGACGTCTCGCTGGCCGTTCTGCTGTTTGACGCATTGCTTCCGTCGGTTGTGCAGCAGAATGCGGCGAGGATGCGTGACGACTGGAACGGCCGCATTCTCCCGCGCTATGGAAACTATACATGCCAGCTATTGGAAAATCTCGTCCCGCGCTGCGACAACTGAAATGGTCAACGATCGCTACGGCGTAGCTAACGCTGGCAGCGACGCCATTGAGAACATTGGTGCGTTGGTCAAGCCGGTCCCTGCACCAGCAGTTCGGCAAGCGACGTCACCATTCTAAAAGCGCTGATCCACTTTCGCTTTCGGGAGCTACCCATGGCTCCTGGCATTAGACGTCGAACCGGCTTTCTATCGCTGGAACATTTCCAGCAAAGAGGGAGAAATTATCATGAAGGCAATCGTGGTGACGGACCAGGCGGCGGGAACGGCCGGAATGAAGCTGGTGGAGCGGCCCGAACCGCAGGCGGCGATCAATGACGTCGTCGTTCAGGTTCATGCGTCGGGATTCGTCCCGACTGAGCTGACGTGGCCCTCGACCTGGGCCGATCGCCGTGATCGTGACCGAACACCGTCGATCCCCGGCCACGAGCTGGCCGGGGTGGTCACCGCCCTCGGCTATGGCACGACGGGGCTGTCGGTGGGACAGCGGGTGTTCGGCCTCCCGGACTGGTATCGCGACGGCACGTTGGCCGAGTATGTGGCGATCGAGGCGCGCAACCTCGCGCCGCTG